>Ga0137410_10000429_pt1 | contig 29679 bp, 24 predicted proteins | sample CZODoug1_16funga_FD_108878 | JGI IMG/M metagenome (GOLD analysis project Ga0137410, IMG submission 108878) | Vadose zone soil fungal communities from Angelo Coast Range Reserve, California, USA - CZODoug1_16fungal (Illumina Assembly) | ecosystem: Environmental > Terrestrial > Soil > Vadose zone... | reverse complement strand
CACCAGCTGCCGCGAGGTGCGGATCAGCTTGTTGATCGTTTCGATCATGTGGACGGGGATACGAATCGTACGCGCTTGATCAGCAATTGCACGAGTAATTGCCTGCCGAATCCACCACGTGGCATAAGTCGAGAACTTATACCCGCGGCGATATTCGAATTTGTCGACTGCCTTCATCAGGCCGATATTGCCTTCCTGAATCAGATCGAGGAATTGCAAACCGCGATTGGTGTATTTCTTCGCGATCGAGACAACGAGTCGCAGGTTCGCTTCGATGAGCTCGCGCTTGGCGTGCTCCGCGTCCATGTCGCCCTGGATGATCTCGCGCTGCGTGCGCTTGAGTTCCAGGAACAACACGCCCGCTTCGGCTTCGAGCTTTTCGAGCTCTCCTCGGACGGCGCGCGATTGCTTTTTGTACTCCTTGCGTTGTTCTTCGGAGCGTGTCGCGTCGGCCTTCTTTTCCAGGTTCTGGATCTGACGGTCGAGCGAGCGCATGCCATCGACTGTGCGGTTGACGCGGTCGATGAGGCGCTTGCGTTCGTTATGGGTGAAGCCCAGCTTTCGAACCGCAGTTGACGCACGCACAATGGCGCGCGCCAGCTGAATGCGATAACGGCGATGGTCGCGTGGACGCTTCTTCTGATTTACCGCGGCCAGCTTTTCCTGAAGAGGCGCTACTTTGTGGTAGAGCTTTTCCATGGCGTGGATCTTGCCCAGGAAATCCTTCAGGCGCTTGTCGACGATCTCTTCGGTAATTTCCTCTTCGTCGAAGGTGACCAGCTCTTTGATAGAGCGGACGCCTTTCTCGAGGTCCTCGCCCAGGGCGAGGAGTTCGTTGATCACAATCGGAGAACGCGAAAGAGCCTTCAGGACGCGGTTTTGGCCGCGCTCAATTCTCTTCGCGATTTCTACTTCTCCCTCGCGGGTTAAAAGAGGGACGGTCCCCATCTCGCGCAAATACATGCGGACGGGGTCATTGGTTTTTTCCAGGGCGCCGGGGGTTAGGTCGAGTTCGACGTCCTCGGAAGCCTCATCTACTTCTTCGAATTTTTTTTCCAGATCGGTCGAAGGCCCTTTCGAGCTTTCGAGAACATCAATTCCTTGCGTTCCGATCGTGGTCAGCAAATCGTCCAGGTCTTCAGGAGAATGCACATCGTGCGGGATAAGGTCGTTGACCTGGTCATAGGTCAGATATCCCTTTTCCTTGCCTGTTTCGATCAGCTTTTTAATGTCGTCGTACTTGTCGTCAAGAGCCAAGACAGATTTTCTCCGGGTCGTCCGCAGTGGGCGGGCGCCAAGCCTATTCAGCGGTGGGAGTTGGTACGGAGTTGTGCTATAGGCACAAGCCTTGGAAGTATAGCACGCAGAAGAATGCCCCTGCCTGCGCGATCAAGAGCAATTTTCCGTCACCGACGCCGGATGTGTTTTCCCGCTAATAACTTAGATGATGGCAGGGGGCGATTCGTTCCAGAGTGTGGGGCGGCGTTAAGGCCATTTCTGGATGGTCCAGCAGTAGTTCCCTTCTGCGTAACCCCGGCGCGGGTGCCTATGCCCACCCTGGAGGCTGTCTTCGCTGAAAACAGAGGGGTTAGCTTGGATCGGAGCGCGTGCGATACTGATGCTTATGCAATTGCTGGATCCGTCTCCGCGACTGACGAATGACCCTCGGTCCGTGAAGGTCAACCTGACGTCGGGTACCGGAGTCGAGGTGGAGTGGAAAGACGGACATCGCTCGAGTTATACGTTTCCGTTCCTGCGGGATGCTTGTCCATGCGCGCTCTGCGATGACGAGCGAGAAAAGTCGGGACGGAAACCGGGCGAGGGGCCCAAGCTGGCGCCGGGGGCGCTGCCGCTCTTCAAGGCACAGGCCAAAGCTTTGGGGGCGGAGCCGGTGGGCAAATACGCGCTCCGCTTTGCGTGGAACGATAACCACGATCTGGGAATTTATTCCTGGGCTTATTTGCGGGAGATTTGTCCGTGCGGAGAGTGCCGTGCGGGGCGGTAGCGCTCCGGACAAAGGCTAGACTCCGAGGCTGACGAATTGTGGTCGCAACTATTCTTTCGCCCCTTCGGGGCTCGATCATTTTCCACGTCTGACCCACGGCTTGCGCCGTGGGCTGTAGTCTTCCGCCGCTTCGCGGCTATCTTCGAGCGCGTCATCCCGCTTTTTTACCGTTGATCCCACGACACAGACGCTGAGCCCTGCCGTCAACATGGTGGGCTGATCGCAGCGGTAAACCGCTGCGCCACCCAAAATCAAATTTCTTCAGCTAACGGTGAAGCATGAACGAAGCGCGTCCCTTACAAAGACGGCGCGCGCTTTTCAGACAGCTTCACAATTCCGTACACTACCGGGCCGGCGGCTAGTGCCCACGGTCCCCAGCGCAGCGCGACGGGGTCGCTGAAATAGAGAGCGATCGCGGTCATCACGGTCGGCAGGACGATAACGTAGACCAGTCCAGAGCGACCGGCCGGGATGCGGAAGGCGCGGGGAAGGTCGGGGCGTTTGTTGCGAAGTCCCCATGCGGATAGGACGGTCATCACCGTGGTCGCGCCACGGAGCCACGCGTAGATGCTGATCAGCTGACCGAGAGTGTGTAGAGCCAGCGAGGCGTAAATGGCGGCGGAGATCAGGATTGCGATCCACGGCGTGCCGTAGCGTGGGTGTTTACGCGTCAGGAAGCGGGGAAGGTAGCCGTCTTCCGCCAGGGTGGAGGGCATCCGGGTGCTGGTTAGGACGGTGCTGTTGAGCAGGGCCATGATGCCGACCATGGCTCCGACTGTCATAAGGCTGCCGAGCCAGGGGCCGCCGATTTGTTGAGCTGCGATTGAGAAGTATCCGTCTTTCCAGCTTTGCCAGTTGTCGACTGAAGCCAGCGCGGCCAGGGTCGGCAGGAAATAGGTCGCGATGGACAGTGGTACGACCAGCGCCAGCGCGTGGGGAAAGGTACGCTGCGGATTCTCGACTTCTTCGGCGACGGAGGAAAGTTGTTCATATCCGGAGTAGAGCCAGAGTCCCAAGGCGAGACCGACGCCGAATACCTTGGAGAGTGGACGGTCCGGTGGAACGATCGGAACGAACGGATTGTGATGCCACTTCGCCAGGCCTAACACAGTCATGGCGATCACCGGGATGAAGATGAAGATTTCGCAAATGGTCGAAGCCTTGCCGACCATCTGAATGCCGCGGATGTTGAGCCAGGTGACGAAGGCGATCAGGACGAGAGAGACCAGGACGTGTCTCCATCCGTGGATTTGAGGGAAATAAAAAGTCAGGTAGTCGGCGAAGAGGACTGCGTACGATCCTCCCATCAGGAATGATGCCGACCAGTTCCACCATCCGGCAAGGAATCCCCAGAAGTCTCCAAAGGCGGCGCGGGTCCAGCGATAGAAGCCTCCTTCGACCGGCATCGCAGTCGTGAGCTCAGCCGAAACGAGCGATACTGGGATGCACCAGAAAATCGGAATGATCAGGTGATAAAGCAAAGTCATTCCTGGGCCGCTGGTCGTCACCATCGTTTCCAGGCCGAAAGGGCCTCCGGTGGTGTAGGAAAACATGACGAAGACGAAGTAGAAGAGGCTGGCTTTGCGAATAGTGGATGTGGCGGACGGAGTGGTTGGGGTCAAGATGGAGAATCCAGGCGATCCCTATTGAAAGCAAGCACTCTATCGCGGCTGCAAGCGATTTGCGCAAAAAACTTTCAGGACTGCGCTGAAGTAGTTTGCGGCTTTCGGCGCCTGAAGAGTGAAGTGCCGTCTGTTCCTGGGCGTTATTCTTCGTGATCGAGCGGTTTCCCGTCCGGGCCAACCTGGACCTCGGATTTCTTTCCGTTCGCAATCACCTTGGCTTCATAGGCTACGAGTTTGCCATGCTTGGTGAGTGACTCGACCTTCACCAGCTTTCCGCTGGCGGCTTTCGCGTGAAGTCCGTCGCGAACCGCGGCCGGAAGTGCGTCTACCGCAATCTCTTCTTCGATCTCAACGATGTTTCCTTTAGAGTCGATCAAGATGTCCTTGCTGTGCCCGCCCACGCTCAGCTCTGCCTCGTAGTAGGTCTGTCCGTTTTCCGTCTCCTTGGAGAAACCGCGGACGGTTGCCCCTTCGCTTTGGGCCGTGACAGTAGCTTGAACCGCCGCGGGAAGCTGCGAGCGCGTAATCTTTTTCTCCTGAGAAGCAGCGGTGCTCCCCAAAAGCGCCAGGGCGATCGCGACCAGGAAAATGGTAGTTGGGAGATTCTTCGTTTGCGTAGCCATACTTGATCGTAACTCTCACCCGAAAGTAGCGCCAGCGCTCCCGTGGTGGGTCAGTTTGACTGTTTCTACTTCGCGCTGTCCGTGAAAGCATGAAAAAATCGAGAGCGGAAGAGCGATGGAGGGCTTACGGAATCGTTGCTGATCATTACTGGCACGATGGGAGCCGGCAAAACAGCTGTCCATCACCACACACCCGCTCCGGAATTTGGCGAGCGGCGAAGCCGCCGGAACCCAGCAGGAATCACCTACAGCCTTTCGCTTTGTCCTTGAATTTTCTGCTGCCAGGGTTCAGAATGCGTTACTCTCTTCAAAGCAGTGAGGAAGACGTGAATCCGACACTGTTGACAGCGGGAATAGCTTGCCTAGTGGCTTCCATCGTCGGCGGCGGCCTTAAGGCTTTCGGCATTGAAATTCCAGTCGTGAATTCCCTCAAGCGGCAATTGACTCTGGGTACCTTTGGAGCGGTTTTGCTGATTGCTGGCGCGTTCGTTGAACAGCCACCGCAGCACGTCTCGCAAAGCGGGTCGCAGAGTACTGACCACCCAACGGAACCTACGGCGACGGACAGAGCTGGGCTCCTCGCGGAACTCAACTGGAACCACCAAACCATGACGTCACTGCAGTCGGACGAAGCGGTCCAAAATGAGCATATCAGCGATCTGACGAAACAAATTAGCGTGCAGCGGCAAAACGTTGCGGAGCTAAGAGGAATGATCGCTCGTGGTGAGGGTACCCCGGAAGAGGTCGCGAGGGCACGCGAGGAGATCTCCCGTGCCGAAGATCAGATCGAGAGGACTGAGAGCGGCATACGGGACGCCAGAACTGTCATAGATCGTGCGCACCAGAGAGTTGCTTCACTACAGACGCGAAACGAAGAGATCGAGCGTCTTCTTCAATAAAGAGTAAACGGGCAGCTACCCGGGCGGGCCTGTGTGCCCTTGCCCGATTCCTCAAGAATCGACTGCCGGAACTCCTGAAGCAGAAGAGCGGTCCCGGTACGTGACGTCACCAATGATGCGCGAGGGCGGCCCTCCTTCGCGTTACGCCGGTAACTTCTTAGTTATCGCCGCTCTCAATTACTGTTTACTCTGATAACATTTTTCCATCTCCCCCGTGCGTTCCGGCGCGGCGATTGACAGTCTGTCAAAATGAGCGTCTGTGCACGATAACGGACAACCAGAACCCGCGTACCAGGAATTGCTTGGCCGACCGATCCGCGAACTTGGTCTGAAGCTGGAAGGGTCACCAGTCGAGCGCTTTGTCGAGCAGCTCTACCGTGAGCTTGACGCCAAGGGCCTAGCGAAGTTCCGGCCGGCCTGCTATCTGACCGACGAGTGGGGATGTCCGTCAGGCGAGCCGGTGATCGGGATTCCGTTTTACCTGGCGCACGCGGCCCTGGCCGAATTGGAAAAGGCAACGCACGACCTGGAAGATGCGCGAGAGATCATGATGTATCTGCGCCATGAAGCCGGCCATGCTTTTACCTACGCCTACCGGCTACACAACTCGCCGGAGTGGAAGCGGCTGTTCGGACCGTTTCGGCGGCCGTATCGAGACAACTATCGGCCGGCGCCGTTTTCGCGCGACTATGTCCGCCATTTGCCGGGCTGGTACGCGCAGAAGCATCCGGACGAAGATTTTGCCGAAACGTTTGCGGTCTGGCTGACGCCGCGTTCGAATTGGCGTAAGCGGTATCGGGGATGGGCTGCGCTCAAGAAACTGCGCTATCTTGATCGCCTGGCGCGCAAGGTCGGACGCAGCGATCCTCCGCGCCGCCGCGGACAAACCGATATCACCGTCGACGAAATGGAGACGACGGTCGGCGAGTTCTACCATCAGTCCGCGCGGGAGGAAGTCGCGGTTACCGAACTTGCGCCCGACACTGATCTGCGCGACATTTTTCGCGTCTCGAAAAGACGGAAGGGAGCCCGCCCGGCACAGGAATTCCTGCACAAGCATCGCAAGGCGGTAATCGATAAAGTCGCGCAGTGGACAGGCGCGCAACGGCCACTCATCAAGACGCTGCTGGAGACGATTGAAGAGCGCGCCGGAAAACTCGATCTCCGAGCCGACCAGACGCGCGAGGCCGAACACCTCGCGGAGTTGACGGCTTATACAACCGCTCTGGTGATGACCTATGTAACGAAAGGAAAGTTCATTCAGCCGTAGGAAGCTACGAGCTGCGAGCAAGAAGAACGCTGGGTGCCGAAGCCTGACACCTGAGACTTGTAACCTGGGACCTTATCTATGATTGGCGCAAAACTTAAAGTCGCGTTGTTGTATGACGTTTGGAATGAAGATCCGGCTGCGGCGGCGGTGAAGGAAGACGATCCGCCCCCGCGCAAGACTCGTCACAAGAAGAAGACAAAAAAGAAGCGCAAGGAAATGACGGACCGCGAAGAGATCTTCGAGGCGCTGGGCAAACTTGGCCACGAGCCTTCGTATTTCGAACTGGACGGGCGTCCGCAATCTCTGCACTCTCTCTCGCGTTGCGATGCCGATTTGATTTTCAACCTGACCGAATCGTTCGACGGCGACGACACCAAAGAGATGAACGTCGTCGCATACGTGGATTTGCTGGACATTCCTTATACCGGCGCCGGTCCGCACGCCATTTTTCTGGCCCAGGACAAAGCAGTCGCCAAGAAAATTTTCGCATTTCACAATATCAAGACGCCTTTCTTCGCTACTGCCTATCGAGGACACATCGGGCACGCCCATGACATTTCCTTTCCGCTGATCGTCAAGCCTGGACTGGAAGACGGTTCCATCGGAATCGACGTCGGCGCGGTGGTGACCAACATCAAAGAGCTGATGGAACGCATTCAGTACATTCAGGACGAATTCGATTCTCCCGCGCTGATTGAGGAATACATCGAAGGCCGCGAAATCTACGCCGGAATACTCGGCAGCTACGAAAGCGCGCAGGTGCTGCCGCTGGTCGAATTAGATCTGTCGCGTCTGCCCGAGGGCACTCCGAAGATCGCGACTTACGACGTGAAGTTCGAAAAAAATACCGAAGTCTACAAGCTGACAAAATCGGCGCTCGCTGAAAACTTGGACGAAGAAACCACCAAACGCCTTTCCGATACCGCACTCGCCGCCTATCGCGCACTTAAGTTGCGCGACTACGGCCGCATCGATATGCGTCTGGCGCCGAATGGCGATGTATACGTAATTGAGGCCAATCCCAATCCCTGGCTCGCGAGCCGTCAGGAGTTCGCCATGGCGGCGCGGGCCGCGGGGCGATCCTACACCGAACTGATTGGAGAGATTGTAGAACTGGCGATGGCCCGGTATCCGAAAGCAGGATTTGCCAACGGCGCGGGCGGCTGATGCTAAGACCGTAGCGCCGGCATCTTATCGGCTGTCCCGAGGGCGCCTCGCCCTCGGCGCTACGTCGAGAACTCTCTACGTCGCTGCGCCCTTCGCCACAGGCTTTAACTTTTCAAAAATCTCCTCTGCCCTCTGAATCGCTTCCTGTACGTTGTCGCAGATATTTTCCGGCCCGATCAGATCTGCAAACTCCGACTGCTGGATCAACTGCAGAGGTTGTTCTCGCGCTCCACAAAGAATCAGCGCCCGTCCGCTGGCCTTGAGAGTTTGCGCGACTTCTTCCAGAGCGAACAGCCCGGTCGCGTCGAGGGCCGTCATGTTACGCAATCGCAACACCACAACCGGTGGTAGCGCGTGAATGTTCTCCGTGACAACCGAGATCTTGTCAGTCGCGCCGAACAGGAATGGTCCGTGGATGCGAAAGATGGTCGCGTAATACGGGATATCTTTGTCCTGCAAAATATGGACGCGGCCGTCTTCGATGTAGTCGTCGGTCACCTGCGAAACGGTTGTAGTGGCGGCCACGCGGCTGATAAACAGGAGCGCTGCCAGGATCATGCCTGCCTGCACTGCGACCGTGAGATCGGCAAACACGGTCAGCGCAAAAGTCACCAGCCACACACTGACGTCGGTGCGGGTCAGTTTGAGCAGGGACGGAATTTCGCGCCACTCGCCCATGTTGTAGGCGACCACCATCAGAATTCCCGCTAGCACCGCCATCGGAACAAAACTCACCACCGGCGCAGCGAAAAGAAGGATCGCGAGCAGAGTAAGTGCGTGAATCATTCCCGCCACCGGCGTTTGCGCGCCGGCGCGGGTGTTGGTCGCGGTGCGCGCGATAGCACCCGTCGCCGGGAGTCCGCCGAACATTGGCGAGATCACATTGGCGAAGCCCTGCGCCACCAACTCCACATTCGGGTTGTGCCGGTCGTTGCTCATGCGGTCTGAGACCACCGCCGACATCAGCGACTCGATGGCACCCAGCATGGCGACCGTCAGTGCGGGCCCGATCAATCCGTGGATCAACTCCGGCCGGAACGCGGGAATCTCGAGATGCGGCAGACCCTTGGGAAGCCAGCCGAATCGCGTTCCAATCGTGTCCACTGGTAAATGGAAAATTCTTACCGCAAGTGTCCCCACCACCATGGCCACGATCGCGCCTGGGATTCGGGTTGAAATCCCGCGGCAGATTGCGATGATTAGAACTGTCGCCACGGCGAGCGCAGCGGCATCGTATGAGAGTGTCGGGAAGCTGTGGGCGAGCTCTTTGATTCGCAGCCAGAACTCGCCGGGAACTTTCTCCAGCTTGAGGCCGAAGAAGTCTTTGATCTGGGTGCTGGCAATCAGAATGGCAATGCCATTCGTAAACCCGATCACAATCGGCCGCGGGATGAACTTCACCGCCGAGCCCATTCCCGTGAGGCCCATGATGATCAGCATCAGGCCAGCCATCATGGTGCAAAGGAAGAGTCCGTCGATGCCGTGGGCGGCAATAATGCCGGCGATCACCACCACGAAAGCGCCCGTCGGACCGCCAATCTGAGTCTTCGAGCCGCCCAGAAGAGAAATCAGGAAGCCGGTGACAATCGCACAATAAATTCCGGCTTGCGGCGTGAGTCCGGACGCAATCGCAAACGCCATCGCTAGAGGCAACGCGACCAATCCAACCGTGACTCCCGCAAGCAGGTCACGTAGAAATTTGTTGAGATTGTAATCGCGCAGGCAGAGTACCGACTTCGGCAGCCACGCTTCGGATAGGAAAGAGCCAGCCATTACATCAGCAATTATCGCAGTGCGCGCAAGAAAGGAAGCGAACCAAAGGACACGTTCGTAACCAAGGGAACCTTCTTCAGTACGTGTGCAGCCGGCGCGCTTCGCGCACCACGTCGCTCACCTTGGGTAGAAAGAATTCTTCCTGCGGCGGCGAAAACGGAACGGGCGTGTCGAGCGAGGCGAGACGAACGATGGGTCCGTCGAGATCGTCGAAGGCTTCTTCGTTGATAATGGCGGCGATTTCTCCGGCGAGTCCTCCGGTGCGTGAGTGTTCGTGCAGAACAATGACTTTGTTCGTCTTCTTCACGGTCGCGGCGATTGCTTCGCGATCGAGCGGGGAAACCGTCCGCAAGTCGACAATCTCAATTTCGACCCCTTCTTTACTTAAGATGTCGGCCGCTTCGAGCGCGGTGTAGACCATGGCGGCGTAGGTGATCACGCTCAAATGGCGACCTTCGCGGGCGACGCGGGCCTTGCCGAGCGGGACGATGTAGTCGTTGGCGGGAATTTCTTCTTTGATCCGGCGATAGAGATATTTGTGCTCAAAAAAAATCACCGGATTGCTGTCGCGGATCGCGGCCTTGATCAGTCCCTTGGCGTCGTAAGCCGTCGCGGGACAGACAACTTTCAATCCGGGCGCATGCACGAACCACATTTCCGGATTCTGCGAGTGAAACGGCCCGCCGTGGACATTGCCTCCACTCGGCCCGCGGATCACCATCGGCGCCGGCGCTCCCCAGCGATAGTGCGCCTTGGCCACCATGTTGACGATCTGGTTGAAGGCGCATCCGATGAAGTCCATGAACTGGAACTCAGCCACCGGACGCATCCCCGTTAGCGCCGCACCAAAGGCCGCGCCCACGATGGCCGACTCGGCAATGGGAGTGTCAATCACGCGCTCGGGACCGAAGCGGTCAATGAAGCCGTCGGTGACTTTGAATGCGCCGCCATAGATGCCGATGTCTTCTCCGATGCAGAACACACTCGGATCGCGCTCCATCTCTTCCCAGATTCCCTGGCGGATGGCTTCGAGGTAGGTTACGGTCGGCATCGCGGAGAATGGTAGCAGTTCTCAGGCCTGAGCTCAGTTCTCGGTTCCCAGTTCTCAGTCGAGGCGGGTACCCTCCCCCTCCCCTGGTCTTTTGGAATCATCGGTTTAGGGCGTAACTGAACGCTAAATCTTTCCGAACAAAGGGCTTATACGCAAAATCTTCCGGAATAAGGAGTTAGCGTGGTCGGGTTGTCAAAGAGCCGTCTCCATCCGGGTTGGCTTCGGTCTCGTCGCAGCAATGTTGCAATCAAATACAGCTATAGTTTAACAGACAACTATAGCTATACAGTGGATCATTCTGAAATTCGGGACACATTCTGACATGGCGGGGATAGATGGGATGAAGATCAATTCATCCCAATCCACAGGTGGAGGAGTTCGATCTCAGCCAGTCCGCTTTGTCTTTCATGTGAAGAGCGGAGAATGGTTAGCCGCAACGAAGCGTAATCGCGTTCGATCTCAAGTAAGTCCTTCAGAGTCCAGCCGAGTTGAGTACCAGCCAGGCCTTTGATCCATCCACCGATACGCTCATTCCAGAATTTCGTGGTTTCTTCTTGCACGTATCCGATCATAGCTCCTAGCGTGTGCCCTGCTCCGTGATGCCCGGCCTTGAAACGCTGGATTCCTCCGGTGGAGGTGTGCCGGCTGATTACGTATTCACGTTCATCGCGGTCCTTGCCCCGGGGCGTTGGCAATCTCTTGCACTCAATCGGCATCAGCGTATCGAAGATCGTGTGCCTACGGCCTTCGATCCATATTGTAGAACCACATGGCGACGCAACCAGGTCAACTTTACGGACCTTCTGTCTCTCGTCCGGTTCTTCGACCTTGAATTGGAGGACATCCCAACCAATGGAGCGCCGGGCGACGCTGTTGAGATGAGCACAGAGCTGAGAAGTAAGAACCGTCTCTGCCGTTTCTCTCGGACGGTCATGATGGTCTCTCCACGACGGGAGTTCACCAGCTATAAAGTTGAGCAACTCATGCCCGAATGTTGCTGGTCTGTGTACATCTCTGTCGAGAGAGCCAGACTGAGCGGAAATGTCGGGGTTATTTGCCAGCATGAGACTTCAGAATCCTTGCGCCCGGAGGTCAGACAATGTTTCGTCGGCATCGCGCAACGCTACGGAGCGTAGCCAGTAGCGCAATCGATCCGGCTTTACTAGGAAAATGAAGCTGCCGTCGTAAATGCGGGCGATCCGAGTGATGTGGAGTGTTGTGCCTTGTTGTTCATGGAGGAGGTTGTCTAACTTGTCCATCAATTCGGCTGCTCCGTTCCAGTCAACTTTTCCGTTGGCGAAGGCGAAAGGCTGACAAATTATGCCGGGCCACGTTTGCGCCTGTAGCGCGTCCAAAGGGTTCTTTCTGTAAATCGCGTCGATCTGTTGCGTGAAAACGCTATTGAAGTCTGCAAGGGCCAGTTCACTGTTCTCCTTCATGGCCCTGGAATCTTCCCCTAACCGGATCAAATCGCGATAGTGCTCCGTGACGTCATCGACGAGAATTTGCTCATTGCGACTCAGATCAAGAGTAGCGGAGTCGGGATATGGAATCGAATAAATATCGTCCGCTTGGAGTGCAGTGGCTTTCTGAGTGAATAAGCGTGGGCTAACTAATGCAATGTACGCTCGAATAGCCTGCTTTTCCTCTGACAACCAATCGCTGATCTTGCGCAACTTGTCCGTATCTTCTTTGGGGGACGGGAATCCCACTATTTGTTTAGTGTAGGTTAGATACTTTTTGAGCCTAAGCGCATGAGGAACATCCATGTGCTCGCGAATGAGCAGCATTGGCGGGGAGAACCTGGCTTCAGAACGAGGACGTTCGTAGGGCGTATCGGGTGCCGTAATAATTGCTGTCTCGTCTATTCCATCGACCGTAAGAGCTTCCGATGGTAGAAAAGGCTCGCCAACGACGTGATGCGATGGCTCTGAAACTCCTCGTCCACCTTCTATAAAACCCTCACCAAAATCCCATTTCTGGTCCGTCGCGTATTCCTCAAGCGTCCGGAATGCCTTCAATCGATCTACCAATCCTAGCGTCCGACCGCCTCCGAACAAATCTGTCCGCCATACAGAATCATTGGTAAGTGCCAGATTTCGTGATAGCCAGTGTAGATCGTAGTAGTCAATGTCGAAGCCCTGCTCGGCATCAACGCGCCCGCTACGACGGAACGTGGCATGAAGAATCTTTCGATCAGGTGCAGGAGTCGCAGATTCGGCTAAAACGACGACCACCTTAGTGTCTTTGTGGAAGAGTCCGCGTACTGAGATAAAATCAAGAATTTCCCGCACGTCCCACTTGCCAATGAATTCGCGGCGGAAGTCGAGCGACTGCTGGTTGTAGAGAAAGTTGTACTGCTGGAGCATGCTAAGCACACCACCATCAGTGATCATCCCCATCGCCTCGTGTAGGAAGAGATAAGCGAGTTGCTTGTCCGGCAGGGAGCCATGAGCGGACTCGTAGCGCTGATAGCTGCGCTCTGCACCCGGCGTGTTGAGGCGAGAGGTAAACGGCGGATTGCCCGTCACGACGCCGATGGGCTCTTTCAACAAGCCTTGCTCCTTTGCCGTAAAGAAACAGGAATGATGTATTGTCTTCCCCACCAAGGGGGGGAAGAGCTTGATGCTGGCGCGGATGGCCTCGGGTTCGAGGGCATCGCAGAGTGCAAGACACAAACTAAAAGCGGCGAGCTCGACTGCTCCTCCTTCTAAATCAATGCCGTGAACCTTGTTCAGCAAACGCTTGAGAATTGTGCGGTTTGGCCGTTTCCACTCATTACGGCTGCGCCAGTGCAGGACCAATCGCTTGTAAGCTTCTACGAGAAAAACTCCCGAACCACAACAAGGATCGAGGATGATTTCGTCCTTCTCTTGCAGTCGGTCGAGCCTTGACCAGCCAAGCGCCTCGTCCAACATTAAGCGCACCAGGAACGGCGGTGTGTACACGGAACTGTCTGAATCACTCACGAAAAGTTGGTAGATATGGCTTATAAGCTCCACCGGCAAGTCTTTGAATGAATAAAGTTGCCAGAGGGTCAGTTGCCCACTCAGTTCTTCACGGCCTTCGACGAGGTGAGCGAAGCGAGCAAGCTGGCTGTTGTCCTTTAAGGAATCACGATCCGCACTATCCAAAGTGAAGACGTTGCCATTAAACCTCTCCTCCAAAGCAGTCAAAAGCTTGACCAGAGCTTCGCCGTGGGCGAGCACTTCGAAGAATTTTGAGGCCCCCTTATGGAACTGACCGAAGTAGTCTGGGAGTAAGACGCCGCGTTCCTCCAGATACGCGATGAGTAGCGAAAGAATCAGCAGTTTCCGGCGTAGATGCTTCTTGAGGATACCTTGCTCATTCAAGTCTGCATTGAGTTGCTTTACCGCGTCGATGAGGCGTTTATGCGCCGCTTTGCTGGCGGAGAGCATTTCTTTACAGACAGCTGGATCATCCCAGAGAGTACCATTGCGCAACCGTGAAGAATCCCACCAAGGATCGTCGGCGATCATAGTTGCCAATTTCAGGGTCTTGAATGCCTTGCAGATCGTCTCGCCGCTGGCCGAAATAAAGTCGGGTTTATGGGCACAACGGAAAAGCTGAACGAGCCCTGGCGTCTTGCGGTAAAGCAGCGGAACTCCACCCCAAGACCAGAGGCGTTGATGCAACTTGGCAAACTGAGCGTCGTCTGCAGGGCCATCCGAAACGAAAACAAAAGCTTGCGCCACCGGAGGGCGCCCATTGCGACAAGCTTCGAAGAAGACGGCGTTAGCCCCATAAGCTGCCGCTTTCTCCATCATTACTACTTCTTCGGGAGGGCGCCCTTGGCGGTCGTATCCGCTGACCGGCATCAGACCATCCACGCCCAAGCCTCTTGCAGATCTATCAAGATCGACAAGCCACTTTGCGTGATCGCTCATTGCGTATGCCTAAGAGTTCTGTATGCCTGAGAAATGCGGTACCGACGGGCGGGACTCGAGAGACAGGTCTTGCCAACAGTGTGAATCTCCGCTACGTGCCGTCCCAGAGTCATCTTAATCGAATAGCGAACAAATAGCGAAATAAAGTTCACCGGTTGCTGATCTTGACTGAGTAGTATCCCACGCGGACCTCCGCCGTTGGAACTCCTATGCCCTCAGAACGTCAATAGCAGTGGGACGCCCAGTCTATCGCAACCCTCCGAACTCCGCTCGGGTCTCTCGCCCCTCCCGCTTAGATTTGCGCTCATCAACCCACGTCCGCACCCGCTCGTCCGCCGCGCTGCCCGGGATTTCGCTTGTACTCAGCGTCCAGTTGGTAGGCGTTGATTTCGAGGGGAATCTGTTCGTAGCTGCTGCTTCGCAGGAATCCAGTGACATATTTGGCGGCAGGATCGGACATCAGGCACCGGGGCTAAAGCCCCGCATCTTGGCAGGACTAACGGCACGGCTGAAGCCGTGCCCTCCCACAAAACCCCTATGCCCGACAGAGACGCTGCTTACTGAGCGGTCGGGGGGGAGTCAGGATGAAGGCCATCTCGCAAACAACGGCGATGATCGCGAAGGCGGCCTGAAAGCGCCGGTTATCTATCTTGATGGCGAGAAGGCTTAGTGCCAGGAGGGACACAGTCCGCAAATAATAGACTGGGCCGAGCATCCTGAAATACGGCAACCCTTTGACGAGCGTGTCGGCGACGTCGACGGAGAAGAGTAAGGCCATGAAACTGAAAATCCATCCCTTGCGGGAGTAGAAATAGTGCTGGAAATCCTGGTAGTCCGACATCTCTTCGGGAAACAAGAGCGTACAAAGCAAATACAGCAGGATGGCGTACAAGACGACGAAGGAATAGAGCGGGAAAGTCCATGCAACAACCTGGCGCAGGCGGAACTCCCACCACCAGAAATGAAGCAGGTAGAGAAGCAGCGTGTACTCGGCAACTTTCGGCCGACGGATGCATCCTTTTGACCGCGAGTCGGCGTCCTTCTAGACTGATTAGGAATGAAGCGGCTCTGGCCCATTCTTCTTTTAGCCCTCGCCTGCGTTCCGTTGATCGCAGCGCAGTCTCCCTGGCAGTACGGACGCATCGTGGATGTCAGCAAGTCCGTCAATACGCGGACCAAGGCTTGGGTAGTGAATACTCCGATTACAGAGGATGAAATCACTTATACGATCTCGGTGCATGTGCAGGACAAGATCATTGTGGGCACGTATGAGCTGACGCCGGAGGAATCGGCGCCGCCGGAAGAATGGACGACGAACTATCCGCTGCGGGTTCAGTTGGCGGGTGGGCGACTTTATCTGCGGGCTCCGACAGGGGATTTGACGCTGCATGTTGTCCGGCGCAAGATTGCGAAGCTCATGACGCCGCTCACGGCGGACGAGAAAAAACGGCTGGAGCAGATTGAAGCGCCGGCGGGTTCGCTAGTGGGATTCTCGGAAGATAAGACTGCGGGTGGGATCGCAGCGAAACCGGCGGAGAGCGCTCCGCCACCGGCGCCAGTGGCGTTACCTCCTACGACGGGGACGGTGAATGTGCGGTCGACTCCATATCTGTCCGAAGTGTTTGTCGACGGGGATTCGATGGGGTACACGCCCGCCAAGGTGAGCCTGCCGCCGGGGAAACATTCCTTTCGGGTGGAGAAGTCGGGGTACAAGTCTTGGACGAAAGAGATCACGATCACGGTCGGGTCGGAGTTGACGCTGGATGCTAGCCTGGAGAAGAAGTAGAGCTCACCGCGGCGGCTGAAGCCGGACCTTCATTCAGCGAGATTTGCGGGACGAGTAAACTCGTGCCCTCCCAACCCAATTTAAGTGAACCTCGACGATACTATCGTGGCGATTGCCAGCCCTGCCGGACGCGGAGGCATTGGCGTTGTCCGCCTGGCTGGGCCGGAGGCGCGGGCGATTGCTGGGCCGATGCTGCGGCTCAAACATCCGCTGGAGGCGGGGCGGGCGGTTTTTGGGGAACTGGTCGAACCGGTTTGCGAAGGGGAGGCTACGGGTCGCAGCGGTGCGGACGCTGCTGGTCGGGCATCAGTCTCGGGCTCACACGAACAGCGTATTGACGAAGTTGTGGTTACGTTTTTTCAGAAGCCCCATTCTTATACTACCGACGACATCATTGAGATCTCATGCCATGGATCGCCGGTCGTGTTGCGGCATGTGGTCGAGCTTTGTCTGGCGCGCGGGGCACGGCTGGCCGAACCCGGCGAGTTCACGATGCGCGCCTTTCTAAACGGGCGGCTGGATTTGACGCAGGCGGAAGCGGTGCGGGACCTGATCGACTCGCGGACATTGTTTCAGGCGAAGGTCGCGGCCCAACAGCTCGAAGGGTCGCTCTCGAAGAGGCTGAAGCCGATCAAACGCACTCTGGTCGAGCTGATTGCACTGCTCGAAGCGGGCATTGACTTTGCGGAAGACGATGTTTCCATCGCTCCCGATGCCACGATCCTTGGACAGATCGGCGAAGTGCGGGGGCCGCTCGAGCAACTGGCCGCGAGTTTTGCGTACGGGAAGCTCGTACACGAGGGACTGACGCTCGCGATCGTTGGGCGGCCGAATGTTGGCAAATCGAGTCTGTTTAATTGTCTTGTGAAACGCGAGCGCGCGATTGTCACAGCGCAGCCGGGGACAACTCGCGACCTGGTCAGCGAAACGGTCGCGATCGGTGGAATTCCCGTGCAGCTAGTGGACACGGCTGGCATCCGGCGGGCGCTCGATGAAGCGGAGAGCATCGGCATTCGCAAATCCATGGAGGCGCTGGCTGACGCCGACCTGGTGTTGATGGTGGTCGATGCGACGCAGCCAATTTCTGATGAAGACCGTGAGCTCCTAGGACAAGTAGAAGGGCGCGCGGCGATTGTGGTGGAGAACAAAGTCGATAAGGGCAGTTCTCAGTTCTCGGTTCTCAGTTCTCAGTTGGCGAGGGTTCGAACTTCTGCGCTGACTGGCGAGGGCATTCCGGAATTGCGGGCTGCCATCTTGCGGCATGTGGGTGGAGACGCGGGCCCGCAGATCGAGAGCGGATTTCTGACCAACGTTCGCCATCAGAAACTGGTTGGCGACTCGCTGACTGCGCTCGACGATGCTCGCAGCGCGGTCGCCGCACGCGTGCCGCATGAGATGATGCTGCTCGACCTTTACAGCGCGCTGCGTCCACTGGACGAAATCACAGGCGCGACCACGACCGATGACATCCTGCATTTGATTTTTGGGTCGTTCTGCATCGGGAAGTGAGCGCGTTACTTCCACTGCATAATCTTAGCCTCGGTGCAGGCCTCAAGGTAGTCCGTCACAAGGTCAATCGGCAGCGGGCCATATTCGGCTGAGACGGCGTCGCGGATTTCACCCAAGGTCCGTTTGCCATTCACGAAATTGACGATCTCGTAGGCGTAGAGTTCGGACTGGTCCTGGACGTTGAAGAGCGGAGTGGCTTCGCTGTTGAGGAGCTTGATTTTCGCGTAGCGTTCTTTTCCGAGTCGCGCGAGCAACACGTTGTCATTCTGATAGGTGAGCGGTCCGAAGTCTTCAGTGCGAATTGGGATGCGGCGGGAATCGGGACTCTCATTCCATCCGACGATGGGCGACGTTCCTTGCGCTCCTCGGAGTTTGGCGCGAGCGTCGATCCAGCTGCCGAAAGTTGTGGCTTGCGCCGCAAGCGCTTTCACGCTTTCTGCTTCCGAGGACGCGGGTCCGCTAGCGAGTTCGACTAGCGAGTGCAGTACGGCGCTTTCACGACGGAGTGCCTGGTTCATCAAGTTCCGCGCTTCGTACCAGGCGACACTCGCTTGCAGTGCGGGGTCATCGACCAGTTTCTGTGCGTCTTGAAAAATCCGAGCGAGGCGCGCCTCACTGGCGGCAGTGAGGAAGGGCAGCAACTTAGAAAGCTGTGGCGCCTCGACGCTTGCGTAAACGTATCCCGAGGCGGCTCCCAACAACGCTACGCGACGGAGTTTCGTGGGATCGATTTGAGTGAGGCTGTCATGGTCGGTATGGATGTAGATGTCCGGCCAATCGCGCAGGTAAAGCGACGGGGCGGCGATGGTGGAGGAATCGTAATCGTCGTGATCGCTGCCGGCGGAATAGGGCGTGACATCGGCGATGAACTCGTTGCGCGTGCCCTGTTCGCTGGACCTGGTTTCGACAACTGCGACCTCGGGAGAGGCTCCGCTTCCCGCGTACTCGGTCGCGCCAGCGCGGATCGTATCGAGAAACGCGACGCCCACGTCCGTAACAAAACTTGGCAACGACCAGGGAGTCGCGGTGACGTGGAACACGGATTTATTTTTGAACGGATCGCCGCCGACCATGTCCATGTGAATGTTGGCCCGCAAGCGCTGCTTGATTTCAGGATGCGTCGCGAGGAACGCCATCGTCCCTTCCACTTCCGGTCCCCATACAAATCGCAGAGTTCGCTTTGGGCGAGGCAGAGTGCCCGCGCTGATCAAGCGAGCCAGGACACGCGCGGATTCGAGGATCGTCACACATCCACTGCCGTTGTCATTCGCTCCGGGGCGCTCGTGGTCGAGGTGACAGCTGTAGACAATTTCGCCGGACGCGGGAACGGAGCCGGGAATGGTTGCGGTGATGACGGTCCAGTGTCCTGGACCGACGGTGGCTTTTACTTCGGCCTTGAGAGTGATTTTCTCGCCCGCCAGCAAACGGGTGCGCAACAACTGAGCAGTCTGGCGCGAGACCATGAAGGCGAAGCCAGAAGGCTGGCGCGCGTCCAAATGGCCCCAGCGCACGAGAGTCGGATCCAGGCCGGACCATGCGGTCGTTTGGTTGGGCATGTCGCTGACGATTCCCGCAGCGCCGTGCGCCACGACAGCGAGCGCTTGCACCCGGGCGAGCACTCCGTCAGCCAGGACGATTTTTCCGCGCACATCTTTGTCGCGATAGTTGTCCTCACCGGCGCCGTTGCCAACATCGACGAGGGCGGCGGTTACGTCGGCGGAGTGGCTGTAGTCGGCAAGGCGAATCGGATCGGTCTTCCAGTCGCCGAGCAGAAGATGTTGCGGACTGACTTCCCACAGGCTCGCGGCTTCAACGTTCCAGCCAAGGTAGGAGCGCATGAGCCCGTATGTTTTTGTGCCGTCGATGGGGAACTGTTCGCTATGAGCGTCGGCGAGACCGTATTCGCGGGCTTTCTGGAGAATAAATTGCGCTGCCTGATCGAACTCTGGCGTGGCGGGGACGCGGTGCAGGCCCGTTAAGTACCGCAGGTTTTCGTAGGGAGCGGCGCCGCTGGACTCGTCGCGAATGGCGGCCCACTGCGGCGCGGAGAGGAAGGGTTCTTGGGCGAAGGCGAGGCTGGTGAGCGCAAGCAGAAAGGTGAGAGGGAGGTTGTGCATGGCCAGAGAATAGCATCGCCATGCGGGGACGAGGGCGATGGCCGTAGCGATCTTTCGCCCCTCCGGGGCTGAGTTATTTCCAACTCTTTACCCACGGCTTGCGCCGTGGGCTGTATTCTTGCGCCGCGCCGCGGCTGGCTTTCCTCCGCGTCGCCCATGACCTCTGTGGTTAAGCTCTTTCTGTCCCTGTTGAGACCGCCACGTCATCGGCAACGCGCGATCTGCGGAGTTTCTCGACGGCTTCCGCCATCGCGAACTTCAGCTTTTCAATGCCTTCGCCGGTGACAGCCGAAATGGGATAGAGCTTGAGCTTCTTACGGGTTGACCATTGCTTCAGTTTCTTGAGTCGGTCGGGATTCGCTGCGTCGATCTTGGAGGCGGCCATGATCATCGGCTTGTTTTCGAGTTCGGCGCCGAAGCTGGAAAGCTCGCCGAGGATGACTTCAACATCTTTCAGCACATCCGGGCGTCCGCTCGCATCCGATACATCCACCAGGTGGACCAGCAGCCGTGTGCGTTCGATGTGACGCAGGAATTGAGTGCCTAGTCCAGCGCCGGTGTGCGCGCCTTCGATCAATCCGGGGATATCGGCGACCACGAAGCTGACTTCGTTTTTGGCATCGCCTACTGCGACTACGCCAAGATTTGGCTCTAGCGTCGTGAAGGGATAGTCGGCAATCTTCGGGCGCGCCGCGGAGATGCGCGAGATCAAGGTGGACTTGCCGACGTTGGGATAGCCGACCAGGCCGACATCGGCGAGCAGCTTTAGTTCCAGCCGGAAAGCTCGTTCTTCTCCGGGACGGCCGTCTTCGTGCTCGCGCGGGGCCTGATGAGTGGAGGTCGCGAATTGCGCGTTGCCGCGTCCGCCACGACCGCCGCGACAGATCACGATGCGATCGTCGGAACTTGCGAAGTCGTGGATTTTCTCGCCCGTGTCTTGGTCGTACAAAATTGTCCCCACGGGAACTTTCAGCACGATTCCTTCGCCGTCGCGACCCGTTTTCTTCGAGCCTTCGCCGTGCCGTCCGCGTTCTGCATTGTATTCGGGATTGAAACGAAAATGCACTAGCGTGTTGTGGCGCTCGCTGGACTCCATCCAGACGTCGCCGCCTTTGCCGCCATCCCCGCCGGAGGGACCTCCGCGGGGAATGAATTTCTCGCGCCGGAAGGCCATGCAGCCGTTGCCGCCGTCGCCCGCTTTGACTCGGATTTTGGCTTCATCGATGAACATTGAAATCAGTGGAGACCGCTCCGCGGGCTGAAGCCCCGTCTTCATAAGGGCCTCTACGGCACGGCTGAAGCCGTGCCCTCCCGAAACCCGCTATTGGGATCGGTCTTAGTCGAGCGTGAAACTGCTGCCTGAAAAAGAGAATAGCCCCTCGACCTAAGGGGCTATAGTTGTCGCCGAGTGCGCTCGGCGAAAATTAATTCTTCTCGACTTCGACGGGTTCGACCATGACGAATTTACCCATCGAACCCTTGTCGAGGAACTTGATTCGTCCGGTGACCTTGGCGAACAACGTGTCGTCCTTGCCGCGGCCGACGTTGAGGCCCGGCTTTACTCGGGTGCCGCGCTGGCGAACGATGATGGTGCCACCGGGCACTGTCTGTCCGCCGAATGCCTTGAAGCCTAACCGTTGCGCGTTCGAGTCGCGCCCGTTTCGTGAGGTTCCCTGTCCTTTTTTATGCGCCATGTTTTAATCCAGTGGTTAGTGATTTGTGGTTAGTGGCTGGTAAGGCCAAAAACCGTTACTTCTTTTTAGTCGTTTTCTTCGCGACGGCCTTCTTGGCCGATTTCTTCTTTGCAGGTTTTGCGGATGTTTTCTCTTCGACAACTTCCGGCGCGGCCTTTTTTACTTTCGGTGTTTTCTTCGGCAGCTCGGGAGCTTTGAAGGATTGGCCGTCGAACGCGATTTCGGTGATGCGGACGGCGGTGTAATCCTGACGATGTCCGCGCAGCTTTTTATACTGCTTTTTGCGTTTGTAGTGGAATACAAGGATCTTGTTGCCGCGGTTCTGGTCAACGATCTCGCCGGTTACGCGCGCTTCCGCGCCCGGACGCACGACGCTGCCCGCCTCGGATGAGACCGCGAGCACGTCAGAAAATTCGACGTTGCCATCGGTGCCGTTGACCTTTTCGACCCGAACCACGTCGCCCGGGGACACCTTATATTGCTTACCACCAGCGCGGATCACCGCGTACATAGTTTTTCTCCACGACTCGCGTCGGGGGCTGATGCCTGATTCGACACGCTCAGGATCGCCCAGCGGAGCGAAGCTCCGCAAATCTCAAGCTTATGCTTGCTGTTTTCCCGCTGCGGCTTGTGACCGGAAACGCGGCGCGGTCCCAGAACGGGTCCGCATGTACAGGCAAACTCAACTAGTCTATCGTGTGCTGTGGAAATCGGTCAAACGGAAGAGACAAAGCGCCGGCATCTTGCCGGCTGTCGCGAGGGCATCCTGCCCGCACCGGTGGGGGCGGAGACGCCCCCACGACAGCCGCCGGGACGACGGCGCTACGTTGCGAGATCGCTACTTAGTAGCCTCTTCGGTGGTAGCGGCCGGTGTCTTAGCTACGACTTCGTGCGCCTGCTCGACGGGCTTAATTTTCACCGTTGCCAGAATCTTCTCCAGCTTGGCGAATACTTCATCGTGGTTGACGGCTTCGACGTCCTTGTCGGTGCCGTATCCGGCGGTGCCGAGGCCGAGTACGAATTCGTAGCACGCGCCGTTCTCATAGCGATGGTAGTACTGCGTCTCAGCCTGCTTCAGGGCGTCGCCGGAAAAATTCGAGGTCTTCTCCATGTCGCCGGAGCCGACTTGTAGTTTTTCAGCGTCAATCGACTCGCCGTCGGGATTGCGGGCATCGACGATGGCGAATGCGGAACATTCCTGCTCGGACAGGCTGCGATTGACGTTCACGTGGAAGAACGCGGTGGTGAAGTCCGTGCCGGGATAAGTCGTCGAAGGCACGGCGACCATGGCAACTCCGGACCCGCCGGGCTGAACGAAGTTCATTGGGACTGGACCGAGGCCGTCAATTTCTGGCTGGACAGTGTCGCCCGAGGCAAGTTCGTACTTGCGCGGATACTGGAACGAAACGCCAGTGTTGGGATCGTTGTAGGTCACAATCGCGGCGGGCCGTTTCTTGTGCGTCTTCTTCTTTGCGACCGGCGTGACCGGCATAGGGGTGGTTGGCGGCGCGGGTGCGGCCGCGGTGGTTGAAGTTTGCGTTTCGGGGCTGGAAATGCCGACCAGCGCCGGTTTCGGCGATTGCTTCGAACACGCGCTGAGCGCGATCAGGATTCCAAGGAGTACGAATCCGGCAATCATTGCGATTTTCTGTTGGCGCGACCAGGAGGAGAGCGTCGTGCCGGAATAGTTGCTGTGGCTGTTACGGGGGAATTTCTCAAAGTTTGTCATATGTCACCTCCGCTGCGAATGCAGACGGAAGTGATAGGGCAACGGCACTGCCAGTTAGGAGTGCGCTGATTCCGTAGTAGTTAGTCATAGGGCCCCCAGGCGAAGGCGTGGGCGCCGTAACCCAGCGTGTGCGGCATGACACGCGGCCTTACATAGTTTGCTGGAAAAATTCGCATTGGCGTTTCCAACGTCGGGAGAAATCGCATTTCCTTGGGAGGCGAGTCCTGTAGGGACGGCTGATGCCTCACGAACGGGCTCCGAAGCTCAGTCGTGCCTCCTGCACTCCGCCGTTTCAGGTTTGGTAGTCCCGCCAGTGAACTGGCGGGCTATTGTCGGTGGTCCCTCCGGGACCGAACCGATCTCTCACGTACACACTGATGCGCTGCATCGAGTCTCCCCGGTTGATTACTGGCCTCAGCCCTGTCGGGGGACTCTGCATTTCTTTCAGCAGTCTTCAGAGGTGCGGTTTCGTATGATGTGTGGATGGAAGAGACCGTCACGCTCTACCGGCCCGTAGGCAAGGGCGAGATGGACTTAATTCGGGACAGCGGATTCAGGAGATTTCCTCCGCGCTTGCCGCACCAACCGATTTTCTATCCCGTCCTGAACGAAAAATATGCTCGAGAAATTGCGGAACAATGGAACGTGCGGGATCAGCAATCGGGTTATGTGGGGACGAGCACGCCGTCGGCGCCGAGGTCGAGCGCTTGCTGGATGCCGGGGCGGTCATCGTATCCGCCGACGCGTACCATGGATTTTGCGCCGCCGTTCGAAATGCCGCTCAGCATCGCGGACAGTTTTTCGAAATTCATGGGACCGTGCTGGGTATCGACCAGCAGCCAGTCGTATCCGCTGTGCGCAAGTTGCTCGGCGACGGTCGGGCTGTGCGAATTGACGAATAGCCCAAGCTTAGGCGTTCCGGCGCGCAACTGTTTCTTGAATTCTCCGCTACTGAGCGCGGGATCGGGCATAAAAAATCCTCCTGAACTTTGTTGAATAATTCTGCGTTGAAAAATGGGATTCAGTGTAACCAAGGGAGCGTGTTCGCGGCTAGCGTGCGGACTACTTTTTTCGATGCGATGTGACTGGAAGGCAAGCAGGTGTCAGGTCTCAGGTATCAGGAAAACTTATGCGCGAGGTTGGACAGAAGACGCGGCACGCCGCGTCTCTACTCGAACGCACTCTCGGGCGACGAGTCGTTTTGCTTTTCCTAAAGACCTGACACCTTACTTACTGCGCCGTTTTGGAACTCGGTCGACGAAAATGCCTGTTTTTGGCTGATTTTAGGGGGGTGCCTCACTGGAAACCGCATAAAATCTGCATAAAACGCTGTTTTTCCACAGGCGAGTGAGATAAGATGCGATGGTTCCACAAGAAATCTCGATCGTCCCCCAAGGAGGACTCATGGCTTCTGGTATGACCAAGACTCAACTCACTCGTCACCTGGCCGAGAAGCTCGGCACCAACAACAAGACCGCTGCAACATTTCTGGAGCACCTCGCTGACACTGCAATTAAAGAGACCAAGAAGAATGGCGTGTTCGTCGTGCCCGGCTTGGGCCGCCTCGTGAAAGCGCATCGCAAAGCGCGCATGGGACGCAATCCGCAGACCGGCGAACCGATTCAGATCAAAGCCAAGACCGTCGTGAAGTTCCGAGTAGCCAAGGCCGCGAAGGATTCAATCGCCCCCAAAGGCAAGTAAGTGTGGTGGGTTGGACACTCCTGTCCGACAAAAGTTGGCAGAGAAAGGCCGGCCGCGCGCTGGCCTTTTTTTGTTGTTCGGAGGTGGCGGCGCTACGACCGGACTTTCAGGTTGATCACTTGCCCTCGGATGTCTCCGCCTTCAATCTCAAGAACGCCCACACTCACGGGTAGCTGAAACCGTCGTGGTCCGGCGCTACCTGGATTGAAATAGAGAACACCATTTTTTTTCTATTTTTGGTCGATGGCTGTGGCCGTAGATCACGATGTGGAACCCGGCGGCTTCGGGCTTCAGGTCGAGCTGGCCCACGTCGTGGAGCATATAGATCGAGACGCATTCGACTTCAACTACTTCAGTTTCGGGCAGGATTGTTGCCCATGGTCCGTGATCTACATTCCCCCGGACGGCAGTGACGGGAGCTAGTTCGCGCAGGCGATCGAGAATTTCGGGAACGCCAACGTCGCCGGCATGCAAGATGCGGTCGACGCCTCGTAGAGCAACGATGGCCTCGGGCCAAAGCCGGCCGTGGGTGTCGGAGATTATGCCGATTCGCAAGTTCTGTTCCGGTAACGGCGCGGCTTAAGCCGCGCCCCTTCAAAGCAAAGGCGAAGTCGTCACAATTGCGTTGTAATTGTGTCACAGTCGCGACTGCCCGCGTTCCATATACTCATGTTGTGCCTGATGATCCTAATTTAATGGACTCGCTGCGCCGCTACTGGGGCTATCACGAGTTCCGTCCCAAGCAGGAAAGTATCATTCGCAGCCTGCTGGCGGGACGGGATACGTGCGTGGTCATGCCGACTGGAGGCGGCAAGTCGCTGTGCTATCAGTTGCCGGCGGTGGTGTCGGGGAAGACGACGATTGTGGTTTCTCCGCTGATCGCGCTCATGCAGGATCAAGCGGCGCAACTGGCCCAGATGGGGATTCCGGCAGCGGCGGTCAACAGTTTTCAGACTTCGTCCGAGCACAGCAAGGTCATGGTCAATGCGAAACGGGGCGCCTACCGGCTGTTGTATCTTTCGCCGGAGCGGCTGGCCCGGCAGGATACTTTCGATTGGTTGAGCCAGGTGCCGGTTGGATTTTTTGCGGTCGACGAGGCGCATTGCATTTCGGAATGGGGACACGAGTTTCGTCCGGATTACCGGCAGTTGAGCCGTCTGCGCACGCGCTTTCCGGATCTGCCGATTGCCGGCTTTACGGCCAGCGCCACGAAACAGGTGCGGCACGACATTCTGAAGCAGTTGCAATTGCGCGATCCCGACCTTTATATCGCCAGTTTTCATCGAGAGAATCTGCGCTACATCACTCGCGAATGTGAGTCGCATTCGCAAATGGATTTGCTGGTGCGCGCTCTGCGGCATTACACCGAGGGCAGTGTGATTGTGTACGCGCCGACGATTGCCCGGGTAGAAGAGACGGTTGAACGTTTGCAGGAAGAAGGCATCGGGGCGATTCCTTATCACGCGAAGATGGAAGCGCCGATGCGACGCCAGAACCAAGAGCGTTGGATGTCGGACGAAGTGCGCGTCCTGGTCGGTACGATCGCGTTTGGTCTGGGCATCAACAAGCCGGCGGTGCGCGCGGTGATTCATCTGTCATTGCCCAAGTCGATTGAGCAGTATTACCAGGAGGCCGGACGCGCGGGACGCGACGGACATCCCGCGGATTGTGTTCTGCTCTGGCAAAAAAGAGATCACGTGCTGCTGGAATATTTCATCGGGAAAGTTTCCGATGAAGTGGAGCGCGAGCGGTCGTGGGATCGTAAACGCGTGATCGCGCGGTTTGTCGATTCGAGAAATTGCCGTCATCGGCAGATTTGTATGCACTTCGGAGAGACTCCCAAGTGGGACAGTTGTGCCAGTTGCGACAACTGCGGGTCGGTACCGTCGTGGCTGACGGAGAAAGAGATTCCAGTCAGCGTGCCCACCCCGAAGAGAAGAGTTTCCTTGCCGCGTCCGGCGCCGGATATTTTGCGACCGGTAGTGTCGGCTCTGGCCGAGTACGATCCGGGGCTGGCGGAAAATCTCCGCGAATGGCGGCGGAACATGGCGCGCGAGCAAAAAGTTCCCGCTTACATCGTGTTGCATGACAGTACGCTGGAAGAATTGTGCCGGCGGCGTCCCACGACTTTGGCGGGCCTGCGGCAGGTTCCCGGCATCGGGGAGCGCAAGGCCGAGGTGTATGGAGCTCCGCTTCTTCAGGTGCTACGAGACTTCGACGCTGGAGCGCGCGTCGGCGCGCCCGTGGGGAAGAAGCCGTCCCCAGCGGACCAGACTCTGGCGCTTCTCAATCAGGGTGCGAGCTTCGAAGAGATTGCGCGGGCTCGCGATCGTCAGGTTTCAACCATTGTCTGCACAGTGGCAAATCTGATTGAAACCGGGCGCGTGGAGCTTAAATCGGAATGGGTGTCACCGGGCGCTCAGCCGCATATCGAGGCGGCGTGTGTGAAAGTGGGCGTTGAACGGTTGGCGGACATCAAGAGCGCCGTGCCGCTCTTTGTCAGTTATGACGATGTACGACTGGTGGTGGCACATGTACGAGCGCAGAGACGCATCGGCGAGAAGAGTGCGTGAGAGAGAGCTTGCCTCGGGGGCTAAACAGTTCGCTGAAAAAGCAACGGCGCGACCCTCAGGGGCTGAAACCCTGGATCAAGAGCAACGGCTTACCGCGGCGGTAAACCGCTGCGCCACCTAAAGGCTTTTCAGCAAACTACAAAGCCCCAACTCATGGGTTGCCTGAAATGCAGCGCTGAAACGCTGCCACCCAAAATCTGAATATCGTGGGGGCGTCGCCGCCCCCACCTGCGAGAGCAAGATGCCCTCGCGACAGCCGGCAAGATGCCGGCACTACTTAAAATCCCCAGTTCTGCTTTCGTTACAGCGCGTTCAGGAACGCAATCAATTGAGACTGCTGTTGCGGGGTAAGAACAGAGAATTTGTTTCGGGTGACGGAAGCTTCTCCTTTGTGGCGGAGGATCGCCTGTTCCCGAGTTGCGGAAGCGCCGTCATGCATCAGACGGTCGCGGGTCCGCAAACCCCACAGTGGAGCGGTTCGCAGTTTGTTCATGGTGTCGGGGGGGCCGTTCTGGACAATGCCATCTCCGGTTCCGATGTCATGCAGCAGGAAATCGCCGAAGGGGTGGATCACCTTCCCACCAAGAGCATCCGGCACAGTAAAGGTTCCACCGTTGATCACCGTGCCGGTGGGCGCGGTGGTGATGGAAGCGACATGGCAGGTTGCACAACCGATCTGGGTGAAAATCTGTTGTCCGGCTTGCGCATCGGGTGTGGCTAGTAGCACGTCATCGACGGGCGGCGCCATGGTGCCGCGAATGAAGGTGACAAAGTGATCGATATCGTCCATGCCGAGGTCGTCCGCGTGGTCTTCGGGATCGGTACTGGTTTTGCAGACGGTGGTGGTATCGATCGGGTTCAACCGGTTGCTGATCCCCTGCTCGTTCAGATAAGCGTCCGACGAGAAGGAGAGCAGGCTGGCATGCTGGTTTTTCCATCCGAAGCGGCCGCCCCGCAGGACGCCGCCTTCGAGCACTGGGACTTGAATGAATTCACCATGGATCTTGCCCTTGCTCAAGGCGGATTGTTGCGCGGCAATATTCTGCAAGGTGGAGTCGTCAATCGCCTCGACGAAACCGTCTCCCAGAACGCTTAACGACATGCGGAACGTCCGGACGTTCTCCGACGCGGGAACTCGTTCCTGTGCTTCCGGACAGACTGCCCGGTCGTTCGCCAGTGAACGATTCGGGACTGAGTCTTGTCCCCGATTGATCATGAGGGTTGGGCTGACGAAGTTGCCGCTGCCGTCGAGGTGGCCAACGCGAAACTCCGCGACCTGGCTGCCTCCGCCGGTAACAGGGTTCTGATGGCAGTCGGCGCAGGACCGTGCGTTATAGATAGGTCCCAGGCCATTGTCCACGCCTTCGGATTCCTCGAACACGCTTTGATCCTTTCCAAACGTGTCTCCAGCGGGCTCGGGAAGGCCATTGCTCACGCTCTGGCTTCCAGGATTATCAGCGAGAGTAGGAGTTAAGAAGCCCGTGGGGGCTTCGTTTTGCGCTTGCTGACTTCTGTGGGCTACGGCGGCAGGTAACAGGGCCAGCGCCGCAACCAACAACGGAGCGGTGAATCGTTTCCAGGTTTTCATTGTTGTCTCCAAGCAGGGGACGGCCAGACCCCAAGAAAGGCGTACGGTTTGCGCGAAAGGGTGAGGGAGTACGGAGACTTCCTTCCCAATTGTTCGGCCAGCGTCGACGAAAAATGACAAAACGCTTCCCCCGACGGATAGCGACACTGGTGCACGGCGGGCTATCCGCGCGTTCTGATTTTTTTGGATTCGTCTAAGCTGCGGGCACTGTACAAATACTTAATGTCCTGCGCAAGTGAGAAGAAGTACATCGGAGAATGAGAAGGGCAGACATGACTACGCTGTCCGAAAGGGCCAAGGGGCGGGCGAGAGTGGCCAGTGACGGTTTGATTAACACAGATCGATTGTGGACGCGCAACGTGCGCATGAGTTGCGAACGAAATCGGAACTTTGCCGGCGCTGCCCTCTATTCGTAGCGCAGGCTTTCGACAGGATCGAGCTGCGCGGCCCGACTGGCGGGAAGAGTGCCGAAGATAATTCCGACGAGCGACGACACCACGATCGCGATGATCGCCGACAGGCCCGAGATGGGAATTCTGTACTCGGTAAAAAAGCGGACCGAAAAGGGGATGGCGAGCCCGATGAAAATCCCGATCAGGCCACCGATCAGCGAGATCAGAACGGCCTCGGACAAAAATTGAAAGCGGATCTCGCGATTGGT
>Ga0137410_10000427_pt1 | contig 29786 bp, 26 predicted proteins | sample CZODoug1_16funga_FD_108878 | JGI IMG/M metagenome (GOLD analysis project Ga0137410, IMG submission 108878) | Vadose zone soil fungal communities from Angelo Coast Range Reserve, California, USA - CZODoug1_16fungal (Illumina Assembly) | ecosystem: Environmental > Terrestrial > Soil > Vadose zone... | reverse complement strand
GGGTCCGCTGGATGTAGCGGTTGCGGATCGAGAGAGTTCCAGTCGTAGATCAGTTCAGAAACGTTCATGTTTTTGGCGCGCTTGTCGGCGTGCAGAGTGGAACGGCCTTCAAAATATTCGACCTCTGGGGTCTGAAGCAGAGATCCAAATACTGGCCTTATCGCATCGGTAAACCGCTGCGCCACCAAAATCAACAATACCAATCATTGTACTGACGGTGTGGAACAAGACCAAAATCGCGACATCCTGCTAGTCAAACTCTTTACGGCGGAGGCTGGTCGGGACCGACTCGTCCGGCGGCGATTTCGGCTTCATAGTAGCTTTCACCCTTGATCGGCACGCCCGCCATCCGGCGCAGCATGGCGATCTGGCCGACGTGAGTCAGGGCGTCGGCTACCGGGCCTTGAAATAACTTTTCCGCGGAGACGTGCAGCGGCGCTTCGGATGCGAGGTAGTCGTCGAACGTCTTGAGTGCGGCGAAGAAACGGGCAATCTCTTTTTCCCATGGGAGCGGGGTAGCGTCGTGCCATTGCCGCCGGCCTTCCGCGATGCTGAGGCCCCAGTCCAGCAGATCGCCGATGTGAGCCAGAATCTGACCCGGAGTACGGGAGGATTCTCCGCAACGATAGTTGGCAAAACTGGCGGGGGCGTTGCGAACGGCCTTGCCGCCGCGATAGGCCAGCGTGGCCAGGGTGTGGCGCAACAGGGCGCGGGCTTCAGTGGTCAATTCTTCGGCGCTAGCGGTCGGCGCGGGCCTTTCCTGCCCTGTCTCCCCTGTAACTAGTCTTTTCTCAAGGTCGCGAAGGTTCGCACTCCACTCGTTGAGGCCGTCGGCTTGAAGCCACAGGTCTTTGAGTTCGGAATTTGTCCGAACTCGTTGGACCGCCCGGATCGCGAGAGGGGCCATCTGGGGGAGGGATGCGGCTTTGTTTTTGCTTGTCCACTCAATGATAGCGGGCGGAGCCGCCTCGGCAGGCGCGCCTTTGAGTGCGGCGACTGCTTCGGCAGCAGCTACGAGTACGCTGCTCTCGGGGGCTTCGAGATAGGCGCCGTCGTCCGCCCGAGAGAGTAACTGCTTCAGATCATCCGGCGTCAGCCGAGCGAGCTGATCCAGCCAATTATGGGCATCCTCGTTGTCAAAACTACCGGAACCCCATCCAGCCATCTGGCCTCCAGTACTCGACTTCTGGTGTATCACGCGTTCGGTAGGAGGTCCAGTGGCTGCTGATTGGCCAGGTTCGGTGTATGTGGGTTCGGGGAGTGGGCGGGTTTCAACGGGCTACACGAAACTTGTGGACTGTCCGCTAAACACTACTGAAGAAATTCTCGTCGGCACAGAAAGCGTACCGCAGGCGCTAAAGCGCGCGTTCAATTTTGAGGCTATTGGCACGGCTGAAGCCGTGCCCTCCCGAAAATCCGATCCAAACAGATTACGATTTTCGTCGCGCCAGTGTCTCCAACGGCGGAATGGAGTAGGGCGCAGTCAGCGCATGTTCGGGGGGCTGCGTTCCGGCTTTGATGGCGGCGGCAAGAATCTCAATCGCCTGCCCGGCGAAGGGAGGTATGTAGATGGTTGCGGCGAGTAGTCCTTCCCGCACCCAGGCTTGGCCTGTCGCGGGCTGACCGTCGCATCCGGTGAAGGGCAGTCTCAGCCAGTGTTTCTGCTCATGCTGGTTGCCGATCTCCTGAAAAGCTTTGCGTGCACCCATGGCCATTGAATCATCTTGCGCGCCCACAAGATCGGCAGCCATGTTTTGTGAGGTCGCGAGTTTCAACCAGGAGCGCACTGCGCGCTGGGCGCTCTGCTCTGTCCATTCCCCTTTCAGCGTTGAGATCTGGATCGTGGCAGGTTTCGTCGCCAGCATTCCCGCCGTACGTTTCTGCGCGGATGAGCTCCGCATGGACCTTCCAGGTATAGAACGGAGCCGCCCTTTGGAAGCAAGGCTGCGAACTGTCGCCCCTGGATACGGCCGATCTCGAGGTTGTCCACGCTGACTGCGAAAACCGGCGCGGTCGCCGTCCGTCGGAGTTGCGACACGTAGTCCGGAGCGCGATTCAGGACTGCCCAGCCGATGCCGGCTGCGCAGGCGGCGCCCGCTGCCTGCGGCAAAGCAATGTTGCTGATCGGTTCCAGGATGATCGCGTGGGGCCGGGACTCGGTCGGACCTTGAATGGCATTCAGAATCTGAGTGCTCTGGTTGACGGCGTCGTTGTCGGCATATGCGACTTCCAGATCGATACCCAACTTACGCGCGATCTGCTCTGCCGATGAGGCCTGTGCTATCTGATAGTCATTATCGCGGGTATGAAGAGACAACAAAAACCTGAGTTTTTTCATGCACCACTCGACTGCAATTTCAATGCGGCTGCGGGACCACCAGGCGCTGTGGACTGAGAAAATTGTCGACGCGGACAGCAGTCCTGTCTAGGCCCAAAAGGTGCGGTCCAGGGTCCGGTATTGGATCGCTTCCGCGATGTGTTTTGGTTCGAGGCTCGGGACGCCTTCGAGGTCGGCGATGGTGCGGGCTACTTTCAAGATGCGGTCGTGGGCGCGGGCACTCAGGCTTTGCTGCGTCATCGCGCGTTCGAGCAGGCGCTCACAGTCCGCTGAAAGGTCGCAAAATGCACGGATGTGCCGCGGAGACATCTGGGAGTTGCAGTAGAGTTTTTCGCGTCCGGAGGTAAAGCGGGCGAGCTGGATTTGCCGGGCGCGGATCACGCGTTCCAGAATCTTGGCGGAATTTTCCGGCTCGTTCGTGCTGCGCATTTCTTTGTAGTTCACGGCCGGGATGTCGATGTGAATATCGATGCGGTCAAGCAGGGGGCCGGAAATTTTGGAGATATAGCGCTGAATCATGGGCGGCGTGCAGTGGCACTCGTGAGTGCGGTCGTTGTGAAATCCGCAGGGACAGGGGTTCATCGCCGCCGCCAGCATGAAGCGCGCGGGGAACGTCAGAGACATGGCGGCGCGCGCTATGCAGACGGTGCCATCCTCGAGTGGCTGGCGCATGACTTCGAGCACGTTGCGTGGGAATTCAGGGAGTTCGTCGAGAAAGAGCACACCATTGTGCGCGAGTGAAACTTCGCCGGGACGTGGAATCATCCCCCCGCCGATCAGTCCAGCGTCGGAGATGGTGTGATGCGGAGCGCGGAAGGGACGCATGCCAACGAGTCCAGCCCGGGCATCGAGCACTCCGGCAACGCTGTGGATCTTGGTTGTCTCCAGCGCTTCTTCGAAGGTAAGCGGGGGCAGGATCGTCGGAATGCGCTTGGCGAGCATGGTTTTCCCGGAACCGGGAGGACCGATCATCAGAATGTTATGTCCGCCGGAGCAGGCAATTTCCAGGGCACGCTTGGCAGTCTGCTGGCCGCGAACCTCTTTGAAGTCGACCAGGAAGTGCTGGGCTTCGCTCAGGAGCTGGTCGCCGTCCACCTGAAGACGAGCGACGCCGTTGCCGGAGTTGATGTAGTGGATTACGTCCAGCAACGATTTGACTGGATACACTTCGAGACCAGTAACCATTGCGGCTTCGCGGGCGTTGACTTCCGGGACAATCAGGCGTCTGATCTTCTTGCCGCGCGCTTCAATGGCGATTGGCAAGGTACCGCGAACTCCACGCAGGCTGCCATCGAGCGAGAGTTCGCCGACAAAGAGGGCGTCGGGAATCTCTTTCTTGTTCAAGCCTCCATAGGCACCGAGGATGCCGAGCGCCATGGGAAGGTCGAAACCAGAACCTTCCTTGCGGATGTCGGCGGGCGCCAGGTTGATCGTTATGTTAGTGGCGGGAATGTCGTAGCCACAGTTTTTCAAGGCGGCGCGGACGCGATCGCGGCTTTCGCGGACAGCAGCGTCGGGCAAGCCAACTGTGTGGAAGTAGTCGTCTTTCGTTTTTACGTTGGAGACGTCGACTTCCACATCGATAATGCTGGCGTCAATACCATAGACCGCCGCACTCATAGTCTTATAGAGCATAGGGACACCGGTAGGCACAGGGAGGGAGTCATGCGGGCGGGAGAGCCAACTAGAGGATACTCAGCCAGCCACGGTCCCGTTGTGACCTAGGTCACTCGTTACCGTGATGGAACGTTGCCATCGTGCCTTGAGCCGTTCGATGCTACGCTAAGTTTGCAGTTGGCGGGAGTGCTACGCCTTCCCGAGTGCTTACGCGTTTGCGAGGTATTCCGAATGCCCGAACCAGGAAATACCCCGAACCGGCCGGATCCTCCGCCCAGTCAACTGGAGCGGGAGGAAAGTCAACTCTGGCGCTGGGCGCTCGGACTGTTCGTCCTGATGGCCACGGCCGTGGCTTACTTTTCCTGGGAGCAACTCAAGACTCTGCCTTATCGGCTGTGGGCGATTCCTGTCGGTCTGCTTGTCTTGTCAGTACTGTTTGCGGTGTATGCCTTCGGGCGGCGGCGCGAAGTCGGCGACCTGAAGCATCTCCTGAGAAATCTCCAGGACCGCGCCGGCGTGATGCCGTCGGACTCGCAACTGGATCAGCTCACCCAGATGATTGCGCGCTCGCAACGCAACTTCAAAGAGCTGATTGACTCGCTCGAGGATGTGGCGCTCGCAATCTCTCTCGATGGCACGCTGCGGACCGTGAATCGGCGGGTTACGGAGATCCTGGGAGTTCCCTACACCGACATCGTTGGACACAAACTGGCGGAGTTTCTGAGCGACGACGCGCGAGCGGAAAGCGATGCCGGACTGACGCGGTTTCTGGCGAAACGGCACTGGGCGGGCGTGGTCGAAATCCGCCTTAAGAATGGATTGAGTCCGAGTTACTACGACTGCGTAGTCAATGCCATCGTAAAGAGCGATGAAGTAGTAGGCGCCAGCGTGCTCGCCCGCGATATCACTGAGGAGAGGGAGAAGGAACGGCGATTCACACAGTTATTCGAGACGTTGCAAGAGGGCGTTTACTTCAGTACGCCGCAGGGTAAGCTGCTCGACGTGAATCCGGCGCTGATGCAAATGCTGGGTTATGGCAGCAGGGAGGAGTTGCTCAATTTGCCCGCCGAGGGCCTGAATGTTGATCCTGGCCAGGACCCGGTGCTGGGACGAGCCGGAAGCCAGAGCGGCAGTACGCGTACACGTGAAATCCGCGTAAGGAGGAAGGACGGGAGCGTCGCGGTGTGCGTGGACACGTCCACGGGTGTGATGGACGCGGGAAAGATTGTCCGCTACCAGGGAACACTGGTCGACGTCACAGAAAAGCGCGCGATGGAACGGCAGCTGCGGCGTCAGGAAGAATTTCGGCGCCATTTGTTGGAGAGTTTTCCCGATCTGATCCTGGTGCTGGATCCCAAAGCGAAGTACACGTTCGTAAGTTCACGGATCCGTGACCTGCTCGGCTACGGTCCGGAGACCTTGATGGGAAATAAGATAGAGGATGGGACAGATAACTCTCCGGAACTGGTAACGCTATACCAGTCGGTAGCGAACGGCCAGAACGCTCTCGCCACGTCTGAATTTGGGGCGCGCCACCAGGATGGTAGCTGGCGCACCATGCTGGGCACGGCCAGTCCAATGCTCGATACCGAAGGCAAACCGGCGGGAGTCATCATCTCCGTGCGCGATGTAACCACAGAAAAAAAGCTGGAGCAGCAGATCATTCAAAGCGAACGTCTGGCGGCGATGGGACAGATGATCGGAGGGTTCGCGCACGAACTCAACAATCCGTTGACCAGCATCCTTGGCATGACCGAATTACTGCAAGATACCGAAACCAGCGAAAGCAGCCGGAAACAACTGGTGTCGCTGCATCAGCAGGCACGGCGAGCGGCTGAGATTGTGCAGAACCTGCAATATTTCGCGCGACCGCCGGCACCGGGGCGGAGTCCGGTGAACCTGGGCGAACTCATCCAACGAACGCTGCACTTGCAGGCCTATCCACTGCGTAAGAGCAACATCACAGTGGATTTTTTACAGGAGCCGTCCTTGCCCGCGGTGATGGCCGATCCCAACCAATTGATGCAGGTGTTCCTGAATCTGATTCTGAATGCCGATCAGGCGATTCGCGAGAGCCGGGACAAAGGTACAATCCGGATTCGGATGGGGCGCAATCCCGATTCCGTGTGGGTTATGTTTCAGGATGATGGGCCCGGCATTGCACCCGAAGTGCTGCTGCATATTTTCGACCCCTTTTTTACAACCAAGCGGCCGGGGCGCGGAACCGGGCTTGGTTTGAGTATCTGCAAGACATTAATCCGCGAGCATGCCGGCAATATCGAGGCCTCCACTGCACCAGGAGGGGGCGCCGTGTTCACCATTACCTTGCCGGTCACGAGCAGCCAGGACGCACCGCCTGCTGCCGCGAACTAGTGACGGAAAACCATTCCATGATTCAGACCATTGAGCACGGAGCAGTGCGGGAACTTCGGCTTGATCGGCCACCGGTGAATGCGCTTTCTCCGGAACTGATCGTCGCACTCAGGAACGCCATTCATGCCGCGCCCAGCGATGGCGCTCGCGCGTTGATTCTGTCGGGCGCGCCGGGAAGATTTTCCGGCGGACTCGATGTTCCTCTGCTGCTAGGCCTTGATCGTCCGGCGATGGCTGCTCTGTGGCGGGATTTTTACGCGCTGCTCGGAGCGATCGCGGCGTCGCCAATTCCGATTGCGGCCGCTATCACTGGACACGCGCCCGCCGGCGGAACCGTGCTGGTACTGTTTTGCGATTGGCGAGTGATGGCGGATGGCGATTACAAGGTCGGGCTCAACGAAGTGCAGGTTGGAATTCCGATCCCGCCGGTGATATGGGCGGGGGCGCGGCGACTGCTCGGGCTGCGCCTGGCGGAGCGGTTCGCGGTCAGCGGCACGCTGCTTACATCGCAGGAGGCTCTTGACGTCGGACTGGTTGATGAGTTGGCTGTACTGGAGAGAGTAGTGGAGCGCGCCGTGGCGTGGTGTCACAGTCTGCTCACAATGCCGCCGGAAGCAATGGCTGGTACACGCCGTCTGGCGCGGGCTGATCTGGTTGCCGTATTTGAAGCGGACCTGGAACCGGAACTAGAGATCGTGGTTGCAGCGTGGTGGAGTCCGGAGACGCAGGTGACGCTGCGCGCGCTGGCGGAACGGTTGGGGAAGAAGACGGGCTAGGCGACCGTCCCCAAAGCTAGCGTTCCACAGCCATCGCGACTGCATTGCCACCGCCCAGGCACAACGCAGCGATGCCGCGGTGGACATCCCGGCGAATCATCTCGTAAATCAATGTGACCAGCACGCGCGCTCCGCTTGCGCCGATGGGATGGCCCAACGCAACTGCTCCGCCGTTGACGTTGACCCGGTTCATGTCGAGGCCGAGTTCGCGGATTACTCCTAACGCCTGCACGGAGAAAGCTTCGTTCAGCTCGTAAAGGTCCACTTCATCTTTCTTCCAGCCCGTCTTCTCCCAGATTTTCTGCACGGCGCTTACCGGGGCCATCATCACCCACTTGGGGTCGATGCCGCTTGTAGCCTGCGCGACAATGCGGACCATCGGGGACGCGCCTAATTCTTTGGCCCGCTCGGCGCTGGTCACTACGAGGGCGGCTGCGCCGTCGTTGACTCCGGGAGCATTACCGGCAGTGACGGTGCCGTCTTTCTTGAATGCGGGTTTGAGCGCGCGCAGGGTCTCGGCGGTAGTGTCCTCGCGCGGGCCTTCGTCTTTGTCGAAGATCACGGCGGGCTGTCCCTTCTTCTTCGCGGGAATCTCAACCGGGACGATCTGCGATTTGAAGCGGCACTCTTTCTGGGCAGCGAGGGCCTTGCGATGCGAGTTGACGGCGAATTCGTCCTGCTCTTCGCGGGTAATGCCGTATTTTTCCGCGACGTTCTCACCGGTCAGGCCCATGTGGTAGTCGTTGTAAATGTCCCAGAGGCCGTCATGGACCATCGAATCGATGAGCTGGCCGTTGCCGAGACGATATCCCTTACGTGCGTTCGGCAACAGGTAAGGGGCGTTGGTCATCGATTCCATCCCACCTGCAACCACAATGGAACTGTTGCCGGTCTCGATCGCTTGCGCGGCGAGGGCGACTGCCTTCAATCCGGAGCCGCAAACTTTGTTGATTGTCATGGCACCTACTTCGGGAGCGAGTCCGCCGAAGAGTGCAGCCTGGCGCGCAGGGTTCTGACCGAGCCCCGCGGACACCACGTTGCCCATGATGCACTCGTCCACTTGCTGCGGATCAAGATGGGCGCGCTTCACAACCTCGCGGACAGCGACTGCGCCCAGTTGCGGAGCGCTCAATTCGCTCAAGCTGCCTTGAAATTTTCCGATGGGCGTGCGGCATCCGGAAATAATGACGACATCAGTGGAACCAGCCATACATGCGCTCCTTCGCGGTGTTCTTCGGTCGCGGAATCTCTCTCATTATAGATGGAGCATGAGGTCGTGAAGGTTCAGACGGGCGAGTCGCGGAAGTTGCGATCACCGCGTAAAAAATCGGCGGAGCTTTTATCGAGCTGCGACGAATTGCGCTCCGCCGACCGATTTGCTCGCACCCGCTGTGAGGGAGTCTTGCACTTTCCTGTCGCGCGCATGAGCGAAGTGACTTTGGTACATCGTGACGTGACGCGTTCATGATCATTTTTCTCTTGACTTCACTGTGTGCTGACTCTATACAATCAAACAGTTGCGACAGAAGACCGTTGCAAGATTCCATGAAGAATGGAAAGGGAGAATAGATCCATGGCAACCAAAAAGAAAGCAAAGAAGAAAAGCAGCAAAAAGCACTAAGCACCTGCAACAAAGGCAACGATGGGGACGCGATGAGCGTCCCCTAAGTTTTTTAGTGGTGAATTCAGGATTGCCTTAATTCGCGCGGGGCGGATTTCTTCGGCGCGGCAAAAATCACTTTCTCAGTCGCAGGACACAGGTTGCGATACGGGCAAAAGACGCACTGGTAGCCAGGTTTGGCGTCAAACTTTCCTTCGGCAATATCGTCCGCCACTTCCCGCACACGGATTTTCGCTTCTTCCAGTTGGGCGCTGTTGCGCGTAGTCGCAATCGCCGTGTTGTTTTCCAGGTTGTAGAAAACGAGTTGCGCGACTTCGTATCCCCAAACTTCACGCGCGGCGAGGGCGTACAGCGAAAGCTGTAGACTCTCGTCGGCGTCCTCCTGAGACTTCGGTTTGCCGGTTTTGTAATCGACGATGGCGACGCTTCCCGAGGCAAGACGGTCGATTCGATCGAGACGTCCTCTCAATTTCGTCGCGCCGACCTGCAAGTCGAAGTTCTGCTCCGTCTGGAGCACGTCGGGTTGCGGCGTGGTGCGGGCGAGTTCCAGGAATTGCTGCAACTGCTGGATTCCCTGCTTCAGATACAGTTCGTACTGGTAGCGGTCGGCGATGCCCGCGTCGACCAGGCCTTTGCGCATCATTTCGAGAAGTTCGGCGTCCGAGATTTCGCGACCGAAGCGGCGAGCGTCAAAGAAAGTCCGCAGAACGGTGTGCATGACAGCGCCGTAGTGCAAGGTTGCAGGAACATCGTGAGGCAGGTTCCATTCTCGCTCGAGTTTGAACCGAAGCGGGCAGCCTTCGTAGGTAGTGATGGCCGACGCGCTCAGGCCGGTGACGAAGTTGGCCGAGGGCGGCGTCAGCAGCCAGGCCGCAACGTTCGAGTGCTCGATGGCAATTTTCTGCTCCTCGGCAAAGAGATCGTCCTGCACCGCTGCCGCCGGACGGGAGCGCCAGAAGTTCTTGTAGGCCGGGTTCGGCATAAACTCGCGCAGGAACTTGGTCGGCGTCGGATCTTTTTTCGCGCGACCCTGCTGGGTGTAAATGGCGAGCGTATCCCTGGCACGGGTCATGCCGACGTAAAACAGGCGACGCTCTTCTTCATCGTTAATGGCCTTGTCATCGTCCTCGGAGCCGGAAGTGCGCAACTCGCGTGGCAAGTCCACCAACGGTTCGCGCCAGGAGCACGGGAACGAGGGCGACGAGCCACGGATGATGGCCACGTTGCGGAATTCCAGTCCCTTCGCGGTGTGAACGGTCAGGAGGCGGACTGCGTCGGCAGTGGTCGAAGGGAGAGTAATCGCGCCGTGGGCTTGCGCGAAATAGTCGAGGTAGTCGAGAAACTCCGCGGCGCTGCCGATTTCTGTGATCGGCTTGCGGTGCCACACATCGACAAAATTCAGAAAGGCCGACACGGGAGGCGAGTTCGCGAGGGCGAAATGACGGACCACTATCCGCGTGGCGTCGACGGCGCGGATTCCTTCTTTCTCTACCTGCCGATGAGCTTTCTCGACGCTTTCTAAAACCGCGGAGCCGTTGGCTAGTTGGTCTAGCACCTTGCGGAAATCGAGTTCATCGCGCCGGACCGCTCTCATGGCCGCGCGCAGTTCCGTGGGATTAATCGAGAACTGCGGCAGTGCTGCCACACGGAACAGGCTAGCGGCATCTCCAGGACTGACGGCAGCGGTGAGGCAGGCAATCACGTCGCGGACTTCGGGCGTGTGCAACACATCGAGAGCTTCGATGGAAAACGGGATGCCGCGCTCGGTGAACTCCTTGACTAACTCCTCACGATGGCCGTGCTGGCGATAGAGGATTGCGAAGTCTTTCCAGTCGCAACGCTGTTCCTTCTTCTTTTTCTGAATCTGGCGGGCGAGGTCGGCGGCTTCAACTTCCTTGTCGCCCCAGGTGACGATTTCGACCAGAGGCGCGGCGATCGGCATACCTTGAGCCGCCGCTTCCGCTTCGCGCTCGGAGGCGAGCGGTGCGCGCTGGTAGGACATCCCGCTTGCTTTCTGCGAAAACACGGGCGGATTGTCGTTCACAATGCCGAACGCGCAACGCAGGATGGGCGAGAGCGAGCGGCGGTTCTTTTCCAGCACTACAAATCGCGGAGACGGAAAGTGTCCGGTGAACAGGGTGAAGGCTGCGCTGGAGGCGCCGCGAAAACGGTAGATGGCCTGGTCGGGATCGCCGACGGCGAAGACGTTGGCGGAGGGGCAGCCGAGGAGCGCAAGAATCTCGACCTGAGCGAAGTTCGCATCCTGGAATTCATCGACCAGCAGGAAGCGGGTGCGGGCTTGTTCTTCCGCGAGCAGCGCGGGATCGCTTTTCAGGAGCTGAAAGGCGCGGGTGATCATGTGTCCGAAGGTGCCGAGGTTCTTTTCGGCAAGCATGCGTTCCACGGTGGCGAAGACGCTTGCGATTTCGCGGCAGCGGCCGAGAATTTCTTCCGGCTCCAGTTCGCTTTGTTTCTTTGAGCTGGCAACTCTTTGCAGGGTGACTTCGCCGCGATCCAGACGGTCCACGTAGGCGGCGTATTGTTCGGGGCCAACCAGTTCGTCCTGGCAGCGGCGCATGAAGTCGAGCAGGGCGTCGAGAAACTGACTGACGTTGGCGGCGCGGACGAAATACTTCAAGTGCAGCTCGCGAATATTGCGGCGCAGGTAGACCCAGAGATCTTTATCGTCGAGCACGCCGAATTGGGCGCCACGACGGTGGAGCAGGTTGTTGCACCAGGCGTGAAAGGTTTGGACCTGGAGGCCGCAGCTATCCCTGCCGTCGAGCTCGGTCTGCACGCGCTTCTTCATTTCTTCAGCGGCATTGTCGGTATAGGTGAGGGCCAGGATTTCGTCTGGGCGAGCGTGGCCTTCGCGGATGAGTTGGGCGATGCGCTGCGTGAGAACCGTCGTCTTGCCTGTACCGGCGCCGGCTAGAACCAGCATCGGGCCGAGAACATGCTCGATGGCTTCCCGCTGACGTTCGTCGGGCTGAACTTTCGTCGATGACAAAACGGACAGACTCACTTGCCGGAGCATATCAGAGGCGGTTGTGGAAAGGCGGGCGATCAGCGGAGGGCGTCGAGGGCGAGGGCCGTGGCTACGATGGCGGCGGTTTCGGCTCGAAGGATGGTGTCTCCGAGCGAAGCGAAGGCGTATCCGGAATCGCGGAACCATTGGAGTTCGGCGGCGGTCCATCCGCCTTCGGGGCCGATGACCAGAGTGAGAGCGGTCGGGCGTTCAGTCAGCGCATCACTCAGGCGGACTTCATTTTCGGATTCAGCCAGAACGATCTGGCAGGCCGCGGGGGCAAGCGAGGACACTTGCCCGACAGCCGGCGAGACGCCGGCGCTACAAAACTCTTTCAGTTTGATCGGAGCCGCGATTTCGGGCGGCGCGGTGCGGCGGGATTGCTCCGACGCTTGCAGTGCAAGACGCTGCCAGCGCTCGCGACGTTTCGCGGATGCGATTGCGAGATGGGAATCGGTACGGTGCGCGACGATCGGGACGATTCGGGTGATGCCGAGTTCTGTGCATTTTTCGATCGCCCATTCCATACGGTCGAATTTGAAGATAGCGAGGGCCAAGGTCAGGTCGGGCAATGGGGCGATGGGCTGTTCTTCGCCGAGGGTAAATTCGACACGCATGTCGGAGATCGAGGTGATGGTTCCGCGCCTTACAGAGGCGCCGGTCGCGATATCGAATTGCTGACCGATTTCAGCGCGGAGGACGCGGGCGAGATGGAGCGCGTGATTGCCGGTAAGCGCCGCAGTGTTTCCGTTAGTTTCGTCGGCGATCCAGCGGCGGCGTGTCATGGGTGCCGTCCCTACAAGGTGCTGCGTCGCATATTCTTTCGCCCCTTTGGGGCTCGATCTTGTCCCTCTTACAGCCCACGGCTTGCGCCGTGGGCTGTAATCTTGCGCCGCTTCGCGGCTGCTGCGCGGCCGACTCTACGCGAATATGTCTTTCATTCGTCCCAGCAACGAACGGCGTTGCGGTTTGTTTTCTACCGGAGAGATTTGTCCTAGCTCGTTCAGCAGCTCGCGCTGGCGTTTGGTCAGTTTGCCGGGGGTTTGCACGCGCACTTCTACGAACAGATCGCCCTTGCCGTGTCCGTTGAGAACTGGCACGCCTCGGTTGCGGATACGGAATGACGTCCCGGACTGCGTGCCTTCGGGGATTTTCAGTTTGTAGTCGCCGTCCATCGTCTGGACCACGATCTCGGTGCCCAGCGCGGCCTGGGGGAATGAGACCGGCACTACGCAATGCAGATCGTTGCCCTCCCGTTCGAAGAAAGCATGCTCTTTAACATGGAGGACAACGTAGAGGTCACCGGCAGGTCCGCCGAGGGCGCCGGCTTCGCCGAGTCCCGTAAAGCGGATGCGCGTGCCGTCTTCTACACCTGCGGGAACTTTGGCTTCGATCGAGCGCTCGCGCAGCAGTCGGCCCTCGCCTTTGCACTTCGGACACGGATCGGTGATCACGCTTCCGGCACCCTGACATGTGGGACAGGTGCGGGCGATGCTGAAAAACCCCTGCTGATAACGAACCTGACCGCGGCCATTGCAGGAGCGGCACTGTACGGGCGCTTTGCCGGGCGTGGCACCAGAACCGCGACACGCATCGCACGCTTCATGACGGCGGACTTTGACGTGCTTCTCTACTCCGAAGAAGGCTTCTTCAAATTCCAGATTCAGGTCTTCGCGCAAGTCGGCGCCGCGCTGAGCCCGGGTGCGCCCACGCCCTCCAGCACCGAAGAGGTCGCCGAAGCCGAAAAATTCTCCGAAGATGTCACCGAAATCCTGGAAGATGGTGGGATCGAAACCGGCCGCGCCGCCAGATGCGCCCCCCACACCGGCGTGTCCAAAGCGGTCGTAAAGTGAGCGCTTTTCAGCGTCGGCGAGAATCGCGTAGGACTCGGTCAGCTCTTTAAATTTCTCTTCCGCGTCGGGATTGTTCGGGTTCCGGTCGGGATGGTACGTCATCGCCAGTTTGCGGTAAGCGCTCTTGATCTCGACATCAGTGGCCGTGCGGGTGACGCCGAGGACCTCGTAGCAGTCGCGTTTGCCGTTGTTGCTCAAAAGTTGAGAGTCCTTTGTTTGGGAAAAAGTGATAGTGGTTAGTGAATAGTGGATAGCAAAACCCCGAGGGTTTCCTAATCCACTATTCACTAACCACTATCCACTGTTTCTGGCCACTCGCACCATCGCGGGACGCAGCAGGCGTCCCTTGTAATTGTAGCCGCGCTGAAATTCGTCGAGCACCTGATGGTCTGGCGCTTCGGTGGTGTCCACCATTTCGACGGCTTCGTGGACACGAGGATCGAACGGCTTGCCTACCGACTCAATTGGCTGCACACCAAGTTTCTGGAGGGCGTCCTGAAACTGGCGGAAGATGAGTTCCAGACCATTGCGCAGGTCGGTGGAATCGCCCGCAGGCGCCTTCAGCGCACGCTCGAAACTGTCGAGGCCAGGCAGAATGTTCTTGATGACATCAGCCGCGGCAAATTCGCGAAATTCCTGCTGCTCGCGAATCGCGCGTTTGCGGGCGTTGTCAAATTCCGCTTGCAGCCGTGCCAGACGGTCAAGCAGGGCGTCGCGTTCGGCACGGAGCTTGTCGATTTCAGATACTGGTGCTGTCCCGGCCGTTGACGATGGCGATGTAGTTTCTTCTCCGCCTTCCGCGGGAGGCAGTTCGTGTTCCAGATCCAGATTTGTGCTGTCAGTCTTTCCGTTTCCCTTGCCCATACTTACTAATTACTCCGATTCATTCAAAAGTTTGTCAAACAAGCGCGCGATGTAGGACACCGCGGACATGGTGTGCTGATAATCAAGTCGCGTCGGCCCGATCACCGCCAGCGATCCCATGACTTCTCCACCCACGCGCGCCGGAGCGCCGATCAGCACGAAGTTGCGCATTGAAGGCATCGCCTCGTCGAGTCCAATCACCACGCGAACCGCTTCCTGTTTCGTGTCGAGATAGGCGCCGAGTAGCTTAACAACTTTTTCTTTCTCTTCGAGCGTGCGCAGCATGTCCTGAAGACGCTGCTGGTCCTGCTCGCCGGTGACCAGATTGGCAGCGCCTTCCACGAATACTGCTTCGGGAGCCTCGCTCGTGCTGAGCGCGCCCTGCTGGTAAAGCTGCGCAATCGACCCCATCAGGCGGTCGTAGTCGCTACGTTCTTTTTCGAGGCGGCGGGCAATCTCGGCGCGCATGTCTTCCATCATCCAGCCGCGAAAATTTTCGTTGATGTAACGGGCGGCGAGATCGAGTTCGGCCTGCGGGAGATCAAGGCGCAACACGCGATCGCGCACGACTCCCGAGCGTGTGACTACCACGGCTAGAACTTTCTGATCGCTCAAACGCGAAAAGTAAACATGTTCGAGAGCATTGCGCGGACCGCTTGTGGCCACGGTTACGCCGACGCTGCGCGAGATTAGCGAGAGCACATGCGACGTGCGCTCCATGAACTCCTGCACGTCAGTGACGCCGGTGAGGCTGTCCTGGATGATGCTTTCGTTTTCATGTGACAGCCGGGTTTCTCCGCTGAGCTGCTCGACGTAATAACGGTATGCCTCAGTGCTGGGCACGCGCCCGGATGAACTATGCGGCTGCTCCAGAAAGCCAGCATCCGCGAGATCCGCCATCACATTGCGGATGGTGGCCGCGCTTAGACCCTCCCGGCTAGTGCGCGCAAGAGTGCGCGAACCTACCGGCTCGCCGGTGGCGATAAAGGTCTCGACGATGGCGGTCAGGATTTCGCGTTCCCGGCCGCCGGCTGGTCCTGGTGGCATGGTGAAGTGATTTCTGGAGCCAGAGGCTCTATCTAAATACTTTAGATGCAGAGGCTTAGAATGTAGATTCACGGCCCTTTTGCGATTCTAGGGAGCGCGGTTACGAGCTGTCAAGGAGCAGGAGGGGAACGCCCCCATTTGGAGTTGTCCTATCTTCTTATGTATGTTGGGGAACGCCCCATGAATGAGAACCAGGCTGCGCCGCGGCGGGAGGACAAGATGCGCGGCAAGGTGTCTCGTCGAGATGCGTGCAAGCTGGGACTGGCAGGGGCGGTGATGGCGGCGGGCGGCAATGCTATCGGAGGATTAGCGGCTCCAGCAGACCAGGCTAACAAGGCTCCTAAATCCATGAATAACAAACCTCATATTGCAGTGGTTGGCGCGGGCGCGTTTGGTGGATGGGCCGCCCTTTACCTTCTTCGGGACGGGGCGCGGGTCACGCTGCTCGATGCCTGGGGACCGGGAAACTCACGGGCTTCGTCGGGCGGGGAGACCCGGGTCATGCGCGGGGCCTATGGACCGAATCAGCCATATACCAAGCTCGCGGCCCGCGCTATGGATTTGTGGCAAGAGCACGAGTCGCAGTGGAAGCAAAAGTTTTTTCATCGCACTGGAGTACTGTGGATGGTCGAGGGCGACGGCGAATTCGAACGCGGCTCGTTGCCGATGCTGAAAGACGCGGGAATTCCCTTCGAGCAATTGTCCGCGAACGAACTAGCCCGGCGCTGGAAGCAAATCAATTTTGAGAAAGTCGAGTGGGGAATCTGGGAACCCAAGAGCGGGTATCTGCTGGCACGGGCGTCTGCGCAGGCGGTGGTTGAGCGCTTTGTGGCGGAGGGCGGCGAGTATCGGCAGGCGACCGTCGCGGGAGCGGAGTTGGAAGGGGAGTGGAACGGGTTGGTGCTTTCGGATGGATCGAAACTGGTCGCGGACAGGTATGTGTTTGCGTGCGGGCCGTGGCTGGGGGCGCTGTTTCCAAAAACGGTGGGCGCGCACTTCGTCTCGACCAAGCAAGATGTCTTTTTCTTCGGTACTCCCGTGGGCGACTACCGTTACGACGAAGGCAATTTACCAGTGTGGGCCGACCACAGCGATCACTTCATGTATGGAATTCCCGGGAATCAAAACCGGGGTTTCAAGCTGGCCGATGACACGCGCGGGGCACAGTTCGATCCGACTTCCGGTCAGCGCCTAGTCGACACCGATCGACTGGCCGATGCTCGGCGTTATCTTGCCTATCGTTTCCCGGGAATGAAAGACTCCCCGCTGGTTGAGACGCGCGTCTGCCAGTACGAAAACACGACGGACCACAACTTCATCGTCGATCGACACCCCGCAAATGCGAATGTGTGGATTGTGGGCGGCGGATCGGGACACGGGTTCAAGCATGGCCCAGCGCTGGGGGAAATGGTGGCGCGGTTGGTGCTGAAGGACGAGTCGGCGGAGGCGGTGTTTCGGTTGGCAAGATTCTCGGGGCGCCCCAGCGCCTGAAGGCTCATCCACAAGGCTGCTGCTACGGCACGCCTGAAAGGCGTGCCCTGATACGAACCGCACTACGGCACGGCTGAAGCCGTGCCCTCCCGAATTTCCGAACACGCGATCCTCATTCCACCGAATTACGCGAAATTACTTCGCGATACCACTCGGCGCTGAGCTTGGGTGTCCGCGTCTGGGTTTTGAAGTCGACGTAGTGGATGCCGAACCGTTTGCTATAGCCGTCCGCCCATTCGTAGTTGTCCATCAGGCTCCAGAGGAAATAACCCTTGATCGGATATCCTTCGGACGCGGCCCGATGCAAATGCGTTAAGTGATTGCGCAGGTACATTACGCGATCGGTGTCTTCAATGTGTCCATTGGCAGTTACCACATCGTCCGCCGAGCAACCGTTCTCGGTGATGTAAAGGGCCTTTGGTTTCCAAACGTCGCTGACATTGCGAACTGCCCAGTAGATCACTTCCGGCCCAATAAACAGCCACGGCGAAGCCATGCGCGGGTAAGAAGTCTGACGCTGCTCGACCGAGAAACCGGCCGGTGACGCGTCCGCGCGAACATACTCCGGCGTGTACACGTTGAGGCCGACAAAATCGAGCGGGCTGCCGATGATTTTCATGTCCCCATCTTCTACCTTGGGAGCATTCGCGCCTTCTCGCTTGAGATAGCCGTCAGTGTATTTGCCTTCCAACACCGCCGTGAGAAACGGCGCGTTTCCTTCGCGCGTCGCGCGCCGGGCGGCTTCGATGTGGTCCCGGCTTTCGATCACGGGCACGTAAACCGTGGCGTTCTCCGCCAGGCCGATCTGCGTACCGGCCGGGGAGTTTGCGCGAATGGCCTGTACCGCCAGGCCGTGCGCGAGAATGCCGTGGTGGCGAATCTGGTTCACTTGTGCGGGCGGCAGCTTCAGGCCCGGCGCAAACTGTCCGATCTTGTAGCTCAGGTCAGTGAAGCAGACAAATTCATTGGTAGTGAAAAAATGCTGGACGCGATCGGAGAGGTGCTTGGAAACATACGCTGCATAATCGCCAAACGCTTTGGAGGTGTCGCGCGACTGCCAGCCGCCGGGCAAAGCCTGGGGCAAATCCCAGTGGAAGAGTGTGATGTACGGGGCGATACCGTTCTTGAGCAGTTCGTCAACAACGCGCTGGTAGTAGGAAAGACCTTTCTCGTTCGGCTGACCGGTGCCATTCGGGAAGATGCGCGACCACGAGATAGAGAACCGGTAGCCGGTCACGCCCAGGTTCTTCAGCAGTCTCACATCTTCCTTGTAGAGATGGTAAGAATCGTCGGCTACATCGCCGGTGTCTCCTTGAAAAGTCTTGCCCGGCGTGTGCGAGAAAGTGTCCCAAACGGATGGTCCTCGTCCGTCTTCTTTGACGGCGCCCTCAACCTGATAGGAAGCAGTGGCGCAGCCCCAGAGAAAGTTTTCCGGAAATCGCAGCAAACTCGCAGCCGGCGATTGAGGGAACGCACGTTGCAGGAGGGATCCACTGGCAAAGGCAGCAGCGGCAGCGCCGGCCATGGTCTTTCCGAATCGGCGACGGCTAATCGTTTTCATAGGACGAAGGAATCGTATCACTACCTAAGCTTACTGGTTATACCGGGAGCAACCGGTCCAGAGAAATGTCTGCGCGAGGTGGGGTTCGTCCGACTGGCGTCCTCACCCTGCTATTGATTCAATGGCGCGGACTGAATCCTGCGAAAGCGACAGGTCGCGGCTCGCCAGATCCTGCTTCATGTGGTCAGAATCGGAGGTGCCGGTCAGCGGCAGCATCCCAACCGCGCGGGCAAAACTGAATACAACCTGCGCGGGAATGGCGTTGTTGCGCGCGGCGAGATCCATCACCAGAGGATGCCGCAGCACTTCGACGTTCGCCGTGAGCAGCGAGAAGCCCTGGTAGACGATTTTTCGTTCCCGACAGAACGCGCGAACATCGCGGTCCCAGCCGACGCGGGCGAAGCAGCGGTTTTGGACAAAGGCTGGAACTTCGGCGTGAGCGGCTGCCATCTGCTCAAGGTGTTGCAGCGACACATTACTAACACCGAGAAACCGGGTGCGTCCGGCATCGTGCTCTTTTATCATCGATTCCCAAACTTCGGCGTCGGCTTCGGTCCAGTCGTAGCTCGAAGACGGACCGTGCAGCACGTAGCTATCAACATAGTCGGTCCCGAGATGTTCGAGCGAACTGCCCATCGACTGGGCTACTTGAACCGCCAGAGGGGTATTGGGATCGTAAGGTAAGCGGTGGTCCTGTCCACGCTGATTAGTGAATTTCGTCTGCAAAAAAAGATCGGCCCGCCCGACGACTCCGTCGTGATAGGCGGCAGCTAGTCCTAGGCCGACTCCTTCTTCGAAATAATGCCGACGCTGGTTGGCGGTGTCGATGCCGCGAAATCCCGCGCGTAGCGCGAGTTCTGTCAGAGCCGCGGTGCGGTCTTCCTTCCAGGCAGTGCCGTAGAGAAAGTCGGGTAGTCCTGCGGTTGGCATAAGAGGCTAGGAAAAGCGAGCCCGCGGGGGCTAAAGCCCAGGATCAGAAGAATGGCTTACCGCAGCGGTAAACCGCTGCGCCACCCAAAATCTTTTTTCCGCAAACTGATAATTATCACTGGATCTGGACCACGCTCGGGGAACTATTGGCCTTGATTTCGTCCACTCGCGCCACCACCTGGCGGGCAAACGCGAACAAGGATTTGGCATGCGGGAAGTCTTCGCCCTTTAGTACCGCCGGAGAGCCGGTGTCGCCCGACCGCCGGATTTCGGGATCGAGCTCCACGCTTCCCAGAAACGCCACATCGAACTGTTTGGCAGTCTTCTCGGCGCCACCGCGCGAGAAGATGTCGATCTCGTGCTGGCAATGCGGGCAGACAAAGTAACTCATGTTCTCGACCATGCCGACGATGTCCACCTTCATCTGGCGAAACATTTCGATGGCTTTGCGGGCGTCCTGCAATGCAACGTCGGAGGGCGTGGAAACGACAATCGAGCCGGTCAGCGGAACAGTCTGGATCAGCGAAAGCGCCACGTCACCGGTTCCTGGAGGCAGATCGACGACCAGATAATCGAGTTCGCCCCACTCCACCGATCCCAGAAACTGGCGGATGATCGAATGCAGCATTGGTCCACGCCAGATCAGGGGCTTGTCCCCGGGATTCAGGAACCCGACAGATATCACTTTGAGGCCATGCAGGGTGAGCGGCTCAATACGATTGTCGCCCAACACCTTGGGCTGTTCGCTCGTGCCGAGCATCAAAGGGACGTTAGGACCATAGACGTCCGCATCGAGGAGGCCCACGCGATGGCCCATCTGGCTGAGAACCAGCGCGAGGTTAACGGCGAGGGTGGTCTTGCCAACACCTCCCTTGCCCGAACCGACGGCAATAATCGCGTTGACACCTGGTAACGGTTGCGGGGTGGGCTGCTGCTGGCCGGAATGGGAATGAGCGCTCAAGATTGCCTCTTTGTGTAATTATACGAGGTCTTGGAAAATCAAATCCTTTGCGAAGAAGAACGATCAGTCCGGGGTCGCCGCCGACAGAACGGCGGAATGTCTCACTTTCGCTGCGATTGCGATCAGCAGCAGAACGATAGCAGCTAACTGGGTCACCATGCCGACGAAGACCACCGCGTGATAATGAAATCCGGTTACCTCATTTTCAAGCACTCCCGCAGGCGTCAGGAGAGAAAGGACTGTTTGGCCCGAACTATTCGAATGGACGGCGAAAACGGCTGAGAGGACCATCGCGATGACGTAGTAGAGAGAAACATACAAGAATCCCTTCAAAACTGGGGCTCGCATGTGGGTCAAGCGCGACCACTGAATGAAGAGAACATCGCGCGTGACGTAGATCGATACTGCGAGAAACTGCACCAAGCCGGATTCCAAGGTCTGGCGATCAAAACCTAGAACGTTCTTCCACGTAAACAATCCCCACACCAGCAACAGGTACGCGACCGCACCTGAAAGGGCCAGCCAAGGCCACGGGGGCCCGTCTTCGGCAAACAGCGATAATCGCTTCTGGCTCCGCGTTCGCCACCAGACTTTGAGCCTTTCGTAGGATGTGACAGTGGCGAGTCCCATCGCGAAAAGGATAATCCCGTTGATAAAAACCATGAGCGTCGCGAACTGGCGGGCACTCATGGAGTAGTCTTTCAATCCGGGACTAAACAGCGCATAAAAAGTGACGTTCAAGAAGGCGGCACAACCGACAGACTGCCACCTCGAAAGCGGCCGAATCTGGTCGAAGTCTTCCTTCAAAGTTCTCAACAGCATTACCACGAACCAACTGCCAAATGACACATAGAGTAGTGCGCTAGTCCGAAGCCACGAAACTGGCGATCCGAAGATCGTAGCAACATAGCCTTGACCGTCATCGTCCAGCATGGATCCGAGTCCATTTAAGGGACTGAACGCTGCAAGCCCCGGGAAATGTGATCCCTCAGCAATTTTGCCGGCAAAACCGAAGAGAAGATAAAGCGTGAAAGTTCCGATCAGTCCGACCCCGCGACTTCGGCTCTCGAACAGGCTGGACATCCACAGACCGGCCAGACCAATGAAGACAGCGCCCAAGAGAATCAGTAGATATGCGCAGAGAACGCTTCGCCAGTATTGGTGTCCGAGCACCGCGGCAATCAAAGTAACCGGCAAACAACAGGCGACTATAAAGTATGCTAGCACCGGTTCGCCCAACAGCTTACCCAGGAGCAGTTCCGGCGGGTTTAGGCGGGTTGCCCGCTGAAAATCCCAGGTCTTGCGCTCGCGTTCACCAGAAACAGACTGGGCGCAACATAACAAAGACCAGAATGTTAAGACTGCTAATTGCGAATACATCAACACGCTATAGAACGCCGCCCACACTTTGGCCGGGCTTTCCTCGTCCATCTGGGCCAGGCTCGCACCATTTGGCTTCCCGAACTGCTGCGACTGCCGATGCATCGCCGCCATCTCGGTCGCGCGTTCAATCCAGCATCCGAGCCAGACCAGCACGCAGATGACCAGCACGATCGCAGCAAACGTAATCGCCCTGGTTGTGCGGAGTTCCGCTCGCCGGTGACGCACGAATTCGGGGTTGTTCCAGAAAAGCAGACTCACATGACCTCATGAGAAGAAAGCTTCATGTACATCTCTTCTACTGTTTGCTTCGCCTCAGTAAAAGAGAGAATGCGAACACCAGAAACCACGGAGCTGGCTAAGACTTGCGAAAGCTCGTCGTAAGAACCAGAGAAATGAAATTCGCCATCGGTCGTGTTCAACTTCAACTCCGACACGGCTGCAAATGCGGAAAGCACCGATTGAAGACCAGCGCCTCCATCACCCAGCCAGTGCACGCGGATAGCGCGTGACTTCGACCCGGCTGAAACTACATCTTGGAGCAGCCCGCTACGCACCAGACGCCCCTTTTCCATGATTCCAAGGGAAGTACAGAACCGGTCCAGCTCAGTCAGAATATGCGAGGAGATCAGGATCGTGGCACCATCGTCTCTGAGGGAACGAAGCTGATTGCGCAATTCAATGCGCGCCTTTGGGTCCAGACCTGAGGCGGGTTCGTCCAGCACCAGCAGCTTCGGCCGGTGAATGATGGCTCGCGCAATACCGAGGCGTTGTTTCATGCCCCGAGAAAGGCCTCGGATCAGCGAATCCCGCTTGGTCTCAAGACCCGACTGCGCGATCACCTCTGTAACGCGGCCGGGAATATCTGATTCGGGCATCTTGTACGCATGCGCAAAATAGTCGAGATACTCCCAAACCTTGAGGTCGTCGTAGACAGAAAAAAAGTCCGATAGATACCCGATGAACTGGCGGGCTCGCTCCGGTTCGCGGAGCACGTCGACGTCCGCTACCCGGACTTCTCCCTGGGTAGGGTCGAGCAGACCGCAGGTCATGCGGATCATGGTTGTCTTGCCGGCTCCATTGGGCCCGATCAGTCCATAAATCTCACCGGCAGGAATGGAAAGAGTCAGGTCCTGGACAGCGACTAAGTCGTCAAACTCTTCGCGCACGTTTTTGAGTTGAATCATAGGGACGGTTTACATTCCCTGAAGACGGATCTTAGGCGATTTTGGCGAGTAAGACCAGCGACAATCAATTCCCCTGCTCAGAGCATGCTGTGTATGACGACTCAGTAGTGCCCTTCCCCGACCTGCACCTTCCCGCGGAACATACGGTAGAGAAACAAGAAATATGCGGTCGCGAGGACGGCACCGAAAGTCCACCAGACGAGTCCGACGCTGAGCCCGTGACTGCCGGCTGCGGTGTTGTAGATGGTGAGGCTGTATTGCGGGTCGCGTGCTGGCAGCACTACCGGATAGAGGGCAAAAGCGGCGCCCACGAGCATCCCAGTGATGTAAAGGCTCGAAGCCGCGAATGCAAGTTTCTCTTTGCCCTTGGGGTTCGCCCAGAGCATTACGGCAAGGCTTGCGAAAACAACAAGAGGCACCAGCAGACCGATCATGTGTTTTTCGTAGTTCGTCATCACACCGGGCCGTATGAAATAGGTGGCGACGAGAGTGCTACAAGTCAGGAAGAACTGTAATGGCCAGCATAACAACGCGACACCACGCGCGCGGCGGCCCAGGTCGTCATCGGTCTTGACCGCGACATACAGCGATCCGTGCGCGGTCAGCGTTACCAGCGACAGCAAGCCAATCAACACGGTATACCAGTCGAGGATGCCGGGTTGAGCGCTTAGTTGGAAGTTGGTCCATAACGGCTCGAAGAAGTAACCGGTGGCATCTAGTGGCACCCCGCGCACGACGTTGCCCAGCGCAGCTCCGAAAAATACCGCCAGCAGAATACTGGACACGCTGAACACCACATCGAAGAAATTCTGCCAGACTGAATTGCGAACATGTGCGCGGAATTCGATCCCGATGCCACGCAAGATCAGCAGCCAGAGCACCATCGTCAAGGGCAGATAGAATCCACTGAAGCTGGATGCGTAGAGCTGCGGGAAAGCGAAGTAGAGCGTCCCGCCAGCGGCGATGAGCCAGACTTCGTTGCCGTCCCAAACGGGACCGATGGAACCGAGGACACGACGGCGTTCTTCGTCGGTCTTGGCGACAGCCAGGTAGATTGCTCCGGCGCCTAGATCGAATCCGTCGAGCACGACGTAGGTCGTGACCATCACTGCGACAATCCAGTACCACAGAGACGCCATTCAATTAACCTTTGCGGGCTGAAGCCCCAGTCATTGATTTATGCCGGCGGCACGCCTGAAGCCGTGCCCTCCCGTTATTAGTCAAAGCGGCATCGCTGAAGCGATGCCCTGATACGAATTCATTTTCAATCCTCGACGGTGCGGCTGAAACGTGCCCCGCCCTCCCGAAAACTTTTTATGCCCCCGGGCCGGTCTCCAATTCGCGCCGGATAAGGAATAGAAATAAGATGCCGAGTACGGTGTAAAGGCCCATAAATCCGAGCAAGGTAAACATGCCATTGCCGGCCGAGACTGTTTTCGAATAGCCGTCCGCGGTGCGCATTAAGCCATACACCAGCCAAGGTTGACGGCCGAGTTCAGCAGTCATCCAGCCGGCGGTATTGGCGATGTAGGGGAACGGCAAGGACAGCAACAAAATCCAGAGCATCCACTTGGTGTGAAAAAGGCGGTCACGATAGAGCAGGAACGCCGACACGACCATGATGGCAATGAAGGCCGTCCCCAGGCCCACCATGATGTGGTAGCTGTAGTAAAGCAGCGGAATGTTATCTGGCCAGTCGCGTCGGGGAAAATCGTCGAGCCCCTGCACGTGCGCGTTCCAACGCCGGTAGGTCAGCATACTGAGCATGCCGGGAACCTCCACGGGATTGTCGATCTTTCCCTGCTGATCGTTAGGCTGGCCCATGATTACGATCGGCGCTCCGCGCTGGCTCTGGAATAGTCCTTCCATGGCGGCGAGAGTTGTCGGCTGATGAGTCGCGACCATCTTGCCCTGGCCGTCGCCGGTCGGGTACAACTGGAGGATGCTGAACACGCAGCCTGCAATGACTCCAGTCTTTACGAAAATGCGCGCGTGCTCGACAAATTTATTCTCCAGCAAATAGTACGCGCCCACCGCGGCCATCACGAACGATCCGGTGATGGCGGCTCCGATCATCGTGTGGGCGTACTGCCATTGGGCCCACGGATTCAGAACGAGATTCCAAAAGCTGGAGAGCTGCACGGAGCCATCCGGCGCAAAGAAGTAGCCGACGGGATGCTGCATGAACGCGTCGGTCGCGACGATGAAATATCCAGATAACCACGAGCCGGCAAAGACGGCGACCGCCGAAAACCAATGCGCTCGCGGACTCAGGCGCTTCTCACCGTAGAGGAAGAGTCCTAGAAAGGCCGATTCCAGGAAAAAGGCGAACATGCCCTCCATGGCCAGTGTCTGACCGATCACTCCGCCGGCAAAACGAGAAAAGTGCGACCAGTTTGTGCCGAACTGGAATTCCATCGGGATGCCGGTCACCACGCCGAGGACGAAATTGATACCGAAAATCTTGGCCCAGAAACGGGCGGCTTGGAAATATACAGGATCGTTGCGCCGCAGTGCAATCGTCTTGAGGACAACGATCAGCAGCGCCAAGCCCATCGTGAGCTGGGGAAAGAGATAGTGGAACGTGATAGTAAAAGCGAAGTGGATGCGGTGGATGAGAAGTGCACTGTCCATAATTAAAGAAGGTCTCAGGTGTCAGGTCTTAGGTCTCAGGTTACAACTCCAAACCTTGAATCACTGACTATCTGGTTATACGAGCACGCCGGATGTGACCGCCATCACACTGTCAGACCTGAATCTTTTTCCTGCGTGCGATTTCCGAACGCCGCAATTCGCGGCGGCGCAGGGCATCTTCGTAGCGGCGCTTTTCCTCGTCAGTTTCGGGAATCACAGGCCCAACTGGCAGCCGGCAGCCCGATGCATCGACCGCTACGAATGTCAGGTACGCGGAGCTAACGTGTTGGTTGCTTTCGGTGTGGTAGTTCTCTACCCAGACCTTGACGCCGACTTCCACGGAAGTATGGAACACGCGATTCACAGACGAGCGGAGGATGACGATGTCGCCTACGCGAACGGGCACGAGGAAATCGAGATGATCAATGGAAGCAGTGACCACGTACTGGCGCGAGTGACGATGAGCGGCCATAGCGGCGGCAAGATCGATCCAGTGCATGAGGCGTCCACCAAGAAGAGTGTTGAGCGGATTGGCGTCGTTGGGGAGAACGATCTCCGTCATCTCGGACTTGGAATCGCGGACTGGACGAGGACGGGTTGGGTCGGGGTTACTCATGCGCGTAGCCTTTCAACGATTACAGGGCCTACATTTTGACGCGCGCGGTAAGTTTCCAGATAGCAGTCTGCCAGCCGCTGCACGCGCGCATCCGCATGTGGATTGAGCCAGAGGTTTCCAGCGCAATCGAACGTCAGCTTGCCGTGCTCAACCGGAGCGTGCGCCAATTCGCAAACGTAACAGAGCGTGATCTGTTCGGTACTGGTGCGGGAAACGGAGAAGCGCACCGCGTCCCAGTCGCGGTCGAGAGGAAGATTCGGGCAAGCGGTAGCGTTGCCGAGGTTGCAGAACTCGCGGAGGGCGAAGTCGTCCGGCGTTGCGTCCTGTCCCGAAGCGCAGCATTGGCCACTCCAGCCCGCTCCCAAAGGCAAGCGTGCAGGATGAAGCCAGGAACCGTCGTTTAACACCTCCCGCGGCACAAAATAGGGACAGGCCAAAGAGCTCTCCGGAGAAAAATCATTGTAACGCGAGGGTCGGCACTTGGCATGCAGCAATTGGCTGGTAACCTGAAAGCTGCTTGAGAGTATGACCTGAGACCCTTTCTATGGATCGCATCGCACTGCTGATCGAAATTTTAGCCGCCAATCCCGCAGACACCTTCGCACGCTATGGTCTGGCGATGGAGTACTCCAACACCGGAAAGATCGACGAAGCGTTGCGCGAGTTCACGACCTTGCTCGAAACAAATCCCGATTACCCGCCCGGATATTTCATGGCCGCACAAACGCTGGAGAAAGCCGGCCGCATCGACGAAGCCAAGAGAATGTTGGTAGATGGGATTTCTGCGGCGCGCAGGACTGGGAATGCGCATGCACAGTCGGAAATGACGGCGATGTTGGAGGGGCTGGGGTAGGGCGATTGCGGGAGGCAGATTACAAAGTGAGAAGTCAGAGTGCAGAAGTACGAGCTATCGTTTCGATCCATTCATTCCCCCAAATGAACTGTCATCCCGAGCGAAGCGAGGGATCTGCATTTGGCGGCGGACTGCAGATCCCTCGCTTCGCTCGGGATGACAGTTCATTTGGGGTCTTGGGCGACTTTCGGCATGAGACGCTGAGTTTTGATAGCAGTGCAATCATTGACATCAATGCTATCATTGATGTATGGCTAGCATCACCATCCGGCAACTGGAAGAAACCACCAAGCGCAAGCTGCGTATGCGCGCGGCGCGACATGGACGCTCGATGGAGCAGGAAGCGCGTGAAATCCTGAAGGCAGCGGTAAACCAGCCCGAAGAACAGCCGAAAGACCTGGTCGAGGCAATCCGCCGGCGCTTTGCCAAATACGGCGGCGTGGACCTGTATATCCCACCTCGGGGACCGATCCGCGACCCCGGCATCCGGTGAAATCGTGACCATTCTGGACACGAATGTGCTTTCGGAGATCATGGCTACGTCTCCGTCAGCAGCCGCCTTGAAATGGATCAAGAATCGGCGACTCGCCGACAGAGTCGTCATCACTTCCATCACTGTCGCGGAAATTCTCTACGGAATCGAACTTCTTGCCTCTGGGAAGCGACGCGACAAGCTGAGTGCCGAAGCGGAAGCGATGTTTGCGGAGGACTTTGGCGCGGATGTTCTGATGTTCGATGAACAGGCGGCGCGCTCATTCGCGCGGATTGCGGCGAACCGGCGCAAGGCGGGACGTCCCATCGCAGAAATGGACGCCCAGATCGCCGCGATCGCCCACGTGCACGGCGCCACTCTCGCCACCCGCAACACGTCCGACTTCGAGGGTTGCGGCATCCGCCTCGCGAACCCCTGGTTGGATTAGACTGTTGAGTCTTCTTTCCGGAGGTTGTGATGCGCGTTTGTCGAATTGTTGTTGCGCTTCTTCTTGCCCTGCCCCTGGCCGCCCAGACCAAACATCCTTTCACTTTCGAAGACATGATGAAGCTTAAGCGCGTCGGTGAGCCGGTGCCTTCGCCGGATGGGAAGTGGGTCCTTTTCAGCGCCGTCGATGTCGATCTCGCGACCAACAAGAAGACGCCGCACATCTGGATCGTGCCGCTGGCGGGGGGGCAGGAGCGCGTGCTGATCGCCGATCAGGATGGGGATCGTCCGCGGTGGGCGCCGGATGGGAAGCGGTTTGCGTTTATCTCGACTAAGGACGGCGGATCGCAGGTCTGGATTGCGGAGTTTGATGGCGCATCAGGCAGGGTCACCTTAGTTCGTAAGTTGACGTCGATTGCCACCGAAGCCGGTGGTGAGCTTTGGTCGCCAGATGGAAAGAACATTCTTTTTACATCAGACGTGTATCCCGAGTGCGACGACCCACCTGCTCAGGAACAGGAATGCAACGCAAAGAAGCTGAAAGAGGCTGAGGAATCGAAGGTCAAGGCAATCATCTTCGACCGACTGCTCTATCGTCACTGGAACGCTTACAAGCGGGGCATGCGCACGCACATCTTCGTGGTGCTGGTTCCACCTTCCAACTCGATCCCGCCTGAAGACGGCTCATACGATGGGCCCCTTCGGCCCCTGCCCCGCGATCTCACCCCCGGCGACTACGATTCGCCGGTGTTCTCGCTCGGCGGACAGGACAACTATGCCTTCTCGCCCGACGGACAGGAGATTTGCTACACCTCGAATCACGACAAGGTCGAAGCCACGTCCACCAACAACGATCTCTGGATCGTACCGGTGAACGGAGGACCGGCGAAGAACATCACCGCTGACAATCCCGCCAGCGACTCGACGCCGCTCTATTCTCCCGATGGCAAGTACATCGCCTACCGCGCCCAGCAGCGTCCGGGATACGAGAGCGACCGCTTCCGGCTGATGTTGTATGACCGGAGGACGAGGGAAAAGAAGAATCTGACGGAGAGTTTCGACAAATGGGTGGGGACGTACACGTGGGCGCCGGACTCCGCGCATGTCTATTTTGCGGCTGAAGATAAGGGCACGTCGCCGGTGTACTCAATCAGCTTCGAAATGCAAACAATCGACAAAGCCGCTGGTAATGATGTGACCATTCACAGCACCAACATAAAGATTGATAAGTTAGTTCCCGGATTCAACGATGACTTAGCTATTACGCCCGACGGAAAGACCCTCTTGTTTTCCCAGATGGCGCTCCAATATCCCAGCAAAGTATTCAAACAGGATTTGTGGGTCCATAAGGCAGGTGGTGTCTCGGCGCCCCATTCGGTCGATGCTTTATGCGGCGCAAACGAAAAGGGAGAAATTGACGGAACACACTGCACCGTCAATGAATGGTATGGGGATTTACTAGCTGATCCAAATAAGGCCTTACTGTTGCAAGTCGCTATGTCCCCGCTCGAATCCTTCTGGTTTCCCGGCGCGAACGGCGACAAAGTCCAAGGGTTCCTGGTCAAGCCCCCGAACTTTGATGCCACCAAGAAGTATCCAGTAAAGTTTCTCATCCACGGCGGCCCACAGGGTGCCTGGGGAGACGACTGGAGCTATCGCTGGAATCCTGAACTCTTTGCCGCCAACGGATACGTGGTCATCATGATCAACTTCCACGGCTCGACCGGCTACGGACAG
>Ga0137410_10000426_pt1 | contig 29792 bp, 23 predicted proteins | sample CZODoug1_16funga_FD_108878 | JGI IMG/M metagenome (GOLD analysis project Ga0137410, IMG submission 108878) | Vadose zone soil fungal communities from Angelo Coast Range Reserve, California, USA - CZODoug1_16fungal (Illumina Assembly) | ecosystem: Environmental > Terrestrial > Soil > Vadose zone... | reverse complement strand
GCAGCCGCGCGAGCCTCGCGCCGAACGTGCCGTAGCCGCCCAAGATCAGGACTCGCAAGCCCCGCGTCATCGGCTCAGTGCACGCGCAGGACCAAGCCCTTCAGGTACTCCGCCTCGGGAAATTCGAGCGCCACCGGATGATCGGGCGGCTGCGCGAGCCGCTCGATGATCTGCGCGTCGCGGCCCGCGTCGAGTGCCGCGCCGGCGACGATCTTCTGGAACAAGGCCGCGTCCACGTGGCCCGAGCACGAGAACGTCGCGAGCACTCCACCCGGCCGCACGAGACTCAGCCCGAGCATGTTGACGTCTTTGTAGCCGCGGCTGCCGGCGTTGACCTGCTCGGCCGAGTGCACGAACTTCGGCGGGTCGAGAATCACGAGGTCGTAGCTCTCGCCCGCCTCGCGCAGCACACGGAGCTCGTCGAACACGTTCGCCACCACGAAGCGGCAGCGATCGCCCACACCGTTCGCCACGGTCTCGCGGTCCGCAAGCCGCAGCGCCTCCTCCGACGAGTCCACGAGCACAGCGCTCGCCGCGCCGGCCTTGAGCGCGCTGATCGCGAAGCCGCCCGTATACGCAAATGCGTCGAGCACGTCGGCGTCGAGCGCGTAGCTCGCGACACGCCGGCGGTTCGCCTGTTGATCGAGATAGGCGCCGGTCTTCTGACCGTTGACGACGTCGACGAGGAAACGGGCGTCGCCCGACCGCACCTCGATCGCCGCCGGCGGGTCGGCGCCCCGCAGCGTGCCGCGAAGCGAAGGGAGCCCCTCCTTCTTGCGCGAGCTCGCCTCGGAGCGCTCGTAGACGCCGCGCGCTCCGGACAGCTCCTCGAGCAACTCCGCGATGGTGGCGCGCAGCGAGTCGGCTCCGGCGCTCAAAAACTGGCAGACGACGAAGTCCGCATACCGGTCGACCACGAGGCCCGGCAGGCCGTCCGATTCCGCGAACACGAGCCGGCAGGCGCCTTCGGGGTCGACGAGCCCCAAGCGCTCGCGCGACTCGACCGCGCGCGCGAGCCGCCGCGCGATGAACGCCTCGTCGACGCTTTCCTCCTCGTCGAAGGTCCAAACCCGCAGCCGAATCTGCGACGCCGGCGAATACGCGCCGCGCGCGAGGAACTCGCCGGTCGACGCGACCACGTCCATCGTCTCCCCCACCGCGGGACTTCCCTCGACGCGCTCGATGGCGCCGGAGAACACCCACGGATGTCGGCGCAGCAGCGACTTCTCGCGTCCGGGTTTCAAGAACACACGTTTCAACTGCACGCTCACTAGACGCACTCGGCCGTCGAATTCGGAATTCATTCTAACCTGCGCGTCGGTCGACCCGATGTCGTGTCTCACTTTGGCCGCGCGATGCGCGCAATGGCTGCGGTCGCACCTCGAAGGGTCCTCCCGAGACCCTCGCGGCACAGGGATGTGCCGCGAGGAGCCGCAGGGACGCTCTTCCGGCGTGTCTCGGGAGGACCCTTCGAGGTGCGGCCGCAGCTACCGCGAAACGCCGAACGGCCAAAGTGAGACACGACGTCGGGTCGACCGCCGTTTTCTTCCGCGGCTTGCCGTGCCACACTCGATGCGGGCATCGACCGTGCTCGTCCAAGGAGAGCCACGTGAAAATCGCGAACCAAAAGAAAGTCATCGATCAGCTGAATCGGATACTCGAATGCGAGCTCGCGGGCGTCGTGCGTTACACGCACTACTCGATGATGATCTTCGGTTACAACCGCATCCCGATCGTGTCGTGGTTCCAGGCCGAGGCCACGGAGTCGCTGACCCACGCCCAACAGGCCGGCGAGATGATCACGCGGCTCGGCGGGCATCCGTCGCTCGCGATCGGCCCGCTGCTCGAGACCCACGAGCACGACATCGGCCAGATCCTCCGCGAGACGCTGCAGGCCGAGCACGTCGCGCTCGATCTCTATTTGAAGTTGCTCAAGCTGGTCGCCGGGAAGAACGTCGCGCTCGAGGAGTACGCGCGCGGCCTCATCGAGCAAGAAGAAGCGCACATCGACGAGATCGACAAGATGCTCCGCAAGCCGGGCGACATGGAGATCAGCAAGGAGGCTCGCGAGTTCGATTGACCCCGACGCCGCCATCGACCGTTGCGCTGATCGGCGCGCCCACGGACGTCGGCGCGGGCCGCCGCGGCACGTCGATGGGACCCGAGGCCCTGCGCGTCGCCGGGCTGGACAAATCGCTGCGCCGCCTCGGCCGCACCGTCGTGGACCGCGGTAACCTGGGCGGCCCGATCAATCCCGAAGCGCCGCGCTCAGGCGGCTACCGGCATCTCGCCGAGGTCGGCGCGTGGTGCAAGAGCGTGCACGACGCGGTCTACTTAAGCCTCGAGCACGGCGAGCTGCCGATCCTGATGGGCGGCGACCACAGCCTCGCGATCGGCTCGGTCGCGGCGGTGGCGCGCCGTTGCGCCGAGACCGGCACGCCGCTCGCGATGTTCTGGCTCGACGCGCACGCCGACTTCAACGTCGCGAGCTCCTCGCCGTCGGGCAACATCCACGGCATGCCGGTCGGCGTGATCTGCGGGCACGGCCCGCCCGAGCTCTTGGGTTTGGGCCACGCCGTGCCGATGCTGCCGGCGGATCGCGTGGTGCAGATCGGCATCCGCTCGGTCGACGAGATCGAGAAGCGCTTGGTCGTCGACAGCGGCCTCGTCGTCTACGACATGCGAAGGATCGACGAGCTGCGCATGAAAAACGCGATGGAGCGCGCGCTCGACTACGTGGGTGAGCGCGCCGCGCACCTGCACGTGAGCTTCGACGTCGATTTTCTGGATCCCGCGATCGCGCCCGGCGTGCCGTCGACCGTGCCGGGCGGGCCGACCTACCGCGAGGCGCAGCTCTGCATGGAGATGATCCACGACTCGGGCCTCATGCGCTCGCTCGACATCATGGAGCTCAATCCCGCGTTCGACGAAGGTAATCGCACGGCCGAGCTCGCCGTGGAGCTCGTGGAGAGCCTGTTCGGCGAGGAGATCCTCGCGCGAGCGAGCGGCGTGCCGGGGAAGTACCACTTGTGAGCGGCAACGACGCCATCATCGCGCGCACCGAAGAAGTCAGCGCGCCGAATTACGCTCCGTTGCAGATCGTCATAGCACGCGCCGAAGGCGTGTGGGCCTGGGACGTCGACGGCCGCAAGTATCTCGACTGCATCAGCGCGTACTCGTCGTTGAATCAAGGTCACCGCCATCCGCGGATCGTGCGCGCGCTCGTGGAGCAGGCCGGTAGGCTCACCCTGACTTCGCGCGCCGTGCACAACGACCGCATGGGCCCGTTCCTCGCAAAACTCTGCGGGATCGCCGGCTTCGACATGGCGCTGCCGATGAACACGGGCGCCGAGGCCGTCGAGACCGCGATCAAGCTCGCGCGTAAGTGGGGCTATCGCGTGAAGCGCGTGCCCCGCGACCGCGCCGAGATCGTCGTCTGCCGCAACAACTTCCACGGCCGCACGACCACGATCGTCGGCTTCTCGTCCGAGGAGCAGTATCGCGAGGACTTCGGCCCGTACGGGCCCGGCTTCACGCTCATAGACTTCGGCGACCTCGAGCAGCTGCGCGCGGCGATCGGGCCGAACACCGTCGCGTTCCTCGTCGAGCCGATTCAGGCCGAGGCCGGCATCATCGTGCCGCCGCTCGGGTTTCTCGCCGCGGCGCGCGCCCTATGCCGCGAGCGCGACGTGCTGTTCGTGCTCGACGAGATCCAGACGGGCTTGGGGCGCACGGGCCGGATGTTCGCGCACGAGCACGAGCCGGGCGCATCGCCCGACATGCTGGTGCTCGGCAAGGCGCTCGGCGGCGGCGTGTACCCCGTCTCGGCCGTGCTCGCGAGCAGGGAGATCATGACGCTGCTCAAGCCCGGCGACCATGGCAGCACGTTCGGCGGCAACCCGCTCGCGGCCGCGGTCGGCGAGGCCGCGCTCGACGTGCTCGTCGACGAAGACCTCGCGGCGCGCGCGCAGCGGCTCGGCGAGTACCTGTTCGCCGCGCTCCGCAAGCTGCGCAGCGAGGACATCGTGGAAATCCGCGGCAAGGGCCTGCTCGTCGGCATCGAGATCGCGGCCGCTGCCGGCGGGGCGCGCGAGCACTGCGAGCGGCTCGCCGCGCGCGGCGTGCTCTGCAAAGACACGCACGCGCAAGTGATCCGGCTTGCGCCGCCGCTCGTGATCGAGCGCGCCGAGCTCGACTGGCTCGTGGCCCAACTTCGCGCCGTCCTCGAAAAATAGGGACATGTTGCCTTTTTCGACGACGCGGCCCGGCCTCTCGCCTCGCATCGACGAAAAAGGCAACATGTCCCTATTTTTCGGGGAGTGGCACATGGATTTGGGTTTGAAAGGCAAGAGCGCGGCGATCACGGGCTCGAGCCAAGGGCTGGGATACGCGATCGCCACGGCGCTCGCGAAGGAAGGCTGCAACGTCGCACTGTCCGCGCGCGGCAAGGAGCGGCTCGACGCGGCGGTCGCCGATCTGCGCAAACTCGGCGTCAAGGCCGTCGGCCTCGTGGTCGACCTCGCCACCGAGCAGGGCTGCAAGGAGTTCGCGGAAGGCGCGGCCAAGGAGCTCGGCGGGCTCGACATCCTCGTCAACAACGTTGGCGGCATGATCCCGGGCACGCTCGCAAGCCTGAACGCGGAGCAGTGGGAACGCGTGCTCAGCGTGAACCTGATGTCGTACGTCTACACGACCAAGTACGCGTTGCCATTCATCAAGAACGGCCGCAAGCCGCGGATCCTCAACGTGTCGGGCGTCAGCGGCAAGCAGCTCGTGCCGGGCGCGCTCACCACCACGATCCCGAACGCCGGCATCATCGCGTTCACGAAGCTCATGGCCGGCGAGCTCGGCGCGCAGGGGATCACGGTCAACAACATCTGCCCCGGCTTCACGAAGACCGAGTCGTGGGGACCGCGCGCAGAGGCGATGGCCAAGGTCCGCGGCACGACGGCGGAGCAGGTTCGTCAGGGCCTCGCAAGCCAGACGCTGCTCGGCCGCTGGGCCGAGCTCGAGGAAATCGGCGACGCCGCCGCCTTCCTCGTCTCCGAAAAGAACAGCTACATGACCGGCACGACAGTCGAGGTCTGCGGCGGCTTCCAGCGCTACATCTAACGCCGCCATCCGCTGCGGCGGTCGTGCCTCACTCTGGCCGCGCGCTGCGCCGAAGGGCTGCGGCCGGACCTCGAACGCGTGCTCCGCTGCGGCGGTAGCGACGAGCCGAGCCACAGCGCCGAGAGCCGCGGAGCCCCGGCGCGCAGCGCCGGGGTGCGAGCCGTAGGCGAGCATCCAGAACGCGGCGGCACCCCGTCACTACGAAGCGGAACAGTTGAACGACCGCGTTCTGGACCCCGGCGAACGCGCCGTGGCGAGGGAACCGGCCGTAGGCCGGCGAAGTCGCGTGCCGCAGCGGAGCACGCGTTCGAGGTCCGGCCGCAGCTACCGCGACTCCAAAGCGGCCAGAGTGAGACACGACGACAAGGTCGCCGCGGTTAGGCCCGCTCCGGCGGCCACGGCCAATTCGCCTTCTTCCGCAGCGACTGGTACGACTCGGCCGCTTCGTCGAGGATCGGGCCCACCTCGACCGCGGTGAGCGCACCGCCGCGCTTCAGGATCCGGCCATCGACGACGACCGTGTCGACGTTGGCCGGCTGCGCCGCTTCGACGAGCAGATGCGCGGGTTCCGTGATGTAGCCCATGTTCACCTGCCGCGTGTTGACCATGATGAGGTCCGCGCGCTTGCCGGGCACGAGCGAGCCGATCTCGCGGTCGAGCCCCATCGAACGCGCGCCGCCGATCGTCGCGAGCTCGAGCACGCGCCGCGCGGTGAGCTTGGCCTCGTCGAGCGCGCGGCCGTTCTCGATGTTCTGAACCGCCTTCATGATCGCGAACATGTCGGCATTGCCCGAGAGCGCGGGCGTGTCGACCGACAGTCCCACCGGGATGCCCGCCGCGAGAAACGCGGCCGGCGTCGGAAAACCGAAGCCGATGCGAAGCTCCGTGTACGGCGACACGCTCACCGATGCGCCGCTCGAAGCCAGCGCGTCGATCTCCTCGGGCGTCGTCCAAACCGCATGGATGACCTGCACGTCGGGGCCTAGCAGCTTGCGCGCCGCAAGCGCCGCGATGCCGCCGGCGCTCGACTGGAAATTGTTGGCGTGCACGGAGATCGGCAGGCCGAGCTCCTTTGCGACGGAGTAGTCGCGCAACGACGCCTCGCTCGCCGCCCCGCGCCATGCGAGGCCGAGCGTGATCCGGCCGCCGCTCGAGTGCTCGTCCCAGCGCCCCCGCAGGCGCCGCAAGTCTTCGACGTCGATCGGCGCGTCGTTCGACGCGCCCGTAGGCGTGCCGTACGAGAAGCGCGCGCGCAGCCCGGATTCTCCCAGCGCCTTGAGGTCCGCCGCGGCGTATTCCGGCGAGCGAACGTTGTGGCACCAGTCGTGGACGAACGTGATCCCGGAGTGCACGGCTTCGGCGGCCGCGAGCCGCGCCGCGCGGTACATGTCCGCGGGCGTGTAGTACGCGCCGATCGTGCGCGACGTGGGGAAATAGCCGCGGTCCGGCGTGTCGCCCGACAAGCTCCGGAGCAGCGTCGTCCAAAGATGCCAGTGAGTCTCGACGAGGCCCGGCAGCACGAGCATGCCGGCGCCGTCGATGACCGCCGCGCCCGGAGCGCGGAGCGCGCGGCCGACAGCCGCGATCGCGCCGTTCGCGACATGCACGTCGGCGTTCGGCAAGTCGCCGAGTCGCGCGTCCATCGTCAACACGTACGCGTTGCGGATCAGGAACTCGGTGGGTTGCGTCATGCGAGTGCCGCGCTGCTGACCGAAGCCGACTTCGAACGGTCCGGCGCAGAGTGCGCCGGCCGCGAGCGCGCGGCCGACGAATTTACGCCTGGTGAGCGCCGCGGTCACCGCGTGCGCACGAACGCCTTCATGAAATCGCCGACGGACGCTTCGGCCCACTCACGCACTTGCTGCTTGTTGGGCGTGGGCCTCACGGCGCACTCGCGCTCGAGCATGATCCGCCAAGCGATCAGCGCGATGAAGTGCCTGCTCATGACCGACGTCTCGAACAGGAAGTCTGCGTGATGCTGCGTGAACAGATTCTCGAGCACGGCGTAAGCGTGCTCTGGACCGATTTGGTAGTAGTGCTGACCGACGTCGGGCGAGTTGCGCGCCTCCTCGAAAACAAGGCGGCGAAGCTGGAGACACCGGTCGGTGGTGGCGACGTCGAGCACGGTCTCGGCGATCATCACCAGCGCGTCACGTAACTCCATCGTGCTCAACGTCGAGCTCAAGCGCGTCAGCAGATTGCCGTAATCGGCGAGCTCGCGGCACATCACCGCCTCGAAGAGCTGCTTCTTGCTGCTGAAGTAGCGGTAGATCGATTCCTTCGAGATGCCCGAGCTGCGCGCCATCGCGTTGATGCTCGCGCCTTGGTACCCGTGCTTCAGGAAATAGGCGGTGGCAACGTCGAGGACTTCTTGCTCCTTGGCGCGGGGCTTGTCGCGGCGCTCGCCGAGCAGGCGCACGAACGCAGTGGTGCCGTTGGTAGCCGCTTCGGCGCCCCTCGCCGCCGTCGCATCGCGCCCGGGCAGCGCTCCCTCGAAGTCGACATCGGATCGCACAGAGCTCATGGGTTCTCCCTACCGCGCATTGCTCACACGAACATGCAGACGGACTTGAGCTCCGTATACATCTCTATGCCGGCGCGTCCGTGCTCGCGGCCGAGGCCGGAGTGCTTGAATCCGCCGAACGGCATGTTGGGATCGACGGGGCCGTGCCCGTTGACCCAAACCGTGCCGGCGCGCAGCTTCGGAACGAGCCGATGCACGGCGGTGAGATCGTTCGAGAACACGCTTGCCGCCAAGCCATACGGAGTATCGTTCGCGAGCTTCGCGACCTCGTCGAGGTCGTCGAAACGCTGTGCGACGAGCACCGGTCCGAAGATTTCCTCTTGGACCACGCGCATCGTGTTCTTGACGTCGGCGATCACCGTGGGTCGCACGTAGTAGCCGGGGTGCGACGGCGCGTCGCCGCCCGCGACGATGGACCCGCCGTCGGCGCGTCCCGACGCGATGTAGCCCATCACACGCTCTTGCTGCTCACGCGACACGAGTGGCCCCATCTGGGTGCTCGGGTCGAGGCCCGGGCCCAAGCGGATCGACGCGGCGGCGCCGCCCACGCCCTCGACCACGCGGTCGAAAATCTTGCGGTGCACGTACAGCCGCGAGCCCGCGGCGCACACCTGCCCCGCGTTGAAGAAAATCGCCCCCGCCGCCCCGCCGACCACGGCGTCGACGTCGGCGTCAGGCAGCACGATGACGGGCGACTTGCCGCCGAGCTCGAGCGACACGCGCTTCAGCGTATCGGTGGCGGTCTTGTTGATGAGCTTGCCGACTACGGTCGAGCCCGTGAACGCGATCTTGTCGACACCCGGATGCGCGACCAGCGCGGCGCCCGTGGTCTCACCGTAACCGGTGAGGATGTTGACGACGCCCGCGGGGAAGCCCGCCTCGATGATGAGCTCGCCCAGCCTGAGCGCGCTGAGCGGCGTCTGCTCGGCCGGCTTCAGGATGCACGTGCACCCCGCCGCGAGCGCGGGCGCGAGCTTCCACGCGGCCATGACGAGCGGGAAATTCCACGGAATGATCTGCGCGACGACGCCGACCGGCTCGCGCCGCGTGTAAGCGTTGACGCGGCCGCCTTCCGGCGCGCCGATCGACACGTCGATCGTGGAGCCCTCGATCTTGGTCGCCCAGCCGGCGAAATAGCGGAAGTGGTTGCGCGCACCGGGCACGTCGACGACCGTCGCCATGAACCTGGTCTTGCCGTTGTCGATGCTCTCGATCTCGGCGAGCTCGGCGGCGTTAGCCTCGATGAGATCGGCGAGCTTCCACAGCAACGCCTCGCGCTGCGCAGGCAGCATCCGCGGCCAAGCGCCGCCTTCGAACGCCTCGCGCGCGGCCGTGACGGCTTTATCGACGTCCGCGCGATTGGCGTCGGCCACCGACGCGATCTCGGCGCCCGTGGCGGGGTCGAGAACCGGAATGCGGACGCTCGACTCCGACGCGAGCCACTCGCCGCCGATCAAGAGCCGCGCGGGACGGCGCAAAAACGACGCCACCGTCGACGACGGGGCCGGTTGGGTTGCGATCGAGGCACTCATCTCAAAATTTTCGCCTTCACCGCGCATACGCGGCCGGCTGTTGTGGTCAGGCGTCAATCCCCAAGACGGGACGGTATCGAGTGTAGAACCCCGGTTACAGCGCCGCAAGGCGCAGAGCGGAACTCGCTTTTGATTGGCTTCTCAAGTTTGTTCAAGCCCGGAGCTTGAGCAGATCGATCGCATTCTCCTTCAGGATCAGCGGCCGCACCTCGGGGCGGATGTCGATCTTCTCGAAGTCGGCGAGCCACCGATCGGGCGTGATCAGCGGATAGTCCGTGCCGAATAGCACCTTCTTCTTGAGCTGCGTGTTCGCGTGCTGCACGAGCTGCGGCGGGAAGTACTTCGGCGACCAACCCGAGAGATCGATGTAGACCTGCGGCTTGTGGAGGCAGATGGACAGCGCCTCGTCCTGCCACGGCCACGACGGGTGAGCGAGCACGATCGGCATCGTGGGAAAGTCGACGGCCACGTCGTCGACGTCCATCGGATTGCCGTACTTCAGGCGGATGCCGCCGCCGCCCGGCATTCCCGTGCCCATGCCCGAGTGGCCGGTGTGGAACAGCGCGGGCAGCTCCGCCTCCGCGATCGCCTCGTAGAGCGGATAGGCGCTCTTGTCGTTCGGGAAGAATTCCTGGAACTGCGGATGAAACTTGAAGCCCTTGACGCCGTAATGCTCGATGAGTCGGCGCGCCTCGCGCACGCCCTCCGCGCCGCGGGCGGGGTCGATGCTGGCGAACGGGATGCAGACGTCCGAGTTCTCGGCCGCGAGCTCCGCCACCTCCTCGTTCGACACGGGCTTGATCCCGCGCGCGCGCTCGCCGTCCACCGAGAAGATCACGCAGGCCATCTTGCGCTCGCGATAGTACGTCGCGATCTCGGGAATGGTCGGCTGGGCATGCTGGTGCTTGAAGTATTTCTGCGCCGCCTGCTGGAACACGGTCGGCGGCTGCGGATCCCGCACCGAGATCTCGGCGTGCGCGTGCACGTCGATGGCAACGAGGTCGTCGAGGTTCAGCATCGGCGTTAGACCAGCATGCTCTTGGCTTTCTTGGCCATCTCGTCGGCCCTGCGGAGCATCTCGTTGATGTCGGTGGGATCTGGGATGTCCCTGCCCTTCGCTACCGCGGGCCTCGCCGCGAGCACGTCGATCCAGCGCCGCAAGCGGTCGAGCCCGTCGATATTCACGCCGGACCACTGATAGAAGTGCACCCACGACCAGGTGGCGATGTCGGCGATCGAGTAGTCGCCGGCGAGGTACTCGGCCTCGCCGAGCCGCCTGTCGAGAATCTCGAGCAGCCGACGGACCTCCCGTTGGTAGCGCTCGGTGGCGTACGGGATCCGCTCGGGCGCGTAACGGTAGAACACGTTCGCCTGCCCCATCATCGGGCCGATGCCGCCCATCTGGAACATCAGCCATTGGATCACGAGGGAGCGGCCCTTCACGTCCGTAGGCATCAATCTCCCGGTCTTCTCCGCGAGATACATCAGGATTGCCCCCGACTCGAACACGGCGAACCCGTCATTGTCGTGATCGACGATCGTTGGGATCCGGCCGTTCGGGTTGAGCTTGAGGTACCACGGTTCCTTCTGCTCCTTCTTGTCGAACGAGATCTTGCGCACGCGATACGGGAGCCCGAGCTCCTCGAGCGCGATCGACACCTTCCAGCCGTTCGGCGTGGCCGCCGTGAGCAATTCGATCATCCGTTCACTCCGTGGGTCCCAAGCAGGCGAGCTTGCATGATACCTGAGGTAAACTTGAGCGATGTCGCAACCCAACGTTCCGACTCGCACGGTCCGCCGCACCTCGACCGGCACGACGCAGATCGTCGACGCCGACCTGTGCGTGCTCGGCGCCGGAATCTCCGGCGTCGCAGCCGCGCTCGAGGCCGCCAAGCTCGGCCGCAAAGTAGTGCTCGCCGACGGTGCGCCCGCGATCGGCGGTCAAGCCGTCGGCTCGATCATCGGCACGATCATCGGCCTCTACAGCCACGGCCCCGGTGCGTACCAGCTCACGCACGGCATCGCGGACGATCTGCTACGCGACCTCAAGGCGGAGGGCTCGCTGTCACGCTCGCACCGCTCGACGGTCACGTTCCAATACGACGAAGTGCGGCTCGCGCGCTGGATGGAGCGGCAGCTCGAGGCGTCGGGCGTGAAGTTGCTGCTCGGCGCCGTGCTCACCGACGTGGCGTTCGCAGACCGTCGCGTGCAGCACTTGGATTTCGCCACTCGCTTCGGCGCGGTGCGGGTGCGCGCGAACGCGTACGTCGACTCCTCCGGCGACGCCACGATCACCTACGGCGCGGGACTGCCGGTCCGCGAGCCCGAAGCGCCCGTGTGGGGCTCGTTGAACTTCCTGATCGAGGACTTCGACCGCGACGCGGTGAAGGAGCTCGCGATCGAGGAGGTGCGCGCGCGGCTGGCGGAGGTCGGCGCCAAGTACGGGCTCGTGCGCCATGACGGCTGGCTGATGCCGTTCCCGGGCAAGAACTTCATGCTCGCGAACATCAATCACATCGAGACGCCGCTCGATCCGCTCGGCGGCTCGCGCATGGTGCTCGAAGGGCGTCGTCAGGCGGACGCGGTGATTGCCTTCCTGCGCGCGGAGTTCCCGCGGATCTTCGCGGACGCGAAGGTGCGCACCTACGGCAACCCCGGCATCCGCCAGACCCGTTGGATCGTGAGCCGCAAGCAGCTTACGGTCGATGACATTCGCAGCACGGCGCGGCCGCCCGACGCGGTCGGGCGCTGCGCATGGTGGGTCGAGCTGCACGACACGGCAGAGGTCGTGTACTGGGAGAAATTCGCCGACGGCCACGTCTACTTCATTCCGCTCTCTTGCATGCTGCCCAAGGACGCCGACAACATCGTCGCCGCCGGCCGCTGCGTGGACGCCGACACGCAGGCGCTGTCCGCGATCCGGGTGATGGGCCCCTGCATCGCGATGGGCATGGCCGCCGCGCACGCGGCGAGCCTCGCGGGCACGGGTCCGATTCACGCCGTGGACATGCGCAAGCTCCAGACGGGTCTCCGCGACAACCTCGAGCGCACTGACTAAAGAGCAACTGACGATGAAGCTCACCGACGGCGAGACGCGCATGCTGGACGGCCGCGAGGGCAAGGCCAAGCAGAAGGCGATGGAGCTCTTGGTCCGTTACGGCGAGGCGCTCGGCGCGGAGCGTTTCGTCGACACAACCAACGTCGCGGGCGTGCCCGGTCAGTCGAGCGTGTTTCTCGACAAGCATTACGCCGGCCGGAAGACCGAAGCGCACGGCGCCTACGACACGCTCTTCTCGCTGTTCGATCTCGACAGCGACGAGATCGTCGACGTGCCGCAGGTCGCGACGCACTCGTGTCATCTCCAAGGCGGCGTCGATCCCGAGAACTGGCAGGTGCTCGGCGCGACGCCGAAGGCCGCGCAGGTCGCGCGCGACAGCGAGGCGGGCGCGGTCGACAAGGGAGTCAAGATCTTGAAGACCTGCACGCCATACCTCGCGGGCAACGTGCCGAAGCTCGGCGAGCACTGCGCGTGGATGGAGTCGTCAGCGGTGGTGTACTGCAACTCGGTGCTCGGGGCGCGCACCAACACCGAGGGCCGCGAGAGCACGAGCGCCGCGATGCTCACCGCCAAGATCCCGGATTTCGGCTTCCATCGCGACGAGCACCGGCGCGGCACGCACGCCGTCGAAGTGGCCGTCGAGGTCGACAGCCTCATGGACTGGGGCATGCTCGGCTACTTCGTCGGTGACGTCGTCCAAGAGCGCATTCCGGTGCTCACCGGCCGGCTCGGCAAGCCCGATCTGGTGCGTTACAAGCACTTCGGCGCGGCCGCCGCGTCGTCGGGCGGCGTGGAGATGTATCACATCGTTGGCGTCACGCCGGAGGCGCCGACCGCGCGCGCGGCGTTCGGCGGCAACGAGCCCGTCGAGACGTTCCGTTACGACGCCGCGGCGCGCCGCCGCGTCTACGAGACGCTGAACTCGGCCGCGCGCGATCCGAACGTGGACTACGTGATGCTCGGCTGCCCGCACGCCGCACTCGAGCAGATCGAGGAAGCCTGCAGGCTGCTCGCGGGCCGCAAGATCAGCGGCAACTGCCGGCTCTGGATCTTCACGTCGCGCGCCGTGAAGCAGCAGGCGGACGCCTTGGGCTACACGAAGGTCGTGCGCGACGCCGGCGGCCACGTGCTCACCGACACTTGCTCCGCGATCGGCCAGGCGCTGCCGCCCGGCACGAAGGTCGCGGCGCTCGACTCGGCGAAGCAGGTGCACTACCTGCCCGCGATCATGGGCATTCAGGCCTGGTTCGGCAGCACGGCCGACTGCATCGACGCCGCGCTCAACGGCCGCTGGAACGGGGCGCTGCGATGAGCGAATCGGAAATCATCACGCTGCGCGGCCGCAAAGTGGTCGGCGGCATCGCCGAAGGCGAGGCGCTCGTCACGCGGCAGACGATCTCGGGCTGGGGCGGCGTCAACCCGATGCAGGGCGCCGTGATCGAAACGCGGCACGAGCTCCGCGGCGTGAGCTTCAAGGACAAGGTGCTCGTGTTCCCGGGCGCGAAGGGATCGTCGGGCTGGTCGGTGTGCTTTCACTTGGCTCGGCTCGCCGGCACCGCGCCCAAGGCCATGGTCTTCAACGAGATGACCACCAAGGTCGCGCTCGGCGCCGTGGTGATGCGCGTGCCTTCAGTCACCGACCTGGACCGTAACCCGCTCGACGTCATCGAGACCGGCGATTGGGTCGTGGTGAACGGCGACTTGGGGTACGTCGAAGTCCACAAACAGGCGAGCGCCGCCCGCCGCGCGTAGCTGGTGCCTGCCACCAGCGGCACCGATCACGCCGGCTGCGGGATTCCCAGCGCGTCCGTCGACGAGATCTCGGGCCCCGACTCGTTGATCGTAGTGCGGCGCAAGTCGCGCTTGTGCTTGAAGACGTCGTACGCCGTCACGCGGTGCAGCGTGCAGCGGTTGTCCCAGATCACGAGGTCACCCGCGCGCCATTGGTGCGGGTAGACGAACCGCGGCTGCGCCGCGAACGCGTTGAGCTCGTCGAGCAACTCCACGCCCTCTTCCTTCGGCCAGCCGATCACGTGCGTCGCGTGATTGCCGATCAGCAGCGCCTTGCGGCCGGACTCAGGGATCGTGCGCACGATGTTCTGCGGCACCGGCGGCATGGCTCGGCGCATGTCGTCGGTGACGGGCATCCCGGCGCGGCCGCGCGTCTTCCAGAACCAGTGCTCCGCGACGGCCCCCTCGGCCCTCGCGCGCAGCGTCTCGGGCAACGCGTCGTAGACCGCGCGCGTGTCGACGTAGAGCGTGTCGGCGCCCGTCGGCGGCACGATGCGCGCCGACAGCAGCGACCACTTGGTCGGCAGCGCGTTGAACGAGCTGTCGGTGTGGAACTCCTCGTTGGCGCGGTTCGACGCGAGCTTCAGCGACTCCGCCGGCAGAAAATCGCCGTTCGCATCGAGGTTCGACACGTCGTACATCTCCGCGCGGATGCGCCGCTGCATGTCCGTGCGCTGCGATTTGGGCATACCCATGTGCGGCGGCAGCTCGAGTGGCCCGAACGCGCGGCTGAAGCGAATCTGCTCGTCGTCGTCGATGAGCTGGTCGCGCAGCACGACGACGGCGTGCCCGGCCATTGCGGCTTCCACCGCGGCGACGAGCTCGGCGCTCGGCGGCTCGTGCAGATCGGCGCCGCAAATCTCGGCGGCGAACAGCGGGTGGAGCTTCGCGACCGTCAAGCGCATCCGCGGGCTGCTAAAGGTTGCGGATCAGCACCGCGCCGGTCGACATCGGCTGCACCTGCTGCTGATAGATCGACAACCAGCCCGACGACTTCTTCAACGGCCGCTCCCCGAGCCGCGCGCGGCGCGCCGCGAGCTCCGCTTCGCCGACCTCGAGGTCGATCGTGTGCGCGTCGACGTCGATCTTCACCACGTCGCCATTCTCGACGAGGCTCAAGGGGCCGCCGATCGCCGCCTCGGGTGACACCTCGGCGACCGTGAGGCCCTTGTTGCAGAGGCCGGACAGCTGGCCGTCGGAGACGAACGCGACGTCGTTCTCGAGCTTCGTGGAGTACAGCGCGAACACAACCATCGACGCGGGCCCCTGCATTCCCGGCCCACCCTTCGGTCCCATGCCGCGCACGACGAGCACGTGCCCGGGCCGCACGTCGCCGCGCTTGATCGCCGCGATCGCCTCGAAGCCGTCGTCGTAGACTATTGCCTCGCCTTCGAACTTGTCCTTGCGCGTCGGGTCGCGGAGACCGAGCTTCACGATCGCGCTCTCGGGCGCGAGCGAGCCTTTCAGCACCACGATCGGCGGCTTCGTCGAGAACGGCCGCGACGTCGGCCGGATGACCTCCTCGTCACGGACGGCGAACCCAGCGAGGTTCTCGCGCAGCGTCTTGCCGGTGACCGTGAGCACGTCGAGATCGAGCTCGCGCTCGAGCTGCTTCAGGATCGCGCGCGCGCCGCCGGCCGCGTCGAACGCCTCGATGCTGTCGTCGCCGTTCGGCCGCACGGCGGAGAGCACGGGAATGCGCCGGCCGAGCTCGTTGAACAGCGCGAAGACATCGACGCGCACGCCGCTCTCGACGGCCGTGGCTTGCAGGTGCTTGATGCAGTTGATCGAGCCGCTCACCGCGAGCACCGCTGCCGCGGCGTTGCGGAACGCGCCCTCCGTGAGGATCGCGCGCGGCTTCAAGTCGTCCCAGACCATTTGCACGATGCGCTCGCCCGCCTTGCGCGCGTAGTCGAACATCGCGGGAGTGTTCGCCGCGACCGGCGTGCTGCCCGGCAGCGCCATGCCGAGCGCCTCGACGACGACGTGCATCGAGTTCGCCGTCGCCATGCCCGAGCATACGCCGGGACCGCGGATCGCGTTGTTAGCCATCTCGTGGAGCTCGGCGCGGTCGAGCTTGCCGAACTGCGCCTGCACGGAGCCCAAGAACACGTCCTCGATGTCGACGTGCTTGCCGCGATACTCGCCGCTCGGCTGGTAGCCGCAGGCAACGATAATGGTGGGGATGTCGAACCGGCCCGCCGCCATCAAGTGCGCCGGCGGGGTCTTGTCGCACGACGTGAGGCACACCATGCCGTCGAGCTGCGCGCCCTGGATCGCGATCTCCATGTCGTTCACGACGAGGTCGCGGCTGGCGAGAATATAGCCCGAGCCGCCGGCCGAGATGATGAAGTCGCTCGGCGCCGCCGTGCGGATCTCGAACGGCAGGCCGCCGGCCGCGCGCACGGCTTCCTTCACCACCTTCGCCACGCCGTCCAAGTGGCTGAAGCAGATCGCGAGCTCCGACGAGCTGTTGACGACGGCGATCTTCGGCTTCTGCATGTCGGCGTCGGTCAAGCCGAGCGCCTTCCACTGCGCACGGCGCACCGCTTCGCGCGTGCTGCCCGGCTCGAAGTTGCTGCGAAGGGCTCGTCGGCTCATGGGCGATTTCTGATCGGGCGATTTAGGACGGAAGAATGCATGCGTCGCGACTCATCTGTTATCGTACCAGACGAACCGATCCGTCCGGCCACGAGACAGGCGAAGAGAGACGGGCGACTTCGAGCCCGAGCTCCGAGGGGGGAACGTTGAGCGCCACCACGACCGAAGTGCCGAAAGAGAAGGACCTCGCCAAGAGCACCGCCTTGGACAAGCCGACGTACCAGTACTACGTGCTGTTCATGCTGGTGCTCGGCTACATCTTCAACGTGATCGACCGTAGCAGCGTGTTCGGCATCGTGTTGCCGGCGATAAAGAAAGAAATTCACGCGAGCGACTTCGCGATGGGGATGCTCAGCGGCGCCACGTTCGCGGTCTTCTATTCGTTCCTCGGCATCCCGATCGCGCGGCTCGCCGACCGCTGGAGCCGCGTCAACGTCCTCGCAATTTCCATCGCGCTGTGGAGCGTGGCCACCGCAACCTGCGGCGCCGCGTGGAACTATCTGTCGCTGTTCAGCGCCCGCGCGATGACCGCGGTTGGAGAGGCCGGAGGCTCGCCGCCCTCGCACTCCCTGATCTCCGACTACTTCCCGATTTCGAGGCGCGCGACCGCCCTCGCGATGTACGCCATGGCCGTTCCGATCGGCACCTCGCTCGGCAACTACTCCGCCGGACGGCTCAACGATTGGTACGGCTGGCGTGCCACGTTTGTCCTCGTCGGGCTGCCCGGCGTGGTCCTCGCCGCCTTGATGTGGCTCACCATCAAGGAACCGCCGCGCGGCTACGCCGATGGTCCAATGACGCGACCGCGCCCGGCGGCGCCGCCGTTTTTCGAAGTATTCAAGTTTCTGATTGCGCGCAACTCGTTCATGCACATGTCGGTGGCCGCGGCGCTGCACTCGGTGGTGTGGTACTCGGGCACAACCTGGAACGGCAGCTTCTTCCAGTGGTCGCACGGCCTTACTAGCGGGCAGGCCGGCAGCCGTCTCGCGATATTCTCGCTGATCGGCGCGATCGGCAGCTTCGCCGGCGGCCTGCTCGCCGACAGGCTCAGCGTCATGAAGGAAGATAAGCGCTGGTACATGTGGGTGCCGGGCATCGCCTGCATCATCATGGTGCCCTTCCAGTTCGCGGCGTATCTCTCTCGCGATCTGGCGTTCGTCGTACCGATCACGTTCTCGATAATGTTCATACTCGCGTCGATGTTCTTCGGACCGTCGTTCGCGGTCGCGCAGTCGATCGCCACCGTTCGCATGCGCGCGGTATCCGCGTCGGTGTTGCTGTTCATCCAGACGATGATCGGTATGACGCTCGGCCCCGGGATCGTCGGCAAAATCAGCGATCTGTTGAAGCCTGTCGTGGGCGAGGGTTGGGGGATCGCCTACCCGATGGCCGCGATCGGCGTGGTGAATCTATGGGCGGCGACGCACTACTTCCTGGCTGCGCGCCGCTACCGCGAGGACTTGGTCCAGACCGCGACGCTCAACGCGGCGCAGGCATAGCGCAAAACTCAGGCGCCGCGCAGCGTCACGACCGGCGACTGGTTCACGACCGAGCGCACGGCGAGCGTGCCGCTGATACCGACCAGCGCGGCGCCGGCCAATAGCCCTCCGACCCAGAGCATGATGCTCGGCGAGTACTCGAGCCGGAACAGGCGCGTCGCGAGGAAATAGCCGATCGAGCCCGCGCCGATCGCGGCGAGCAGCCCCGCGAGCAACCCGAGAGTGGTGAACTCCGCGGCGACGCCTTGCAGCACGACGCTGCGGCGTGCGCCGAGCGTGCGCAGCACCGCGCTCTCGAACATCCGCTCGTCGCGCGTCGACTGGATCGCCGCGAGCAGCACCATGACGCCCGCGGCGAGAGTGAACAAGAACACGTACTGAACGGCGAGCGCCGCGCGATCCATCGCGCGGCGCACCTGGTCGAGCACCGCGCCAACGTCGATGACGGAGACGCTGGGAAATCGCCGCACGAGGTCCACGGTGACTTTGCGCAGCTCGGGCGGAACGTGCACGCTCGTGATGTAGGTGTGCGCGTACTGCTCGGCGGCGCCGGGGCTCAAGACCATGAAGAAGTTCGGCCGAAACGAATCCCACTGCACGCGGCGGGTACTCGTGAGCCGCACGGTGAGCTCCTCGCCGCCGATCGCATAGGTGATCTCGTCACCGAGCGTGAGGCCCATCGCTTGCCGCCACCCGTCCTCCAGCGACACTTGCGGCTCCTTCGGATCGTCGCCCCACCACTCGCCGGAGACGATTTCGTTGTCGGGCCCGAGCTCCGCAGTCCACGTGACGTTGCTCTCGCCGCGGAGCTCGCGCCTGCCTGGTTCGGTGCCCGCGAAATGCTCCGCCAGCGGCCGGCCATTGATCCGGACGACGCGCGCGCGCAAGAGCGGCGTGAACGTGGGCGGCGCGAGACCGCCCGCGGCTAGCGCGGCCGCGACGCCGTCGCGCTCGGCCGGCTGAATGTTGATGAGAAAATGATTCGGCGCCTGCGCGGGAATCGTCGCCCGCCAATTGGTCATGAGCTCCGTGCGCACCGACGTGAGCAACAGCAGCACCATGAGGCCGATGCCGAAGGCGACGACTTGCACGCTGCTCTCGCGGCCGCGCCGCGCCACGTTCGCGATCCCGTACCGCCACGAGATGCCGACGCGGCTGCGCACACGCTGCAGCAACAGCACCAGCACCCGGCCGGCGCCGTAGAGTGCCGCGAACGTGCCCACCGCTCCGGCGAGCAAGTAAACGATCAACAGCAGGTCGCGGAACAGCAGATAGAGCATCGCCGTGACGGCCGCGGCCGCGATGCCGTAGATGGTCGCGAAGCGCAGCGGCGGCGGGTCGAGATCGTTGCGCAGCACCCGCGCGGGCGGCACGCCGCCCAGCTGCAGCAGCGGCGGCAGCGCGCAGCCGAGGGCCACGGCGAGCGCGGTGACCGGCCCGAGCACGGCGCCCCGCACACTCGGCGCGGGCAGCCGCGCCTCGATCAGGTCCGCGAGCAGCGCGGTAAGACCGTACTGAGCCAGAAGCCCGAACAGGCCCCCGAGCACGCTCGCCACGAGCACGAGCATCAGGAGCTGCAAGAGATTGAGCCGCAAGACCTCGCGGTGCCGCGCCCCCAAACATTTCATCAGGGCGACGGCGTCGAGCCGCTTCGCGACGAAGCGCCGCGCGGCCATCGCGACCGCCACACCGCCGAGCAACACGCTCACGAGGGCCGCGAGCACGAGGAAGCGCTCCGCGTTGTCCACGGCGGCGCGCACTTCGGGCCGGCCGTCGCGGAAGTCGCGCAGCTCCTGCTCCGGCCCGAGCAGGGGCTCGAGCGCCCGCCGGAATTCCGCGAGCTGCGGCCCCGACGCGGCGAACAACAGCGAATACTGAGCGATGCTCCCCGGGACGAGCAGCCCCGAGGCGCGCACGTCGTCGAGGTTGAGCAACACGGTCGGCGCGGTCTCGACGAATCTCCAGCCCTCGTCGGGGCGAAACTCGAGCGTCTGCGACACCCTCAAGCGCAAAGAGCCGATCTCGAGAACGTCGCCGACGTTCGCGCCCAACCTGGCCAGCAGGCTCGGTTCGGCCCAGACCTCGCCTCGCGGCGGCACCCCGGTCACCGTGTGAGGCGGCGCCGCGAGGGCGTCGGAGACCTGGACGGCGCCTCGCAGCGGATAGCCGAGCGTGACGCCGCGGATGTCGGCGAGCGCGGTGGCGTCGCCGGCGAGCACGACGCTCCGGAACCCGACGACCTCGGCGCGGGCCACGCCCTGGCGCTCTGCCGTCTCTCGGATCGCATCCGGCAAGGCCCGCGCGGAGTCCACGCGGAGGTCCGCCGCAAGCGCTTCGCCCGCTTCCTGCGCCACGGCCTGGCGGACTCGGTCGGTGAAAAACGTAACCGCGCTCATGGCCGCCACTGCGACCACGAGCGCCGCGAGCAGCACGACGACTTCGCCCGAGCGCCAGTCGCGCGCGAGCAGCCGTCCCGCAAGAGTCCAGGGCACCCCGCTCATGCGGCGCGGGCGCGGGGTGGAGAGCCGAATTGCGGGATCAACGTAATCACCGGTGGCGAAATCAGCCAAGTGTAGCCCCCTTTCCCGCGGGTCCGGGAGCATCTCGCGGCCGTGCTTGCGCATTCCTTCGGCGTCACACCATACTGGGAGAAAGCTAGAGCGACAAACTACCGGCGCCGGAACGTTCGGGCCGCGGTCGAATAACAAATTCGCCAGCTCGATCAAGGTATGTCGGATCCGGATCCGGACTCGCAATCGATGACCAGCCTGAGCGCCAAGGCGGTGCTGCAGCGCAACTACTTGTTCCGCGGGCTACCCGACGGGTCGCTCGAGCGGATCGCCGCGCTCGCCGCCCGCCGCACCTACGCGAAGGGCGCGGTGATCTTCGCGCAAGGCGATGAAGGCGACGCCCTGTTCGGCGTCGCCGCGGGCCGCGTACGGATCAGCGCGAGCGGAGCCGGCGGCCAGGAAGTATTTCTGAACATCATGGAGCCCGGCGATACGTTCGGCGAGATCGCCGTGATGGACGGCCTACCGCGCACGGCGGGCGCCACGGCCCTCGACCACACCACGGTAATCTTCATCAAGCGGCCCGATTTCCTGCAGCTGCTCGAACGCGAGCCACGGCTCGCGATTCATCTTCTCAAGCTGCTATGCGAGCGACTGCGCTGGACGAGCGAGCTCGTAGAGGAGTCGGCGTTCCTCGCCGGGCCGGCGCGGCTAGCGAAGCGACTGATGATCCTCGCGTCGCTCCACGGCCGCGCGGCCTCGATCGGCTGCCTCGAGCTCAGGATCTCGCAAGCCGAGCTCGCACGCTTCCTCGGGATCTCGCGGCAGATCGTGAATCAACACTTGAGCGAATGGCGGAGAAACGGCTGGGTAGACCTCGGACGTTCGCAGATCGTGATCCGGAACGCCGAGGCGCTACGCAGGATGATTTCCGAAATGACGGGCTGACCAGCCTACCCGGCGCGTCAGCTCAGCAGGAAAAGCAGATCCAGACGCCGTAGATGCAAATCCAGAAGCAGCAGCCCAATTCCGCCGTCGTCGGCTTGGCGTCGGAGATCACGGGTGCGGGGCTCTGCGACATCGGCACTTGGGCCGCATCCAAGGTCAGCGCGGGAATGGTGATGAGGGCGGCGGCGACGAAAGCTCTGATCTTGCTCATAAGGTTCTCCCCAGTCTCGTGGTTTGTGGTTTTGTCGTTTTGGTTGCGCGACTCATCGTGCGGCGAGCAGGATCGCAGCGCGACCCCTCCCCTGTCTGTCATCAACCGGACACTTGGAGCCAATTCGCGCGTTGTGTCAGGTGCATGACAGATCGCGGACGCGACCTTTGCTACATCTAGGCGGCGCATTTCCGCAATCAGACACGAGGTCGCTTATGGCGGTATCAGAGGACGTCCTGCGGTTGGTTCGAACGGTCGAGCAGCTACCCACGGAAGATCAGGACAAGATTCTGCGGCTCGTCGATCTTCTCTCGCTCGTCCCCCCGTCCGTGCAAGAGCGCACACAGCAGATGCTGCGGGCGCTGCTCGCGAGCAGCCCGGCATCGAAGGGCGAGTGCGTCGCGGGCGTCGACGATCTCATCGAGTATCTGGAACGCCACACCTCGGTCAGCCCCCAGCGCCGCGGACTGTTGAATCGCCTCGAGATCGCCGGCAGCGCGAAGGTGCGGCTCTCGTAGCCGCTCCGCGATTCCGCGGCCGCTAGGCTGGGGGGTCGGCGACGAATCCGGGCCAATCGGCCGGCGCGTGCAGCTCCAGCGTGCGGGCCAGCTCGTGGTAGTACGCCGCGGGCCCGTCGTCGGGAAATGCGTCGCGCACGGCGGCGAACGCGCGGTGCGCGTCAGACCATCGCCGCTCTTCGAAGCAACGCAGCGCAGCGGCAAACGCCGCGTCGAGCCGCTCGGCGTCGGCACCGGCGGCGCAAGCCTCGAGCGGCTCGAACAGCCGCAGCGGAACCGCCTTGCCGCGCGGCAGGAACTTGCCCAAGTCCCGCGCCCGAATGCCGGTCGCGGACAAGGCTGCGTCCGAGATCAGGATCCGGGAACCCAAGACCTTGCCGAGCGCCTGGAGACGCGCGGCGGTCGTGATTATGTCGCCGATCGCGCGGTATTCTTGGCGCGGCCCGACTCCGACGTGGCCGAGCACGAGGTCGCCCGACTCGATGCCGATACGTGTCGGCAGGCGGCGCGGACCCCGGTCCTTGTTGAATTCCCTCACCGCGCCGAGGATCTCGATCGCCGCTCGGCAGGCGCTACGGCGCAACTCGAGATCGGGGGACGAGCTCGTCCAGACGGCGATCATCGAGTCGCCGGCCGTCTCCGAGACGTAGCCGCCGTAGCGCCTGACGATCGGAAACATCACGCCGTAGTAGTCGTTGAGCAGCGCGAGCAGCTGTTCCGGCGGCAGCGCATCCGACGCGGTGGCGTACTTTTCGGCGTCCGTGAACAGGCAGGTGCCGTGCACCAGCTGGCGCTCGGCGCGGGCGCCGGCGCTCTCGCCGGCCAGCGCCTTGACCGCGGATGCCGGAACGTAATAACCGAGGACCCCCTGAATGCGCTCGGTTTGCCGCTTGAGCTCGGCATGGTTGAAGGACGCCGTTGCAACGAGCGCCGTCGGGATCTGCGCCAGCAGGGGCGCGAGCAGCGGCAGCCAGATTCCGTGCGCCGCGAACAGCCAATACGCCGTCGTCGCGTACGCGCCAGCGGCGATCACCCCGGCCGCGACGGCTCGCCCGGTTCGGAGCAGCGAGAGGCCGCCGCCAAGCACGATGCCCCAGCCGAGCACGAGCCATAGATGCCCGGGCATGGGGAGCGGTCGGATCGCCGTTCCCTCCAGCAGATTGGCGAATCCGGTCGCCCCGATCTCGACGCCGCTCAAAACGGCGCCGCTGCGCTGCGAGTACACCGACTGAAAAACGTCCTGTTGTTCCGGCTGGCGCCGTTCCGAGAAGCCGACGAAGAGCACCTTGCCCGCGAGGTCGAGACTCGCCGCGTCGCGCAGCGCGCGGTCGTAGGGAATCGTGCGAAGGGTGCGCGGGGGCCCGTAGTAGTTCAGGTACCGCGAGTCCGGTCCCGCGTACAAATCGAGCAGCACGTCGAGCGCGCGGGCGTTCGCCGCCGGCAGGCCGGCCGCCCGCGCCCGTTCGGCCAGCGCCGCCGCGAGCCCCCGATCCTCGAGAAATGCGGAACGGAGCTGCCGCATGACCGCGTCGAGATTTCGGTGGGCCTCGATCTCGGCGGCGGACTTCGGCAAGCTCGAGGCGAGCTCGGGCCGTACCTCGCGCAGCAGCGCCGCGAGGTCGTCGTAGAGCGGCAGCAAAAACCCCTGCAGGGCGACGACGGGCAGCGACGGATCGGTCCCGGTACGGCCGAACGTCCAGAATTGCGCCACACGTTGCGGCACCGTCGGCAGCGTGAACAGCGCGGTTGCCAGCGCCGCGCCGCCGAATGCCGGGAGCGGCGGCCGACGCTCCTCCCGAACCACCTGGATCGCCCCGCCCCCTCCCTCGGTAACCTCCGCGTCGCCGCCCACGCCTTCCACCAGGACGACGTTGCCCGCGGCCCCGATCGCCTCGGCGAAGCGATCGTCGTCCGCGTGATCGCGAGGCTCGGCGAAGATCACGTCGAACACGACGAGGCGCGCACCCGCGGCCAGCAGGGCGTCGACGAGCTTCGCATGCAGCGAGCGCGGCCACTCGTCGAGCTCGCTCGACTGCCCTACGCCCGCTGCGGACTCCTTGGAGATACTGATGACGGCTACGTCGGCCGGCGGTAAGCGGGGGCCTCGAGCGGCGAACAGAACCTCGAGGCCGGCCGCCTCGTCTAGCTCGAGAAGCGGGGGCGAAAGCGCGAAGACCAGCCCGAGAAGGGCCGTCCACAGGGCGCCCGTGAGCGCCCGCCGGGCCCCCGTGCCGTGCTTACCGACCGTCCGATCGAAGGTCGGACGTGTGACCATCGAGACCGGCTCCCCCGAAGTGTCGTGCGCTTGACACTTCTCCCCCTGCATTTAGACTGGTTGCTAGCCCTACATACCTTTAAGAATATAGCGCGATTTGGGGATGCCTGGATCAACTGGGGGTGCCGGGCGATCGCGAAAAAAGGTCATTGATGGCCCGTTCGCCGCCGGCTAGCGCCGGATCGTCTACTCGCCGTGCGCTCCGCGGCGCGTCGGCTGCATTGTTTGCGCTGACTCTCGGCGCCGCGCTCGCTCCGTCGCTTGCGTCGGCGGCGCGGAGTTGCGCGGATTGGCACGCCGAGATCGTCGGCGTCGAAGGCACCGTTGCGGTGCGCCGCGCCGGCACCACGACCTGGGCCCCCGCTGCGGAGCGTGCGGCGCTGTGCTTGGGCGACACCGTCCGGTCGGAAGTCTTCAGCCGAGCCACGGTCGTGCTCCCCGACGACAGCATGCTGCGCCTCGATCAGCTGACGACGGTGACGCTGAACGACCCGCCAACCGGCTTCGGGACGCTGATCGACCTAGTGCTCGGCGCCTTGCACATCATGAGCCGCGACCCGCGCTCGTTGACCATCGTGACGCCGCACGTCAACGCCGGCCTCGAGGGCACGGAGTTCGACATACGCATCGCCGCGACCAAGCCCGAGACCGAGGTCGTCGTGCTCGAGGGCGCCGTGCGCATGACGAACGCGGCGGGAGTCGTGAGCGTGCCAAGCGGGAACATCGCGGCGGCGACGGCGAACGGCGCACCGGTCATCACGCCGACGCGCGCCGTCGACCTCATGCGCTGGGCGTCGTATTACCAACCGTTGTTCGTAGGCAAGCTGCCGTCGCCGAGCCGCGAGCCCACGGCGGCGGAGGCGATGGATCCCACGTTCTTCGCGATGCGGGCCGCCGCACGTTTGCGGTACGGGCGGCTCGACGACGCCGGCTCCGACCTCGCCGCGCTCCGCGCCCTCGCGCCGAGCAGCGCGCTCGGCTACGCGCTCGAGGCCGTGATTGCGCTCGCGCGCGGCGACCAGGCCGGCGCTCTCGCAAGCGCCGAGCGAGCCCGCAGCCTCGACGCCGCTTCCGTGCCCTCGTTGCTCGCGCTCTCCTACGCACAACAGGACGGCGCCGATCTCGCAGCTGCAGCGAGCAGCGTCGACGCGGCGCTCCAGCTCGAACCGGGCAACGCGCTCGTTTGGACGCGGCGCGCAGAGCTTGCGCTCGCGCGCGACGATGCGAAGGCGGCCTTCGCGAGCGCGGAACGGGCGACCGCCCTCGACCCCGACTTCGCGGGTGGACACCTGGTGTTCGGCTTCACGCACCTGAGCCTCCCGGACACCGAGCGTGCGATGCGCGCTTTCGAGCGGAGCATCGTGCTCGACCAGTCCGCCCCGTTACCGCACTTGGGGCTCGGGCTTGCGCTGATCGTAAGGGGCGAACGCGCGGCGGGCCGGCGCCAACTGGAGATCGCGACGACTCTCGACCCGGCGAACGGCTTGATCCGCGCCTACCTGGCCAAAGCGTACGACGCCGAGCACCGCGACAAGCTCACGGCGAGCCAGCTCGAGCTCTCGAAGGACTTCGATCCGTCCGACCCTACGGCATGGCTGTACGAGGCGCTCAGCACACTCGGCGACAACCGCCCGATCGAGGCGCTCGAGAACCTGCGCGCGGCGGCGATGCGCAACGCCGACCGCCCTCCCTTTCGTTCGCGCGTCGTCGTCGACGGCGACCTCGCGACGCGCAGCACGGGCGCGAATAGCGGCGTCTACCGCGCGCTCGGCTTCGAGCGGCTCGGCCTCCTCGAGGGCCTCGATGCGACGGCCGCGGACCCGGCCGACTATTCGGGTCACCGCCTGCAGGGCGATCTCTATTCGCGATTGCCGCGCGCCGAGGGCGCCCGAGTGAGCGAGGTGTTGATCTCCACGCTGCTCGAGCCGGCCACGCTCGTGCCCGTACAACCGCAGCTGAGCCAGCCGGCGCTGTTCATTGCCGACAGCGTCGGCCCGAGCGAGCTCGCGTCGACCGAGCTCGCTCCGGTCATGACCGAGAACGGCCTGAAGCTCCGGGGCTCCGTCGTGAGCGGGGCGAACGCCACCTCCGGCGAAGACTTCGCGATCGCCGGACTCCACGACCGTACGTCGTTCAGCGTCGGACAGTATCGCTGGCGGACCGACGGCTTTCGCGCGAACAACGACTTCGACCAGCGCATCGCGAACGCCGAGCTCAAGTTTCGAGCCACTCCGGCTACCACTCTTCTCGCCGAGCTGCGCTCGACGGAGACGGACACCGGCCATCTCGCGTTGCTGTTCGATCCGGCGCTGTACAACCCCTTCATCCGCACCCATCAAACCACCGATTCCGTGCGGCTCGGCGTGGGACACCAACGCGGCGACCGCGACACGCTGATCGCGTCGATCCTGGCGCTGCGCAGCGAATCGGAGCTCACCGGGGTTTTCGGGGGGCCCGGGACCCTCGACATAGGCAAGTTGCGGGGCCATGGCCTCGACCTGCAGCACATTCACAGCGGCGAGGGCTGGCGGCTGCAGACAGGCGTGGCTTATGCCGAGCGCAACCAGGAGCAGGCGGCCGGCTCGTCCGCGGGCATCGATTTCGATCTGAACCAAGCCGCGCTCTACGCCTACGCGCACGTCGACGTGGCGCGCTCGTTGCAGCTCACGCTGGGAGCGAGCGCGGACCGGGTCGACGCGGGCCCGGTCGACGAGCACGCAGTGAGCCCGAAAGCCGGCCTAGTCTGGCGGCCGAACCCGCGGCTCACGGTGCGCGCGGCCATTTTCGACACGTTGGAAGGGTCCCTGACGAGCGCGAAGCAGGCGCCGCAACCCCGCCTCGAGCCGACGGAAATCGCCGGGTTCACCCAGTTCCTGTTCGCGGCCAACGGCGAGCGAGCGACCGTATCGGGCCTCGGCGTGGACCTCGCGCTCACGCCGCGCGCGTTCGCCGGCCTCGAGCTCGAACGGCGGCGCGCCGACATCCCGGTACTCATGTCGATAGGGCCGAGCCAAGCAGTCCTTTCGTCGACGAGCGACGAGACCCAGGACCGCGCGTATCTGTATTGGATGCCGACGCAGAAGTTGAGCGTGAGCGCGGAGTACCAGTACGACCGATTCGTCGATGGGCCCGTGCCGATACGCAACTTCAGGGACATGCGAATCCAACGCTTGCCCGTCGAGCTGCGCTACTTCGGGGCGAAGGGCCTCACAGCCGGCGTGCGGATGTCGCTGGTGAACCAAGAGGGCAACTTCCTGACCCCCGCGCCGTCCCCGGTCGGACCTTTCGCGTATGGCGAAGACACCTTCTCGGTGGTGGACGTATCTCTGGGGTATCGCCTGCCGAAACGCCGCGGCGTGCTGTCGCTCAACGTGGATAACCTGTTCGACGAACGTTTCCATTTCCAGGACGTCGATGCGGAGAATCCGAGCATCATGCCCGAGCGGATGGCGTATCTCCGCTTCACTTTTGCGTTCGACTAGTGGGTCTTGAGGGAATGTGTTCCCAAAATGCCGATATTGGTGAGGGCCATGCGCAACGGCTGTCGTAAGATCCGTCCGCTGCCAAAACAGTTGTCTGCATGCGCACCCGACATTCCGCGAGTAGAATCTTCTTTCCATAATGCCAAACGAATAAGAAAAGGTGGTTGTTCAGATGTCCGGACAGAGACAGACCGAAGCATGCAACGAGATAGCAACGCTTCTGCATGACCAGTTTTCCCGCCTCACCCGTCAATTGCGCAACTTGGAGCTCCCGCAGGGCATGACGCCCGAACGCCTGAGCGCGCTTTCGGTGATCGAAAAGCGCGGGCCGATCTCGGTAACCGCGCTCGCCGACAAGGAAATGGTGCGGCCCGCGACGATGTCCCGAATGGTGTCGGCGCTCGTGGACGAGGGGCTCGTGAAGCGCGCCGAGGACAAGAACGACGGCCGCGGCGTGCTCGTGAGCACGACACCGAAGGGCCGCCGCGCGCACCAACGGGCGCAACATCTGCGGTTGCAGTACTTTACCGAGGCGCTCGAGGCGCTGACGCCGGAGCAGCTGGATGCGATGCGGAGCCTGGCGGCCGCCCTCGCCCGCCTCACGCTGCTGCTCGACGGGTCGGCCACGTCCTAGCCCGGGCGGGCCCCGCCCCTACGCGGCGTCGAGCGTGCGCCGCACGCAGCCCGCGAGGTCGGCCAACGAGAAGGGCTTGGGCAGCGCCGTCGCCCCGATGGCCCGGACGCGATCGAGTCCGGAGCTGTCCGCAGTGACGATCACCTTGAGGCCGGGTCGCACCGCTCGAGCGCGACCGAAAAGCTCCGCCTCGTCGCGCGCACCCGCGTCGATCAACAGCAGGTCCGCGCCCTCCGCGCGCAGCGAGGCGACAGCCTCGTCCGCGTCGGCGGTGAACGCGACCGTATACCCGAGCACCTCGAGTATCTGCCGTATCGTCGAACGCACCGCCTCGTCGGCGGCGAGCACGACCACCCGCTCGCTGCCCGTGGGCAGCGTCGACAAAGGCATCGTCATTTCGTGAGCCTCGACAGGCTGCTCCTGCGATAGCGGCAGCAACAGCGTCACCGTCGTGCCCTTGCCCACCGTGCTCGCGAGCTCCACGGCGCCGTGCGACTGCTCCGCGAACCAACGAACCATGCTGAGACCGAGCCCGGTGCCGCCCCGCTCGCCCTTGGTCGAGAAGAACGGGTCGAAGACCCTCGCGAGCACGTCGGAGGGAATCCCGCAGCCGTCGTCGCAAACGCTCAGGGACACGTGGTGCCCCGCCTTCGGCAGACGCCGTTGGACAGCTTCGGCCGCGGCGATGTGCACGCGGCGCACCTTGATCTGGACCCTGCCTTTGGTTTCGATCGCGTCGCGCGCGTTCACCGCGAGATTCACGATCACGCTCTCGAGTTGCGCCTGGCTCGCGCGAATTGCGATGGCGCCGCTCTCGAGCTCCGTTTCCAGCGTGATGCGCGAGCCGAGCGCGCGGCGCAACAGCGGCACGAGCTCCGCGACGACCTTGCACGGCTCGACGCTGTCGACCGTGAGCTCCTCGCGACGCGCGAACGTCAGCAGTTGCTTGATGAGGTCGGCCCCCCGTTTGGCCGCGTCGCGCGCGGCCTTGAGCCTGGCGAATATCTTCGGCTGTGCGCGCAAATCCTCGGCCACCAGGTAGAGGTTGCCAACCAAGACCGTCAAGAGATTGTTGAAGTCGTGAGCGATGCCGGCGG
>Ga0137410_10000424_pt1 | contig 29836 bp, 28 predicted proteins | sample CZODoug1_16funga_FD_108878 | JGI IMG/M metagenome (GOLD analysis project Ga0137410, IMG submission 108878) | Vadose zone soil fungal communities from Angelo Coast Range Reserve, California, USA - CZODoug1_16fungal (Illumina Assembly) | ecosystem: Environmental > Terrestrial > Soil > Vadose zone... | reverse complement strand
GGCCAGGGCGAACATCTCCTGGATCACGATGGGCTTGCCGGCCGCCGTCAGGAGCTTGAGCAGCTCGATCTCGTGGTCGACCTCCTTCTCCTTCGGATACAGGTGCAGGCAGAGGAAGTCGAGCGGCGCGCCGATCTCCTTCGGATCCGGCCCCAGCGTCAGTCCGGCGGGGACCTCGAACAGGTAGAACATCCCGCACGTGATGAGACGCGACGGATCCCGCCGGCGGATGCCCGGGACCAGCGCGCTCATCCACTGCCGCGTGAGCTCCGGCCGCGAACGGCCCGCCGGATCTCGGGTCAGGCGTTCGACATAATGGAGCCCGCCCAGGTCGCCGCCCAGCAGGTCGGCCGAGGCCTGCGGCGGGCTGACCGGCTCGTTCATGAGCGTATAGCAGAACACCGCGGGACTCGACGCGCAGGCACCCGCGATCGCCTCCCAGAAGAGGCCCTGCATCGCCCAGCGCTCCTGCTCCGGCGCGTTCAGGTACCAGAGCGGACAGTCCTCCTTCCGGTAGCAGCCCAGCCCCGTCAGGTCGAGATACAGCCCCAGGCCCTCCGCCAGCTCCAGCAGCTTCTTCAGCCGTCCCAGGTTCTCCCCGTTCGGCTCCGTCGGGCTCTTCATGAAGCGCCCGAACTGCGGATGGATCCGCACCACCGTGCAACCCAGATCCCGGATCTCATGGAAGTCCTGGACGACGCGGTCCCAGTCGAGGTCCCAGTACTCCTCCAGCAGCCTCGTGTTCTCGTCGTGGTCGTAGTTCACGCCCCACGGGACCCAGGCCCGCCCCGACGGACGCAGGACGAAGCCTTTCCCGTCGGGGGCGACGGCGACGCGGTCGGCGGAGGGACGGGACTCGGCCGAGGAGCAGCCGGCGAGGAGGATAAGGGCGAGGGCGGCCCTCACGGTTTGAGCACGAGCGTCGACACGCTCAGCGGCGGCAGCTCGAGCGAGAGCGACGCCGGGTCGGCGGGCTTGAGATCCTCCGCCGCGACCGGCTTCGCGTCCGCCGCGGTCAGGCGATACACCGCGACCGATTTGACCTTGGCCACGTCCTTCAGGTCCACCTTCACCGGCAGCGGCCCCTCGGTTTTGTTGATCGCCACGATCACGGTGCGCTTCTGCGCGTCAAGGCTGGCGTAGAGCGACGCGCGCGCGGGATCACCGCCGCTCACGCCCAGGCCGGTGTCGCCGAATGCGCCGTCCTTCCCGTCGTAGTTGCGGAACATCATGGAGGCGCCATGGATGAAGCGGTCGTTCGTCCGGCCCAGGTGCCAGAGGGCCGCGGCGAAGACGCCCTCGCGGCCCAGGATGCCGAGCACGTCCGCCTGCGCCAGACCGCCCGAGATGTGGTCGCCGCCGCCGTAGTAGTACTCCGTCATGGCGAGCTTCGTCCCCGGATAATGCTGCTCGATCTTTTCGCGCAGCCGCGGCAGGAGCCGGATCGCCCCGCCCGCGGAGTTCGCGACCCAGCTCGACTCCTTGTACGACGGGTCCCAGAGGCTGCGCGTCGACTGGATCCGTGCGGCGGCCGTCTCGGGCGACGCGTCGTCGTCCGTGATCCGATGCTTCCCGCCCCGCGCCTCGGGATACCAGTGGAAGTCGAAGACGTCGACCAGCCGCTTCCCCGCCTTCTTCTCGGCCGCCGCCATCTCCTGAAGGAAGAACTCGGAGAAATCGCGGTTGTTGCGGTCGGGCGCGTCCTGCAGCGTCGTCAGACCGTGCCAGCCGTAGGAGACGAAGCCGAAGACGAGGGCTTTCGGGGCGACGCGCTTGACCGCCGACGCGTAGTCCGTATTGAGGCGGACGATTTCGTCGAAGCGGACCTTCTCGGGATGGATGCGCGCATGCGTCGACGCCCAGAGCTCCGGCTCGTTGTCCATGCAGTAGAAGATCGGAGGATGCGCGCCGGAGAATTTCTTCTCGAGCCAGGCGACGAACTCATCCTGATAGACCTTGCCGTCGGCCAGATCCGGCGTTTCCGAAAAGGCCCCCTCCTTCTTCGGCAGCGAGACGAAGAAGCGCTTGTGGAGGTAGTCCGGCGTCTTGTTGACGTCGCCGCCGCCGTTCTTGTCGGCCGCAACGCGGCCGATGATGGGGACGGTCATCACGATGGCGGCGCCGTGCTCGAAGGAGCCGGCGACGGCCTTGCGCATCGCTTCGCCCGGAACGTCGGTCCCCATGAGATTATCGTTCTGGTGCTGCCAGTCGGAGCCGGCGTTGGAGGCGTTGGTCTCCCAGTTGTAGGCCGTCAGCCGGTTGCCGCCTGCGCGCGAGAGCGGGGTCGTCCAGCCGTCCTTGTCCCATTTGGGGTGGTTGGCCCCGTAGACATAAGGAGAGATCGGCGCGCGGGTCTTGCCGTCGACCTGGAACGTGAGCGGCGGATCCTGCTCCCCGGCGAAGGCGCCGGCCGACAGGAGGAGGGCCAGGAGCGCGGTCATTGTTCTCATCCCGGAAACCAGTTTGCGATGCGGGCCGGAATCTCGCGCCGATTCAGACGAGGGCTTCCGTGGTGGCGCGCGCGCTGCGCTCCGCCGTCTTCCACCGGTCGTGGATCCAGAACCACTGCTCCGGATGCTGGCGCACGAACTCCTCGAAGCGGTCGCTCATCGCCTGGGTCAGCGCCTTGGTCGGGTCGGGATGGTCGCGGAAGGCGGCGGGGAAGATCGGCTCGGTCGCGATCACCGTATGGGAGGGGCCTTCGCGATAGACGTTGACCGGGACGATCGGGGCCCCGTACTTGAGCGAGAGGACGGCCGGGCTGCGGTGCGTCGAAGCCGGGCGGCCGAAGAAGTTGACGAAGACGCCGGACTGGCGCGCGTCCTGGTCCATCTGGATCACGAGCAGCCCGTTGCCCTGGAGGACGCGGATCATCTCGCCGAGGGCGCGGTCGCGCGACATGACGCGCTGCCCCGTGAGGGTGCGGAAGCGGTTCAGGTAGCGGTCGATCCAGGGATTGTCGATCGGCCGCGCCAGGACGTTGAGCCGGTAGCCCCTCAGCAGCACGACGAGGCCGCACATCTCCCAGTTGCCCTGGTGGCCGATCGTGAGGATGACGCCCCTGCCCTCCTGCTGGTAGCCGGCGAGTTTCTCGAAGTTGACCAGCGTGACGTGCCGGAGCAGCTCGCGGCGCTCGATCATGCGGGGCGTCATCAGCATCTCGACGAAGCCCAGGGCGACATGTTCGTAGACGCGGGTGATGAACTCCGGGATCCGGGCGGGCGGGCAGAGGTCGCCGGAATTCTGGAGGTTCTTGGCGGCGATGCGGACGTGCTTGCGGTCGATGAGGCGGACGAACATCCCGAGGAGGCGCGCGATGGCGGGGGCGGACGAGTACGGGAACATGGCGATGACCATCACGACGCTGCGCAGGAGCAGGTACAGGAGGAACTGGACGGGCCGGACTTCGTGCAGCCGGAACTTTTCGGCCCTGCTCATGAGGGGCCCGCACCGGCCGGGACCGGGGAAGCGCCGGCCTGCGACGACTTCTCGCCGTGCTTCCAGCGCTCGTGGACCCAGAACCACTGGTCGGGATGGGCGCGGACGGCCTGCTCGAATTCGGCCGTATAGGCCTGGGTCATCGACTTCACCGGGTCGGCGTGGTCGCGGTGGCGGGCGGGGTCGATCGGATCGCCCAGGTCGCAGTGGTGCAGGCCGTTCTCGCGGTAGATGTTGGCCACGATGATGGGGGTCCCGTACTTGAGCGAGAGGATGGCCGGGCTGCGGTGGGTCGAACAGGGCCGTCCGAAGAAGTCGGTCAGGACCCCCGCGCTCTTCGCATTCTGATCCACCTGCACGATCAGGATCTCGTTCCGGTGGAGCACGCGGATCATCTCGCCCAGGGCGTGGCGCTTGGGGATGATCCTCTGGCCGGTCCGGGTGCGGAAGCGGTTCAGCCAGGCGTCGATCCACGGGTTCTCGATCGGACGGGCCAGCGAGTTCAGCGGATAGCCGGCCTTGCAGATCGCAAGGCCCATGACCTCCCAGTTTCCCAGGTGGCCGATCACGACGATCAGCCCCCGACCCGCGCGGAGGACGCGCTCGGCCACGTCGAAGCGCCGGAAGCGCGTGAAGTCCTCGATGCAGCCGCGCTCGATCAGCCCGGGGAGCATCAGCATCTCGACGAAGCTCAGCCCGATGTGGGCATAGAGGCGGTCGACGAACGCGGGGATCGCGTCGGGCGCGCAGACACCGCGCGTCCTCTCGAGATTCCTCGCCGCGACACCGGTGTGGCGGCGGTCCAGGAAGCGCAGGAGCAGGCCCAGGCGGCGTCCCACCACGGGGGCGAGCGACCAGCGGAACATCCCGACGACCATGAAGACCGTGCGCATGACGAGGTAGAGGAACAGCTGCACCGGCGGGAAGCGGCGGAGACGGAAGCCGCTGCGGCGACTGCTCATCGTCCGATCGGCGCGGCCGCGCGGGGGATGTCCCGGACGACGGCCAGGAGCCTCTCCTCGAGCAGCTCCTCGTGCCGCGTGACCTCGATCTCGATCCTCAGCGCGGCCAGCGGGAGCTCGAAGCCCTCCGCGTTCACCTTCGTGGCGTCCTTCTCCGTCGTCACGATCGCCTCGGCCATGAACTCCTGGGCCTCGGCGTTCATACGACGCAGGTCCTGGATCGCGTAGGGATGATGATCCTCGTAGGCGCGGAACTTCACGACGGTGGCGCCCACGGCCTCCAGCGTCCGCCGGAAGGCCTCGGGGTTGCCGACGCCGCAGAACGCGTAGACGCTGCGGCCGCGCAGCCAGTCCAGGCCGTGCTTCTTCCGGTTCCAGAGGCTGCGCACGTGGACGGGCTTGTGGATGGTCTCCACCGCGGGGCCGATCTTCGCGCGCAGGTCCTCGAGCTCCCCGGGAGTGACCTGGTCCGTGCGCGTCAGGATCACGAGGTCGGCCCGGCGCAGGGCGGACGGACGCTCGCGGAGCATGCCGCGCGGCAGCAGGTGCCCGTTGGCGAAGGGCTGGGTCGCATCGATCGCGACGATGTCCAGGCCGCGCTGGATGCGGTAGTGCTGGAAGCCGTCGTCGAGGATCAGCAGGTCGGCGCGGTATTCGGAGAGGGCCTTGCGGCCGGAGGCGACGCGGTCCTTCCCGGCGAGGCGGACGACGTTCTCCAGTTCCATCTCGGAGATCAGGTCCTCGTCGTCGGCGTCGCGCGACGAGCTGCGGCCGTAGCCGCGGGCGAGGATGGCGGTGCGGTAGTTGCGGCGGACGAACCAGCGGGCGAGGAACTCGACGAGCGGCGTCTTGCCGGTGCCGCCGGCGGTGATGTTGCCGACGGAGATGACGGGGCAGGGAAACTTGACGGAGCGGAAGACGCCGAGGCGGTAGAGGACCTGGCGTGTGCGGTGAAGGGCGGCGTAGACGATCGTCAGCAGCCAGAGCACGCCGCGCAGGAGCGCGGGGATCACTCCACGGCGCTGGCCCGAGATGACCGACAGATAATACCGCCGCATGTCCCGAATATAGCACACGTCAAGGCGGCTGAAAAGCGGGGAAACGGCGCCGTCGGGCGAGACCGCCCGATCCCCGGAAGGATCGGGCGGCCCCGCCGTTGGGGAGGAGGAGCTTAGATCATCTTCTCCCAGAACTTCGGCTCCGTGACGGACGAGCTCACGGCGTCGTCCAGGTCGCGGACACAGCGGTCCAGGGCGGAGGCCAGCGACGGCGCCTCCGCGGGAGCGGCCGCGCCCAGGGCGGCGACCAGCTCCAGGAGCCCGGTCCGCAGCAGTTTCTGAAGGGCGGCCAGCTTCGTCCCCAGGATGGAGCCGCCGAGCTCCTTCATCAGCGCCTTGCGGGCCCGCTCGATCGCCCCCGCGGACGGGATCTTCCCGGCGGAGAGCTCCGACCGCGCGGCCGAAAGCGCCTGCTTCAGGACTTCGAGCGCCTTCTCGAAGGACTTCCGCTCGGACGCCGACACCCTGGCCTCCCGGGGCTCGGGCGCCGATTCGTCGTCCCCATGCTTGGCGCCGAACAGCCTGCCGAACACGTTGGACGACTTCTTCTTCATCGGAGCGGGCGACGGCTTCGCGCACATCGGAGGCGGCGGCGGAGCCGCCGGAGGCAGCATGCTCCTGGCGATGGATCCGCTCGGAGCGCCCGCGCCCCCGCTGCGGCTGCCGATCGCCGACATCTCCTGGGCGCTGTCCTTCTCCGCTTCCATCTCCCACTGGTCGGGCCTATGGACCGGCTGCAGCAGCTTGCGGCCCTCGCCGGCCTTGTTCACGATCTCGCTCTCGTCCACGACGACGAACGACGTGAACCGCGTGAGCAGCGTGTGCTCGATCGCCAGGGCGATGATCTCCTTGCGGATCCGGTCCTGCTTGTCCGTCTCGAGCCGGAAGCGGTCCTCCAGGTCGGTGACCCGGGAGCGCGCCCAGAGATGGTCGATCGCCGGAAGCTCGATCAGGCGGGCCTTCACGGTCTCCTTGAACGCCTTGCCGTCGGAACAGGTGCCGGTCACCGTCACGCTCTTCCCCTTCGGAAGGCGGAAGAAGACGGTCGCCGCGCGGCCGGCGAAGAGGTCCGGCACGCGGGCCGGGGCCGGGTCTTCGACGCCGTCGATTTTCACGTCGACGACCAGCGGGGTGCCGATTTCGCGGCCGATGCCGCGCAGGGCGTCCTCGAGCCCTTCTCCCGGCACCACGCAGGTGCAGGTGCCGCCGCCCAGCGACGCCACCCGCTGCAGGAACGCCGCGTTCACGGCCGTGTCGATGCCGACGGTGAAGACGCGCGTGTCGCCGCCGTCCTTCTGGAGGCGGGCGAAGACGGCCGACTCGTTGCCGACCTGGCCGTCGGTGAGGATGACGACGACGGGGACGCGGCCGTCGGCGTCCTTGCGCTTGCCGATCAGGTCGAGCGTCTCCTTCATCGCGGGGTCGAGCTCGGTGCCGCCCCGGGCGTCGATGGTGCGGAGGAACTTCTCGCCGGCCGAAAGGCCGGCCTCGTCGGCCGTCGTGAATGTTCCGTCGACCATCCACTCGGCCCGGTCGTCGAACGCCGCGATCGCGAAGCGGTCGCGCGGTCCGAGCGTGTTCAGCAGCAGCGAGCAGGCGCGGGCGGCGGAGGTCATCTTGATGCCGTCCATGGAGCCCGAGCGGTCGAGCACGAAGATGACGTCGCGGGCCAGGCCCAGGAAGCCGTCGCGCTTCGGCGGCAGCAGCGAGAGCATGCCGTAGCCGTCCTTCGTGGTCAGCAGCGTGGTGCGGACCTTCGCGCCGGACAGCTTCCAGCGCAGGATGAAGTCGCGGTTGAGCAGCTCGTCCTGCTTCGTCAGGGCGATCTTCCCGCCGGAGAGCCGGATCGCGTGCTGCGAGCAGGCGAGATCGGAAAGCTCGCCGTCGTCGTCGAGCTCGACCTCGATCTGCAGGGCGACCTTGGGATCGAAGCCGGCCGCGAGCCGCGGCGGGCTGATGCGCGACGCGTCGGGCACCTGGTCGGTGTCCCATTCGACGCCGCCCCCCACCGGGTCGCGGGGGATCGGGTTGCCGGGGATATAGCGCGGGGCGACGACGAGCGGCAGGCGCAGCTCGGTCGTGCCGTCGTCGAAGAAGGGCAGCTTCTCGGAGGTGACGATGCGGACGCTGACCTCCTCGCCCGGCGGGAGGTTGCCCACCTGGACGGTGAAGACGTCGTTGCGGTCCTGCTCGAGGAGGGCGGCGCGCTTGCCGTCCTCGATCGCCTTCTGGTAGGTGCGGCGGGCGTCGCCGCGCTCCTTGACGACGCCCTTGATCACGCGGGCGCCGACCTTGAGCTCGAAGGCGCTGACCGCCGAGCCGCCCGACATCGGGAAGATGTAGGTGGCCTCGAGGGCTTCCGTGAACGGGTTCGTGAACTTCTGCTCCAGGGTGACGTGCGCGACGCGGTCGGCCACGCGGGCCGAGATCTTCACTCCGGCCAGGGGCAGCCGGGCACGGCGATCGTTCTTGGTGACGACCAGCGATCCGAGGTCGCGGGTGCGGTCCTCGGCGATCGTGGGTTTCAGGGCGGGTTCAAGGGCGACCATGACTTCCTCCTTCCGGGGTTGAGAGCGCGGTCAGCGCCGCGCGGATCCGATCCTCGAGCGCCGCGGGAGACAGCCGCGACGCCCATCCATCCTCGACCATGAGTTTGAGCCCGGGCTCGATCGTCAGCTCCCGCCACCGCAGCGGCTGGACCGCTGCGGCGCGGGGCCGGTCCTGGGACACGGCCTTGAGAAGATTCTCGAGCTCCGGGTTACTGCAACCGTACAGCCGCGACTGGATGTCGGCCAGGGGCAGGCCCCGGGCCTGGAGCGCCTTGACGGCCACCAGCTGCAGCAGGTGCCGCCGCCCGTACCGGGCTTCGCGATCCACGATGCCCGGGCGGTCCACGAGCCCCAGGGTGGCGTAATACCGCACCGTCCGGGCATCCGGGGCCGCTGCGACGCGTCCGTCGGCCTGCGCCTCCAGGAGGGCATTTTCCTCCAGCAGGCGCCCCGCCTCGCGGGTCAGCTCGTCCAGGCTCATCGTCGCTTCGCCGTTCATAATGACAGTATTATGACGTATTTACTGCAATACTGTTACATAAAAGCGCAAGCAAATCCTCCAAACAAGACTGGCGGTTGGTGACGCCCATGGAAGCGCGGCAGATGGTTCAATTATTGTGTACTTGCGAAGTCCGGTCGATCGGGCGCTTTATCTGCTTCGAAACATCGGACCTCATCCTGGATCAAATGGCTGTGGGCGCCGTTGGTGCCCCGTCAACGCCCCGTCAACCATGGAGGGATCTATGAGCGACCCCAAGAAGGACGACAAGAAGAAGGACGACCGGAAGGAACAGGGTGGCTCGAGCCGTCCGGGCACGAAGCTGATGGAGCCGCCGACCAGGAGGAAGCCGCACGAGGAAGACCAGGTCCCGGCCGGCGACGACAGCGACATCAACGAGGGCAAGGACTTCATCGAGCCCGAGGACATGCACGATGATCGTCCGCCCAAGAAGCGGACGGAGAACAAGCCGGTCGAGAAGGGCTCGAGGTCCGACGAAAACAGCGGGTGCGCCTGCTAGGAAGAAGACAGGCCGTCCGTTTTATTCCTACTGGCCGGCGACGTTGAGCTCCAGCTTGACGAAGCCGCGCTCCCTCGCGTGGCGGTCCAGCTCGGTGGACGCAAGCTCGTCCACCAGCGGGACCGCCGCCGGGTCTTTGCGCAGATCGACGGACTTCAGATAGTGCCCGCAGCTGCTGCACGCCTCCACCCGAAGCTGCGGATAGCTGCGGTGCCGCAGCAGCTCCAGCTTCTCCGCGTGGCATCCCGGACAGCTCTTCTCCGTGAACGCCCACTCATGCGAACACAGGGAGCAGACCAGGCGCCGGTGCCCGTTCAGGACGCTGACGATCGGCGCCCGCGAACAGAAGGGACACGAGCCCGCGCCCTCCCCCAGGCCCCCGACCTCGACATGCCAGCGCTCGGCCAGATACTGCACATAGGGCTGCAGGATCGCCCGCGCCAGCACCTCGAGGCGCTCGTGCGTCTGCTGCCAGCAGGACCGCAGGATCTGCTCCCAGTCCTGCCGGTCCTGGAACTTCGCCGCCTGCGCGACCAGCTCCGTGGGGCCGTACTTCTCCACGAGCTGGATGAAATCGGGGAAGAACGTCGCGAGCATGGCGGTGTCGAGCTTCTGCGCGTCCGCCTTGGGATGCGCCTTCACCCGGTGATAGATCTCTTTCTGGAAGCGGACGACCGCGCGATAGAAGAACAGCAGGTCCGCCGCGCTCTTATGGCGCGTCGACAGCGTGTCCGCTCGCGCGATGGCCACGTCCCAGTCCATCCCCACATTCTAGCGAAGGAGGCGGCCGACGCAATTGAACGAGCACCACCCCCGCCAGGGCGATGGCCGCCCCCACGAAGAGCGAGGGCCGCGTGGGGTCGCCCGACGCCGCCGAAATCGCGATCGCGATGGCCGGCTGCAGGTTCGTGAAGGCCGCCACCTGCCCGGCCTTCAGCCTCGACAGCGCGTAGCTGTGCAGCAGGTACGCGACCATGTTCGCGAAGAGCAGCATATAGGCGAGCGCCGACCAGCCGCGCCAGGTGACGTGCGCCCAGTCGACCCTCAGGATTCCGATCACCAGCAGCGGGATCATGAACGGAGCCGCGAACAGAAACGCGAGCGTCACCGCCCGCCGGCTGCCCATCTCCGACATCACCCGTCGCCCGAACACGGTATAGATCGAGAACGCCGTGATCCCGCCCATCGTGATCAGGTCGCCCCAGATCGTCCCGTGGAACTCCGACCGCGGCACGCCGAGCACGACGGTCAGCGTCCCTGCCAGCGCGACGAGGATCCCGAGGATCTGCATCGGCGCCATTGCCTCGCGAAGCACGATCCAGGCCGCGAGGGCGACGAAGCCCGGGATCAGCGCGTGGATGACGGCGGAATGCGACGGGATCGTCCGGCTGATGCCGACCGCGAAGCAGATATGGTTGAGTCCGATCCCCGTGAGGGCCAGCGGCCAGCAGTCCCGCCAGTCCGTCCGCCGGAACTTCCGGTCCTCGGGCTTGAGGAGCGAGTAGAAGAACAGCCCGGTGACGATGATGCGGAATGACGCGATGAAGAGGGGATCGATCTCCCCCGTGCCGATCTTCCCCACCTTGAAGTTGATCGCCCAGAGCAGGGTGACGATGCTGATCGAGACGTAGGCCCGGCCCATGACGGCGACCGGCCTTAGGCTCGCGCGGCGTCGTGCCGCTTCTCGTAGGCGGCGACCACCGCCTCGTGCGACTTCAGGTAGCCCAGCTCGTCGAGGCCCTGGACCAGGCACTTCTTGGCGAAGCCGTCGATCGGAAACGGGACCTTCCGCCCCGACGGCAGCGTCAGCGTCTGGTTCGGCAGATCGACCGAGAACTCGAGGTTCTTCTCGGCCGCCGAGAGGGCCTCCTTCAGCGTCGGCTCGTCGACGACGATGGGGATGATGCCGTTCTTCAGGCAATTGCTGCGGTGGATGTCGGCGATGGACGTCGAGACCACCGAGCGGATGCCGTAGTCGGCCATGGCCCACGGCGCGTGCTCGCGGGAGCTGCCGCAGCCGTAGTTGTCGCCCGCCACGAGGATCGACGCCCCCTGCGCCCCGGGCTGGTTCAGTGGAAAATCGGCCTTCGGCGTGCCGTCGGCGTTGAGGCGCCAGTCGGCGAAGAACGCCTTGGCCAGCTTCTTCTCCGTGCCCTTCAGGTACCGGGCCGGGGTGATCTGGTCGGTGTCGATGTTGGCGATCGGGATCCCGACCGACTTGCCCTTGAACGTCGTGATGGGGTTCACGTTACAAATACCTCCGGGCGTCCGCCACGCAACCTTCAATGGCCGACGCGGCGGCGGTCAGCGGGCTGGCGAGCAGCGTGCGGCCGCCCTTCCCCTGGCGCCCTTCAAAATTGCGGTTCGAGGTCGAGACGCAATACTGGCCGGGTTTGAGCTCGTCGCCGTTCATCGCGAGGCACATGGAGCAGCCGGGCTCGCGCCATTCGCAGCCGGCGTCCTTGAAGATCGTGTGCAGGCCCTCGGCCTCCGCCTGGTCCTTGATGATGTGGCTGCCGGGGACGATCATGACGCGCGGGGCCTTGACCTTGCGGCCCTTGAGCACCGACGCCGCCGCGCGCAGGTCGGTGATGCGCGAGTTCGTGCAGCTGCCGATGAAGACCACGTCGATGGGATGCCCGAGCAGCGGCTTCCCGCCTTCGAGGCCCATATACTCCAGCATCTTCGCCGGCGTGTCCTTCGGGATGATGCCGGAGATCGGCATGCCGGCGCCGGGGTTCGTCCCGTAGGTGATGAACGGCTCGAGCGCGGAGCCGTCGATGACGACGCTCGCGTCGAATCTGGCGCCGTCGTCCGTGACGTAGTTCGCGAACTTCGAGAAGTCCTTCGGCGCGAAGGGCTTTCCTTCCAGGTAGTCGAACGTGGTCTGGTCGGGCGCGATCAGGCCCGCGCGGGCGCCGGCCTCGATCGACATGTTGCAGATCGTCATGCGCTCTTCCATGTTGAGCGCGCGGATCGCGTCGCCGCGGTACTCGAGGCAGTGCCCGGTGCCGCCCCCGGTGCCGATCTTCGCGATGAGTGCGAGGATGATGTCCTTCGCGGTGACGCCCTTCTTCAGCCTGCCGTCGACGCGGACCTCCATCGTCTTCGGCTTCCTCTGCAGCAGCGTCTGCGTCGCGAGCACCATCTCGACTTCGCTCGTGCCGATGCCGAACGCGAGGGCGCCGAACGCGCCGTGCGTCGACGTGTGCGAGTCGCCGCAGACGATCGTCATCCCGGGCTGGGTATAGCCCTTCTCGGGGCCGATGACGTGGACGATGCCCTGGTCGTGGCTGCCGACGCCGTAGAACGTGATGCCGTTGTCCTTGCAGCCGCGATCCAGCTCGGCGACCAGGTTCTTCGCCTGGGGGTCGAGGATGCCGATCTTGGGGTCGTGGGTCGGGATGATATGGTCGACGGTGGCGACCGTGCGGTCCGGCCGCCGGACCTTGAGGCCGCGGGCGCGCATCCCGGCGAAGGCCTGGGGCGACGTCACCTCGTGGATGAGGTGCAGGTCGATATAGAGGACTGCGGGGCAGTCGGGTTCCTGGACGACGACGTGTTCGTCCCAGATCTTCTCGAAAAGGGTCTTCGGCATAGGGGCGATAATCTAACGCAAAGGGGGTGGCAGTGCAATCCGGAACAAAACAGCCGGTCTGTTTTGGTCGGGGGATTCTGCAGACCCTTGTTCTGTCTGATTGATCTCCAGGCGCCCGGATGGCTATATTGTCCTTCCCCGGGGGGGTGTGACGCTTCTGCTGCAGCTCCATCAAGGAGGAACGATGCCCAAGAAGATCGCGATCATCGGCGCGGGCTGGATGGCCGCCTATCACGTCGCGGGCTTCCGTGCCGGCGGCGCGGAAGTCGTCGCCATCGTCGACAAGGTGCCGGCGGCCGCCGCGGCGGCGGCGACGAAGTACGGCGTCGACAAGACCTTCAACGAACCGAAGGAGCTCTACGCGGCCATCAAGGACGTGGACGCGGTCTCCATCATCACCCCCAACGTCTTCCACCATCCCCTGGTCATGGAAGCGCTGGCCGCGGGCAAGCACGTGTTCTGCGAAAAGCCCCCGGCGCTGAACGCGGCCGACGTGGCCCAGATGGTCGACGCCTCCAAGAAGGCCAACAAGACCCTGATGTTCAACTTCAACAACCGCGCCAGGCCCGAGTCCTACGCCATGCGCGAGATCTTCAAGAGCGGCGCCGTGGGCCGCATCAACTCCGCGCAGGCGACCTGGATCCGCCGCAACGGCATCCCCGGCTTCGGCGGCTGGTTCACGAACAAGAAGCTCTCCGGCGGCGGCCCGGTGATCGACCTGCTCCACATGATCGATCTCGCCCTGCACTTCATGGGCTATCCCGACCCCGCGTTCGTGCTGGGGAACACGTTCAGCGACAACATCGACAACAAGGAGTTCAAGGGGCCCTGGGGCATTCCGGACGTGAAGGGCGGCGTCACCGACGTCGAGGCCGCGGCGCACGCGTTCGTGACCTTCAAGACGGGCCAGGTCCTGTCGATCCGCAACTCGTGGGCCGAGTTGAACGAGCGCGAGGTCGTGTCGGTGGTCTTTCAGGGCCAGAAGGCCGGCGGCCGGATCCAGCGACTGTTCCGCATCGACGGCCTCGATCCCACGAGCATCGACAGCTGCGAGATCTATTCCCAGGAGCACGGCTTCCCGGTGAATCGGAGCATCGTCGTCGAGGCGGACGAGACGATGGGCCGCACGCGCTCGGCCAAGAACTTCGCGCTCGTGCTCGAGGACAAGGAAGCGCCGCTCAACCAGGCGAGCGAGGCGCACAAGCTGATGAAGATCATCGACGGCATCTACGCCTCGGCGACGACGGGCCGTCCGGTGGAGCTCAGCTGATCCGGGCCCTGCTCGCGACGATCCTGGCCGCCTGCCCGCTGCAGGCCGGAGACACGAAGTCCTCGGTCTGGAACGGCTACGACCGTATCGATTTCACGGTCGACGGCCGCAAGTGCCTGCTCGTGAAGCCGAAGGAAGCCGCCGCGACCAGGCCCTGGATCTGGCGCACCGAATTCTTCGGGTACGAGCCCCAGGGCGACCTCGCCCTGCTCGCCCAGGGCTGGCACGTCGCCTATATGGACCTCCAGAACCTCTACGGCGCGCCGGTGGCGCTCGACGCGATGGACAAGTTCCACGCGCAACTCCGGTCGGAGCACCAGTTGTCGTCCAAGCCCGTCCTCGAAGGATTCAGCCGCGGCGGCCTCTTCGCGCTCAACTGGGCCTCCCGGAATCCCACGCAGGTCGCCTGCCTCTACCTCGATGCCCCGGTCTGCGACTTCAAGAGCTGGCCGGGCGGCAAAGGAAAAGGCAAGGGATCCCCGGGCGACTGGGACCGCTGCCGGAAAGTCTACGATCTGACCGAGGAGCAGGCCCTCGCGTACAAGTTCAACCCGGTGGATAATCTCAAGCCCCTCGCGGACGCCAAGATCCCCATTCTCGCCGTCTGCGGCGACGCCGACGACGTCGTCCCGCTCCCGGAGAACGCCGGCCTGGTGGAACAGCGCTATAAGGAGCTGGGCGGCGAGATGAAGCTGATCTCGAAGCCCGGCGTCGGCCATCATCCGCATAGCCTCAAGGATCCGGCGCCGATCGTGGAGTTCATCCTCCGGCACGCCCCGAAGTAGACGTGTCGATGGCCTTTCTCCTGATGCCGTTCGCCGCGTCGATGATCTACGTCGTCGGCGCGCTCTTCCTCAAGGACGCGGGCATGCGCGGGGTCGGGGTCTGGCGCATCACGATCGTCACCAACGTGATCATCGGCGTCGTCTTCAGCACCTTATGGCCCCTTGGAGGACGCCTCCCCGGGCCGGCGGGGTATCTCCAGCCGGCGCTCACGGCGCTGCTCTTCGTCGCCGGCCAGGTGTTCGGCTTCGTCGCCCTCCAGCGCGGCGACGTCTCGGTCGCGACCCCGGTGCTGGGCATCAAGGTCGTGCTCGTCGCGATCTTCGTCACGCTGCTGATCGGCGAACGGATCGGGGCGACGGTCTGGATCGCGGCCGTGCTCAGCAGCGCGGGCATCCTGTTCCTCAGCCGCGGAAGCCCGGCGGCCGCTGGGCGCGCCGCCCCGGCCATCGTGTTCGGGACGCTCGCCGCCGCGGCCTTCGCGCTGTTCGACGTGCTGGTGCAGAAGTGGGCGCCCGCCTGGGGCGCGGGCCGCTTCCTGCCGGTGCTGATGGGCTTCGTCGCGGTCTACTCCCTCCTGCTGCTCGGGCTCGGCCGACGGCGGCTGGGCGGGATCCCCCCGGGGGCGTGGCGTCCGCTGCTCCTCGGCGGCACGGCGATCGCGGTCCAGGGCCTGCTGCTGATCACGTCGCTGGCGCTGTATTCCCGGGCCACGCGCATCAACGTGGTCTACAGCGGCCGCGGGCTCTGGAGCGTGCTGGCCGTGTGGGCCGTGGGGCCCTGGTTCGGCAACCGGGAGCGCGAGCAGGGCGCGGCGGTGTTCCGCGCCCGCCTGGCCGGCGCCGGCCTGCTCCTCGCGGCGATCGTCCTCGTCGTGCTCGCCCGCTGAAACTCAGCTCGCGTCGGCCTTGAACTGCGTGAGCAGCTGCTCCAGCGCCGGCAGGAGGTTCGTGGTCGGGATCACCAGGCCCGGCTTCGGATCCGAGCCCGGACACTGCCGCGCGAAATCGCGGAACGCGTCGTTGATGTTCGTGAGCAGCCGGACCAGGTCTTCCTCGACCAGGCCATAAGGGGCGATCGCCTGCGTCAGCAGCCAGCGCTCCACCGTGACCGCGACCGTGGCCGAGTCCGCCGAGACCTCGATCAGCGCGCCCGCGAGCGGCAGCAGGCGGTCCTCGTCGGGCCGGGGCCGGTGGCGGAACAGGAGCGCGGGAACGGTCAGGGGCGACGGCTTCAGCGCGATCGACGCCGCGAAGCCGCTGGCGACGACCTCCTTCTTCACCCCGGCATAGGTCTGCCGCACTTCGGGGCGGATGTCCGCCCAGCCGGCGACGCTGAACTGGGGCGTCAGCATCCGCTCGTCGGGAAGCGGCTCGCCCTGACACTCCTCGGTGAACGCGGCGTGCCGCACGGAACTGGAGATTTCGCTCGAGGGGTCCTCCAGCGAGGTCTGTCCCGCGGCGGGGACGACGACGCGTCCCAGCGTGCCCGCGAAGGCCTCCCAGACCCCGACGGCAGGGCCGGGATTGGTGACCGAAAGCCGGAACTCCAGGGGTTGAGGCATGAACCCATCATAGCATCCGGAAGAAAGCATCAGGGATCAGGCATGAAGAGGAGGAGGGAGGATGGTCGGGCCGGCGAGATTTGAACTCGCGGCCTCCTGCGCCCAAGGCAGGCGCGCTAGCCTGGCTGCGCTACGGCCCGATCCGCCGAATATAACAATTCTGGGATCGTATTTCGATGCCGGCCCGTCTCCTGCTTGCGCCAGGGGAGCTCGGAGGAGTTCATCGTTCCCGGGGAAGGCAAGTCAAGGGCCACCGCATTCCCACGAAAGGAAATGCGCTGGTGTGAAAACCTGGTGCCCAGGGAAGCGGATCCCTAGCGCCGCAGGTGCGGGACGCAGCGGTGGCAGTAGCTGCGCAGGACTGCGACCCGGATCTTGCAGCGGGTGCAGAAGTGTTTCCTGCAGCCGCCGCAGACGCGCGTGCCCTTGCGGTTCAGCGCGCCGCAGCCCGGGCATTTGAACTCGTCCGGATGCGCGGCGATCTCGATCGGACCCGCGGCGTCGCCCATGTTCTCGCCGCAGATCTTGCACTTCTTCTCGGTCACCGCGTTGAAGGTCTCGCAGAACTGGCACTTCACCATCTGGCCGAACTCGGCCAGCGCGTCCGGGTCCTCCCCCGTCGACACCTTCTTCAGGTCGTCCAGAAACTCCGGCACGTTCGGGTAGCGCTTCTTGGGCGGCTTCGAGATCATCTTCTTGATCATCGCGCAGAGGCCGTCGGCCAGCTCCGGGTCGTAGTGCTTGGGCGAGGGCGCCACCACTTTCAGGTGCTGGTGCATCAGCTCGTTCACCGTCTCGCCCGCGAAGGCCCGGTGACCCGTCACCATCTGATAGAGGATCACCCCGAGCGAATAGAGGTCGCTCCGCTCGTCCGCCTTGTGCCCCAGCCACTGCTCGGGAGACATGTAATACGGCGTCCCGACGATCAGGCCCTCGCGGCCGTCGGGGTTCTCGGCATCCTGCGCCAGGCCGAAGTCCGTCAGGCGCGCCTTGCCGTCCTCCGTCAGCATGATGTTCGCGGGCTTCAGGTCGCGGTGCACGATCCCCTTCGCGTGCGCCGCCGCCAGCCCCTGGGCGACGTCGGTGATGATGTCCAGCGCCGTCGGGACCGGCAGCGCCCCCATCTCCGCCACCCGCTCCTCGAGCGTCTCGCCCTTCAGCAGCTGCATCACGATGAAGAAGTAACCGCGCTGGAAGCCGACGTCGTAGACCTGGACGATGTTCGGGTGCTCCAGCTTCGCGATCGCCCGCGCCTCGAAGAGCAGCCGCTTCACGAGCTCCGGGTCGTTCGACACCGACGGCAGCAACTTGACGGCGACGTAGCGGTTCAGGCCGACGTGCTTGGCCTTGTAGACGGCGCCCATCGAGCCGCGACCGATGAGCTCCACGATGCGGCAGCCTCCGGCCTCCATTCCGATCGGCGACCCGGGCGTGTCGCCGCCCGCGCCGAGGGTCGCGGCGACGCCGACGCTCGCGCTGGTCTGGATCTCCGCCAGCAGGCTCGAATCCGACGGGCACTTGGCCTTGCCCATCCACTGCTTGAGGACGTTGTATTTCTCCCCGCAGGACGGGCAGAGCATGATGACCTGGTCCTGCTCGTGGATCAGGCCCTTGACCTGGTCGGAGGTCAGGATCTTTTTGACGATGAGGAGCTCGCCGAGGTTCTTGAAGGTTCCTTTGCCCGCGAGCTCGGCCTGCTCGCGGAGGGCGTCGTTGACCTGGTCCGGGGTCGCCAGCCCGCGGGAGATCACCGCCTCGCCGAAGAGCTGGGACTCGTTGATGGCCGTATCGGCCGGCAGGGCGCTGGCATGGTGGGCGGCCATCAGCTCCTTGAACTGGTCGGCGTTGATGTGGCCGAGCTGGAGGAGGAGCTCGCCGAGGGAGATCTGGGAATCCCGGGCGTCGAGCAGGTGGAGGGCGCGGTCGGCCGTGCTGCGGTCGACCATCTTCCGCGACACCGCCAGATCGGCGGCCCGGACGTTGCTGTCGCCGCGGTCATTCATGGCGCTGCAGCAGGCCCAGGGCCTCGCCCGCCACGTAGAAGGATCCGGTCACCACGATCGCGTCCTCCGGTCGGGCCGCCTTGCGCGCCAGCGCCAGCGCCCGGGGCACGCTGCGGGCCGCCACGGCCGGACGGCCCTTCGCGTGCTTCAGGAGATCGGACGTCGCCGCGGCCCTCGGATTCGACGCTTTCGTGAAAATCACCAGGGCCGCCTGCGGAAGCAGTGTTTTCAACATCGTCCCGTAGTCCTTGTCCGCCGACGCGCCGAACACCAGCACCAGCCGTCTGCGAGGCAGGTCCCGGAGCGCCGACGCCAGCGCCCGCGCCGAGACCGGGTTATGGGCCGCATCCACGATCAACAGCGGCCGCTGGCCCACCGGTTCAACGCGGCCGGGCAGTCGGACCTTTCGAAAAGCCCGCTGCACGGCTCCAGGATCCACCCTCGCCCCCGAACGCTCCACGAGGGCCAACGCGGTCGCGGCATTGGCCGCCTGGTGCTTCCCCAGGACCGGAAGCTCGAAGCTCCGTCCCTCCGCCGTGAATTTTAGCACGAACCCCCGGTGGGACAGGACCCGAAAGCGCGGAAAGGCCGGGTTTCCCCGCGCCCGGAGCACCCGGCGGGCGGCCGGCGGCTGCGGGCTGGAGACCGACGGAACCCCCGGCTTCAGGATCCCCGCCTTCTCTCCCGCGATGGCGTCCAGGGTCTTCCCCAGCTTGTCGATATGGTCGTAGTCGATGGTGGTGATCGCGCAGGCCGCGGGCAGGATGACGTTCGTGGCGTCCAGCCGGCCTCCGAGTCCCACCTCGACGACCGCATACTCCACCTTCTTCCAGGCGAACAGGAGGAAGGCCGCGGCGGTCATGGTCTCGAAGTACGTCGGCCGCAGCCTCCGGAGCGCGGGCTCCATGAAGGCCATCGCCCGGGTGAAGTCGGCCTCGGAGACCAGGTCGCCGTCCAGCCGGATCCGCTCCCGCATGTCGACCAGATGGGGCGACGTATAGAGGCCGGTCCGGTAGCCCGATTCGCGGAGGATGGCCTCGGCCAGATGGGCGGTCGAGCCCTTGCCCTTGGTCCCCGCGATATGCAGCGAGAGGAAGGCGCGCTCCGGATTGTCCAGGTCGCACAGCAGCCGGCGCATGCGGTCCAGGTTGTAGTCGGCCGGGCTGTAAGTCGACGCCATGCGCTCGTAGTCGGTGAAGGTATTCAGGAAGCGGAGGGCGTCCGGGTAGCGGCGGATCATGCGGTCGCGAAAACGTATCACATGCCCCGAAGCATCGTCTATAGTATTGCATTCCGCAATCCCGAGGGATTCATGAAACCGTTCGCGGCCGCCCTCCTGCTCGCCCTGGTCCCCCTCCCGGCTCCCGCCCGGGAATCCCAGGCGAAAGCGGAGCTCCGCTGGAAGTGGCAGAAGGGGCAGGAAGCGGTCTACAAGTCCGTCCAGAAGACCCTGCTGGATCTCGGCGGCCAGCCCGCGGACCAGCAGATGGGATACAAGTATTCCATGACGGTTGAGAACGTCGCCGAGTCGGGCGAGGCGACGATCACGGTGAAATACCTCGCGGTGTCGGCGAAGGCGGGCCCCCTCCTGGGGAACTACGACTACGATTCGGAGAAAGACCCGGAGCCCGGGGCCGACAGCCCCGCCTCGGCGGCGGCCAGGATGGTCGGCCAATCTTTCACGATGAAGATGACCCCGGTCGGGATCGTGACCGAGGTCCTGGGCTACGACAAGGTGCTGGATGCCGTCACGAAGGGCGCCGGCTCCGAGGCCGCCGCGGCCCGGGCGCGGCTCAAGCAGATGCTCAACAGCGAGACGTTCAAGGGCATGATGCAGCAAATGGCCCCGCCGCTGCCCGAGGAGAAGGTCGGCAAGGGCGACACCTGGAACACCGACTTCGTGGTGAAGATGGCGCTGATCGGGACCATGTCGTTTGCGATGAAGTCGACGATGACCGATCTGAAGGACGCGGACGCCCACATCGATCAGGACATCACGATCGAGCTGAAGGGCGGCGGGAAGGACAATTCGCTGGCGGGCCTGGTGGAGATCAAGGGCGGCAAGGGGAAGTCGACCGCCGTCTTCTCCACCGAGAAGGGCTGCTTCCTTTCGCAGAAGTCCGCGATCGAGCTGACCATCGTCTCCGACGGTCAGCCGCTGGCGATGAAGATGGTCAACGAATTGACGCTGGTCTCCCGGAAGTAGAGTTCGCCGGTCCCTCCACCACGCCGGGCTTTTTGAGGGGATTCAGAGCTGCAGGGTGGCGAACGAGGTGAACCAGCGGAAGTCGGCGCCCGCCGCTTTGGCGGCACCCTCATCGAAGCGCGAATCACCGATCATGATCGTCTCCGCCGGCTTCACGCCCAGGCGGCGGCAGGCTTCCAGGATGCCGTCCGGAGCGGGTTTCGAATGCGGGACCTCGTCGCTCCCCACGATCGTGTCGAGGTAGCGGTCGAGCTTCGCGACGGACAGGGCCTTGCGCGCCAGGCCGCCCGGGCTGTTGGTGATCACCGCCTTGGGGAGCGTGATCGACCGGAGCGTCTGCTCCGCCCCCTCCATCACCTTCATGTGCTGCAGGTAATCCGGGTAAAGGACGTCGTACTCCGCCCGGAGCTCCTCGATCGTGTGGCGGGTGTAGTAGAGCTTCACGTCCACCTCCAGCCCCTGGCCCCAGCTGGTCTTGTACTGCTCGCGCGTGATCGGGGTATAACGGTGCTTTGCTGCGACCGCGTTGAGGAGGTGAAACCAGACTTCGTAGGAATCGACCAGGACCCCGTCCAGATCGAACAGTATCGCCTTGGCCATCGGCGCGGAATCATAGCAAAGTCGGCGCACGACCACTACAATACCCCGCTCATGAACCGACTCCCCCTGCTCGCCCTGCTGCTGGCCCTCCCCCTGTCGGTGGGATGCCCGGAGCCCCCCAAGACGGGCAAAATGGACCAGATCATCACGGGCCTGGTGAACCTCACCAAATGGGACCCCGTCATGATGGCCAAGGGGGAGGTGACCTTCGACACGGTCATGGGCGACGCCCCGGATAACTTCCCCCTGCTGATCGAGCACCTGGTCGACGAGACGCCGACCGCGATCTTCGACGAGATGTCGGGGCGGAACCCGAAGCTCTGCGACGTGGTCCTCCTCATTCTCCTGACGCACTTCAAGAAGGACTGGAAGGAGTTCAGCAAGGACGGCCTGTTCATCTCCACGGCCCTCGACAACCCGATCTTTTCGATCAAGTGGGACCGGCCGACGAAGTTCAAAGTTCAGGCGCACTTCCAGAAGCTCTACGAAGAGTTCCAGTTGAACAAGGAGAAGTAGCCCGCGAATCTCCGGACCCCCGTTGCATTCCCCTGGGTCCCCGGATATACTCCCGCTCCCTATATGGACCTTCGCAATATCGCCATCATCGCCCACGTCGACCACGGGAAGACGACCCTGGTCGATTTCCTGCTCCGGCAGTCCGGCGCGTTCCGGTCGAACCAGGAGACGACCGACTGCGTCATGGATTCGAACCCCCTGGAGCGGGAGCGGGGCATCACGATCCTGGCCAAGAACACGTCGATCGTCTACAAGGGCACCAAGATCAACATCGTCGACACCCCCGGCCACCAGGACTTCGGCGGCGAGGTCGAGCGGGTGCTCCGCATGGCCGACGGCTGCCTCCTGCTGGTGGACGCGGCCGACGGCCCGATGCCCCAGACCCGCTTCGTGCTGAAGAAGGCGCTCTACAACGGCCTGCAGCCGATCGTCGTCATCAACAAGCTCGACAAGCCCGAATCCCGTCCCAAGGAAGTCCTGGACGAGATCTTCTACCTGTTCATGGAGCTCGAGGCGAACGACCAGCAGATGGACTTCCCGGTCGTCTACGCCATCGGCCGCGCGGGCCAGTCCAAGCTGAAGCTCGAGGACGAGTGGAGCAACTTCGTCCCCCTCTTCGACACGATCCTGAAGCGCGTGCCGCCGCCGAAGGGCGACCCGGCCGCGCCGCTGCAGATCTCCGTCGCGAACATCGACTATAACGAGTATGTCGGCCGCATGGCGATCGGCCGCATCTCCAACGGCGTGGCGAAGACCGGCGCCCAGGTCACCGTCCTCAAGCGCGACGGAAGCAAATCGCCCGGCGTGCTCACCGAGGTCCAGACCTTCGTCAACCTCGGGCGCGACAAGACCAAGGAAGCCGCCGCGGGCGAGATCGTCGTCATCGTCGGCTGTCCCCAGGTCGACATCGGCGACACCATCGCAGGCGGCGAAAACCCCGTGGCGCTGCCGTTCCCGAAGATCGAGGAGCCCACGCTCTCGATGCACTTCATGGTGAACGACTCGCCCTTCTGCGGCAAGGAAGGCAGCCTGGTCACCTCGCGCAACGTCGGCGACCGCCTCATGAAGGAGACCCTGGTCGACGTCGCGCTCAAGGTCGAGCAGGTCGGCCCCGACGAGTGGAAGGTCTCGGGCCGAGGCCTGCTGCACCTGGGCATCCTGCTCGAAAACATGCGCCGCGAAAACTACGAGCTGCAGGTCTCCAAGCCCGAGATGATCACGAAGAAGATCGACGGCGTCCTCATGGAGCCCGTGGAAATCGCCATGGTCGACGTCCCGAACGAATACTCCGGCCGCGTGATCGAGATCTTCGGCTCGCGCAAGGGCTTCGTCGAGAAGATGGACCAGCGGCAGGACCGCACGCACTTCTCGTTCCGCATCCCGGCGCGCGGCCTGGTCGGCCTCCAGTCGCGCCTCCTGTCCGCCACGCGCGGCCAGGCGGTTCTGCACACGTCGTTCGAAGGCTACGAGGAGTGGAAGGGCGACATCCCCGACCGCACCGCGGGCGTGCTGATCGCGATGGAGAACGGCGAGGCGACGACGTACGCGCTGGACGGCCTGCAGTCCCGCGGCGTCTTCTTCACGCAGGTCGCGACGAAGGTCTATGCCGGCATGATCGTCGGCGAGAACAACAAGGAAACGGACCTGGTCGTCAACATCGCCCGCAAGCGCAAGCTGACGAACATGCGCGCGTCGAGCGCCGACTGGACCCTGGTGCTCGCGCAGCCGCGCCTCTTCTCGCTCGAGGAGGCCCTCGAGTACATCAACGACGACGAGCTCGTCGAGATCACGCCGAAGTCCATACGGATGCGCAAGAAGATCCTCGACGAGACCAAGCGCAAGCGCACGTCGTCGAAGGAACTGGCCGAAGCCGACGCGGAGTAGTCCCTTCTACTTCAGCTTCGCGGCTTCCCTGGCGGCTTCGCTGCCGGGGTACTTCTTCTGCAGCGCCGCGAGGATCGGGGCGGCGCCTTCCTTCTCGCCCTTCTTGCTCGAGGAGAGGAGCGCCTTGGCCTGGTCGAGCAGCGCCTTGGCGGCCAGCTCGTCCTGGACCTCCTTGTCCTTCTTCAGCGCGGCCATCGCCGTCGTCGCGGTCTTCTCGTAGTCGGTCTTCCTGAACCACGACGCGACGCGGGCGTACTCCCCATAGGCGGGGTACTTCTTCCCCTCGGCTTCGAGGGCCCTGGCCTTCTCGAGGCCCGACTCCGCCATGGGCTTGAGCTTGTCGTACATGGCCTCGGCGGCGGGCTGAAGGTCCTTCGGCCCTTTCGCGGCGAGCGTGGCCAGCTCGGAGACGCCCGGGTCGTACTGACCGAACTCCAGGTCGCGCGCCATGGGCTTGAGTTTCTCGGGGACGCTGATCCCGTCAAAGAGCATCTTCGCCTCGGAAAGATGCTTGTCGATGTCTTCGGCGACCCCCTTCTCGTCGAAGGCGGTGCGGTGGAGCTTGCCGTCGGGGTCGATCATGAACCACTGGTAGATGTTCTGGAGGCTGATCGTGAATCCGAACGGCTTCTCGGTCTCGCGCCGCTCGTCGATGAAGATCGGCCACTCGAACTTGTTGGATTTGACGTAGTCCTCGATGACGCTCTTCGGGTTGCCGCTGTTGATGGCGATGAAGACCACGGGTTTGTCCGCGTAGTTCTTCCGCAGCTGGTTGCGCGCGGGAATGGAGGCGATGCAGCGCGGGCACTGCTCCTCAAAGAAAAAGACGATGACGACCTTCCCCTTGAGGCGGTCGAGGCTGAGCTCCTTTGAGTTGACCCAGCCGCTGCCTTTCAGTTCCAGGGTCTCCTGCGCCCGGAGGGTCGCCGGGACGAGGAAGGCCGCCAGCGCCGCGAGAATCGAAAGTTTTCGCATCGTCAATCCTCCTGCCTGTACCCGGATACTCTAACGGGATAGACACCGCAACGGTGCGGGAATCTTCAAACCCGTCGGAAGAGGCGGGGCCTTCTGGCTCTTCGAAGGCTCGGGCAGCGACTCGACGGGCGCCTTCACGCGCATGAACGACCTCTGGCGCTTCGGACCGTAATCCCTTTCGACGGCATTCCCACCGCGCGCCGGCTCGCCCCGGCGCGCGGTTTCTTTTCAGCTCCGGAGGGTATGTGACCTCAGGCGGCACAGGCACCTCGTATCGTTAGGTGGAAGTTAGATGCGAGGTGAATCATGTTCAGCGTCGATCGCGCCCCCCGCTACGTCGCGGAAACCCTGGCCGCCGCCGCGCGGCTGCAGGAGCAGACGTCCCCCGAGCAGTACGCCACTCTGGTCGCGCGCGCCGAGCGGCTCCTCGACGGGCTCTTCACCGTCGAGACGAACGTCGATCCGGACGTCCAGGTCCGCATCGCGCTGCGCGAGAAATTCGAGGCCGCCCGCGTCAAGCAGGCCGTCCTCATGGTCGCGACGTGGCAGCTCATCAGCGACCTGGCCGGGGCGATGAACGTCAAGCGGGTCCCCGCGGTCGCGCGGCCGCTCGCCCTGCTCGCGAGGTGACGAACGCTTCCCGCGAGGGGTCGAATCCGGTAGGCTACGTCCATGAGCCTCCGGATCGCCCTCGCGGTCGCCGCGGCCGCGCTGGGCGGCTGCGCGTCCCAGACGTTCATCGACGACGTCAACTTCCTCGACCGGCACACGGAGATCCTCCGTCTGCAGCCGGACCGCACCAGCAACGCGGAAATCGTCGTCTGCCCCAGGCTCCAGGGCCGCGTCATGACCAGCACCGCGGCCGGCCCCGGCGGCCTCAGCTACGGCTGGATCAACCGCAACCTCATCGCGTCCGGGGAGATGCGCCCGCACATCAACGCCTACGGCGGCGAGGACCGCTTCTGGCTGGGTCCCGAGGGCGGCCAGTTCTCGATCTTCTTCGCCAAGGGCGACCCGCAGGACCTCGCCCACTGGCAGACTCCGGCGGCCGTCGATTCGGAGTCCTTCGACGTCGCCCGCCGCGGCCTGGACAGCTGTCTCCTCCGCAAGCGGATGAAGCTGACGAACGCCTCGGGCGCGCTGTTCGAGCTCGAACTTCAGCGCGAGATCCGCTGCCTCGGCCCGAAAGACCCCGGCCGCATGCTCGGCATCGAGCCGACCAGCTACGTCCGCTGGGTGGGCTACCAGTCGCGCAACAAGATCACCAACACCGGCGACCGGGAGTGGAAGCAGGTTACCGGGCTGCTGTCGGCGTGGATCCTCGGCATGTACAATCCGTCGCCCGGAACGACGGTCGTCCTCCCCTTCAAGCAGGGACCCGAGGACCAGCTGGGCCCCGTCGTCAACGACGCCTACTTCGGGAAGGTGCCGGCCGATCGCCTGAAGATCGGCCCGGGCGTCCTCTTCTTCAAGGGCGACGGCCTGCGCCGCGGCAAGATCGGCCTCTCCCCGAGGCGGTCCCTGGGCGTGCTGGGCAGCTATGACGCGGAGAATGAGACGCTGACCATCGTCCAGTTCCACCAGCCCAAGGGCGAGCTGGCCTACGTCAACTCGATGTGGGAACTGCAGAAGGACCCCTACTCGGGCGACGCCGCCAACAGCTACAACGACGGACCCGCGTCCCCGGAGGCGGCGCCGCTGGGACCGTTCTACGAGCTGGAGTCGTCGTCGCCGGCGCTGGCGCTCAAGCCCGGCATCGCGTACACCCACGTCCACACGACGTTCCACTTCCAGGGCCCGCTCGACGAGCTCGACGCGATCGCGAGCCGCGTCCTGGGGGTGGGGCTGACCCACATCACGGAAGCCTTCGCTGGAACGAAGTAGCCGGGACAAAACAGACCGTCTGTTTTGTTCCCGATCCCCAGGGAATATCCCCCTGCCCCCGGTGTCCAATTCGGAAAGGGAGGGAGAACGCACATGAGCGGGATATTGGTGATCCTGGCGCTGGCCCTGGGCGACCCCGACTCGGAGGCGCTCGACAAGTTCAAGGCCGACTACAAGAACAAGGATATCGCCGCGCGGGCGGCCGCCGTCGAGGAGCTCGGCAAGACCCAGAGCCCGAAGATCTGCGCCCGCCTGGGCGCGCTGCTCGCCGCCGACGGCCCCGAAGTCCGCGTGGCCGCCGCAAAGGGGCTCGGCCTGCAGATCGACGACAAGAAGCACGCGATCCCCTTCCTCGGCAACGGCGCGACCGCCAACGCGAAGGACCTCGCCGTCCTGACGGCGATCGTGACCGCGCTCGGAATGCTGCGCGACGAGGCGGGGGCCTCCGAGGTCAACAAGCACGTGAACGCTCTGGACACCGACTTCGCCAAGGCGGCGATCGAGGCCGCGGGCGAGATCCGCAGCGCCACGTCGTTCGATCCCCTCATCAAGGCCCTGAAGGAGTGCGAGGACACGCTCAAGCCGCGCGACAAGAACAATCCCGGGGGCGGCTTCGGCGGCGGGCTCGGCCGCCTGGGCGGCGGCAACAACACGGGCATGACCTTCAAGGAAATGCGCGACCGCGCCACCGCACTCAAGACCGAGATCGTCAAGGTCCTCCGCGACATGGCCAAGGTGTCCTGCGAGGACGCCAAGGACTGGGAGGACTGGTGGAAGGAGCACAAGGCCACCTGGAAGGCCGAGAAGAGCTGATCGGCGCACCACTTTCCTGGCAGCGGACGTCTCTATAGGGAGATGCTTCCGCTGCTGTTCGCCCTGCTCCTGCAGGACGCCGACCTGGAGACGCTGGTCCGCCGGCTGGGCGACTCCTCCGCTGACCTCCGCACCCAAGCCGCGGATCAGATCGAGGCCCGGGGACCCGGCGTCGCCCCGGCCCTGCAGAAGGCCCTCGACGATGCCGACCGCGAAGTCCGGGACCGTGCCAAGGACATCCTCTTCCGGCTGGAGCCGACGCTCTTCCTCGACGACCTGATAAAGACCCAGCGGCCCCTCAAGCTGCAGCTCCCCACCGTCCCCCACCGCTTCTGGGGAACCCCGCCGGTCATCGACGGCGGCTGGTTCGTCCTGGGCCGGAGAATCTGGACCGAGAAGGGCGTCGTCACCGGAACCGTGATCAACACGGACTGGTGGCCCCAGATGAGCGGCGAGGTCCGCTGGGACGTCGTCTCCATCACCAGCGGCTGCGAAATCCCGGTCCTGCGCTGCCGAGTCCACGGCCCGTCCCGCATCTTCGTGCCGGCCGAATGCACGGATCCCGTCACGGTCAGGATCCGGGGCGTCCGGCGCTGGGTCTGCGACGTGCCGGTGACGTTCCGCTTCCCGAAGCAGGGCGAGCAACGCCGCGTGGGTCCCTATACCGTGACGCTGAACTGGCCGTCTCTGGAGATCGTCGCCGGAGAGAACGGCTCTGGTGCTGCCGGGATCCGCTCCGGATCGACACCCAGACCCCGCCCCAGGGAGGCCTGCGCCGGATCCGGAGAACGGCAGGCCCGTGGAAGAAGGCGCCCCTGGACATCGTCGCCTCGATCCGGCTCCTGGTGCACCTGCCCGTGGAGGAGCCCTTCGAGGTGACGTCGGAGCCGCTGGAGTGATCGGCGGAGAAGGCTAGACGAGGCTCCTGGCAGCGGGATACAGGCGCTTGAAGCGCGCATACTCCTTGTCGTAGGAGCGCTGCGGCTTCGTCACCGACGTCTCCTTGACGATGGCATCGGTCGCCTGCTCGACGGTCTTGAAGGCGCCCGCGCCGACCGCCGCGAGGATCGCCGATCCGAAAGCCGCGCCCTCGTCGCTCGTGTTGACCGTGATGACGGGGATGCCCAGCACGTCGGCGATGATCTGCCGCCAGACCGGGCTCTTCATGCCGCCGCCGGTCACGCGCACGGACGTCGCCTTCATGATCTCCTGGGCGTCGCGCAGTGCGAAGGCCGTGCCTTCCATCACCGCGCGGACGAAATGCGACTTGTCGTGGTCGGGCGAGAGCCCCGCGAACATCCCGCGGACGCGGGTATCGGCATACGGGGTCCGCTCGCCGACGAGATAGGGGGCGAAGAGCAGGCCCTTGGAGTCGTCGGCGATCGGCGCGTTCTCGACGTTCTCGCCCACGACCTTGAGGATCCAGTCGAAGGAACGGGTCCCCGTCAGCATGCAGCCCAGCTGCAGGAACTTCTTCGGGACGGCGTGCGCGAACGTGTGGACGCGCATCTTCGGATCGACCACCGGCTTGTCGTGGACGGCGAGGAGCACGTTCGACGTGCCCATGCTCGCGACCGCCTGGCCCTTGCGGACGACGCCCAAGCCGACCGCGGCCGCGGCGTTGTCGGCCGCTCCGCCGACGACCGGGATGCCGTTCCACTTCCCCGCGATCTCGGCCGAGCCGACGGGGGGCGGGAACAGCTTGGGATCGATGCCGACCTTCCGGAGCACCTCGGTGGCCCAGCGGCCCTTCGACAGGTGCCAGGTGATCATGCCCGACGCGTCGCTGATCTCGTGCGAGAGGACGCCGGTCAGGCGCGCGCGGACGTAGTCCTTGCAGAGTGCGACGGCCACGCCCTTCAGCTGCTTGTTCTTCTTGCGCCAGAGGAGGTGCGGGAGGGTGAATCCGGCGAAGGCCATGTTGCCGACAGTCCTGCGCAGCATCGCCGCGCCGACCTTCCGGTTGATCTCGGCGCACTCGGTCTCGGAGCGGCCGTCGCACCAGAGGATGGCGCGGCCGATCGCCCGGCCGTCCTCGCCGATGCACACTTCCGAGTGCATCATGCCGTCCATGCCGATCGCGTCGGCGGGACCGAGCTCCTCGAGGATCTCGGTGACGGCCTTGATCCAGTCCTCGGGCTCGTGCTCGGCGCGGTTGCCCTCGGCGTGGAGGGTGTAGCTGCGGCGCGTCGACTTCACGACCACGCCGTTCGGGAACGACACCAGCACGCCCTTGCAGCCCGAGGTCCCGATGTCGATGCCGATCGCGTTCATGGCCGTCGAACTATCCGCGGAGGCCCATGATCAGATCGAAGAGCAGCTGGTCGAGCTTCTCATAGCCCGAGCCCTTCTCGGCCATCTTCTCGGGATCGAAGCGCTCGCCGACCAGCTTCTTGTGGCCGTCCTTCGAGTACTTCGCCATGGTTTCCTTCTGACCCTGGTTGATGAGGCCCTGGATCTCCTTATCCTTGGCGAAGAGCTTCACCTTGTGCTGCAGGATCTTGTAGGTTCGCATGTTGCCCTTGGCGAACTCCCAGACGCCGTCCATATCCTCCGTCCGGTACGCGTGCGCGTCGAAGTGGCGCGGCCCCTCGTAGCCGCTCTCCTCGAGCAGCTTGACGAGGAAGAAGGAGCCCTTGTAGTCCTCGGAGCCGAAGCGGTGGTCCTGGTCGAAGCGGCCGATCTTCTGCGCGTTCAGGTCGATGTGGAAGAGC
>Ga0137410_10000418_pt1 | contig 29955 bp, 33 predicted proteins | sample CZODoug1_16funga_FD_108878 | JGI IMG/M metagenome (GOLD analysis project Ga0137410, IMG submission 108878) | Vadose zone soil fungal communities from Angelo Coast Range Reserve, California, USA - CZODoug1_16fungal (Illumina Assembly) | ecosystem: Environmental > Terrestrial > Soil > Vadose zone... | reverse complement strand
CGTGTAACATCGGTGCGGGCTGAGGATATCCAGCCCCGGACTACGAAAGGACACCCCCATGCGCACCTTCCTCGCCCTCGTCGTCGTCGCCCTCCTCGCCGTCCCGGCCGCGGGACAGGATAAGGCTCAGGAAAAGAAGAAGATCGTCTTCGTCGCCGGCGGCCCGAGCCACGGCTACGGCGACCACGAGCACCTCGGCGGCTGCATGCTGCTCGCGAAGTGCCTCAACGAAAGCGGGCTGCCGGTCGAGTGCGTCGTGACCAAGGACAACGGCTGGCCCAAGGACCCGTCGGTCTTCGACGGGGCCGCGGCCATCGTCATGTACTCCGACGGCGGCGGCGGGCATATGGTGAACAAGCACGTCGCCGAAGTCGATCCGCTCGCGAAGAAGGGCGTCGGCATCGGCGCGATCCACTACGCGGTCGAGACCGTCGCGGGCGACCCCGGCAAGGCCTTCCTCGCCTGGATGGGCGGCTACTTCGAGATGAACTGGTCCGTGAACCCGCACTGGAAGGCGAAGTTCGAGAAGCTGCCCGAGCACCCGGTGACCCGCGGCGTGAAGCCGTTCGAGACCAACGACGAGTGGTACTACCATATGCGCTTCCGCGACGACATGAAGGGCGTCACGCCGATCCTGTCGGCGGTCCCGCCGGATTCCACGCGTCAGGGGAAGGACGGCACCCACAGCGGCAATCCGGCCGTCCGCGCCGAGATCGGCAAGAACACGCCCGAGCACATGATGTGGGTCAGCGAGAACGAGGGCGGCGGCCGCGGCTTCGGGTTCACCGGCGGCCATGCGCACTTCAACTGGAAGAACGACGATCAGCGCAAGCTGATGCTGAACGCGATCGTCTGGATCGCAAAGATCGAGGTCCCGGCGGACGGGGTCGCGTCCAAGACGCCGACGCAGGAGGAGCTGGAGGCGAACCTGAAACCCAAGCCCGCGCCCAAGAAGTAGGGGGAAAAGTGGCGGCGGGACGAAGGGACTTGGTATGATCGCCCGTCCTCAATAGGGATGGGAGCCGCCGACATGAAACACCTGCTGCTGGCCGGGCTGCTGCTGGGCGCCGTCTCGTGCAGGCACGACGACGATGCGCTTCAGTACGAGAAGGTCCGCGTCGAGCGCTACGAGCCGAGCGTCCGCATCGAACCCGAGGGCGAACTGCAGTACATGGCGTTCTGCTCGGACGAGGGGCGCGCGCTGAGCGGCTGGACGGACAGCCGGTCGGAGGCGCAGTCCAAGGCGGGCGAGTACCACGGCGAGCATCCCGACCGCGAGTGCACGGTGCTCTGGCGCCAGAAACCCGGCCGCATGACCTTCAAATCCGAGTAGCCCCACCACCAAGCCCGTCGTGTGAGTGGAAACACCACAAACAAGACCGTCACGTTTGTGGTTTTTGATCAGACCCGGATCGGCATGACGATCAGCGGCAGGCCGCGTTCCCGGAAGCGGCGCTGCAGCTCCTCGCCCGTCCGCGCGTGCAGCAGCCGCGTCAGCAGCGACGGGATGTGGAACACCAGGTCGCCGCAGAAATACACCGAGCGCGGGTAGTCCTTCGCGACCTGGACGCTCAGGTCCTCCAGCTCGTCGATCAGGTCGACCCCGAAGCCCGCGCGGCACTCCGCCGCGAATCCCCACTTCTCCGCCAGGGCCACATACTTCTTCAGCTCGCCCTCGACTTTCGACTTCAGGTGCTCCACCTCGTGCGCGCCCTTGAAGCGGTCGAAGTCGACCTGCCCCACCGACAGGAACACGAGCTGCCGGAAATACTCGGGGAAGATCCGCTGCACCCCCATGATCGTGTGCAGGCCGGCCCCGTTGTAGCCGCTGACCAGGAACACCGCGGTCGGCGCCGTCTTGTCCCACGGCTTCGCGTCCCGATGGTACGGGTCGGACTCCGCGGCCTGGACGATGGAGTTCAGCCGGCTCAGGGTCAGCCCCACCGCCCCATAGTGCCGCCTCACCACGGCGCAAAGGATGCCCAGCAGCAGGATCGCCCCGAGGGCGTACACCGCGTAACGGGCCCCTTCCGCGGCGAACAGGGAGCCCAGGATCGTCGCCGAGAGCAGGGCCGCCAGCACCGACACGGACCCGCGCAGCAGCCCCTTCTCCTGGGTGTGCGTGAACCAGTATTTGACCATCCCCGCCTGCGACAGCAGGAAGGTCACGAACACGCTGAAGCTGTAGATGATGACCAGCAGGTCGACGTTGCCGCCCGTCGCCAGGATCGCCGCCAGCCCGCCCACGCCGATCAGGAAGATGCCGTTCGACACCACCAGCCGGTCGCTCAGCCGGCTGAAGCGCCGCGGCACCCAGGAGTCCACGGCCATCGACGCCAGCACGCGCGGTCCGTCGATGAAGCCCGCCTGCGCGGCGCTGATCAGCAGCATGCCCTCGGAGATCAGGGTGACCGTGACCAGCATCTTCCCGAAGCCCGCCGTCCCGAACACCGACTCGGCCAGCACTGCGTTCAGCGTCTTGCCCGCGGTCGGGACGACCTGGACGTGGAGGTAGCTCATGAGCAGGCCGCCGGCGACGACCGAGAGGGAAACCGCCATATAGATCATGGCGCGCCGCGCCGTCTGCACCCGCGGCTCGCGGAGGATCGAGAGGCTGTTGCTGATCGCCTCGATGCCGGTGTACGTGCCGGCCCCGTGGGAGTAGGCCTTCAGCAGCAGGAACGCCGCCGCCGCGGTCGGGAGCGCGACGGGCGCCGGTCCGGCGTGCACCGCCGCCAGCGGGGGCTGGAGGATCGACATCGCCATCAGCAAGGCGTGGATGATCAGGAACGTGATGAAGATCGGCATAAGGACCATCACCGAGTCCTTCACCCCGCGGAAATTCATGAACATCAGCAGTCCGAGGCCGACGATGACGGCGACGTATTTGTACTGGTGCCAGCCCGGGGGCATGAACGGCAGGCTGAAGATCGCATCCGCCCCCGACGCCACGGAGATCGCCACGGTGAGGACGTAGTCGATCACCAGCGCGCAGCCGCAGATCATGCCCGGATAGCGGCCCAGGGTGCCGGACGCGACGGTGTAGCCGCCGCCGCCCGAGGGGAACGCGGCGATGGTCGACGCGTACGCGGCCGAGAGGATCGACACGGTCAGCATCGTGGCCAGGGCGAGGAACGGGGCCAGGTGGCGGTACTCGCCGAGCGCCTTGAAGGTGGCTTCAGGGCCGTAGCAGGCGGAGCTCAGGCCGTCGGCGCCGAGGCCGACCCAGGCAAGGAAGGCGATGAGGGACAGTCCGTGGTGGACCGACGGATCGTTGGGATCCTTGGCCTTGCCGAAAACGACCTCGTTGACGCGCTTGTAGACGGAACTCATGGGGTCCTCGCGCAGCCCTCCGCCGAAGCGGGAGGCGGCGTGAGGCCTGATGGCGGGCGGACGGCGGAGCCCTGACGAACGCCGACGAGGTTAGCTGTCGGGTTGGGGCCCATCAGCTGGCCCTGGCGTCCCCGGGGACGCCTTCACCCCCCATCTTCACCTTGGTTCCCCCGTTCCCGGCCGGTGCCGGGATTTGGCGATCGGGGGCATTATAGCCCGGCCTCACCAACAAGCCAGTCCCATTTGAGGAGTCCCACAAACAGGACGGGATTGTTTGGGGGATCAGGGGGCTTCGCAGGCGCCGGCGTCCGCCGACGCCCCGGTGCGGGCGTTGCCTCGCTGGTCGGTGGCAGGCGCGCCCGTGACGCCGGCAAGGTCGATGGCCAGGCTTCCCGCCGCGGGCTGCATCGTGAACGTCAGGCCGCCGTTGTTCTGGAGAGCTCCGAGCATCACGTTGGCCACGAAGGTGGTTCCCGTGACGCTCGCCGGCTTGTTCCCGGTGCCGCCCACCGGCGACTGCACGTTCGCGCCGCCCGCGAAGCTGTTGTTGACCTGCGTGCCGCCCGCCGGATTTCCCACGCCCGTATTTCCCGAAAGAATGCTGTTCTGCACCGAGACGGACCCGGACGGCGCGAACAGCGCCCCCGCGAAGTTTCCGGCGCTGTTCTGCGCCAAGGTGACGTTGACCAACGAAAGGCTGCTGGACGACGATGAAATGCCGCCGCCCAGACCGGTTGCCGAATTGCCCTGGAACGTGCAATTCGCAATCAGCGACGACGTGTTCGTGCAGAAGATCCCGCCGCCGTTGTTGCTCGCCTGGTTCCCGTTGAACGTCGAATTGCTCAGCGTCAGCGTGCCGGCCTGGCTGTAGAACGCGCCCGAATGCCCCGCACCCACCGTCGCCGTGTTCGACTTGAACGTGCAGCGGTCGATGATCGACGTCGACGGCACCGCCGGGTTCGTATAGCCGAAGAGGGCCCCGGCATGGTCGCTCGCATGGTTCGTGTCGAACGTGCAGCCCGTCACGGACAGCTGGTGCAGCGCGGTGGCATCGTTGCTGACGTTGTCGACATATACCGCGCCCCCGATGCCGCCGTTCCCGCCGCCCCCGCCCCCCGTGCCGAAGGCCGTGCACATCGAGAACGTGCAGTTGATGATGGTCAGCCGGGAGCCCAGGCTGTTGATCGCTCCGCCGTTGCTGCCGGCGCAGTTGGTGAAGCTGCAGTTCGAGTACTGCGTATGCGTGCTGTTCGCGATCCGCACGGCCCCGCCGCCGATGTCCGCCCCAGGCAACGTCGTCTGGCAGTCGGTGAAGGTGCAGTTGATGAAAGTCGCCAGCCGGACATTGTTCAGGCCGCTCACCACTGCGCCGCTGTCCGAGGCCCGGGCGCCGTTGAACTTCAGCCGCTGCAGCGTGATTTGCGCCTCGTCCTGAAGCTCGAAGTAGCGGACCGCGCCCGTGAAGGTGATCTGGTCCGAGCCGTCGACCACGACCGACCTCGGGCTTGCCCCCGTGCTCGCCAGGACAAAGGCGGTGGTGGCGCTCGGCGCCGTGACGGTCAGCGCGATATTCCGCGGACCGCTGCTGCTCGTCAGCACGATCTTGGAATTCAACGTCGCCCCGATCGCGGCCACGATGGCCGCCTCCACCGCCGAGTCCGTCATCCCATTGACGTTCATCGAGAATGTCGCCCCCGACGCGTCCAGGGGAAGATTGGGGACCACGGCCGGCAGCACCAGGGCGACGCCTCCCCCGCCGGCAGCCCCCCCTCCGCCTCCCCCGCCGCCGCCGCAAGCGGGCTTGAGCGCGAGGAGCAGGGTGAGAGCCAGGATTTTCGCGGTGAATCTCATCGGACTATTTCTCCGTCGGCGACGGGGGCGCCTGTCGGGCCGGCGGCCGCGTCTTCTGCGTCGTCGAGAGCCAGATCGTGTCGATCCGGACCCACGGATTTCCCACGTAGACGCGGATGTTCTGCCAGCCGGGTTCGTTGAATTTCACGGTCAGCGGGGGCGCCTCCGCCTTCGTCTCCTCCCCGTGACCGCTCAGCCAAGTATATCCGGGCGTGGCCGCGACGCCAGTAAAGACATAGGCCGTCGTCGGCGCCGCCCCGAAGAACGGGCTCTTCTGGCTCAGCACGCACCGCGTCGGCTCGATCGTCACCAGGTCGCGCGTCCACGGGTCGCCCTTCTCCAGGCTCGTCGCCCTCAGCCAGATCCGGTATTCCCGGTCCGCCGGCGCGAAGAACGTGAACGTCGCGTAGGAGGGGCGGGTCTCGACGTGGTCCACCACCTTGAACGGGGATTGCCCGGCCTCGAGCGCCACCCCGGTGAGGCTCTTCAGGTCGCGGATCAGCGTCCACTCCGCGCCCGTCAGCTTCGCCTGCTGCGCCACGAGGACAATCTCGTCCGGGGATAGGGATTTCGCCGCCAGCGGCGTCCCCGCCCCCGCCGTCGCGAACTGGCCGGCCGGGACGTCGACCGACTTCCCGTCGCGGGTCAGCCGCACTTTGCCTTCCCTCACCTCGAGCCGCGTGGAGGCCGGGTCGACGACGAGGCGCAGCACCGTGCCCAGCACCCGCGCCTCGCCGTGCGGCGTCGCGATCGTCAGCGGCTGGTCGGCCGGCTGCTTCGCCACGTCGGCGGACAGGGTGCCCTGCGACAGCGTCACGCGCGTGCCCTTCGAACCCTTCGAGATCTCCTTCACGACGCCGTCGGCCTCGAGGCCGAGGCGGCTGCCGTCGGCGAGCACGACGCTCGCGCGGCTTTTCGTCGGGCCCGTCTGCAGCGTCTGCTCGGTCTCCAGCTCCTGGCCCGCGACCGCGCGCCTGCCGTCGACCTGGACGTCTCCCTCGATTTTTTCGAGGCGGGCGAGGACCCCGACGCGGACGACGCGGGTCGGCTCCGGCTTCGGCGGCTCGACCGGCGGAACCGGCGGATCCGCTTTGGGCTGCTCCGGTCGGACCGGCAGAGGTTCGGGAGCGTCGACCGTCGGGGGCGCGGCGGGTTTCGGCGACTCGGGCGCCGGCATCGGGGCGGGCGCCGTTTTCGGAACCGGCTCCGGCCGGGGTTCGGGCTCCGGCTGCTCCTGGTGCCGGTCGGCGACGACCGCCGGGGGCGGCCGGTTGCCGCGCGACATCAGAAGGCCGAGCAGCGCGAGCAGGATGCCCGCGGCGACGAGGAACGGGATCGGCGACGTCGATGCGGTCTCCAGCCGCCGGGTCCGCGCGGTGGGCCGGATCCGCTTCTCGAAGGCGCTCATGAACTCGGCGCCGCCGCGCTCCGCGCGGACGCGCTCGGCGAAACTGCGCGCGAAGGAGGCGTCGTCGTCGCCTTCCAGCGCACGCGCCGCGAAGCCGGCGTACTCCAGCGCCTTCCGCGCGCGGGCGGCCGTCCCGGGGTCCGAGCGGATCGCGTCGGCCAGCCTCCGCGCGTCCGCGGCGGAGATCGTGCCGTCGCGGTACTCCTCGATCAGGGCGTGCAGCTCTTCGGGTTTCATGGCTGCATGCATTTCTCGAGGGCCGCGCGGATGCGGAAGAGGGACATCGACAGGGCCGCGGCGCTGCGGCCGAGCCGGCGCGCCAGGTCGTTCAGCGGGATTTCGCGGCGGTAGCGCATCTCGACGAGGTCGCGCTGCGAGCGTTCGAGCTTGTCGATGCAGCGGCGCAGGGCGGCGATGCGCTCGACGCCCTCCTCGAGGTCGTTCTCCATCGGGCCCCAGGTCTCCTGGAGGGCGTCCTCGACCAGCACCGCGGCGGCGTTCTGCCGGACCTTGCTGGAGCGGAAATGGTTCAGCATGCGGTTGCGGCAGATGGCGCGCAGCCAGGGGCCGAAGTCCTTGGCGACGTCGAAGCGGTCGAGGTGCTGCATCGCGTCGATGAAGCCTTCCTGGACGATGTCGAACACGTCGTCCGCGCGGGTGACATAGCGGGCGACGAAGGCACGCAGCCGGGCCTGGTAGAGGGCGACGAGCTGCCCGTACGCCTCGCGATCGCCCTTCTGGGCGGCGTGAATCAGCTCTTTCTCTTCCATGAGGCTCAGTGTACTTAACCTCCCCGGTCTCCGCATAACGTATGTTCTGCGAAAAAAATCCCCGGGATGGCGTATCTTCAGATCGATGCGGTTCCTGCTGCTTCTGCTCGCCGCGACCCAGGAGGATCTGCCGCTCCAGCCCTTGAAGAGCCAGGTCACCCGCGTCCAGCCTCTCAGGGCCTGGTCCTCTGGGACGACTCCGAGCACGTCGCGACCGACGCCGTCCAGCTGGAGTTCTTCTACCTGACTTATGCCGCGCTGGTGGCGAAGAAGGGCGAGATCGACTGGCGGCCGCTCGAGAAGCGGCTCGAGGCGATCCGGGCGAGGAAGCACCAGGCGATCGTCCGCTTCCACGACACCTACGTGGGCAAACCGAGCGGCGGGCCGGAGTATATAAGGAAGCTTCCCGACTACCACGAAACGACCGCGAAGAGCGAGGGCAAGGAGACGGTCTTTCCCGACTGGTCCCATCCCGAGCTGGCCCGATTCGTCCTGGAGTTCTATTCGAAGGTCACGGAGAAATACGATCGGGACCCGCGGATCGCCTATCTGGAGACCGGCTTCGGGCTCTGGGCGGAATACCACCTCTACGACGGCCCGATGAAGCTCGGCGGGACTTTCCCGTCGAAGGAGTTCCAGGAGACGTTTCTGCGCCGGCTGTCGGGTGCGTTCACGTCGACGCCGTGGATGATCTCGATCGACGCCGCCGCGGAGGAGTCGACGCCGTTCGCGTCGACGCGGACCCTGATCGATCTGACGTTCGGGGTGTTCGACGACTCCTTCCTCTGCAAGCAGCACGCGAAAGAGAACGAGCCGAACTGGGCGTTCTTCGGCCGCGAGCGCTGGCGTCGCGCGCCGGCCGGCGGCGAGTTCAGCTACTACACCAAGGGCGATCAGAAGGACGCGCTCGCGCCGAAGGGGCCGCACGGGGTGCCCTTCGAGACCGCGGCCCGCGACTTCCACCTCAGCTTCATCATCGCGAGCGACCAGCCGGAGCATCAGACGCTGGACCGGATCCGCGCCGCAGGGATGACGTGCGGATACCGCTTTCAGGTCACGGAGTTCCGCTCGGGCGGGGGTCGATCGCTGTTGACGCTGACGAATACGGGCATCGCGCCGATCTATCACGACGCCTGGATCGCGGTGGCCGGTCGCCGCTCGGCCACGTCGCTGAAGGGCCTCTGCCCCGGCGAGACCCGGAAGTGCGCGGTTGCCGGCGAAGGGTCCGCCGTGACGATCGAGAGCGATCGCCTGGTCCCGGGTCAGCGGATCGAGTTCGACGCGGACCTGTCCGGGAAATAGGGGGGATCGATGCGCATCCGGATCGTCGTGGAAGGCCCGTCGCGGTATCCCGTCCTGGGGGATTGTCCCTGCGGCCAGGGCTCCATCCGGACGGTCTCGAACGACGGGAGCCTCCTGTTCTTCGAGTGCGGATTGAAATCCGAGGGATTGACGCCCTGCTGCAAGCGCTTCGAGCACCGCGGAGGCGAGGACGGCCAGATCCTCTGCGCGACGGGCGATGACCCGACCCTGCACGACTTCGGCCGCATGATCGACGAGAACGGAGTGCCGTACTTCGAATCGCATCTCTCCCGCGGCAGCGACCTCTGACGTCTTACTTCGTCCCGGTCGATGGGGTCGCGGGCGGCGGATCGGGGGGCTTGACCGCGCCCTTCCCCAGGATGGGGAACGGCTTCTTGTAGTAGGCGCCGCCGCGCAGGCGCATATAGCCGCCGTCGTCGTCGGCGTAGTCCGACTTCTTCCCCTGGTTGCCCGGGATGGCGGGCGGGTTCGTGATCCCATCCTTCTTCGCGTCGTAGACCCGCGTGCTCGGCCCCTGCCCGCCCTGCAGCATCCAGCCCGCGCAGCCGGCCTTCACGTAGCGGCCGATCGTCGGATTCGCCGGATAATCCTCGAGCAGCAGCTGGACCAGGTTGTCGCACAAATGGCCGTCGCTGTTGTTGCAGGTCGCGAAGACCGTGTTCCCCGCGGCGACCTGCCAGACGAAAACTTAGAGGCCCGACGCCGCGTGGAAGTCGGCGATCCACTTCAGATGCGCGTCAAGGGAGCCGGTGATGTCGATCGCCTGCCCGTACGGCGGCGTCTTGCCCTTCATGCCCTTGTCGCGGTCGCCGGTTTCGAAGACGGCGAAGTCCCAGTCGCCCGCGACGGCCTTCATGGTCTGCCCCATCTTCGTCCCGCTCATGGCCCCCGACAGGTCCCAGCCCGACGGGTTGCAGCCGAGCAATACATTCGTGGGCGCGTAGAGGTCGCGCAGCTTCTTGAGGCCGGCGGCGTAGCCGAAGAGGTTGTCGGGGAGGCCTTTGAGCTCGTCGAGCCCGCAGCTGCCGACTTTGACGTCGACCTTGGCGGGGTCCATGCCCCCGCTGAGCAGCAGATGGCACCACTCGTCGGGCTCGATCTGGACCATGACGGGCCAGGGGGCTTCCTTGCCGGCGCCTTCCAGGAGGGTTTTGAAGAGGGTGAAGTATTCCTTCATGGTGTTGGGGACCTAGGCATTGACGGGCGTGGCTTGCGCGGGGCCGGGCTTATAGCGGGCGGGGGCGGACGCGGCGAGGAGGTAGAAGGTGAACCAGGGGGCGACGCCGGCCTTCTTCGCGTCGGCGACGAGTTTCTGCGGGGAGTTGCCGAAATTGAGCCAGAACGGTTTCTCGCTGGTGGCGGCGCTGCCGCTGAGATACGCGACGGAGCAGTCCCAGCGGCAGCCGTTCTGGGCGCGGGTTTCTTCGATCCACGCGGCGGGGGCTTCGACGCCGAGGTTGAAGTGATCCAGGAAGCGCTCGCGGAAAAGCTTTTTGCGCGCGGCGGCGCCGGAGTCTTTGGAAGCCGGGGCGGATTGTGCGAGGGCGAGGGACGCGAGGATCAGGGACTGGACTGCCACCCGGACGACCATGTCGTTGGATCTCCGCTCCACCTGCACCGACTCCTCGGCGCTCGCTAGGGGTAACCTTACGGACCGCGGAGATCACGGGGGAATGAGAATGTGCGGAGTAGCCGCAACCCCCTCTTGAATTTCCCATCCCCGACGGGATTTCGCCGTTTTCCCGCGTCCTTCGTCTCGCCGGGCGTCTATACTGCCCGCAGTTCACCCGGAGGTGGGTTCGTGAGATTTGCTTCCCTGGTCTTCCTGGCCCTCTTCGCCCAGGACTCCGAAGTGGCGCCGACCTCGAAATTGACCTCCGTGGCGCTCCCCGCCGGCGCCCTGCGCGCGCTGGATCCCAAGAACATCGCCGAGACCTCGGCCCTCCTCAAGCTCTTCTATCCGGAGTCCCCCGTGTCGGCGTCGATCGAAATCCTGATCTGGGCGGGCGACTACGGCGGCGCCAAGGGCGTGACGCTGCGCGAAGCCGTCTCCAAAGGCGTCCGCAAGGCGGGCTACGAGTATCAGGACGCCCCCAGCGAGCGGAAGATCGAGGGCCGGGACATCTCCCTCTGCAGCGCGAAGTCCGCCGCCCGTCGCGTCCGCGGCGTGTGGATCTCGAATGCCGACGGCGCCCTGCTCGTCTGGGACGAGGAGCCGGCCGCGGCCGCAGTCGGAGTCTCCACCTGCGGCAACATCCTCTATACCCCGCCCAAGGGCTGGACCGTCCAGACCGCCGAAGACACGGTCACGCTGATCCCGAACGACCTGATCGGCAATGAAAAGCTGTTCGTCCTCCTCCTCCCGGGCCGCGAGTATCACGGAAAGCTGGACGCAGAGGCGAACGAACTCTGGCTGGAAGCCTGCAAGCTCTTCGCCGTCGAAGGCAAACCCTGGGCCAGCGAGAAGACCGACGTGTATCGCAGTTTCAAGGGCTGGGACTACTTCCACTTCGGGACGACCGTCCGACAGAAGGACGCCAACCTCTTCCTGGACGTGTATTTCATCCACGTCGGCGACCGGCTCGAACGCGTCGCGATCCTGACCAACTGGGTGAACCAGCCCTACCAGGAAACGCCCGCGCAGAGCCCGAAGTACTACAACCTGCTCCAGGACTTCGTCTACGGGCTGCAGTTCAAGAATCAACCCGACCCCAGGCTCCCCAAACCCGGACTCAAGGGAGATGGCATTGTCGGCGTCTGGGTGGGCATGTCCCTGGGCACCAGCGGCTACACGGGACGGGCGGAGTGGAAAGGCTACCACGTCGCGTTCTACGACAACGGGATGGCGCTCTATACGGCCCAGTTGCCGGTTCGGGCCTTCGAGACGATGAATCCCTACGTCTCCCGCGAACAGAGCCGCCGCTGGTGGGGCACCTGGAGCATGGACAACGGCCGCGGCGTCCTCAAGATGCTCTACGGAGAGATTCCGATCGTCGTCGACGGAGCCAACATCGTCCTGACGACCAACAAGACCGACCATCGATTCGCGCGTCTGGACGACGTCGACGGCACCCGATGGGACGGCACCTACGCCCTGCACGAGTATCAGGGCAAGATCCCGGCGATCTCGTTCACGCCGGACGGCAAGTTCAGCGACGACGGCGCGGTGAAGATCCTGGAGCACAACCTCTACAAGACCTACGGCATCGGTCACGCCAACGGCGAGGGCACGTACGAGGTGAAGAACTGGACGCTGCTGCTCCACTACCTGGACGGCCGCGAGTACAGCATGGCCTACCTGGGTCTCGTCGCCAAGAAGGGCGAGACGAAGCCCTCGAGCATCAACCTGACCTTCAACCACGACGAGCTGAAGCGCCGCTGAGGGACGCATCCTTCCTGAGAAGGTGGAACGCCGGCCGCGCGGAGCCCGGAGTTATGGCGTATACTCCGCACATGAGAACTCTGATCCTCGCCCTGCTTGCGCTCGCGCCCTGCTGCGGCTGCGTCATTGCCGTTCATGACGACGGCAGCGCTCCTCCCGCCGAACCGGCGCCGGCGCAGCCCACCCCGGTCGTCGTCGTCGACGGGCCGGCCTCGGAGGCGTTCGCGCTGCACTACGGCGCCGATGTGCCCGTGGTGTTCGAGGGCATCCAGAAGGCCTGCGCCCGGCTCAATATCCGGATCTCCGACACGGACAAGCCCGGCAGCGGCAACAACTGGCGGGTGAAGGGCTTTCATGCGAACGGCTGGTTCGACTTCGAGATCTTCATGCACCGGCGCGATCACAAATCCCAGACCACCGTGACGGTGCAGAGCGGACGCTTCACGGTCCAGCAATGCCGGGAGTGGACGCGCAAGATCCACTCGGAAATCGGCCGGCAGATCGGCGAAGACGGCCGCAACTGAGCCGCCGGGGACGGCTACTCCCGAAGATCGCGAGGCGTCTCTTCCTCCAGCAGCCGGATCCCGCTTTCGTCGAGCAAGGCGCTGCGCGCCCATTCTCCGCGATCGAACAGCAGCGCCAGGACCGGCGGGGGCTGCTGTTCGGGGAGCAGAGACCGGAACTGGAGCAGCTTCCCGCACAGGTAGCGGTTGCACGTCGAAGAGCGCAGCGCCCTGGGAAGTCCGCATCCCGTCGCCCCGTGATAGATGCACGAGTTCAGGGTCGTCTCGGCAGGGAGTCGCTCGAGGTAGGACTCCATGATCTGCGCGCGCGTCCAATCCGGGTGCGCGGACATGACGCGGGCCATCGTCTCTTCCGTCAGGTAGGCGTGGTCCTCCCCCGCTCTGCAGCAACTCCCGCGACAGGCGGTGCAGGCCTGCACGCAGAGCGTCTCCCGGCCGTTCACCGGAGGCTCGGCTTCCACGGGATCCATCGCCGTCCGCTCGCGATCGAGCACCGCCCCCTCCACGATCGTGGCCAGGTGCTGCACGAACTGGGCTTTTCGGGCGGGATCCTGGGGCGCCAGCGGGTCCGCGTTGGCCGGGAGGATCGCACGGACGGCATGGGCGGGGATCGTTCCGCCGAGGCTTTCCCGCAGTTCCTTCTCGGCCCGCTTCGCGAACGCTTCCACCTTCTCGTCGAGGCGGAGGACCTCGTTTTCGTCGTGAACGCGCTCCAGCTGCTCGTCCAGCCGGCTCAGAAGTTCCCGGTTGTACCGGCCGGACTGCGGATCCATGGAGTGGAGGATAGATCATTTCGAGGGGTTGAGGACGGGGAAAAAGCGGAGATCCCGCAGGAGTCTGCGCCTGGCCTGTTGCATCATTTCCGGGCTGCAGCGGCTAGAATGGCGCCGTGCCTGCAACGCAGCCCGTTCCTGCCGACCCGCGCCTGGACCTGCTCGACCTGACCCAGGCCGAGCTCGCCGCGCGCCTCGTCGCGGGGGGCTTCAAGGCGGCTCACGCGCGTCCGCTGTGGCGGCATCTCTACCGCAGGCTCGCCGTCGATCCGTCGACCATCAACGAGGGCCCCAAGGCGCTGCCGGCGTGGCTGGAACGGGAAACCCGCGTCCTGCTGCCGGACGTGGCCGAGCGGCTTCCGAGCAACGACGGCCACACGGTCAAGTACCTGCTCGGCCTCGAGGACGGACAGCGCATCGAAACGGTGCAGATGCGCTTCACGGGGCGGCACACCGCCTGCCTCAGCACCCAGGCCGGCTGCGCCCAGGGCTGCGTGTTCTGCGCGACCGGGCAGGGCGGACTCGCCCGGAACCTGAAGAGCTCCGAGATCGTCGCCCAGGTGCTTCACGTCGTCCGTGCGCTCCGGGAAGGCGGCGAGATCCTTCGCAATATCGTGCTGATGGGGATGGGGGAGCCCCTGCACAACTACGACGCCGTGATGAAGGCGGTCGACATCGTCTGCGACCCGGAAGGCCTCGGCATGGCTCCCGGCCGGATCACGCTCAGCACGGTCGGCCTGGTCCCCGGGATCCTCCGCCTTGCCGACGAGGGCCGGAAGCTCTCGCTGGCCGTCAGCCTCCACGGGACGACGGACGAGGAAAGGAATTCCCTGGTCCCGGCAGGCCGCCGCTGGCCGCTCGCGGACCTGGTGGCCGCCTGCCGGACCTACAGCCGGCAACTGCGCCGGAAGGTCTTCTTCGAGTGGACGCTCATCGACGGGGTGAACGACGGTCCGGAACACGCCGGGCGCCTCGCGGCGCTGCTTGCAGGCATCCCCTCGCAGGTGAACGTGATCCCCCTCAATCCCACGGCAGGCTACGACGGCCGCCCCTGCCGCTCCCCCCGGGTGCGGAGCTTCCAGGAGGCGCTCCTCCTCGCGGGAATCCCCTGCACCGTGCGCCAGCGTCGGGGCATCGACATCGCCGCCGGCTGTGGGCAGCTGCGCGTCCGGGAGCCGCGCTAGCTAGCGACGAACGGACTGCGCGCCGGCGTTACTTTTTCTGCGGCGCAGCCTCGAACGTCTCCGGCTTATAGACCCGGACCGCCCGGACTCCCTCCGCGCCGGGCAGCTCCAGGACGTGCTTTCCCGGAGGCAGCCCCTGGACCACGGTCGACGGATCGGCCGCCAGCAGCGTCGCCTTCCACTTGATCTCGAACCCGGGCGGGATCGTTTTCTTCGTCATGTCCTGCACCTTCTTGATCCACCAGTCGCCCGGTTCGATCACCACGCGACCCGACGTCGACTCGAAGCGCTCCGCGCTGACCCCTTCCCCGTCCGGACCGGTGACCGACCCGGTGACCGCGAAGCGGATGTGCTCCGCCTTCTCGTCCACCTCGAGCACCTTCAGCGTCCAGTCCTCGATGACGCGGGGCTTCGCCGACGACACCCGCAGCAGCGCCGGACCCCAGAACGACTGGCTGAGGCTCGTCCTCGTGAAGGCGATGCACTCGGGGAACTCCGACGGCGGCTTCCCGTCGATCAGGACCTGCGGCGCCTTCCCGCCGACCAGGTCCACGCGGTTCCCCTCGAACTCGACCTTCAGATCCTTGCCCAGCGGCAGGGTCTGCACCGACGCCTTCGCCGCCTCCGTCAGCAGCGCGGGCTTGTAGACCAGATACCGCTTCACGATCTCCGCCATCACGAAGCAGCCGTGGTCGTTCAGGTGGACGTCGTCCTTCAGCAGCGCTTTTGGCTCCAGGGAGTTCGCTTTCAGGTAGGCCAGCCAATGGCCGCGGACGTCCGCCAGCCCGCAACCGTACTTCTTCGCGAGGTCGGGCAGGAATACGTCGTTCATCATATGGTCCCACCACATCGGGTCCTTCTGCTCCGGATGCTCGACCGGCCATTTCGTGACATGGTCCCGCTGCATCAGGATCTCGGCGGTGGTCCGGGTCCGGATCAGCCTCAGGATCTCCTCGTACTGATTGTTCCCGCCATAGACGTGGAAGATGACGAGGTCCGGGTAGAACGCGGGGATGTCGTGTTCCGCGATGCGGCTGAGGAGCTGGGACGCGAAGCCGCCGACGGCCTTGTTCTCGATCCGGAGGTCGGCGTTCGGGAAGCGGCGGCGCAGGTCGTCGGCCACTTGCTTCCACCAGTCCTGTTCGGTGATCGACTGGCCGTAGAAAAGCACCCGCACCGAGTTGCGCTGCTGGGGGGTGCTGGTCGCCAGGAGGGTCAGGGTGCGCTGGATGCCCGCCCCGAAGCTCGGGTCGTCGGCGACCGGCGGGAGCGGCGGAAAGGGCCTCCGTTCCTGGACAGGGGCGAGGAAGCAGGCCGCGATCAGCAATAGTTTCATTGGGGCTAGTAACCGCAGCGGCGGCGCCGGCAACACCCAAAGCGTCGTCGATTCCCAGGCGCAGGCCGAGCTGACGAATGCCTCCGACACGGACCGATGGACCAATCCCAAGGGCGGTCCGTCAGCGGGTGCTGAGAAGCCGCTGAAATTTGACTTCGAAATTCACAGCGGGACGACCGTCGAGAATTGGACGGTCAAGCCCACTCCGAGGCAGGGTCGCCTGGTTTCCCGCATTCTTGCGCGCGTTCGACGCGCTCGAGGCGGCCTCCCTGGAAGGGACGCCCCCGACTTCCCCTTCCCGCCCCGATTCTCTACGATGACGGGAGATGACTCCGCTTCAAGCGTGGGGGATCGTCGCGGCGGGCGCCGCCCTGGCCCTGCTCTGCCTCTATTCGGCCTTCCGGCTGCGCAGCCGCGAGCGGCTGCTGACCCTGCTCCCCACCGTGAAGACCCAGGGCGTCTTCATCGGCTTCGTCGAGATCAAGGGCGTCGCGGAGGCGCCGCGCCCCCTGACCAGCGCGCTGGCCGCGCGGCCCTGCGTCCAGTACTCGTGGAGCGTCGAGGAGCACTGGTCCCGCACGGAAACGGAGCACTATACGGACGACCAGGGACGCCGCCAGACGCGGACCAAGGAGGAGAGCGGCTGGAAGGCCGTCGCCGAGGGGGGCGAGATGCTCCCCTTCTATCTGCGCGACGACACCGGCGTGCTCCGGGTCGACCCTCGCGGAGCGGAGATCGAAGCCACGACGTTCTTCGACGACACCTGCGGCCGCGGAGAATCTCTCTACTACGCGAAAGGGCCGGCGGAGGCGATCTCCGATTCGGATCACCGGCGTCGCTTCGTGGAGCGCGGCGTGCCGGTCGGGGCGGAGCTGTATGTCGTCGGCCAGTCGCGGGAGCGGCGGGACGTCGTCGCGGCGGAGATCGCCGCCGACCAGAAGGCGCCCCTGTTCCTGATCTCGACCCGCAGCGAAAAGCAGGTGGTGTCGGGCATGGGCTGGGGCTCCTGGGGCCTGGCGGTTCTCGCCCTGATCCTGACGGGCGCGGGGATCTTCATCGGCCTGAAGGGGCAACGGGACGTTCCCATTCCCGAGTTGATCGCCGGGGTCGCCGCGTTCCTCGCCGCGTGGACCCTCGGCTGGTGCTGGATGGCCTACAACTCCCTTATTGCGCTGCGGCAGCGGGTGCGCAACGCGGGGTCGCTGATCGACATCGAGCTCAAGCGGCGCCACGACCTGATTCCGATGATCGTCGCCTGCGTCCAGGGATACCGGGATCACGAGGCGACGGTGAAGAAGGAGGTCGCGGCGATGCGGACGCAGATGACGGCGACGCTGCCCGGCCAGCCGGGCCCGGATCCGGCCGCGGTCGTCCCCTCGCTGCGCGCTATCGTCGAGCACTATCCCCATCTGAAAGCCGACGCCTCGTTCGAGGCGCTGCGGAAGTCGCTGACGGAGACGGAGCAGCGCATCGCGCTGGCGCGCTCGTACTTCAATTCGATCGCGGCGGGCTACAACTCCTGTCTCGAGGTGCTGCCCGACCGCTTCATCGCCTCGTTCGGCGGCCTGCGCCCTCAGCCCCTCTTCGCGGCCGCCGACTTCGAGCGCGTCGCGGTGACGGTCGAGCTGTAGCCCCTAGAACAATTTCCGGAGCCTCTTGAGCTGGGCCTCTTCGACGCGGACGAACTGCATCGCCACGTGGAGTCCGTCCTCCGAATGGACGAAGCGCACCGGCCGCCCCAGGACCTGGAAGTCCTTGAGGGGCCCGCTCAGGACGCGGATTCCCAGGTGATGGGGAACCACCGGCAGGGCCTTTTCGGGCAGCAGGATGGCCCGGAGCAGCGCTCCGGAGAGGGAGACATTCCAGATCACCGCCTCGCCCCGATCGAAGAGCCGGCCGTTGTCCAGGAAGACGCTCAACTCCACGGGGATCGAGCAGTCCTTCCGCTCGTGACGCCGCCGGCTCAGGGGCGATGCCGGGGGCGGACGGACCTGGGGAGTCCGGAACTGGGGGGAAGGAGCGATGTGCCGGTCTTTGCTGTTTTTCACCGCGATGGCCATGCACTTCGTGCAATAGCGCTTCCGGAGCAGGACCACCGCTTTCCCGCTCTCGAAATCGCGGGCTGGAATGATCACGTGGCAGAAGTCGCAGGGGGCGGCCTCCGGCGTCATACGGGCTCCATCAGCGGGGAGCGGTCCTGCTCCAGCGAGTCCCCCCTCCCCACCCGGAACCCAGCATTCCGGATGCCTCAAGAGTATATCCCAAAATGGCGCATTTGTTATGGGCCAGTAAAGAAGGACCCGGAGGACCGCCCGTGCGAGCGATCCTCCGGGGTCCGGTGTTGGGGGTTGGCTTGGGAATCCGGTCTTCCGGACTCTCCAGACAGAGACTCGCAACCCCTCCGGATTCCTTTTGGGGTTCCCGCTGAATTTCCAGCAGGATCTCCATGAGCCGCTCCAGCATGGCGGGCCCGGCGATCTCCGGAGTTGCTCCCAGACCGACCAGGCAGCCGGCCATGATCGCCGTGTGGGAGGCCCGCTCGATTTCGGTGGACCGAATGATTTTTTCAAGCCCGTCGAGGACGGCATCCCATTCCGCCTGGGAGGCGCGATCGGCGGCCCGGCTCATCCGCTGCGCCGCCTCTCCCAGTCTTTCCGACCTCAGGCCCTCCTCGAGCAGCGCGACATGGCCCTCAAAGGCCTGGTGGAGTGTTCCCATCGCCCGGGATTGTACCTTTTGAGATGAACCTTCAGGGGACCCCCCCCCGCCGGGAATTCACAATTTGCAGCAGCACCCATGACATTTGAGCCTGAATACGGGCTATATTTACAGGGGCGCAAAGGGGCGCTGGGGTTCGACCGGGAGGGTGGATGTCCGATACTCCGCGACAGAAGAGTTCGACGGCGTCTTTTTCAGTCGATCCTCAAATCCTTCAGTCCCTGCGGCTCGCCCGCGCGAGTCAGGCCTTCCTCCGGACGCTCCCCAAACCCCCTGAGCTCTGGGAGGCCTTCCTTCTCTCCCACGCGCATCGCATGTTCCTCCGCTGCTGGCTGGATCTCCGCATCCGCAGGGTCGACTCCGACGCGGTCGGCGAAGCGGAGAAGACGGTGCTCGAAAAGCTCGAAGAGGTCCGCCAGCAGTACGGCCCCTGGATGGCCGGGCTGCACGTCTTCCTGGCGACCCTGCCCCCTCCGGAGGCCGAGACCCGGGCGATCGCCCTCGCCCTCATGACGATCTCGGATTCCTCCCGCGAAACAAGCCTGCGCTGGATCGCCGATCCGTCGGGCAGCCGCACGATGGCGACGGAGGAGATGCGCCAGCTGCAGCTGCTCGCGAAACCCTATCAGCAGGCCATGGGCGACGGCACGAGCCGGAGAGAGAAAGCCGCCGCCGCGGCGGCGCCGACGGAGCCCAAACCCGAAGCGGACGGGAACTCCACCATCACCCGCATCCTCCCGCGCGGGGTGAAGATGGAGACGCTCGAAGACGTCGGCCGCGTCGACGACTGCAGCCGGATCCTCAAGGAGTTCGATCCCGAGATCCAGCTCTGGGAGTGCTTCTGCCTGGTCATGACCGACGACGCCTCCCGTCGATCCATCGATGATCTGATCCGCAGGAAGAAGGCCGCGCCGACCCAGACTTCCTTCCAGGATGCCCAGGCGCTCCTGGGCCGGCTCCAGGAGATCCGGAAGGAGCACGCCTCCTTCGTCGTCGCCCTGGCGGCGTTCCTGAGCGAGCTTCCCGTCGGACAATACGCGACGGAGACGCGGGAACTGGCGCTCGGGTTCATCATGGCGGGGTCGGTCGGCCGGGAGCACGCCGCGCTGTGGCTGAAAAATCCAGACCACTATCGGCAGGAAGCGTCCACGCGCTTCGAGGGCCTCATCGGCCGCGCCATGAACTATCAGACCGCCCTGCGCGCCTTTGCCTGAAGTCGGGAATCGAGCTGGACCGTCAATTAGCCGCAGCGGGGGTCGTCGATCCCCGTGGCCCTACTCGTCGTTGAGACGTCCCGGGGGGTCGGCGTGATAGAGCTGGCGGTCCAGCACTTCGCCGCCCCGGAAATGGGTGAGCACGGCTGCGACATCCCAGCACCGATCGATGCCGTCGGGCTGACCGGGCAGGCGACCGGCCAGCACGCCTTCCCCGCGGAGATTCCGGGTGTCCACGACGAGGCGGGTCAGACCCGTGCTCTCGTCTTCGATCTTCCCGTCCAGCGTGATCACTCCCGCAGGGAAGGGGCGCGCCTCTCGGCCCGTCACCGCCTCGACCCGCACGCGGAAATTGATGCAGGGGCCGGGGGGCAGATCGGCCGGGGCGGACACCTCGACCGAGGCGGGCGGCGCCGACAGCCGGGGGGCCGGGAACTCCGGCGACGCGGGGGGCCGCCGGCGGAGGGAGAGCGGAAGAGAGAATGGGAGGGGGAGCTCCCCTGTCGTTCTGCCGGTTCCAGAATGCCGGAAGCGCCCCCGGACGGTGGTGTGCATGGTTCGCACTCAGGGAGTCGTGATCATGATGGACGGGAAGGACTGCCTGAGCTGGAAGGCCGACGATGACAAAGTCTTGGTCTTCCCCGCATTCGCCGTGACCCGCCCGGTTCAGCTTTTCCTGGGCGTCGGCGCGGGCGCTTGCCAGATCTCGAAGCTCACGCTGACCACACCGAAGGAGAAGTAGCCTTGGCCGCACTCCCCGATCGACCCGGTGACCGTTTCCTCCGACGATGCGGGAAATAAACTCACGCGGCGGCGCATCCATAAGGGATCATCCACCCGGATGAAGAGCGGAGGGAACATGCACCCACTTCAGGGCAAGATCGCGCTCGTGACCGGGGCCTCGCGCGGCATCGGCGCCGGCATCGCGCGGCGTCTGGCGGACGCGGGCGCGAAGGTCGTCGTCAACTACGCCGGCTCGAAGGACGCCGCCGAGCAGCTCGTCACTGAAATCAAGAGCAAGGGCGGCGATGCGGTCGCCGTGCAGGCCGACGTCAGCAAGACCGCCGACGTGAAGCGCCTCTTCGACGAGGCCGTCGCCCGATACGGCCGCATCGACGTGCTGGTGAACAACGCGGGCGTCCTCGTCTATAAGCTGATCAAGGACACCACGGACGAGGACTTCGACCGCCAGTGGAGCATCAACGTCAAGGGCACCTTCAACACCCTGCGCGAGGCCGCCACGCGGCTCGCCGACAGGGGCAGCATCATCAATTTCTCCTCGACCACGACGCGCCTGATGCTGCCGACGTATGGATCGTATGTCGCGACCAAGGCCGCCGTCGAGCAGATGACGCGCATCTTCGCCAAGGAGGTCGGCCCGCGGGGCATCAACGTCAATGTCGTCTCCCCGGGCCCGACCAACACCGAGCTCTTCACGACGGGCAAGACCCCAGAGGTGATCCAGCGGCTCGCGGCGCTGTCGGCCTTCAACCGCATCGGCGACCCGGACGACATCGCCAAGGTCGTGGTCTTTCTGGCCGGCGACGACGCCAAGTGGATCAGCGGCCAGAACATCGGCGCGAACGGCGGGGTGGCCTAGGATTTTCTTACCCTGACCGTCCGCCGCTCAGTACCATTCGATCATGAACGCTTCCTCTGCGAGACTGTGCGCCCTGATCGCCTGCGCGTCGATCGGCGCTGCTGAACCCGAAGGTCCCGCCTTCGACTCCGTCGAGGTGCTCGCGCTCAGCAATCCGTGGATCATGGTCCACGTCGTCGAGGGCCACGTCGAACATCACCAGAAGGGCCAGAGCCGGAGCAACGAGAAGGTGGTCGTCACGCCCCTCGACGTCGCCCGCGCGGACCAGGCCGCGACGTGGACCGTCTCGAGCACGACCGACGCGGCCTATATGCCCGGCAAGAAGCCCGACCGCGTCGGACGCAAGAGCAAGGGCGTCGACTTTGCGTGGATGACCGAGAAGTGGGTCAACGGCCGCGCCGTCAACACGAACCCCGACCACGCCAAGGGCCACTGGATCTACCTCAAGCTCCCCTCCCCGCTCCGCTCCGGATCCTCCTATACGGTTGCCTCCGGAGACCTGGTCCCGTCCCTCACGCTGCGCTACGACGAACACGCGGCGCGGTCCGAGGCGGTCCACGTCAACCTCATCGGCTACCCCGCCGACTCGCCCGCGAAGTTCGGCTACGTCTATCATTGGATGGGCGACGCCGACGCCCTCGAAGTCCGCCCTCTCGCGGGCAAGGCCTTCGGCCTGATCGCCCAGCCCGCGGGCACGATCGCCTTCAGCGGCAAGGTGGCCTTCCGTGCGCCCAAGGAGCAGCCCGAGACCGGCCAGGTCGCCGACTCGCCACCGTTCGGAAACTTCCTCAAAGCCGACGTCTGCGAGTGCGACTTCTCGCGCTTCGATCTGCCGGGCACCTATGTTCTCTCCGTCGAAGGCGTCGGCTGCTCGTTCCCCTTCGAGATCGGCCCCGACGCGTATCGCCAGGCGTTCACGACGGCGACCCGGGGCCTCTATCACAACCGCAGCGGCATCGCGCTGACGAAGCCGTACACGACCTTCGAGCGTCCCGCGCCGCACAACCCCAAGCTGACGCCGGGCTTCGCCGGCAAGCTCGTGTACACGCGCTCGCGCTTCGTCGACTGGAAGAACGGCGACGCGGACGCCGCCGACAAGCCCGCGATCGTCTCGGGCATCGCCGGCCCGCTCGACGCCTGGGGCTGGTACCAGGACGCGGGCGACTGGGACAGCTACCAGTCCCATCTCGGCGTTGCGGCCGTGCTGATGCTGGCGTACGAGCTGGCGCCGGGACACTTCGCCGACGGCGAGCTCAACATTCCCGAGAGCGGCAACGGCGCGCCCGACATCCTCGACGAGGCCGCGTGGCTGCCCCGCTTCTGTCGGCGTCTTCGCGCCGAGCTGATCGCGAAGGGATACGGGAGCGGCGGCATCGGCCTGCGCGTCTGCGGCGATCACTTCGGCTCCGACGGCGACGGCGTGCCCTCCTACCTGGATGTGCAGCGCCAGTGGATCGTCTCCGGCGAGGATCCCTGGAGCACGTACCGATATGCCGGTGCGGCCGCCCAGCTGGCCTGGTGCCTCGGGATCGCGAAGGCGACGGACCCGGAAAAGGTCGACTGGCGCCAGGAGGCGATCGAGAGCTGGAAGTGGGCGGAGAGCCATACGCTTCCGGGCGACGAAGCGGGGCATCCGTCGGCGCCCGGCCCGCTTCGCTCGACGCGGGCGTATGCGGCAGCCGCCTTATTCCGCCTGACGGGAGACGCGGCGTATCAGAGGCGGCTGGCGGCGGATACGGAGGGGATCCAGTCGGACACGCTGCTCACGGAGATGGATCGCTGGGGTCCCTGGCTGCACGTGGTCGGGGGCGGCAAGGGGATCTATGATGCGGCGCTCGTGCAGCGGCTGCGCGCGCCGATCCTGAAATCCTGCGAGACGCTGGCGCTCGAGACCACGTCGAAGCGCGCCTTGCGCTGGGGCGGCAACTGGTGGGTGCCCATGCTGGTCGGCCAGCAGACGACGCCGTGGATCCTCGAAGGGATGGTCGGCCACGCGCTCGACCCCGCGAAGGCGCAGGCCTATCGCGCGGCCGTCGTCACGACCTGCGACTATTTCCTCGGCACCAACTCGCTGAACATGACGTGGGTGACGGGCCTGGGGCCGCGCTATCCGCGCCACGTCTTCCACCTCGACGCCTGGTACAACGGCAAGGGCGAGGCGCACCCGGGCATCGTCCCTTATGGACCCTGGCGGAAGGAGCGCGAGCAGGGTCAGGGTCCCTGGGATTCGGCGTGGGCGCAGGCGACGCTGCATCCGGCGATCGACGCCTGGCCGGGCAACGAACGCTGGTTCGAGAACCGCTGCTCGCCGTTGAGCGGCGAATTCACGATCCACCAGAACACGTGCTACGCGGCGGCGACCTTCGGCTGGCTCTGCGGACCCGCAAAGGCGGCCGGGACGAAGCGCTGAGCTGATCGCACTTTTCCCCACGCCGGAATCGGCCCGGAACCCTGGAGTTCGGGCCGGGTCTGCGGCATAGTGATCGCATCCACGGGCTGCTGCTCCTCCTGCTCGTCCAGGGTCCGCAGGATTGGCCCCATTGGCGCGGTCCCGATCGCAACGACGTCATCGCCGAATCGTCGGGCTGGGGCGGACCCGGCTGGCCCCTCGGCGAGCCCGCATGGAGCCAGAGCGTCGGCGAGGGCGGCACGTCGCCCCTCGTCGTCCAGGGACGCCTCTACGTCTCGGGCTGGGCCAGGGACCGCGACGTGCTCCGCTGCCTGGACGCGGCCACGGGCCAGGAGCTGTGGAAGTCCGATTACCCCTGCCCCAGGCACGGCCGGAACCATTTGGGCGACGAACAATTCTATTCCGGCCCGACCGCCACGCCCGAATACGACGCCGCCTCCGGACGCCTCACCACGTTGAGCACCGACGGGGACCTGCTGACCTGGGACGCGAAGACCGGCCGGAGAATCTGGGGACTCAATCTGTACGCGACGTTCAAGACGCCCCAGCGGCCGCTGGTGGGCGCGGAGCAGCGGGACTACGGATACATCACCGCGCCGCTGCTCCAGGGGGATACGCTGCTCGTCCAGGTCGGCGTCAAGGAAGGCTGCGTCATGGCCTTCGCGAAGACCACCGGCAAGCGGACTTGGGTTTCGGAATGCACGGACTTCGCGGGTCACACGGGCGGGATGGCGCCGATGACGGTCGAAGGCGTCCCCTGCGTCGCGATGATGACGCTGAACAACCTGGTGGTGTTCAGGATCGACAAGGGCAAGGAGGGCCGGACCGTCGCAACCTATCCCTGGACGACGGACTTCGGAAACAACGTGGCCGGCCCCGCGGTGTTCGAGGACAGCGTCCTGATCACGTCGGAGTACAATCACAAATCCATCTGCCGGCTCCAGATGACGCTGAAGGGCGCCGCCAAGGTGTGGGAGGCGCCCTATGCATCCAAGGCCTGCACGCCGCTGATCTACAAGGGCCACGTCTACTGGGCCTGGCGACGTCTCCATTGCCTGGAGTTTGCAACCGGAGCCCAGAAGTGGGAGGGCGGCGACTACGGCGACGCGGGGTCGTGCATCGCGACCAGCGACGGCAGGATCCTGGTCTGGGGCGGAACCGGCCGGCTGTCCCTGGTGGAAAACGCGACGGTGTCCCCGGACGCCTTTCAGGAGCTGGTTCGCGCGGGCCGCCTGGCGACGGCGGTGTCCTGGCCCCACGTCGTGCTCGCCGACGGCCGCCTCTACTGCAAGGACCGCGACGGGAACCTCAAGTGTTTCCGGTTGGGAGCTGCGAAGTAGATCCCCGGGCGCGAGAGGACATCGCTGCACCGCGGAGACGTCGACTTCGGAGGCTAGCGCTGCGGAGCGGGAGGAGGAGGAGGCTCGGCGGGCGGCGGCGGTTCGACCGGCGGGCTCGCGTTGATCACTTCGCGATGGATTTCGCCGGGGGCGAACAGGCCGCTCGTGTCATTGCCCAACAGACCGTCTTTGCGGAGCTGTTTGCGCTGGGCCTTGACATCGCGATGATGACGCTTCTTGGCTTCCCGCATGCGTTTGCCGGAACTGTCGGCCATCAAGATCTCCTTGAATAGAGGTCCGTACCGACGGAATGGACCCGAGCCTGAGAGCCCTAGAGTACGAATTATGGGGAGCGGATGAAAGGTAAACTATCTCAATTATGCATGCGGGGGCGCCGGCTCAGCGGCGGTCGGGGGTGGACGGCGTCGAGGGAGGCTTCGGATCCGCTGGTTTTGCCGGTGCCCCCGCCTTCCCCGGGATCGGGAACGGCTTCTTGTAATAGGCGGCGCCCCGCAGGCGCATGAAGCCGCCGTCGTCGTCCGCATATTCCGACTTCTTCCCCTGGTTGCCGGGGATCGCCGGGGGATTCGTGATGCCGTCCTTCTTCGCGTCGTAGACGTGCGTGGAGCCCTCGCCCTGGCCGCCGACGTTCATCCAGCCCACGCAGCCCGACTTGACGTAATGGGCGATCGTCGGATTCTGCGGATAGTCCTCGAGCAGCAGCTGCATCAGGTTGTCGCAGTAATGCCCGGGCGTGTTGTTGCACGTGGCGTACACCGTGTTGCCCGCCGCCACCTGCCAGACGAACACGTAGAGCCCCGACACGGCGTGAAAGTCGGCGATCCACTTCACATGGGCGTCCAGCGAGCCGGTGACATCGATGTCCGTGCTGTAGGGCGGCGCCTTCCCCTTCATGCCCTTGTCGCGGTCGCTGGTCTCGAAGACGGCGAAGTCCCAGTCGCCGGCGACCGCCTTCATGATCTGGCCCATCTTCACGCCGGTCATGCTGCCGGGATCGAAGGCCGAGGGATTGCACCCGAGCAGGACGTTCGCGGGCGCGTAGAGGTCGCGCAGCCGCTTGAAAGCCGACGCGAACCCGAACAGGTTGTCGGGCAGGCCCTTGAGTTCCTCCATCCCGCAGCTGCCGACTTTGACGTCGACCTTGGCGGGGTCCATGCCCGAGTTGAGGAGCAGATGGCACCACTCGTCCGGCTCGATATGGACCATCACGGGCCAGGGCGCCTCCTTGCCGAAGCCTTCCATGCAGGTCTTGAAGAGGCCGAAGTATTCCTTCATGGTCCCGGGGACTTTGACGTTGGCGAGGGTCGCGTGAGGGGGATCGGGCCGGTACCGGGCGGGCGCGGAGGCGGCGAGGAGGTAGAAGCTGTACCAGGGGACGATGCCGGCCTTCTTCGCATCCGCAACGAGCTTCTGCGGCGAGTTCCCGAAGTTGAGCCAGAAGGGTTTCTCGCCGGTGGCGGCGCCGCCGGAAAGATACTGGACGGAGCAGTCCCAGCGGCAGCCGTTCCTCTCGCGGGTCTCCATGATCCACTCGGCGGGCGCCTCGACGCCGAGGTTGAAATGGTCGAGGAAGCGCTCCTTGAAAAGCTTCCTGCGGAGGGCGGCGGCCGGGTCCTTCGACGGGGCCGACTGCGCGACGGCGAGACTGCCGAGGACGAGGACCAGGATGGCGACGCGGCGGACCATGGCGAACTCTCCGCTCTCCCCGAACCGACGGTGTGCTGCTCGCGAAAGAGTAATCTAATCGCGGGCCCGAATCACGAGGAATTGAACCCGGGGTCGCAGGATCGTTACATCGATTCGGGTCGCCGGTCGTTGGAAGCGCATGAGGGATGGGCCATGGCAGATCTGAAGAATCCGAAGCTGATCGTCGCGAAGGGATTTCTCTTCCTGCTGCTGGGTTTTCTGTCGTCGGCGGCGCTGCTCGTCCTGCATCCCGACGTGCGGGTCGCGCTGCTTCTGGCCTGCTCGATCTGGGCCTTCTCGCGCTTCTATTATTTCGCGTTCTATGTCATCGAGCGCTACGTCGATCCCGGCTACAAGTTCGCGGGGTTGACGTCCTTCGCCGTCCATCTGCTTCGAGGCCGGAAGCCGGGATCAAACTGAGTTATACTCCCCGCCATGACGTGGAAGCCTCTGGCGGCCTTCGGCGCGCTGCTTGTCGTGGGCGGCGTCGCGCTTTTCCTCGCGGGCGCGATGCTGCTGACCCGCAATGCCCGGCATGGCGACATCAATCCCGCCGTGTACTGGGGCGCGGGCCTGGTCCTGGCGGGAGTCGTGCTCCTGCTCGCCGCCGGCCTCGTCGCCTGGATGCAGCGCTCGGGCGGTCCGGGCTGAAATTCAGGAGTATCGTGCTTTCCGCGGCGCCGGTCGGTATCCTCTGGGGACGGATAGGGGATCTTTCATGAGACTCGCCGCCGCCCTCCTCCTGCTGCTGCCGCTCGGCGCCTGCACCCATTTCGAAAATGCCTATATGCGAGACACCACGGCGTCGCCGTCTCCGGCGCCGAAGGACGACGAGGCGGTCGTCGTCATCTTCCGCCCCTCCACCTTCGGCGGCAACACGCAGTTCCCCATCTTCGAGGTCCTGAAGGAGGAGGCGAACCTCATGGGCTTCGCCGAAAGCGGCTCGTACTTCGAGTACCGCTGCCCCGCGGGCCGCCACACCTTCTTCACCTGGGGCGAAGGCTACTGCTACATCGAGGCCGAGCTGGCGCCCAAGAAGACCTATTACGTCCGCTGCTTCGCCAAGTTCGGCTTCATCTCCCCCCGCCCGCGCTTCGATCCGGTCAACGCCGGCTCGGAGGAATGGAAGAAGCTCGACGAGGAGCTCAAGGGCCTGAAGTTCCGCGAGCTCGACCCCGTCAAGTCGGCGGCGATCGAAGAGTCGCAGGAGGAGAAGGCAACGAAGATGAAGTCGGCCATTGCCGAGGGCCGCAAGGCCCCGACCTACCTGAAGCCCGACGACGGGCGCTGATTCCGCCGAACCTTTCCCGCCGTCCCCGGTTTAAGCCGGTACCCCATCACGCTGCCCAAGGAGCGTGATTCCATGTCGATGTTGCTGTCGCGTCCCTTCGCCTCGGCGGGACTGCGCCTCGAGCTGCCGGCCAGGCCGCTGCGGGTGTTCTCGCCGGAGATCTTCCAGATGGACATCTTCCGCTTCCGCGGACCGGAGATGTTCCGCCTCTGGAAGGGCCACGAGTCCAACGCCGTCCGCGTCACGGACACGGACCAGGACCGCCGCCAGCTGGTGATCCTCGTGCAGGAGCCGTCGCGCGCGTTCGACGTGCCGGTCTTCAAGGCGGGTCGCACGGAGCCGCCGGACGAGTTCCGCGGCCTCGAGCTGTTCCGCGAGACGCCGACGCAGTGGATCTTCCGGCGCCGGACGCCGTCGACGATGCGCCGTTTTCTCTGCGGCATGGACGAGTCGCACCTCTTCATCGCCCAGTTCGAGGGCGGCACGACGGTGAAGGACGCCCACCGCAAGTTGAAGCCGGAGGCCGTGGTCGAGGCCGACCGCTCGGCGCCGGGCCGCACGCTGCGGCAGGGCGAGTGGTTCTTCGTGAAGCTGCCGGCGTTCGAGCACCGCATGATCGGAGAGCAGATCCGCAAGTCGCCGCACTTCGTCGAGCGCCCCGGGTCGCTCGGCGGCAACGGCCGTCCGCACACGGCGGACGAGGTGCTGCGCCGGATCGGCCCGAAGGTCTATGCGCGGGGCAAGGTCCGTCACCCGGATCACAAGACGCTCGTGCTCGACGAGTGGCGCCAGATCCACCGCAATGCGGAGGTCCGCGCGTCGCAGATCGGCGCGAACGGCGTGTACTGGGTTGACTGAGGCGGGGGGACATCGCCGCAAGGCGCTGTCCCCCTTTTCCTCAAACAAGCCCGGCTATTCTGGGGGAGACGGCGCTACACGCCGCCGGTGAAGCTGCCGCGGAGCTTCTTCTCCGGGCTGGTGTCGGGTCCGCCGAGGGTGCCGCCGTTGATCGTGTTGCTGAGGGTACCGACGTTGTCGCCGTTGACGTCGCCCGCCGCCACGGTGACGCCGCCCCCGAAGCCGGCGAAACCGCCCTTCGTCTTCTTCATCTGTTTGCGCGCCATGGGGCGGGCAACCTTCTTCGCGTCCTTCTTGGCCATGGTCCTTCCTCCTATTCCCTCGAACACCCACATCGGGACAACCTTAGGAGTTACCGGAGGTCTCTCTCTTCTGTGACAGGGAATTTTCCGGCGCGCTCCCCGCCTACTTGGGAGGGGGAGCGATATGGAAGGTGGAGCCGCGGATCATCATGTCGCTCCCGACGTTGGGCCAGGGGTTGTTCTTGTCCGGCGTCTCGGCGTGGAAGATATAGGCCGAGCCGTCGTGGACGCCCATGGCCAGCAGGTCGACGCGGCCGTCGATCTTCGCGAAGAAACGATGGCCGGATTGACGGCTGCCCGCCGAAAAGAGGCTGACCGCCATGTCCTCGAAGACCTTCCCGCCCTTCGACGTGATCTTCTCGGTCTCGCGCTTGACCAGCGCGTCGAGGTCGCCGGTGAACGGCTCGCGCGACGCATACAGCGTGACCTCGGCGTCCGAGATGATCCCGTTGACCATCGCCTGGTACGCGGGCTTGCCGCGCGGATGATCGACGAGTTTGTAGATGGTCTTCACCTGGTACCGGTATCCGTCGCCGGTCACGACGAGCGATCCCTTGGACACTTCTCCGGGCGGCAGGACGTCTTCCGCCTTGGGCAGCGCGTCGGGGGCCTTCGGCGCTTCGGCGACCGG
>Ga0137410_10000417_pt1 | contig 29958 bp, 33 predicted proteins | sample CZODoug1_16funga_FD_108878 | JGI IMG/M metagenome (GOLD analysis project Ga0137410, IMG submission 108878) | Vadose zone soil fungal communities from Angelo Coast Range Reserve, California, USA - CZODoug1_16fungal (Illumina Assembly) | ecosystem: Environmental > Terrestrial > Soil > Vadose zone... | reverse complement strand
TGAGCATCGCCCTGTCGAAGTCGGTCCAGTGTCCGCGCTGCGGCCTCCCGCTCTCGGAGGTCCAGCAGGCCGACCCGGCGGACGCCGACGATGCGGACGCCACCAAGACGGTCCTCGAGGCGCTTTCAGACGCCGTCCGCCCCCCCCGGCCTCCCGGCAAGATTCCCCGCCGCGAACGGCGTCCGCAATAGCCGGCGCTGCATTGTGCGGGCCGCCCCGGGCGCGTAGAATCCTTCCATCGTGGCTCAGGGCAACGGGAACTCCGACGCGCTGGCGAAACTGATCGCAGCCATCGGCGCTTCCGCGCTCGCGGCCGACGACGTCGTCGGCGCCCTCGCCCGGCGCAACCGGGGGGAGACGCTCGAGGTCGACGGCCTCGCGCTTCTTCCCGACCTGATCCGCCTGATCCCCGAGACCGACGCGTTCAACCACGGGGTCCTGCCGATCCACCGCTCCGGCGATCTGCTCGTGGTTGCCGTCCCGCCGGACCGGGCGGCCGATGACTCGATCGGCCAGCTGCAGCGCCGCCTCGACATCCGCGTGGCGGCGATCGCGGTGACGGAGATCGACGTCCGCGGCGTCCTGGTGAAAGCGCGCCAGCTGCTGGAGCGGAAGAGCCGTCCCGAGCAGGCCGCGCCCGCGCCGGTAAAGCGCGATGCAGCGGCGGAGGAGAGGACGCCCGATGCCCTGGGGATACCCGACGGAATCCTCCGGCGCCTGCGGAAAATCCTGGCGGAGCCGCAGGGGCTGCTGCTGGTCGCCGGACCGCGCCGGTCGGGCAAGAGCACCACGCTCCGGGCGTTGAGCGGAGAGCTGAGGAAGAAGGGGCTCCGGACGGCGGAGATCTCCTCGAAGCAGGGCGTCACGGCCGTGGAGGATGCGCTTCGGGAGGATCCCGACGTCCTTGCTCTGGACGAGCCGACGGGTCCCGCGGTCGCCTCGCGGCTCGTGCGGGCCGCCGTCGAAGGCCGCCGCGTCCTGCTCGCCTCGCGTGCGCCGAATGCGGCGTCGGCCCTCGCCCAGCTGGCGGACCATAAGGTCGATGCGCACCTGGTGGCGTCGGCGGCCCGGGCCGGGCTCACCCAGAGGGCGATGGGGCGCGTCTGCGACGACTGCGCCGGGACGCGGCCCGAGGATCCGGCGCTCCTGGAAGATCTGCGGCTCGGGGCGCTGCTGGGCGGGATCCCCCTGCGACGGGGGAAAGGCTGCCCCGCGTGCGGCGGCACCGGACTGCGGGGAACCGTCGTGCTGTTCGAATTCGGCGAGCGCGGCCGCGACGGCGTCCTCCGCGAGGGTTTCCAGCCGATGATTGCCGACGCGCTGGGAAAGCTGCTGGCCGGACGCATCACGCTGCGCGATTTGGCCGATCAGGTGCCCTTTACGCAGCTTCTGCAGGCCGCCGACCGGCTGAACGTCCGCCGCGTCAACCCTTGATGGGCGTCGGCTGGCCTTTGTCGTCGATCGCGACGAAGGTGACCTCGGCCTCGGTGACCACCACGATCTCCGCCGGATTCTGCCAGCGCTGCGCTTCGACCACGACCTGGATCGTCACCGAGGTGGTGCCGAGCTTCTTGGTGGTGGTGAAGAAGGAAACCGTGTCGCCCACGTAGACGGGCTTCTTGAATTCGACCTCCTTGATGGCGACCGTCACGAAGCGCTTGGCGGCGTGCTTGCGCGCTTCGGTGACCCCGGCGAGGTCGATATGGGCGAGGATGACGCCGCCGAAGATGGATCCCTGGGCGTTCGTATCCCTGGGAAGGAGGATCACCCGGATGGCCGGATCTCGCATCCCGGGAGCCTACCAAATGGAAACTCTTGTTGTCGAGCAGGGGCAGGGTTAGAATCCGGGGGGCGCGCATTCCTCATGCGCCGCGAGGAAAAGGGGTCCATGTCGGGTTCAGGCACGTCGCGAGTCCTGGAAAGCGTCGACTCCCGTTCCCGCCATCTGGTTCAGCGCCTGCAGAAACTCCAGGAAATCGGGACCCAGCTCTCCGCGGAACAGGACCTCACCAAGCTTCTGGATCTGATCCTCCGCGAGAGCCGCCACCTGACCAACTCGGACGCCGGCACCGTCTTCGTGCGCCTGGACGAAGTCGAAACGGTCGAAAGCGCCACGGGCAAGGACAACATCCATCAGGTGACGCCCTACCTCGTCATCAAGGTGGCGCAGAACGACTCCATCCGCTTTGTGTTCAAGGAGATGAAGCTTCCGTTCGACAAGAAGACCATCTCGGGGCACGTGGCCACGTCCGGCGGGATCCTGAACCTGGAAGACGTCTACAAGCTCCCCCCGCTGGCGCCCTACACCTATTCGAAGTCCTTCGATGAGAAGTCGGGCTACCGCTGCAAGTCCATGCTGGTGATTCCGATGAAGAGCCGCGAGGGCGACATCATCGGGGTGATCCAGCTGATCAACAAGAAGAAGGAACCGGCCGCGGTGCTCGACACGACGGATGCCGTCGAGCGCGGCGTGGTGAGTTTCGACGCCTTCGACGAGGAATTCGTGATGTCCCTCGCATCCCAGGCGGGGATCTGCATCGAGAAGGCGCGCCTCTACGACGACATCGAAAAGATGTTCGAGGGGCTGGTGAACTCCTTCACGCTGGCGCTGGAACGCCGCAACCGCACGACGTTCGGCCACTGCATGCGGGTGGCGAAATACGCGGTGGCGATCGCCGAGGCGATCAACGATTCGCCGCCGGAGCTCTTCGGCGGCCTGAAGTACACGTCCCTGCAGATCAAGGAGCTGCGCTACGCGGCGCTCCTGCACGACATCGGCAAGATCGCCGTCCCCGAAGCGGTGCTCGACAAGCAGCACAAGCTTCTGGACAGCGAGATCACGACGATCGAATACCGCTTTCACTACGCGAAGAGCCAGGGAAAGGCGGCCGGCAAGCTCGAGGGCTGGATCGCCGCGATCAAGCGGATCAACATCCCGCGCGGCCTGACGCCGGAGGACAGGCAGATCCTGAACGACATCGCGGCAGACAAGTTCATCGACGTCGACGGAGCCGAGAAACCGCTGCTGACGCCCCGCGAGCTCGAGAACCTGAGGGTCGAGCGGGGCAATCTGACCGGGGGCGAGCGGAAGCAGATCGAGCAGCATATCGTCGACACCTGGGAGATCCTCAAGCGGATCCCCTGGCCCCGCGACTACCGGGCGGTGGCGAACATCGCGGCCTGCCATCACGAGAAGATCAACGGCACGGGCTATCCCTGGAAGCTGAAGGGCGACGAGATCCCGCTGGGCGGCCAGATCCTGGCCATCGTCGACATCTTCGAGGCGCTGACCGCCAAGGACCGCCCCTACAAGCCGGCGATCCCCATCGAGAAGGCGATCTCCATCGTCCAGGAGGAAGTCAACCGGGGCGCGCTCAACGCGAAGCTCTGGCAGCTCTTCCTGGACCGGAGCATCTTCACGATCTTCGCCGACCAGACCGGCTTCGTGCACCGTCCCGTGGGCCCGACGCTCCCCTCATGATGGAACAGCGCCCGCTCGGCCGCTCCGGACCCCGGGTCGGAGTGGTCGGCATCTGCGCGGGCCCCGGCCCGCAGCGGGAGGCGGTCGTCGAGCGCGCCAACCAGCTGGGCTGCACGCTCGTCTGGAGCGGCGCCGCGCCCGCAGGGGCGGGGCTGGTCCGCTACAACCTGCTCGACCAGAAGAAGGCGAACGAGGAGATCGCCGCGCACTCGCGCGCCGGAAAGGGCGTGCTCGCGGTCCACGTCCTGGCCGGCGGCGCGCTGGCGGGACTGAAGGAACACGATTACGGCCACCGGGTCGAGGCGCTGAAGGTGCTGGTGAAGCCGGGCCGGACGCTGACGCAGGCCGCCGTGCAGTTCGTGCTGGCGAACGAGTCGGTGAGCGCGGCGATGGTCCGCGTCTCGACCCTCGCGCACCTCGAGGAGATCGTCTCGGCGCCCGACGCCGCCCCGCTGACGGGGCAGGACCTCGAGCAGATCTTCGAGCTCTGGGCAAACCGTTTCGAATAGGGCCCTTGCAATCGCCCCCGGGACCGGATAAAACGCCGGATTACCGATGCATCGCATCTTCGCGGGAATGGCCATCTGGGCCGTGATCTTCATGGTCGGCGAGGGGGTCCTCGGCGTCCTCACGAAGCGCTTCCAGCCCGGACTGGTGGGCTGGCATATGGTCTTCGGCGTCTTTATCGGCGTCTATGTCTCGATCCTCCAGGTGATGGTGATGTTCCATTTCATCGGGAGCGGCAAGGAGATCAAGCAGGCGATCGAGGTCGTGGGCGGGGACGCGGACGTGGTGAAGCGGCTGCGGAAGATGAAGATGCAGGTCATGCCCGCGGCGACCTTCGCGCCGATCCTGGTGGGGGCGGGCGTCATCCTGGGAGGCGGGGCCCACACGAAGGCCCTGGGCGACTGGGCCTGGATCCACTGGGGCTTGGCGGGCGCCGGACTGCTGCTGAACCTCTACGCGTTCCCCATCGAGTACCGCTGCCTGGTGGCGAATCTCGAGCTGCTCAAGGAAGTCGACGAACGGATCCGGCGGGAGATCTCGCCGGGGCTTTATCATGAATGAGACGGCGGAGGAGTACTTCCGCCGGGCCTACGAAGCCCAGATGGCGGGCGAGTTGGAGCAGGCGGTCGACCTCTACTCGAAGTCGATCGCCCTGAATCCGACCGCCGAGGCGCACACGTTCCTGGGCTGGACCTATAGCTTCCAGCGCAAATACCGGGAGGCGATCGCCGAATGCCGCCGGGCGATCGAGGTCGACCCCGCCTTCGGCAATCCGTACAACGACATCGGCGCCTACCTGATCGAACTGGGCCGCTGGGAGGAGGCGATCCCCTGGTTCGAGAAGGCGATCGACGCCCCGAGGTACGACCCGCGCCATTTCCCGCATTTCAACCTCGCGCGCGTCTATATCCAGACCTACGAATACGGCAAGGCGGTCGGGCACCTGCAGCGGGCCCTCGAGCTGGAGCCCCGCTACGCTTCCGCGCAGAAGGAACTGCGGCGCCTGCTCTGCCGCATGAACTGAGGGATCGCGAGACCATGAAGACGGCGAACGTCATCTACGCAGCGAGCGAAACCGATGCGAATCTCTTCTACGCCACGAAGTTCCTCGTGGGCGACCCCGTCGCCTACGTCGAGGCGGGGAAGAAGAAGCTGCTCGTGCTGAACGATCTCGAGATCGGCCGGGGCCGCGACGAGGCCAGGGTCGACGAAGTCCTCTCGCTGTCGGAGATCACGCGCGCGCTCGGCAAGGGCTGCACGATGGCCCACGTCATCGAGAGGGTCCTGCGAGACCACGGCTGCAGCGCCTGCGCGGTGCCGGGGAATTTCCCGCTCGAGCTGGCTGACGCGATCCGCGCCCGGAAGATCAAGGTCGAGGTCCGCGTCGGCCCCTTCTATCCGGAGCGCCTGCTGAAGACGCCGCAGGAAATCCGGGCGATCGAGGCGGCCCAGCGGGCCACCGAGGACGCCGTCCAAGCGGCCTTCGACCTCCTCCGCCGCGCGAAAATCAGGGGCAATAAGGTCGTCCATCAGGGCGAGGCGGTCACGAGCGAGCTCCTCAAGCGCGTGATCAACGTAGCGCTGATGGAGCGCAACTGCATCGCGAAGAACACCATCGTTGCATGCGGCGACCAGGGCTGCGACCCGCACAACCGCGGGACGGGGCCGATCCGGCCCGACCAGACGATCATCTTCGACGTGTTCCCGCGCTCCGGCGACTCGCACTACTTCGCCGACCAGACGCGCACCGTGGTGAAGGGCAGGGCGACGCCCGCAGTGAAGCGTCTCTATGCCGCCGTGCTCGAGGCGCAGGAGGTCGGCATCGACGCCGTCCGCCACGGCGTCAACGGCCGGATGGTGCACGACGAGGTCAGGCAGGTCTTCGACCGGCTCGGGTACAAGACCGAGCCCCGCAACGGCAAGATGGTCGGCTTCTTCCACGGCACCGGCCACGGGGTGGGGCTGGACATCCACGAACAGCCGTCCGTGGGCTCGCGCGACAGCATCCTCGAGACGGGCGCGGTGGTCACCGTCGAGCCGGGCCTGTACTACTTCGGCGTGGGCGGCGTGCGCATCGAGGACATGGTCCTCGTCACGAAGACCGGCTGCCGCAACCTCACGAAATTCCCCAAGGCCCTGAAGGACCTGGAACTCTAGCCCCTTGAGCCGAACGGCATGACGCAGACCCCCGAGGTTCCGTCAAAGCCGTCGCCTTCCCCGGCCTGGATCCCCCTCGCCCTCTTCCTCGCGACGTTCGCCGCGTTCCTTCCCGCGCTCCGCGGGGAGTTCCTCAACTGGGACGACGTGCCGAACTTCCTTGAGAATCCCTCCTATCGCGGGCTCGGCCCCTCGCAGCTCCGCTGGATGTTCACGACCTTCCTCATGGGGCATTATCACCCGCTGACCTGGATCACGCTGGGGCTCGACTATGCGATCTGGGGCATGAACCCCTTCGGCTACCACCTGACCAGCCTGCTGTTCCACTCGGCCAACGCCGTGCTGCTGTACTTTGTCCTCCGCAGCCTGCTCCGTCTCTGCGGACATCCCGCGGCAATCGGTCCCGCCGCCGGCGCGCTCCTCTATTCGCTGCACCCGTTGCGGGTCGAGTCCGTGGCGTGGATCACCGAACGGCGCGACGTGGTCTGCGTCTTCTTCTCGCTTCTGTGCGTGCTGGCCTGGCTGAAGCGCGTCGCCGAGGAGCGGGAGGGCCGGTCCGCCGGGCGCTGGCTGGCGCTTTCGGTCGCGGCCTTCGGGGCGGCGCTGATGGGAAAAGCGCTCGCCCTGATGCTCCCGGCGGTGCTGCTCCTCCTGGACGGTTATCCCCTGCGTCGCGCCGTCCCGGGCTCGCGCGTCCGCATCCTCCTGGAGAAACTGCCGTACGTCCTGATCTGCTGCGCCGACGTCGCCGTCATGCTCGCGGCGATGAGGACGATCGACGCGGTGCGGAGCGCGGAAGCCTATCAGCCGCTCCAGCGGCTGGCGCAGGCCTGCTACGGACTCTGCTTCTACGTCGCGAAGACGCTTTGGCCGGCCGTCCTGCTGCCGATGTACCGCATCGACAAGCCGCTGGACCCCTGGGCGCCGAAGTATCTCCTGGCGATCCTGGGAGCGGTCGCGACGACGGCGACGCTGGCGGCGTTGAGACGCCGCTGGCCCGCGGGGCTGACGACCTGGCTCATGTATGGTCTGCTGGTGCTGCCGGTGCTCGGCGTGGCGGTCACGGGGATGCAGATCGCGGCCGACCGCTATGCGACCGTCGCGATGATGCCGGCCTCGGCGCTCGCGGCGGCGGGGCTGGCCCGCGTCAATTTCCGGCGCGCGGCGATTCCGGCCGGCGTGGTTCTGCTCCTGCTGGCCGGGAGGAGTTTTCTCCAGTGCGGGATCTGGAGGGATTCGATCACGCTGTGGACGCACCAGATCGCGCACGATCCCGGGGCGGAACTCGCCTTCCGCAACCGCGGATCCGCCCGGCACGTGGGCGGCGATCCGGCGGGCGCACTGGCGGACTATGACGCATCGCTCCGGCTTCTTCCGGATCAGCCCGGCGTTCTGGCCGACCGGGGCTCGTGCAGGATGGACCTGGGCGACCTGGCCGGAGCGCTGGCGGACTACAACCGTGCGGCGGCGCTCGATCCGCGGCTCGCGAAGACCTTCAATCTTCGGGGACTGGCGCGGGAGCGGAGCGGAGACCTGGCCGGAGCGCGCGCGGACTACGACCGCTGTCTGGAGCTGAATCCGCAGCATGTCCTGGCGCTCGGCAACCGGGGCTTCCTGCGCCGGCGGCTCGGGGATCTCGACGGCGCGGAGGCCGACGCGGAGGCCGCCCTCCGCGCCGATCCCCAGGGAGGGACGGCGTACGTGCTGCGCGCCTCGGTGCGGCGGCAGAGGGGCGACGTGGCCGGGGCGCTGGCCGACCTCGGCGAGGCCGTGAGCCGGACGCCGACGCTGGTCGAAGCCTGGAACAACCGCGCGATGATCCATCTGCAGAGCGGCCGGGCGCGGGAAGCGCGGGAGGATTACGACCGGGCGCTCGGCTTGAATCCGCGGAATCCGCCGGTGCTGGTCGGCAGGGCCCAGGCGCTGCTGGCGCTGGGGGACCCGGCGGGGGCTGCCCGGGATCTGAGCCTCGCCCTGGAGTCCAGCCCGCCCGGCTGGCCGCCGCGTCCGGAAGTCGAAGCCCTCCTGCTTCGATTGAAGCAGACCCCGCCGCCCCGCTGAACGGGGCCCGGACGCGGACCCTCCGCGTGCTGCGGTAGATACGACGGCGCCCGCCGCCGGTTTCAGCCGGTCCTCTTTGCTCAACCTTCGGGAAGAATGTGAATTCCCGCGGTCGAAACTCCACCGGCTGCGGATCTCCCCGGCAGATTGTTGGGGCGAGCTGGGGTTTCGATGGAGGTAGCCATGCGTCGAATTCTCCCGTTCGTGACCGTCCTGGTGTTGAGCGTTCCGGCTTTTGCCCAGACCGTTCCTTCGGGCTTCACGGTCGATTCCTGCGGCGGCTCTCTGACCGGGGGCACGGCCATGGCGTTCACCCCCGACGGCCGCCTGCTGGTCAGCCAGCAGACGGGTGCGGTCCGGATCATCAAGGCGGGCGTGGTGCTGGCGACGCCGTTCCATACGGCGACCGTCGAGAATCCCCTGGGCGGCGAACGCGAGCTGCTCGGCATCGCCGTCGATCCCGGCTTCGCCGGCAACGGTTCCGTGTACGTCCACCACACGGCTCCGACCCCGAGTCCCCACAACGGGGTCCGCCGCCTGACCGCCAGTCCGTCGAGCTCCGATGTTTCGGACGGCACCGAAACCGTGATCGTCGACCTGGAGGATCTCGGCTCCTCGAGCAGCCACAATGGGGGCGGCATGGCGTTCGGCTCGGACGGCAAACTTCATGTCGGCGTCGGCGACAACGTGAACGCCGCGAACGCCCAGTCGATCACGTCGCGTCCGGCGTGCCGGGAACCTCGGAGCAGTTCCTGCTGGGCGCCTCGGGCCCGGTGGATCTCCAGGTCGGCACCGACGGGGCGCTCTACTACCTGAGCATCACGGGCACTCCGGGGGTGTACCGCGTTTCGTACTCGACGACGCCGCCGGCCGCGACGCCGACCCCGGCGTCCGGCAAGAGCAGCGGCGGCAGGTGCGGCATGACGGGCCTCGAAGCGTTCCTCGCGGTCCTGCTGCCGGGGATGGGCCGGAAACGGTCCTGACGTCCCCGATCCGCCGGATTCCCCGGGTTGCCGCCGGACGGCGCAACTCGGGGGACCGACGCGGAGCTCCCCGGCCCTCATTGCTTGCCTCGCTCGCCCGGCTGTGGTATAAAACGATCACCATGAGCGTCATCAACTGGGCCAGCGGCATGGTCAAGGGCCTGTGGACCGTGGTCGTGGGCATGCGCATCACCATGCGCCATATGCTCCAGCCGACCGTGACGATGCATTACCCCGACGAGAAGTGGGTGATGCCGGCCACCTTCCGGGGATTCCTCAAGGTCGACATGGACGCCTGCATCGTCTGCGACCTCTGCATGAAAGCCTGCCCGGTCGATTGCATCACGATCGAGTGGGAGCGCCAGGCGGGGAAGAGCGGCAAGGTCGCGACCCGCTTCGAGATCGACTACCAGAAGTGCATGTACTGCGGCCTCTGCTCCGAGCCGTGCCCGACCGCCGCGATCTGGCACACGCACGAGTACGAGAACGCGAGCTACAACCGCGTCGCGCAGGTGATCGACTGGGTGCATCCCGAGAACAAGGTCACCAACCCGAACGCGAAGGCGAAGACGGAGAAACCGGCGGCGAAACCCGCGCCCAAGCCGGCCGCCGCGGCGCCCGCCGCGGGGGCTCCGGCGGCCGCGCCCGCCGCCGTCCCCGCGGGCGGAGGAAACGATCTCGACGGCAACGTGGTCGAGAGCGGCGTCGGCGGCAAGTCGTCGAATCCCGACCGCGGCCCCGTCGACAAGGTCTGGATCATCCCCGGCTGCATCGTCTGCGACGCCTGCGAGGACGCCTCGCCGGACGTCTTCCACGTCACGGACACGACGAGCGTCATCAAGATGGAGAGCCAGCCGAACTGGAACAAGCTGTCGGAGTCCATCGCGGACGCCGCAGCCGCGTGCCCGGTCAACGTCATCAAGTACGAGATCAAGAAGTAGCGCATGCCCTACTACATCAACGACGAGTGCATCGGCTGCACGATCTGCGCCAAGAAGTGCCCCGTGCCCTGCATCTGGGGCGGCACGGTCCACGAGTGGGCCAAGACCAAGGAATTCCACATCATCAACCCGCCCGACTGCATCGAGTGCGGCGTGTGCGCGTCCTACTGCCCCGTCGACTGCATCCAGAACGAGAAGGGCGCGATCGAGCCGAAGATCGAGGCCAAGCAGCGCCCCGTCGCGGTGGTCCGCGAGGAGAACTGCACCGGTTGCGAGTGGTGCGTCGACGTCTGCCCCTTCGACTGCATCGAGATGGTGAAGCCGGAGAACCCCTCCGAGTTCTTCGCCGTGGCCCGGGTCGTGCGTCCCAAGGACTGCGTCGGCTGCAAGCTCTGCGAGGAGGTCTGCGTCCAGAAGGACGCAATCGTCATCCTCTATCCGGACGGCACGTACGCCGACCGGGTGGGCGTGGAGTGCAAGACGACGTACCTGGGCCCGGACCGCATGCCCGGTCAGTCCACGCTCAAGCGCCTCTAAGGATTGAGCTACGCCGGCCTGACGCGCTGCGGCTGCGGCGCCTCCCTTCAGCCCCCCGCGAGCCGGCTCCGATACCGCTGTCCGGCCTGCGACCGCGTCTACGGCCAGATCGGGCGACCATCGGGCTCCACGACGGTGGCGGCGCCGGCAGCCTGGAAGACCGAAGCCTGGAAAGGGCCCGTGCGCCCGGTGACGGTGGACGGGCCCTCCCTCCCGGAACATCTCGAGCGGATCCGCTGGGGCTTCGTCCCGCGCGAGATGGAGGAACGGTGGTTCATCGTCGCGGACGGGAACGAGGTGCGCTTCCTTCGCAGCTGGACGGGTCAGCTCTGCTACGCGGCGCGCCTGACGCCGACCGGGATCCCGAATCTGACGCTGCCGGCGGAGTTGAAGGGGCAGGTCGCCGATCCCGAGTTCGTCCACCGGCTGATCGACCCGTATCTCGTCGGTGATCCGACCCGGGCGCCCTGATCGGCGTCGATTGAAAAGACCGGCGATCCCGAATACAATCAAACCCATGCCGACCTACGAGTATGTCTGCAACAAGTGCAAGCACCAGTTCGAGGTGCTCGTGCGCTCCAGCAGCCATAAGGTCTCGTGCGCCAGATGCAAGGGGAAGAAGGTCACGAAGCAGTACACGGTGTTCGGACTCAACCTGGGCGCCTCGCCGGAGCGGGGGATGAGCGGCCCGCTCTGCAGCTGCGGCATGGGCGGCTGCGCCATCTGCAGCGCGAAAGTCTGAGCGCGTGGGAACGACGGCAGACCCGGTCCGCTGGTTCGACTGGTCCGACGAAGCCTTCCGGAAGGCGCAGGCCGACGACAAGCCGGTGGTCCTCAATCTCACGGCCTCCTGGTCCCACGGCTGCCGCGTCATGGACGCCCAGACTTATGGCGACGCGGAGATCGCGGAGCTGCTCAACCGCGACTACGTGCCGATGCGCATCGACTGCGACCGCCGGCCCGACATCAACGACCGCTTCAACCTGGGCGGCTGGCCGACGACGGCCTTCCTCACGCCCGGCGGGGAGCTGCTCGGCGGCGCCACGTATGTGGCCCGCGACCAGATGAAGCAGCTGCTCGTGCAGCTGAAGCACGGATACGCCGCCAACAAGACCCGGATCGCCGAGGAGATCGCGCGTCGTGACGAGAAGATCCGCGAGGCGCTGCAGCCGCAGCAGACCGGCGTCGCGCAGCTCACCATGGAGGTGTTCCGGAAGACGCTGCGCGGCATCGTCGCGACGCACGACCAGAACTACGGCGGCTTCGGAAAGGCGCCGAGGTTCCCCCTCGTTCCCTCGCTTCGCGTCGTCCTCAACGCCTACCAGGAGACCCAGGGCCCCGACTTCGGCCAGGTCCTGAACAAGACCCTCGATGCGATGTCCGACCGCGGCCTGTACGACCACGAGCAGGGCGGCTTCTTCCATTACAGCACGAACGACAACTGGACGATGCCGCGCTTCGAGAAGCTGGTGGAGGACAACGCCGCGCTGATCCGGCTCTACCTGGACGCGTCGGTCGTGATGGAGCTGGACAAGCACCGGACCCGGGCCCTTCACGCCCTCGAGTGGGTGAAAACGCGGCTGCTCGACCCCGACCGCGGCGTCTTCTTCGGCAGCCAGGCCGCGAACGACGACTACTATGCCGCGATCCCGAAGGAGCGGCAGAAGATGGAACCGCCCCCGGTGGACCGGACGGTGTTCGTTCCCGGGTCCGCCGCGATGGCGTCCGCCTTCCTCCGCGCCGCGCAGGTGACGGGCGACGAATCGTGGGCGGCGACCGCGCTGCGCGGGCTGGACTGGCTGCTGCGCGAATGCACCCGCGACGGCGCCGTCGCGCATTACCATGACGGCGAGGCGCGCGTCTTCGTCCTGGCGCGCGGCCCCGTCGCGCTGGCCTCCACGCTGCTGGACGCGTGGGACCACAGCGGCGAGAAGCGCTACCTGGACGCCGCGGAGACGATGACCGAGGAGGTGCTCCGGCGTTTCTGGTCGGAGGCGGAGAAGGGGATCGTCGACCGGGCGGTGGACGCGATCGACTGCGGGGATCTCTGCCGCCAGCGGAAGAACATGCCGGAGAACGCGCTGACGGCCGAGAACTTCGCGCGGCTCTGGCGCATCACGGGGGCCGAGCGCCACAAGCGCTGCGCCGAGAAGGTCCTGCTGTCGTATCCCGACTTCGAGGACAGCTACGGGCACCCGACGGCGGAATATGCGCTGGCCGCCGACTGGATGGTCCGCGCGCCCGAGGAGGTCCGCGCATCGGAGCCCGTCGCGCTGCGACCCTACGTGCTGCGCCGGCTGGTGCGCCGGTGACCTGGTTCCCGGTGTTCCTGCTGCTCTATGCCCTGGGGACCGGGGCGTCGCTGATCGCGGTCCCGTACCGCCAGATCGGGAAGTACTACTTCAACTTCCATTCGACGGTCCTCCTCATCCTGGTCGCCGTCGCGCTTCTGGTCGGCCAGCCGTGGCGCCAGCTCGCCGAAGGCAGCCTCTATATGCGGGTCGTCGCCGGGCTCTCGCTGCTGTTCGCGGGACTCATTCTGTTCCAGAGCGTCCTGGTCCGCGCGGCGGAGGACGACCTGCGCGCCGACGTGCTGATCCTTCCGGTGTCGGCGGGGGCGGTGTTCATCATCATGGCCGCGTTCGGCTGGACGGCGTACGGAACGGGGACCGCGCTCCTGCTCACGCTGCATCTCCTGAGCGCGGGCCTGGTGCTCGGGACCTCGTTGATCGCCATGTCCACCGGCCACTGGTACCTCGCGAACGCGAAGCTCTCGTTCGACATCCTCATCCGGCTCTGCCGCATGTTCGTGCTGGCCATCGGCATCAAGGCCGTGATCGTCGCGATCTACGCGGTCTGGCGCTTCGAGGAGTACTGGCGCCTGGAGGACTTCTACAAGCTCGTGATGGGCGTGCGCATCGCGGCAGGGATCGTGCTGGCCCTGGTGCTCGCGCTCATGAGCCTGTCCTGCGCGAAGCGGCGCGCGAACCAGTCGGCCACCGGCATCCTCTACGTTGCGGTGACCTTCGTCCTGATCGGCGAGACGATCTCCCTCTACCTCACGCTCGGGAGCAACAAACCGATCTGAGTCGTCCGTCGACCCGACAAAAATGTCGCGTCCGCATCCAAATTCGCTCGTCCGGCCCTCCGGTCTCCGAATTGCCCCTACACTTCGATTGGAACGCCGCTTGCTTCATCCCGGAGGGTTGAAGGAGAACCGGGCATGTTGCGGTCGAAAATAGGTCGGATGCTGCTCCTGGGAGGCTTGGGTGCCTTCTGGCTGAGCGGGATCCTCTGGGGGATGCGGGAGCAGATGATCTGGGGCCGCGAGGCCGGGGCCGTGGGAAAGCCTGCCCGTTCCTGGCCCGGGGGCAGCCTCCTGACGCCTCCCTCGACGGCCCCGGTCCTCGTCCTGGCTGCTCATCCGAGGTGCCCCTGCACGCGGGCGAGTCTCGAGGAGCTCGCGATGATCCAGACGGCCGCCCGCGGCCGGCTCCGCTGCTATGTGCTGTTCACCCGCCCTGAAGGCTGCTCCGACGCCTGGGTAAGGACGTCCTCCTGGGACCTGGCCCTGGCCGTCCCCGGCGTCCAGCCCCTCATCGATCCGGAAGGCCGGGAGGCGCAGCGCTTCGGAGCCCGGACGTCGGGGCACGCGTTCCTGTTCGCCCCCGATGGTTCGCTGGTCTTCAGCGGCGGCATCACCCGCGCGCGGGGCGAGACCGGCGCCAACCCCGGCGCGTCCTGCATCGTGGACTTCGTGAACGGAAAAGCAGCGGCGGCCTCCAAGGCGGCGGTCTTCGGCTGTCCCCTGTTCGATTGAGAAGGAAGGTGTCATGATGTCCAGCCTGAAGACGGCGCGGTTCCGGGCCCCGCTCGAAGGCCGGGCTCTCGAGCTCTTCGAGATCCACCGAACCGACATCTACAAGCGCATGGACCGGCTCTTCGCCGTCCTACTGCTGGTCCAGTGGATCGCGGGCGTCGGCGTGGCGCTCTGGATTTCGCCGCTCACGTGGATCGGGCAGACGAGCCGCATCCATCCCCACGTCTGGACCGCCGTCTCCCTGGGCGCGCTGATCACGTTCTTCCCGGTCGCGTTGTGCGCCGCCTGGTCCGGCGCGGCGTTCACCCGCCACACCATCGCCGTCGCCCAGATGCTCTGGTCGGCCCTGCTGATCCACCTGACCGGCGGGCGCATCGAGACGCATTTCCACGTCTTCGGCTCGCTGGCGTTCCTTGCCTTCTACCGGGATTGGAGGGTGCTGCTGACGGCGACGATCGTGGTGGCGTCGGACCACATCGTACGCGGTTATTACTGGCCGCTCTCCGTCTACGGGGTGGACGTGCGGAGCGACTGGCGCTGGGTGGAGCACGCCGGCTGGGTGGTCTTCGAGGACGCCATCCTGATCCGCTCCTGCCGGCAGGGCGTGAAGGAGATGAGGGAGATCGCCGTCCGGCAGGCCGAGACGGAGTCCTCCGCCGAGAAGAAACACGAGGTTCTGGTCAACTCGATCGACGGCATCGTCTGGGAGGCGACGGCGCCCGATCTCCGCTACCGCTTCGTCAGCGCGCAGGCCGCGCGGATCCTGGGATACCCCGCCGACCGGTGGATCCTCGAGCCGGACTTCTGGAAGGAGCACCTGGTCGCCGAAGACCGGGACCGCGTCCTGCGGGAGCTCGGGGCGCACCTTCAGCGCGATGAGGTCTACGAGATGGAATACCGGCTCCGAGACGCCCAGGGCCGGCCGGTCTGGGTGCGGGACGCCGCCTCCGTCCACCGGACCCCGACCGGGCCGACGATCCTGCGCGGCGTGCTCACCGACATCTCCGAGCGCAAGCGTCAGGAGGAGCAGAGCCGGCGCAGCGAGAATCGCTTCCGCACGGTCGTCGAGCAGGCCGCCGACGCGATCTTCGTCCACGACCTGGACGGCCGCCTCCTGGATGCCAATGAGCTGGCCTGTTCCGCCCTGGGATACACGCGCGAGGAACTCCTCACCAAATCGCTCTTCGACGTCGAGCGCAGCGTCCCGCGCGAACATCTCCTCAAGGCATGGAGGACGCTGGTCCCGGGCAAACCCGTCACGGCGGAGGGCAACGCGACCCGAAAGGACGGCAGCACGTTCCCGGTCGAGGTGCGGGTGGGCCTTCTCGAGTCCGAAGGGGACGTGCGGGTCATGGCGCTGGTGCGCGACATCAGCGAGCGTCGTCGTCTCGATCGCATGAAGAACGAGTTCATCTCGACCGTCAGCCACGAGTTGAGGACGCCGCTGACCTCCATCCGCGGGGCGCTCGGGCTCGTGTCGAGCGGGGTGATCGGCGCGCTGCCGGAGAAGGCGAAGCCGATGGTGGACATCGCCGCCAAGAACTGCGAGCGGCTGGTCAATCTCGTGAGCGACATCCTCGACATCGAGAAGATCGCCTCGGGCCAGATGGTCTTCAAGATCCGCCCGCTCATCCTGGAGCACTTCCTGCGCCAGGGCGTCGAGGCGAACCGGGGTTTCGCCGAGGCCGCCGGGGTCGCGTTGAAGCTGGAGACCGGGGACGTCGATGCCACCGTGATGGCGGACGGCGACCGGCTGCTCCAGGTGCTCACGAACCTGGTGTCGAACGCGTGCAAGTACTCCCCGCGCGGCGAGACGGTGACCGTGAGGCTTTCGCGCCGGGGACAGCGGATCCGCGTGACCGTGCAGGACCGGGGCCCCGGGATCAGCGACGAATTCCGCTCCCGCATCTTCCAGAAGTTCGCGCAGGCCGACACCTCCGACGGGAGCCAGCGGAAGGGGACCGGCCTGGGGCTGTCGATCACCCGGGCCCTGATCGAGCGGATGGGCGGAACGATCGACTTCGAGTCCGCGATCGGCTCGGGGTCGTCCTTCTTCTTCGAGCTGCCCGAGGAGAAGACCCCGGAGCCCAGCAGCGCGCCGTCGTCGCGTCCCCGCCTCCTCGTCTGCGAGGACGAGCCGGACGTGGCCGAGGTCCTTCGCCGCATGCTCGATCGCGAGGGCTTCGACAGCGACCTCGCCCGGAGCCTGAGGGAGGCGCGGGAATACCTGGTGCGCACCCCTTATGCGGGCTTGACCCTCGATCTTGCCCTGCCGGACGGAAGCGGCATCACGCTGCTCCGCGAGCTCCGGCAGAACCCCGCGACCGCGAAGCTCCCCGTCATCATCATCAGCGCCAACCTCGACCAGAACCGTCCCGCGCTCACCGGCCACGCCTTCGGACTCGTGGACTGGCTGGAGAAGCCCATCCCGGAAGACCAGCTGAGAAACGCGCTGCGACGCTCCTGTCCGACGACCGCGGGCAAGCGACCGCGCGTACTCCAGGTCGAGGACGATCCGGATATCTGCCGCGTGGTCGCGGAGCTGCTCTATGGCATCGCCGACGTGGTCCAGGCCGACCGCATCCTCACGGCCTGGGAGAAACTCAAGCAGGAAGACTTCGACCTGCTGATCGTCGACATCGGCCTGCCCGACGGATCGGGCCTGGAGCTGCTGCCCGCGCTGAAGCGCTCCACGCGGACGCCGATTCCGGCCCTAGTGTTCTCGGCGCACGAGATATCGCCGAGGACGAAGAATCTCGTGAATTCCGCGCTGCTCAAATCGAAAACGTCGAACGACGACTTCGTCGAGCGGGTGCGCCAGCTGCTGGGCCGCGGGGTCGCGCCGCCCGCCGCGACGAAGACCTAGCCGAAGAGCGCCGGCACGGGATCGCCTTCTACTTCTGCACCTTGAAGTCCGCCTCCGACTTCCGCCACCAGTCGGCCCACTCGTTCGTCGTCTTGAAGGGTTGTTTGGTGATCGACTCCAGCGCCTTATGGGTCAGGGGGACCAGCAGCCGCGCCCGCTTGGGCGCGTCGGGATCCCCGACCGTTCCTCCAACGCCCGGGAGGCCGCCGCCGGTCACCGTTCTCGCTCCCGGGCCCGTGTTGAGCGCTTCGCGGCTTGCCGCCTCCAGGAAGCGGGCGTGTTCGATGAGCGGCGAGACGAAGCTCTTGTCCCGGATCTGACCGGCGGCTTCGATGGAGGCGCGCGACGTCGCCGGATCGGGCGATTTCAGGTTCGCCTTGAGGACGGCGTAGCCCAGGCCGTCCTGCAGGGTCTCCATCGACTCGACGAGCGCCGTCGAGACGAGCGGCTCCCCTGCATTGGGCCCGAAGGCCCGGCTGAGCAGGGTTACCGCCTTCTTCCGCTGTTCGCCGGTTGTTGCCGACAGCCCCCGGGCTGCCGCGATCCGCACCGTCAGGTCGTCCACGATGAGAAGGGCGCCGAGCCTGGCGACAACCTTGTCGTCCAGCGTTCGGGCAAGTTCGACCACCGCGGCCGCACGCTCCGACGGCTCCTTGGCCTTGTACGCCTTGTTGAATCTCTCCAGAGCTGCTTTGGAGGAGGCCTCCGGAGCGGCGGGGGCGTTCTGCAGACTCAACAGCGACAGCGCGATCATCCACCCGGTCATGAGAAGAGCTCCGACACGGGTTCGCCTCCGTCGAGGATGCGCAGCGGACGCGCTCCGGGGGTCAGGTACTTCTTGTCCGGGTCGACGCCGAACGCCTTATAGAGGGTCGCGAAGAGATCGCCGACGCCGACGGGGCGCTCCGCGATCTCGAGGCCCTGGTCGTCGGTCCGGCCGACCACGCGGCCCCCGGCGATGCCGCCGCCCGCGAGACAGGCGCACCAGTTCCTGGACCAGTGGTCGCGGCCCTGGCCGATGTTAATCTTCGGAGTGCGCCCGAACTCGGTCATCAGCAGCACCATCGTGTCGTGCAGCATGCCGAGCCGGCCGAGGTCCTCGAGCAGGGCGGCATAAGGCGTGTCGATGTCCGTCATCAGCCGCTTGTGCCCGCCGAAGTTGTCCGAGTGCGTGTCCCAGTTGCCGTACTGGATCTCCACGAAGCGGACGCCCGACTGCACCAGGCGCCGGGAGAGCAGGGCGGCGCGGCCCAGCGGCGTCTCGCCGTAGAGCTTCCGCGTCGCATCGGGTTCCTTCGCGACCTCGAAGGCCTTCAGGTCCGCCGACGCGAGGATCTTCCACGCCCGTTCGTAGGTGCGCTCGCGCGCGTCGATGCGCGCATCCGCGTGGCGGCGGTTCCAGTCCTCCTCGAAGCCGCGCAGCAGCCGCCAGCGGCGGTCGAGAGTGCCCTTGGCGAAGTATTCGGTCGAGGCGACCAGGTCCGCCGACGGGTTTTCCAGGCGGTCGATGATCGCGGGTCCGCGGTCGGCCGCCAGGTACGCGGCGCCCGCGGGGGGATCCCCGCCGAGCACGACGCAGCCGGGCAGGTCGGTCTTTCCCGGGCCGAGCTCCTCGAGGATGACGCTGCCGACGTGCGGGTGCTGGAGGTCGGGGTTTTCGCGGTATCCCGTATGCAGGAGATAGGTCGCCGTGTCGTGGTTCGGATCCCTCGAATTCAGCGTGCGGATGAGGGAGACCTTGTCCATCTGCTTCGCCGTCTTCGGCAGGTGCTCGGAGATCTGGATCGACTTGGCCGCTGTCGGGATCGCCTTGAAGGGCCCGCCGAACTCGGTGCCGGGTTTGGGATCCCAGGTGTCGATCTGGCTTTGCGCGCCCTGCATCCAGAAGAGGATGCAGGCCTTCGCCTTCGCCGCCTTGTCCTGGCCGAGCGCAAGGGGGAGGCCGAACTTCGAGGCGACGCCGGCCGCCGCGGAGCCCCCGAGGGCCATCCGGACGAAATCGCGCCGCGAGCAGTTGGGGCAGTGGCTCATCGATCACCCGACAAAAACGAACTCGGAGGAGTTGAACAGCATCCAGAAGACGTCGGCGTAGCCGTCGATATACGCATGCGCCGGGTTGCCGGCGGAGCGCACGTGTTCGACGAGCGCCTTTTTCTCAGCCTTGGTGGGCGGACGGCTGACCATGAGGAGGAACAGCTCGTCGATGCGGTGCTCGGGGTCCGCGGTCTGTTTGCAGACTTTCTGGACGAGGCTGAACTGCGAAACCATCAGGAGCTGGATGTCGCGGTTGTTCATGAGCTTGATGGCGAGACGGTCGGTGCCGTTGGACAGGACCTCCTCGGGGTCGCGCCCCTTGGGGAAGAGGAGCTCCTTCGCCTGCATCGTGCGGACCATCCAGAAGACCTCGGGGTCTTTGAAGAGGGCGATCTTCTCCGGGTTCTTCTCGTACTGGGCGCGGAAGTAAGGCTCCCACTGGAAGGCATGGTTCCAGACGCGCATGAACTGCGTGGTGTTCATCATCTTGAGCGGGCCCGCGGCGTAGGCCTCGCGGCCGGCCTCGGGTCCCTCGCTCGAAAGCTGGTAGGCCCGGCAGCTGACGATCGCCTTCGTGAGGCTCCGAAGGCTGTCTTTGCCTGCGTGATACGAGCGCGTCAGCAGGTCCAGCAGCTCGGGTTGCCCCTTGCCGTGCTTGCCCGCCAGCAGCGGCCGGCCGAAATACAGGCGCCAGTAGCGGTCCACGAGGGCGCGCGCGACGGCGTCGTGTTCCATGGTGAGAAAAAGCCGCGCGACGCCGGCGCTCCGGGTCTCGTCCGGCTCGAGGGAGCGGCCGTCGAGGAAGCGGGGCTCGGCGAAGACCTCGCCCAGGTCGTCGCGGAGCGTGCCGGGGTTGCGCACGGGGACTTCGTCGAGCGTGCCGTTGCCGGCGCGGAGCGGGCGGAAGAACGCGGCGTACTGCCAGAACTCCTCGTGCGTCATCGCATCGAAGGGATGGTCGTGGCACTGCGCGCAGCGGAGGTCGCGGCCGAGGAACAGCCGGGCGGAGGCCCGGGCCAGCCCGGCCGGCGGCTCGCCGGGGTTCAGGTGTTTTGCCGCGAAGTTTGCCGCGGGGTTTTCCGACAGCTTCCCGCTCGACGAAAGAAAGGCCCGGACGAGCTCGTCGCCGGGCATGTCCTCGGTCCACGCCTTCTTGAGCCAGACACAGAGCGCGCCCAGATCGAGGCGACGCAGGTCGCGGAAGTCGATGTCGTGGCCCATGAGCCACTGGACCCAGAGGTGTGCGAAGTACTCGGCCGCTTCGGGGCTCGCGAGCAGCTCGTCGATCTTTTTCGCGCGCTTGTCCTTGCGTGCGGATTTCAGGAAGCTGCGGACCTCCTCGGGAGGCGGCACCAGACCCGTGAGATCGAGGCTGACGCGGCGGAGGAAGACGGCGTCGTCGCAGGGGGCCGCGGGCTTGAGGTCGCGCTTCTTCCAGTGGGCGTCGAACCAGCCGTCGAGGTCGGGGTCGGAGGACGGCTGGGCTTTCGGCGCTGGCGCCTGAAGAAGACAGGCCAGGACGACGGCAATCGCGCTCACCCTAAGATCATGACGCAGCCCGCGTCGAAACTCCTGCGCGCTACGAGCGATCCAGTCCCTTCATCCGCTGATAGTGGGCGGCGGCCTTGAGGCGGTTGCCGCAGAGGGCCATGCTGCACCAGCGCCGCGCTTGGTTCTTGGTCGTGTCGTAGAAGTAAAGCACGCACTTTTCGTTGCCGCATTTGCGGACGCGCCCGAAGTCGGCGCCCGCGAGGAAGGCCGCGGTGGAGCGCGCGAGCGGCTCCAGCAGCTGGACGGCTCGCCGGGGATCGGACTCGAATTTCAGGGCATAGCCCGTGCCGTCCTCGACCAGGCGATGGAAACCCCCGCCGGAGGCCAGCAGCTGGTTGAGCGAGCGGACGGCCGCCGGCGCCAGCACCCGGGTCTTCCAGAGCGGCTCCGCCGCCGTGTGAAGGGTCTGGCGGAGCTTTCGGGCGTGGTGCAGGGCCTCGCGGGCCTGGGTCGTCCCCGACCAGGCCCGGGCGGCGGCCTCGGTCTTTCCCGGCTCCAGGAGGCCGGCCATCACGAGCCAGTCGAGAAGGTCCGGATACGTCTCCAGACGATCGACGAGCGTCCCGCCCAGAATGAACTTCGTGTTGACGAAGTCCAGCCAGGCCGGGTTGCCTTCCAGGAACAGGAAACGCGGCTCGGTCATCTAACCAATTAAACTTGATTTGACTGGTTATATTCCGGAATATCACCGTCGAAGTCTATGTTAGCTAGTTTGAACGGTCCAGCAATGAAAGGAGACCTTATGGCGGCGACGGTGCAGATGGGCCACGTGGGGCTGAACGTGAGCGACCTGGGTCGCTCGAAAAAGTTCTACCAGGACCTCCTGGGCTTCGAGGTGAAGCTCGAGTCGGAGGAGCGCGGCAGGAAGTTCATCCTGCTGGGTCGGGGGCCGGCGATCCTGCTGACGCTGTGGGAGCAGGCGAAGGGCGGCTACGCTCCCGGGCAGGCCGGGCTGCATCATCTGTCGTTCCAGGTGGACCACATGGACGAGGTGCGCAGCACCGAGGGCAGGCTCCGCTCGCAGGGAATCGACTTTCATTACTCGGGCGTGGTTCCTCACGCGCACGGGACGGCGTCGGGGGACATCTTCTTCAGGGATCCCGACGGCATCCGCCTGGAGCTTTTCGCGCCGACCGGCGCCGAAGGGCTTCCCGCGCCGAAGGGCGACCTGCCCAGCTGCGGATTCTTCTAGGAGCGACGATGACTTTCCATCCGGGCGAACGGGAGATCCAGCACCGTGCGGGCGTGCAGTCGATGGCCGACAAGGTCGGCCGCATCATCCAGGACTCGATCCCGGAGGCGGCCGCCGACTTCCTCGAGCGGCAGCGGATGCTGGTCCTGGGCTACCGGGACGAAGCGGGCCGGGTCCGGGCGTCGCTCGTGACGGGGCGTCCGGGCTTCGCCCGCGTCACCGACCCGCGGACCCTGCGGATCGCCGCTCCGGGAATCCCCGACGGAGAAGCGGCCGTCCTGGCCATCGACTTCGAGCATCGCCAGCGAATGCGGCTCAACGGCCGTCTGGAAAACGACGCGGGCGGCGTCGTCATCCGCGCGAAGGAGGTGTACTCCAACTGTCCCAAGTACATCCAGCGCCGCGTCGTGACCGGCGATAGCGACGGGATCTCAAAGCGCACGACGGGGAAAAGTCTCTCCCCGGCCCAGCGGGACCTCCTCGTGCGCGCGGACACCTTCTTCATCGCCACCGTCCCACCGGGGCTCTCCGCGGACGTTTCCCACCGCGGCGGGAATCCGGGCTTTGTCCGGGTGCCGGACGCGACCCATCTCGAGTGGGACGACTTCCAGGGCAATGCGATGTTCAACACGCTGGGCAATCTCGTGCAGGACCCGGAGGCGGGGCTGCTCTTCGTCGACTTCGAAGGCGGCCGCATGCTGAACCTGAACGGTCGGGCGAGGGTGGTCGGGGACCAGGAGCGTCGGGTCGTCCTCGAGATCCGCGAGGTCTCCGAGGAGCCGGACGGGAACCCGCTGCGCTGGGAGCTGCCCGACACCTCGCCCTTCAACCCGCGTTGAAGGCTCACGCGCGCCGCGGGATATGGCCGTTGAGCGCGAGCAGAGGCACCTGGCCCCGGATCCCGGACAGGCAGTTCTGCGCCGCGAGCAGCGACATGCGCCGCCGCGTCTCGATCGTCGCGCTCCCGATATGGGGGACGAGCACCGCGCCCGGACAGCGCAGCAGGTCGGGATGCACCTCGGGTTCCTTCTCGTACACGTCCAGCCCCGCGCCCGCGATCCGCTTCTCGAGGAGCGCCGCGGCCAGGGCCGCCTCGTCGACCACCGGGCCGCGGGCGATGTTGACCAGGTAGGACGTCGGTTTCATCAGCGCGAGCTGCGGAGCCCCGATCAGGTGCTGCGTGTCCTTGGTGAGCGAGACGGTCAGCACGACGATGTCGCTCTCGCGGAGCAGCACCTCGAGCTCCCGCGGCGACGCCCCCGTCGCATCCTCAAGTTCCGGCTTGGGCGTGCGGCTCCAATAAACGGCGCTCATGCCGAAGGTCCTCGCCTTCCGCGCCACGGCCTGGCCGATGCGGCCCGCGCCGACGACCCCGAGCACTTTCCCCGGCAGCTCGGTGCCGAGGAAGAAGAACGGCCCGAAGCCCTTCCATTCGCCGGCGCGCACCAAGCGGTCTCCCTCCGCGATCCGGCGGGTCGTCGCCAGGATGAGCGCCCAGGCCAGCTCCGCCGTCGTCTCCGTCAGGCTCCCCGCCGTGTTGGAAACCCAGATCTTCCGGGCCGTGGCCGCCGCGACGTCGATATGGTCCACCCCGACGCCGAAGTTGGCGATCATCTTCAGGGAGGCGGCCGTATCCATCAGCTCGCCGTCGATCTTCGGATGACCGACGACCAGCAGGCCGTCCGCCGGACGGACCAGGTCCAGGAGCTCCTGACGGGAGGACTCCCGGTCGCCGGGCCCGACGGTCACGTCGGCCTCGGAGCGCAGCAGCGAGAGCGCCTCCTCGGCGATGGGGCGGGTGACGTGGACGCGGGGCACCGGGGAATCCTACCAAATGCGCGAATTCTCCGCTCCAAACCGCGACGATACGTTAGAGAGTATAAGGAGACCGGTATGAGCCTTCTGACCCTGGCCCTCGCCGCCGCCCTGGCGGGCGCCGACGAGCCGACGTATGCGGTCGTGGTCGAGCTGGACAACGTCTGCGGCCGCGACTGCGTCGCGCTCCTCGAGAAGGAACTCCGCAAGATCGACGGCGTCAAGTCCGCGGAGATGTACGGCGACAAGTTCCACTTCCGGCTGGAGGTCCTCGAGACCAAGTCGCTGCTGCCCGCCGCGGTCCTGGCGGTGACGGACCGGATCCGCAAGGACAGCAAGGGCGAGGAAGACTTCCCCTTATTGAGCTTCGAGGTCACCGTGGCGGGCCACGTCGAGAAGCAGGGCGACGCGCAGGTGTTCACCGCCAAGGGTTCGGGGCAGAAGTTCGCGCTGAAGTCCGCCAGACCGCTGCAGGAGAAGTCGACGCTCACGCTGACCGGCCGCGTCAGCGCGGAGAAGGGCCTCCCGCTGCCGCTGCTCGAGGTCGTCGAGACTCCGAAGTAGCCCCGACCCGCCCCATATGGTCTAATGCCCCCCGTGGAGATCATCTCCTACTGCGACCATTGCTACAAAGGCACCCGCTTCGACTCCGCCCTGGCGCCCTCCGAAGTCGTCTGCGACAAGTGCGCAGACCGGCGCGCGGTGACGATGACCGAGAGCATCCGGGACCGGAACGTGGTCGACCGCTGCGTCCTCTGCGGCTGCGGGCATCTCTATATCGAGAAGGACTTCAACGGCTACCTGGGCTTCGGCATCATCGTCGCGGCGATCGTCGGATCCGCCCTCCTCTGGGTGCGGAACGTCTATCTTTCCGTCGCGGTCCTGGGGGTGGCAGCGCTGGTGGACCTGGTCGTCTGGCTGATCTCGCGCGAGCGGACGGTGTGCTACCGCTGCGTCGCGTCCTACCGGCGCTCCGCGCCGAATCCCGCCCACGAGCGCTACGACCTGGGCACCGCCGGGCGTTTCGCGGACGACTACGATGAGCAACGCCAGCTCCATCAGAAATAAAGCCCTCGAGCTCGGCTTCGAGCGCGTGGGCTTCGCGCGGGCCGGCGCGGTGCCGCACGGCGAGGCCCTCGGCCCCTGGCTCGACGTCGGCTTCCACGGGGAGATGGCGTGGATGGCGAAGTCGCCCGAGCGGCGTCTGGATCCCGCGCGGCTGCTCCCGGGGGCGAAGACCGTCATCTGCGTCCTCAAGAACTACCAGAGCCCGGGGACGCATTCCGCGGATCCCGCCGTCGGTCGCATCTCCCGCTACGCGTGGGGCGACGACTACCACGACGTGCTGCTCGGGAAGCTCCACGAGCTCCGCGACTACGTCGAAGGTCTCGGCGGGACGGCGAAGGTCTGCGTCGATACGAACGCAATCCTCGAAAAGCCCTGGGCGCAGGAGGCCGGCCTGGGCTGGCAGGGCAAGCACTCGAACGTCCTCTCGCGGGAGATGGGGTCGTGGTTCTTCCTGGGGGAGCTGATCACGGACCTGGAACTCGAGCCCGACCCGCCGCACCGCGAGGAGTATTGCGGCAGCTGCACCGCGTGCATCGATCTCTGCCCGACGAAGGCGATCGTGGCCCCCTATGTGGTGGATTCCCGGAAGTGCATCGCGTACCTCACGATCGAGCACCGGGGCGCGATCCCGCGCGAGCTGCGCCCGCTGATGGGGAACCTCGTCTTCGGGTGCGACATCTGCCAGGACGTCTGCCCCTGGAACAAGTTCGCGCAGGTGGCGCCCGAGCGGGAGTTCTACGCGCGCGACGGCAACGCGGCCCCGTCGCTGATCGGCCTCATGTCGATGACGCGGGACGACTTCAACCGCCGCTTCAAGGGCAGCCCCGTGAAGCGCGCGAAGCACGCCGGCTTCCTCCGCAACGTCGCGATTGCGCTCGGCAACTCGAAGGATCCCGCCGCGGTGCCCGTGCTGGAGAAGGCGCTGGAGCACGAGGAGCCGCTGGTGCGGGCGCACGCCGCCTGGGCGCTGGGCCGGCTGGGCGCCCGCGCCGCGCTGGAGCGGCGCCGCCCCGCGGAGACGGAGGCCGAGGTGATCGAGGAGATCGACGCCGCCCTGGCCGCGCCCTGACGATGGGCGTCGCGGTCTATGTCATGCCCCTGGCCACCTGGCTGTCCGGCGATTTCCGGACCGTCTGGGCGGGGGGCGAGGCGACCCCGCCGAAGTTGCGCCGCTCCGGAGAGGAGGCGGAGGAGCTGCGGGAGGAGTTCCTCGAGCGGATGGAATCGCTGCTGGGAAGGCGTCCCGACTGGGACGACAGCGGACCGGCGCGCTCGGCGACGGCGTTCAGCGCGCACGCGTTCTCGCTGCCGTTCCTCCAGGCGCGGCGCTGGTCCTATAAGGTGAAGCTGCCGCAATTGAGCGTCCTCGAGGCGGCGCAGATCTGGATTCCCGACGCGTTCGAGTCCATTTTCCACATGACGTCCCCGTGGAGTGACGACGAAGAGCTGATGATCGCGTCGCTGCCGCAGGTACGGACGGAGCTCGACCGCCTGCTCGAGGGCCTGGACGTCGGGGAAGGCTGGGAGGAGTACCGCGAGATCGCGCAGGCGGCGCGGGCGCTGCGGGGAGCGGCGGAGTCGGCGATCGGGCACAACGTTCCGCTGATCGTCGAGGGCTGAAAAAAAGGGGACTCCCAGGAACGGCAGGACCAGCCCGTGAGGGCTATTCAGTTGTCCGCTGCAGTTCCTGCGAGCCCCCCGCCTCCGGGAGGCGGCCGGCTAGAGCAGGGGGCGGTTCCGCGGCAGCGCCCGCGCTCCGCGGACCGGGAAGCAGTCGCCTTCCGGTTCCGGGTTCTCCTCCCGAAGCGGCGGCAGGCACACGACGCAATACGGGCGGTTTTCGAGCAGCCTCGCCCGCAGCTTCAGGAAGTCCCACTCCCGGAGGTCGGCGCCGCACTCCGCGCACGTCATGATGGTCATCATGAAATCCTCCTTTCCACCCTGAATCTACGACGCAGGCCATGAAGCCCCTATGCGCGCCAGATCAAGATTGAATGAAGGCCGGGGGGGGCAGGCGCGCCTTCTTGCTGTGGCCCGTGGTCTGAGGCCTTCCTCAGGCCGGCTTGCGGCCGATGAAGACCGCGCGGTCGCCGTCGACGGTGTCGAGGACCGGCTCGAGGCCGGGATAGAGGCGGGGGAATTCTCCGGGCTGGATGCAGTACGACTCCGCGATCCCGCTCAGCGACTGCTCGCAGAACAGCGTGCCGCCGGGGGCCAGGAGCCGGGCGAGCTCCGGCGCGATCGCTCGCTCGAGGAAGCGGGTGACCACGATCGTGTCGAAGGGGCCGCGGAAGGGCAGGCGCAGGGCGTCGGCCTGGACGAGGTGCACGGGGGCCTTGAGCTCCGCCGCGCGTTTCCGCGCCCGGTCGAGGGCCACGTCCGACAGGTCGGTCATCGTCACCGTCCAGCCGGCCAGCGCGAGGATGGCCGCATTTTCGCCGAGGCCGCCGGCGACGTCGAGGGCGCGGCCGCGGGTCAGCCGGCCCTGGTACATCAACAACGGGATGGAGGGCAGCTCGTGCCCGCCCTTGCGGTGCTTCTCGTTCCAGCGCGCGCGGTCGGGGTTCATCGCCGGATCGCCAGCTGGACCAGCTCGCCCCCGCCGACGTAGCGGGAGCGGATGTGCTCGAAGCCGTTGTCCGCGAGCAGCTTCCTCATCGAGCCGAGCGTATAGTGCGCGATGTGCTCGTGGGCGTACGCCTCGGGCTTCAGCGCGTTGTAGAAGTACTCCAGGATCACCCAGAACATCCGGTCGTAGTCGGGCGTGCCGATGATCAGCCGCCCCCCGGGCTTCATCACGCGCCGGATCTCCCCCATGATCGACGGCTTCGGCGGGATGTGCTCGATCACCTGGGAGAAGATGACCTCGTCGAACGCGCCGTCGGGGAAGGGGAGATCGTAGACGCTGCCGCGCAGCGCCAGGCAGCCGCGGTGCGACATGAACCGCAGCTTCTGGATGGAGACGTCGAGGCCGACCATGCCCGGAACGCTTTCCAGGATGCGGCTCGACCCGCACCCGATGTCGAGCACGCGGCCGCCGGCCCGGTGCCAGTCCATGATGATCTCGTGCCGCTTGCGCTGCCAGTAGCGCTGGAGGAAGTGCTTGCTGTCGTAGGCGCGGTGATCGTAGTCGCACCAGTCGCAGCCGTTCCTCAGCTGCCAGAGCGAGTGCAGGGTCGCGGCGAGCTGCAGGCCGAACTTGAAGACCCGCGCCTTCGAGACGCCCGCTCCCCGGGCCTTATAGGTGAACGGGACCTCGACGACCCCGTGCCCCATGCCGACCAGCTTGATCAGGATCTCCTCGAGCGCGTCGAAATTGCGCCGGGTGATCTCGATCTCCTGGAGGGCCGACCGGCGGTACAGGCGGAAGCCGCTCGACATGTCGCGGATGGGAATCGAGAGCACCCGGCGGAACACGGTGTTCAGGATCCGGCTCAGGGTCGACCTCAGGCCGCTGACCTCGGACGAGCCGCCGGGCGCGTAGCGGGACGCGATGGCCACCGCGGCCCTGTCGCGCTGGGCATAGAGGTCGCGGATGAATCCGGGGTCGTGGGAGTAGTCCGCGTCCATCGTGACGATGTACTTCCCCTGCGCGAGCTCGAACGCCTCCTTCAGGGCCATGCCGTAACCGCGTGCCTTCTGGAAGTGCACCTTCGCGCCGTGCATGGCCGCCCGCGTCGGCGTGTCGTCGGTCGAGCCGCCGTCGATGACCACGATCTCGTACGGGCCGATGGTTTTGGCGACGTCGTGGAGCCGGGGGAGGGGCACGGAGAGGTTGTCCGCCTCATTGATGGCGGGGAGGATGATGGAAAGCTCTGTCACCGGTTTGCCCACTATAGCATACGGGAAAGAAGGCGGGTAGCATGGGGGCATATGCTCCGGGACGGATTCGGCCGCGTCGTCACGAACCTCCGGATCTCGGTCACCGACCGCTGCAACCTGCGCTGCGTCTACTGCATGCCCGCGGAGCCGGAGTGGTTTCCACAGCCGGAAATCCTGACCTTCGAGGAGATTGAGCGGCTGGTCCGCGTCGCCGTCTCGCTGGGCATCCGCGATTTCCGCATCACCGGCGGCGAGCCGACCGCGCGGAAGGATCTGCCCGAACTGATCCGCCGGGTGGCCGCGGTGCCGGGCGTGGCGGATCTCGCCATGACGACCAACGGCATCCTCCTCAAGAAGCTCGCCCGGCCTCTCCGCGACGCCGGGCTGCAGCGCCTCAACGTCAGCCTCGACACGCTGAACGGCGAGAAGTTCGTCCACCTCGCGCGGCGGGACGGCTTCCGCCAGACCTGGGAGGGCATCGAGGAGGCGGAGCGCGCCGGCTTCAGCCCGCTCAAGATCAATATGGTGGTGCTCCGCGGGGTGAACGACGACGAGGTCGTCGACTTCGCCGCGATGGCGCGGACGCGGCCCTGGCAGATCCGCTTCATCGAGTTCATGCCGCTCGACGGGGACAATGCGTGGACGCGCAACCAGGTCGTTCCGGCACGGGAGATCCTCGAACGGATCCACGAGAAATGGCCGCTCGACCTGAACGCGGACGGGCCGCTGAGCGATCCCGCGCGGGTCCACCGGTTCAAGGACGGGAAGGGCGACATCGGGGTGATCGCCAGCGTCACGGAGCCGTTCTGCGGCTCCTGCGACCGGGTCCGGGTGACGCCGGACGGAAAGCTGAGGACCTGCCTGTTCTCGACGGTCGAGACCGATCTGAAGGGGCCGATGCGCTCGGGCGCGGACGACGCCGAGATGGCCGGCCTGTTCCAGCGCGCGGTGGCGTCGAAGGAAGCGGGACACGGCATCAACCGGGCGGACTTTGTAAAGCCGGCGCGGGCGATGTACGCGATCGGCGGCTGAAAGTTCTTGAAGTGATCGCGCGCGCCGGTATAGTGCAACATATCCTATGCAGGATCGGGAGGGGGCAGTAGCGGTCTTCGTTCGCTGGCCG
>Ga0137410_10000415_pt1 | contig 30056 bp, 16 predicted proteins | sample CZODoug1_16funga_FD_108878 | JGI IMG/M metagenome (GOLD analysis project Ga0137410, IMG submission 108878) | Vadose zone soil fungal communities from Angelo Coast Range Reserve, California, USA - CZODoug1_16fungal (Illumina Assembly) | ecosystem: Environmental > Terrestrial > Soil > Vadose zone... | reverse complement strand
TTACTTCGGCTGTTGCGCCGTTGACGACGCCACCTACTTAAGAACGCGGGCATTCGTACTGAGCGAGGACAATCCCTACTTCTTTCGCGGGCGGGCGGGCGAAGGAATCGGCGGCCCGCACGTGGGGCTAAACATGATTTGGCCCTTGGGAATCATTATGCGCGCGTTGACCAGCCGCGACGACCGAGAGATTCTTTCCTGCCTTAAGATGCTGAAGACGACGCACGCAGGAACAGGCTTCATGCACGAATCGTTTGAACGGGATCACCCGAAGAAATTTACGCGCTCCTGGTTTGCGTGGGCGAACACGCTCTTCGGTGAGTTGGTGTTAAAGGTGCACTCCGAACGACCGCAGCTATTGCGCCGAGTGGTTTAGCATCGTAACGTAGCGAACGCTAACCAGAGTTAGACCAGAAGCGTGATCGTTTAGAGGCAGGCAATCCCCGCCGGTTCAACGCTGAGACGGCGGGCAATGCCCGCCTCTAAACAACGATCCAGAATTGAGAGATCACATGCAGTATCGTGAATTGGGACGTACCGGATGGAAGGTGTCTGCGATCAGTTTTGGCACCTGGGCGATTGGCGCCGAGTGGGGTGCTGTCGATGATCGGGAGTCTCTAGCCGCGCTTCATCGCGCCCTGGACCGTGGCGTGAATCTCTTCGACAGCGCGGACGTCTACGGCGATGGCCGCAGTGAACGGCTGCTGGCACAACTGCGTGATGAACGCAGTGAGTCCTTCTATGTCGCCACTAAGGCGGGTCGCCGCCTCGATCCGCATGTTGCCAGTGGTTACAACCGGCAGAACCTCACCGCGTTTGTTGAGCGCAGTCTTCGGAATCTCAAGACAGACACGTTGGACCTGCTGCAACTGCATAGCCCACCAACGCCGGTCTATTACATGCCGGAAGTGTTCGAGGTGCTCGATGAACTTACGAGTGCCGGCAAGCTACGTCACTATGGCGTCAGCGTCGAGAAAGTGGAAGAGGCCTTGAAAGCCATCGAATACCCAGGCGTGCAATCAGTTCAAATTATTTTCAACATGTTCCGGCAACGCCCGAGCGAATTGTTTTTCGCCGAGGCGCAGCGCCGGCGTGTCGGCATCCTCGCGAGGCTACCACTGTCGTCGGGTATGTTGTCAGGCAAGTTGACGCCCAAAAGTCACTTTGCCGCCAATGATCACCGTGCTTTCAATCGGCATGGCGAGTCGTTTGACCGCGGTGAGACTTTTTCAGGATTGGACTACAACATCAGTTTGCAGGCGGTAGAAGCGCTTCGTCCGCACGTGCCGACGGGCTCAACGATGGCGCAAATGGCCTTGCGCTGGATACTGATGTTTCCGGCGGTGACCTGCGCAATCCCGGGCGCAAAGCGACCGGAACAAGTGGACGAAAATGCGCGCGCTGCGGACTTGCCACCGCTGACCACTGAAACTATGTCAGCGATCGAAGACATCTACAATCGGCAGATACGCCCGCAAGTACATCATTATTGGTGAAGGATTTTAGCCTCGATGTTTTCCTAAAGGCTCAAGCACAAACACCATGATAAAGACGAAACCATCACTATTGTGCATCGCCGTGGGCATGGTCTTCGCTACAGTCATCGCTACTAGTGCGCAATCCCGGGATTTGCCGGTGTATGAAGTGTCACGAACGGCGACGCCAGTTAAGGTTGATGGAAAGCTGGATGATGTCGTTTGGACCAAAGCCGCCCGCTTCCGCGACTTCCGCCTGAATCTGGATGGCTCGCCAAGCGCCTCCAAAACGGAAGCCAAAGCACTTTATGACGATAATTTTCTCTATGTCTCCTTTCGCTGTTCCGACAACAATATTTGGGCCACCTTCAAGAGACGCGACGAGCATCTTTGGGAGGAAGAGGTCGTAGAAGTATTCGTACAAGCCGATCCTCAGCAGAGAAGTTACATCGAGTTGGAGGTCAATCCGCTCGGGACGATGCTCGACATTTACCTGCTCGATATACGCAAGCCGCTTCATTACGAGAGCTGGAATAGTGAAAAGCTCAAGTGGGCGGTACAGCTGTTCGGAACGGTGGACGGAAAGGACGGCGACAAGGAGTGGACCTGCGAGATCGCCCTTCCAATGGAAGATATCGTGACCGCTGGAAATCTTCCGCCCCGAGTGGGGGATCGATGGAGGTTGAATCTATACAGAGTGGAGAAGCTGCCGACACCGGCATTGCTGGCGTGGTCTCCAACTTTCAAAGATGACTTTCATATCCCGAGCAGGTTCGGCGAAATAGTTTTTACCAACGATCTGGTTCGGTGATTACGGTCAACATCAGCGGTGATGTTTCTGACGTTGATCAGCCCCGCCTCGCTGGTTCATACCGATTTCGGGGTTATGAATCCGGCCTTAGCTCCTCCCGCAGAGAGAAGGGAAATCGTTGACTTCGGCCGTCCTTTATAATATTGATCCATGCTCACTTCGTTGAAGGCTGCCAAGCGGGCCGCTTAGTACATACGAGACTCAGGACGCAATTAGGATAGGGGGTCAAGCAAGTGCGACGAATCGATCTGAGAACGGTTCAGGCCGCCAACCCACATACCATTCGCGACATTAACCGGCAAATAGTGCTGAATTACGTTCGCGAAAGGGAGCCGATCTCGCGAGCCACAATCGCCCGCGAGACGGCTTTGCAACGATCTACTATCTCCGAGATTATTGAGGCGCTGACCGGCGAGGGCCTGGTCGAGGAGATTGGTGAAGGTAAATCAACTGGCGGCCGGCGACCGACGTTGTTGCGATTGCGCACGGTTGGCGCTATTGCCATTGGCGTCAATATCACTCCCACCTACACGACGATTGCGAGTAGTGATCTGGCCGGAGTTGTGGTGCAACAAGAAGCCTTCCGAACTGATCCCGCTCCCGAACGCACCTTTGACCGTATCATAGAAATCATTCGCAAGTTTTCTGACCAGGGTTCAATCGAGGGGATTGGCGTAAGTATTCCCGGACTCGTTAATCCCGCGACTGGTAATGTGATCTTCGTCCCGTATTTTAAGTGGCGTGACTTACCGATCGCCGAAACGATCTCTCAGTCGACCGGCCTGCCGGTTACCATAGACAATGATGCCAATGCAGTTGCCCTGGCCGAGTTATGGTTTGGACGACCCGAAGTCAGGGATGCGCGTGACTTCATCTTTGTGCTGGTTGCCGATGGAGTGGGAACTGGAATCATTTTTGACGGCCAGGTCTATCGCGGAGTACGCGGAGCTGCAGGCGAGTTTGGCCACATGATCGTGGGCACCAACGCACCAGTCCTCTGCTCATGCGGAAACGATGATTGCTGGGAGGCCTTCGCTTCTGAGCGCGCCGCTACCGCGCGCTACCAGAGGTTAAGCGGAGCGAGCAGCGCGCCAGATTTTGAGACTCTGATTGAGAGAGCTCTGGCTGGAGAACAGGAAGCAAAGACCGCCCTCACGGAGACGGCTCGTTATCTCGCCATCGGTATCTCCAATCTTGTTGTCGGCTTTAGCCCGGAAGCGGTGATAGTGGGTGGAGCGATAACTCGAGCCTGGTCGTTGATCGAGAAAACTCTCACGGAAAAAATAGAGCGTAGTGTTCGCCGAGGGTTGCCGTCGGCGCGAATAGTTCGCTCCACATTGAATGGGGACCCAACTTTAATGGGAGCCTTGAGCCTGGTCTTGACCAGCAAATTCGCGGGAGCGGCGGCGGCCTGACCGGCACTAGTGTTTCTGTTTATCCGCGCGTTTCTTGATGTCGCTGCTGAGTTCAACAACGCTCTCGAGGTCCCTGCGCGCCTTTTCCAATTGTTGAGCATCGACCGTGCCTGGTTTGTCGATAATTGGGTTTCTTACAAAGCTCTCAATCTGTTTACAGAGGAGAATCAGTTCATCCTTCGTCTCCGTGACTTCGAGGCCAGGGCCCGGTACTCGATTCTCTGCGGCGGGCTCAGGCTTCTGTAACTTTAAAGAAGATTGCAAGCGGGCCGATCGTTTCCTGATCTCACCCGCTGCATCTGATATGAACTTATAGTTGAGAGATTTATTGGCTGTAATGGCGCGCACTATCTCGTTGTGAAGGGTTAGTATTCGCTGGAAGTCCTCGCTCACCTGGTCCATCATGACTTGAGAACGTTTGGGATCGTTGGGCCGCCGATCGACTTCGCCAAGGTTGTTCAGCTGCAACTCACGCCGGGTCATATCTTGGATTCGTGCCTTAGCCGAGTCGCTGACGGTCTGACCAGATGTGGACGCCGAAAAGGCGCTCGAGCAGCCAATTGAAAGCACGACCATACCCCAGAAGCCAACCTTCGCCTTGCCCCGATGCACTTCCATGAGCAGCCTCCAGCATCTTTGATGGAATGGCGATAGTATAGGCCGCAGTCGTACTCGGCACAAACCAAATGTCTTCGCCCAGATCTATTTCGTATTGTTAGGCCAGGCTTTAAGTACGACTTGGATCGGAACATATTTGTGCCCGGGCTTGAACCTCGCGTTCCAGGTGTACAAAGAGAGTCGGTTGAACGAGCAAGGTCCTGACACCGATAGAAAAGTTTTTGTCTCTCATTCGGGCGAAATGAGTTGACTGCTGGAGTCTCTTGTACTACTTAATAGCACTGGTCGACAAAAGTTATTTCTAATTCCGCATATTGAGACCGATTAACCATCGATGAGGTTTCATAGTTGGGGGCTTGGTGCGACGAATAGATCTCAAAAAAGCCAGTGCCGCGCGTTCAAATACGATACGCGACATAAACCGTCAGATTGTGCTCAATTACGTTCGTGAATTGGGACCGATCTCGCGCGCGGAAATCGCACGCGAAACTGCACTACAACGCTCAACGATTTCGCTGATCGTCGATGAGCTTCGGATAGACGGCTTGATAGAGGAAGTTAGCGGCGAATCCACCGGCGGTCGTCCGCCTAGTTTGCTCTCGTTACGTACCGCCGACGCGGTTGCTATCGGCGTGGATTTGGGAACAGTCAAGACGGTGATGGCCAGCAGCGATCTTGCCGGCAGAGTGCTGGAGCAGGAAGAATTTCCAACCGACGCTGATGTGAACAAGACTGTGAAGAAGATTGTTCAGTGTGCGCAAAGATTGACTGGAAAAAACAACGGTACAATTGAAGGTATCGGCATCAGCTTGCCTGGAGTGGTCGATCCGGAAACGGGAAACTTATATGTGCCGCATTTCAACTGGCGCAACGAACCAATAGCCGAAACGCTGACGAGCGCAACTTCGCTTCCCATCAGCATCGACAACGACGCGAATGCTGCCGCGCTTGCCGAGCTATGGTTTGGTCGGCCGGAAATTCGCGAAGTTCGCGATTTTATTCTGGTTTTGGTTGAAGAAGGAGTGGGTACGGGTATTGTGTTTGACGGGCAAGTATATCGCGGAGAAGGCGGAACCGCAGGTGAGTTCGGTCACATGACTATTGGAACCGGGGCGCCTGTGGCATGTGCCGTGGGCAGTACGGAATGCTGGGAAGCGTTTGCATCCGAGCGAGCAGCCCTGGCGCGTTATCAAAAGCTGTCACGTTCGAATGGCAACAACGATGTCAACTTCGCAAAGCTAATGGATCTGGCGTTGAGAGGCGAACGAAATGCGAGGGCTGCCTTGAAAGAGACGGCACGTTATCTCGGGATCGGCATTGCGAATTTAATTCAAGGTCTGGGTCCCGAAGCAGTGATAGTTGCCGGCCCAATTGCTCGCGCCTGGCCGGTGATTGTTGAGGACCTCAAGACTTCCGTAGACTCCAGCATCTGTCGTGGATTTCCTTCAACCCCAATCATGGATTCAACCTTAGGATCGCAACCAACTTTGATGGGCGCTCTGAGTTTGGTTCTGGCTAGTAAGTTTGCCTCTGCTTCAGTCGGATAGAACCACGACACTTCGTTTACCTGCACAACAAAGAATCCGCTCGTCGAATTGCTTTTTAGATTTCGTCGCGCATACGAGATTTATTTTGTTTTTGATTTCCGTATTCCAAAAAAGTTCTTGACAACCTTTGCCATAAGGAGTAAATGCTTTTGCTCAGCAGTGCAACAAACTCCTAAGAAAGCTTTTTGGTGACGTTCCAGGGGCTCCATCAGTTTGGAGATTTATTTGGAAAAGTGGATCGCGATTCGGCTTCAATATCGAACAATCGTCTGCTAACCATTTACCCAAGCGAGTTTAGCTTTTGACGAGTCAGAGGAACATGGTTTGCAGCGTTTTTGATTCGAAGTAAGCGTTCCCTATTTGCGTTGAGTCCTTCGCAAAGCTCTAGAGAATAAGTGTTCCAAAGAAGCCTGAAGTCTGCTGTGCTTTCTGATGAAGTAGCGACTAGTAGATAGACCTCATTGAATACCCTGGACTTCTCTGGGGCTTCGTGAGCAATCATTTGAGTTCAGCGCTTTGACTTTCCGACAAGTTCGCTCGCAACGTGTTTCCAGCATGTCGTGAGCGCTAAATCCGAGGAGGTTCGTATGCTGAAGAAACTTGGCTTGCAGGTGGTGTTGGTCTTGATCGGCGCTTTGTTTATGAATGCCAATGCGCAGACGACCACGTTAGGAAGTATCAGCGGCACCATTAGAGATGAGAAGGGAGCAGTTGTTCCCAACGCCGAAGTTTCTATTCAGGAGGAGGGCACCCAGTCAGTGCGTACCGTGAGCGCTGACGACAATGGATTCTACCTCGTGACCGGTTTACGTCCGGGACGTTATACCGTCAGCACCGCTCCTCAGGGCTTCAAGAAGACGGTGGCCTCAGCAGTCGATCTCCATGTGACGGAAAATAAAGCGGTCAACCTGGAGGTTCAGGTTGGCCAGGTCACTGAAACCGTGACCATCTCCTCAGATACTGCCCAAGTGGAGACACGAAGCGGTGATCTGAACACGCTCATTACTGAGAAGCAGGTGACGGAATTGCCGCTCGACGGGCGCAACTATGCGCAGTTGGCACTGATGGTGCCCGGTATTTCGCCGGTGACGCAAAATGGCGCCGGTGGTGCTTTTAAGACTGGGGGCACCGGACTTGATTCTCACGTAGACATGTCCGTCAACGGCAATCAATCGAACGCGAACATGTGGACTGTCGATGGCGTGAATAACATGGATGTAGGTTCCAATGCGACCCTGCTGGTGTTTCCTTCGATCGACTCCATCAAAGAGTTTCGCGTCGAGCGCAATAGCTTCAGTGCTGAGTATGGACAGGCGCAGGGTGCTGTTATTAACCTGATTACCAAGAGCGGCGAAAATCAGTTTCATGGCGCGATATATGAATTCCTGCGCGGCGATTCACTGAACGCCAACGATCCTTTTCTCGCAGCGTCGGGGCAACCCAAGGGCAAGTTGAAGTACAACAACTTTGGTGGCAACCTTGGTGGGCCAATAAAGAAAAACAGAATCTTCTTCTTCTTCTCAGAGGAATGGCGTCGCGAGAATCGCGGGACTGCGCTGGGAGCGCATAACGTTCCGACCGCGGCGGAGAAGATTGGGGATTTCAGCGGCAGCTTAACTAATCCGCGGCCGCATGATCCTTCACTGCCTGGAAAGTGTGACCCGAAAGGCACGGTCGGTGGAGACTTCAGTGCTTGCTTTCCGGGCGATAAGATTCCAGCCGGGCGGTTGAGTCCCGTTGGCCTTCTGCTGCTGAAAGTCTATCCCGATCCAAATCTCGGGCTTGGTCAGTGGGTCGGTGCGCCGCTGGAGCCGGTTAAGACGAGGCAGGACAGTATTCGCGGTGACATAAACGTTACCAGCAAGATGAACATTGTGGTTCGCTGGATTAATGAGAAGTGGACTCACGGACAGGCGGCTGGCAACTTCTGGGGCGACACGCCTTTCCCGACCGTTAGTTCCGATTGGGATCAGCCGAGCCGCAGCTTTGCCGTTAAGCTGACCAATACCTTGAGTTCATCCGCCGTCAACGAGTTTCAATTCTCGCGAGCCGGTAACGATATCTTCATCAATACCAACCCTGCAACACAGGCGCTCAACGATCAGATCACCGCCGTGTTCCCAACAGTTTTCCCGCATCCAAAAGGCTCTGCTTTTCCGAGTCTGGTCTGGGGCCCTGGTGGTTACGAAACGCTTTGGCACGAGGCGCCCTGGAAGAATGGCGAAGACCTCTTTATCTGGAAGGACGATTTCTCGAAGGTGATTGGTTCCCACGACTTCAAGGTCGGCGGAGTCTTCAGCCATAACAGGAAGAATGAGACCAACATCGGCAGTAACCAGCTGTACACCGTTGCCACGACTCAGGATCACACCGGCCATGCGATTGCGGACGTACTGCTCAAGGACAGCCCGATCACAGATTACACCGAGGTGGACCATCAGGAGTTTGTCCTGGGCCGCTGGAGGGATATGGAGTTCTACGGCAACGACACCTGGAGAATGGGTAAGGGAATCACTTTGAACCTGGGCATGAGGTGGTCCAGATATGCCCCGCCTTTCTCTGCCAACGATCGGGTCAGCAATTGGATTCCACGACTCTATGACGGCAGTCATCCGCTTAGCGCATTGGTGCAAGCTAACCAACTTGGTTCGTCCGGATTGCCGCACAATCTGGTTCGGCCGTACAACAAGGGATTCCAACCACGTGTCGGTTTGGCTTGGGATATCTTTGGGGATGGCAAGACCGCCCTACGCCTTGGCGCTGGACGATATATGGGCCGGTCGAATGTGATTGAAGATTTGCTCCGCATGTCTGGTAATCCTCCCTGGAGCACGACGGTCGACAGCGGGTGGCAAAGCGGCACTAACTCTTTAGTGGGTTGTCCGACCTGCCGCAGCCTGGATACCATTAACCCCGGACTAAAGAACGCAGTGGCCGGGGTGGGAGCCGGCACCGGTTTCGCGGCTGTCAATGAAAACTTCCGGCCACCTGATAGCTGGCAGTGGAATGTGACGATCACTCGCGAGGTGCTGAAGAATACTGTGGTTGAGGCCTCTTATATCGGCAACCATGGCCAGCACATTTGGAGACGCGGCGTCAACTTCAATGAAGTCCCGCCGAGCGCCCGAGCCGCCGTCATAAGCGCTTTCCAGGCCGGTGTGAGGGGTGATCCCCTGACAGCGATCACCAATGCTAATCGCAGGCTGAAAGGCGTTGGGCCAATCACAATGAGTGAGTCAACGGGTGACTCTCACTACAATGCTTTCCAACTCCAGGTAACGCGCCGCTTCGTTAACCGACTGTCTCTCGGGGCTGCTTACACGTGGGGTCATGCGATCTCCAACGTACCCATTACATCTTTCACCAGCGGCACTACCGATCCCTTCAATTACAATCTCGACAAGGGTGACGCGGATCTGGACCGTCGGCAGATGTTTGTGGGCAATGCCGTATACGCTTTGCCGACTTTCAAAGGTCGCAATTCAGCAGTGCGTCAAATCCTTGGGGATTGGCAATTGAGCGGCATCATTTCGTTGATTGGTGGAAACCCGATCAATGTAACGACGGGCGGTGTTGATGCTCATCAATTCGGGTTGTCCGGGGGCCCGGCCGCAGGATTCCGTCCCAACCGCGTGCCGGGTGTGTCTCTCTACGCGCGCAACGGAACGCAATGGCTCAATAGGGCTGCATTCCAGACGCCTGCATCGACACAGTCGACGTTCGGCACCTTGGGTTTGGGAGTCGTAAGGATGCCGTCCACCAAGAACGTCGATTTCGCCCTGGCTAAGAACTGGAGATTCGGGGAACGCCTCGGCTTCCAGTTCCGCACCGAGCTCTTCAACGCTTTCAACCACGTGAACTTCGACGGCATTAATGCCGATCTCGGATCGTCGAATTTCGGACAACTGACGCACGCGCGACTGCCGCGTGAGATCCAACTCGGGTTTAAGTTCACTTTCTGATATAGTTCAGCCTGGCTGAATTGAGAGACGGAGGGCTACATGCATTAAGCCCTCCGTCCGATTTTTATCTGGAGTAAGAAGCTAGGCAATGACACATTTGCGTTTGGCTGTTGTTCCTTTCTTATTCCTGCTTCTTCCTTTCCAGTCTCCTCCCGACACAATCCGACAGCACTATGAAGCAGCCGAAGCGCACCACCGCGCCGGTAACTTGAGCGCTGCAGAGGCCGAATACTCCGCGATACTGAGCGAAGGATACGGCAAGCTTGGCAAGATCTATCTCGTACAGAAAGATTATCCAAAGGCGATCAGCACTCTCGAAGCCGCCACTGCTTCAGCACCAAACTCTGGAAGCACATTGGTAGACCTGGCTATTGCTTATTTCGACGCTAATCAGTTCGAAAAGGCGCTCGAGCCGTTACGCAAGGCCCTGGCGGAAAATCCTCAGGGGATTGCCGCGCATCATATGGCCGGCAAGACCTATTTCATGCTCGGAGAATTCGCCAAGTCCGTGAGCGAACTCGAGACTGCTCTGAAGCTGGCCCCTAATGATTACGACGTCGCCTACACGTTGGGTCTCGCTTACCTGAAACAGCATCAATTCAAGCCTGCAAAACTGATCTACGATCGCATGCTCAAACAACTTGGTGACCGTCCGCAGCTGCACATCGTTTTCGGGCGCGCCTATCGCGAGACGGATTTTCTCCCTGAAGCTTTAGAAGAATTTAGAAAGGCAATCGCGCTAGATCCAAATTTCTCGCGCGCCCACTATTATCTTGGCCTTACCTATCTGTTAAAAGACGGAGCCTCACGCCTTAACGATGCTGCCGAAGAATTCAAGATTGAATTGGCGCGACATCCGGACGAGTTTTTCGCTAATTACTATCTGGGTATTGTTTACCTGATTCAGAAGAAACTGGAGCCGGCCACTGGCCTGCTGGAGAAGGCTTCGAAGTCCCAACCTGATAATCCAGATCCTTACTTTCACCTGGGTCAGGCATACCAGGAATTGGGGCAACACGACAAAGCTATCGAGACGCTCAAGAAATCTATCGCCCTCAATCCGTTCCTTAGCCACAACGACTACCAGGTAACGACTGCGCACTATCGTCTCGGGCAATCCCTGATGAAAGTTGGTCGCACCAGCCAGGGACAGCAAGAATTACAGACGGCCTCGGAACTCAAATCGAAAGCTAAAAAGAGAGACGAAGAGAAGACTAAAGTTTTTCTCGGCGAAGCCAACCTGCATGAACAAAATGACAAATTTCCCGAGCTGCTTTTGGTCGAAGGCGTAATCGCCGACCCAAACCCACTTGCTGAAAAGGAAAAAATAGAGCTGCAAAAAAGCGAAGCTTATTATTCCAGGGTAGTAGCCAGCGCCCACAACAATATTGGTCTACTGCGGGCCGAGCAAAAAGATTTCCGCGCGGCCGCGGCGCAGTTTGCGTTGGCTGCAAAGTGGAACCCGCAACTCGATGATATCAATTTCAACTGGGGCCTGGCCTGCTTCAAAGCCGAACTCTACAGTGACGCTATTGCGCCGCTGGAAAACGTTCTCAAGGCCAAGCGGGATCACATTGCTGCCAGGCAGTTGCTTGGTCTTAGTTACTTCATGATCGAGAACTACGCCCGAGCTGCTGAAACACTTGGAGCAGTGATTGTCTCTCGGCCAAGCGAAGCCAGTCTTTATTACCCGCTGGCGATTTCCCTGGTGAAGCAGGGAAAGAAAGATGAAACCGAGCGCATTGTTCAGCAAATGATCGCCGTCGGTGGGAACAGCCCGCAGGTCCACATCGTTGTGGGCGAGGCCTACTACGAACAAGGTGACACGATTAAGGCACTCGAAGAATTAAAAGCGGCCTCGGCGCTGGATAGCAGAATTGCTCTCGCGCACTATTATTCCGGACAGATTCTTTTGAAGCTGGGCAGATTTGAAGAGGCAGCGCAGGAATTTGAGAGTGAATTAGCTTTGAATCCGAATGATGTGCGCGCCAAATATCACCTGGCGTTCGTCTTGCTTGCCGCTCAAAAGACCGAACGCGGCATCAAGCTGATGAAAGAAGTCATCCAACTCAAACCTGATTATGCTGAAGCGCATTATGAGTTGGGAAAGGTCCTGCTACAACAAGGCGATATCAAGTCCGCAGTCGAGAACCTGGAGGCCGCGGCCAGGCTTAAACCGGCCGAGTCCTACGTGCATTATCAACTGGGCCGAGCGTATCTGGCAGCCGGCCGCAAGGCTGAGGGCGAGGGCCAACTGGAAATCTCCAAGCAACTCAAAGATAAAGAGCGTAGTCAAACCACCCCATAGCCTCTGGAGTAATCAGCTTGCAGCTCAGAAGAATTTGGCCCCTGCCGGTCTTACTATCCCTGCTTTTTGTCAGTCCCTTCCAATTGGCTGGTAGCCAGGGCAGCACGATAGTTTTTACCGATATCACAGCGCCGGCCCATATTACTTTCAAACATGTAGCCTCTCCTGATAAGAAGTACATCGTCGAGTCGATGAGCGGCGGAGTTGCGCTTTTTGACTACGACAACGATGGCTATCCGGATATCTTTTTCGTTAACTCGCTGACAGTGGATCTGGTGAAGTCCGGGGGTAAGACTCGCAGCGCGCTTTATCACAACAACGGTGACGGGACTTTTACCGACGTGACCGACAAGGCCGGTCTCGCCGACGTAGGCTGGGGAATGGGAGTCGCCGTCGGCGATTACAATAATGATGGTTTTGACGACCTGTTCGTCACTTGCCTGGGCCAAAACCACCTCTACAAAAACAACGGCAATGGTACGTTCAGCGATGTTACGAAACAGGCAGGCGTCGGCGCGTCAAAATGGTCAACTGGCGCAGCCTTCCTCGATTACGATAACGACGGCAAGCTGGATCTATTCGTTTCCGGCTACGTCGATTTCGACATTAATCATCTGCCGGAATTCGGGAAGGGAAGAACCTGCCAATACAAAGGCGTGCCAGTTCAGTGTGGTCCAAGAGGGTTGCCGGGTGCCGGCGATCGACTTTTTCACAACAGTGGCGACGGGACGTTCACCGACGTTTCGGTGAAGGCAGGCGTGTCGGACCCCGATGGTTACTATGGGCTCGGAGTGATTGCCAGTGACTTTGACGGAGATGGATTCGTCGATATCTATGTTGCGAACGACTCGACTCCCTGTTTCCTGTACCACAACAATGGCGACGGTACATTCAAAGAGATCGGCTTCACTTCAGGATCGGCCGTGAACGGCGATGGCAGTGAGCAAGGCAGCATGGGGGTCACGGTAGCCGACTACGATCACTCGGGCAGGTTCGGAATACTCAAGACCAATTTCGCCGATGAGTACGACACGCTTTACCATAACGACGGCAATAATTCTTTCACGGATGTCTCCTACGCAGCCAGGGTAGCGCAGGCCAGTCTCTCTTATGTGGGTTGGGGGACCAAGTTCCTTGACTACGATAACGACGGTTGGGTCGATCTGTTTATGGCCAACGGCCACGTCTATCCCCAACTGGAAAACTATCGCCAGCGCAAGCTATTCCTGAAGAATAACCGCGACGGCACCTTCACCGACGTGGCGGCGCAACTGGGCGCTCCTTTCCTGGAAAAGCGTGTGGGGCGCGGCGTGGCCATTGGCGATATCGACAACGATGGCGACGTTGACATTGTGGTTGGCGATCTCGACGGACCACCACAAGTGTTACGCAACGACGGTGGCAACGCTAACAATTCAGTTCTGATAAAAACCATTGGGGTAAAGAGTAATCGCGATGGGATTGGCGCCAGCGTAAAGATTGTTTCGGGAGATCTGACCCAGATCGATGAGGTACGAAGCGGCGGCAGCTATCTTTCGCAAAATGATCTGCGGCTGCATTTTGGCTTCGAGAAAAGAACGAAGATCGACTTGCTGGAAGTTCGTTGGCCCAGTGGTATAGTCGACAAGATTAGCAACGCGAATGTGAATAAAATTCTGACCATTAAAGAAGGCCAGGGTTTGGTTGATCAGAAAGACTTCAAGAATTCATTGCGGCGATAACTGAGACCTGGCAGCAAGCCGCTGATGTAACGCAAAACTGTTTGCGCGCGCAAAGTCAGAGCCTGCGTTACAAAAAACGAGTTATGTGGCTTTTGATGAAACAGGCTTATTCCCGAGAGACCGCGGCGAGCCCTCCTGGCAACGACTGCCACAGTTGCCGGCAATTGAAAGCAGCGGTTTCGTTCGCCGGCCGGCTGCTCTTTGCTCTGACGATGGTTTTGCTTGCCGGTCTGACTGCCCTCGCGCAGCACAGTCTGCCACAGCCCTCGGTCGAACGTGCAGCCGCGCTCATCCGAGATAATCAGCTTCCGGAGGCGGACCGCGAACTGGACAACGCCCTCAAGGTGAAGCCGAACGATGCAGTTGCCCTCAACCTCAGAGGCGCCATCCGCGCTCAACAGGGAAAGCTGAACGAAGCTGAGACATTCTTCCTGCGTGCGGTGCGCCTTAATTCGAAACTGCCTGCGGTACATATGAATCTGGCCCATCTCTATCTGCTCAAAGGCGAGCCGCGGAAAACGATTGCTGAATTAAGAGAGGTGCTGCGTCTAGAGCCGGCGAATTCTGAAGCTGTCGCTAAGCTCGCTGCTCTTCTGCTCTCAGAAGGAAAGATTGACGAGTGCATCAGTTTTCTTGAGCGTGCGAAGCAGTCGCAACCACTGTCGCCCGCGCTACTGATTTTGCTTGGAGACGCGTACCTGAAAAACGGGAACGCCGACAAGGCTGAAGAAAATTATCAGCAGGCGCTCACTGCCCAGAGTGATAACACGGATGCAGTTCTTGGTCTCGCCCAGGTCGCGCAGCTAAGAGGGCAGATAGAAACCGCTGCGTCGTACATAGCCAGGTCAAGGAAGTTGGTGGCCGACTCGCCCGCAACTCTCTACCGATTTGCGTTGGTAACTCTGAAGGCCGGAGACTCCGAGGAAGCTAACGCCGCAATGATGCAGGCTGTGAAATTGCAGCCCAACGACCCCGCTTTTTTTCTCTTGTTGGGCACCACCTGGCTCCAGAAACCCGACCTTCTCGAGGCCGAGAAGGCTTTCCGTCGTAGTCTGGAGCTTCAGCCCGACAGCCCACAGGCGCAGATGTCGTTGGGTTACACCTTGTTGATGCAGAAGCAGTATCCCGAGGCAAAACTTTGGTTAGAAAAGAGCGTTCAGCAAGACCCCAACACGGCTGAGACTTTTTATTATCTGGGTCTGATTGAGCAGGAGCAGAACGAGGACGAGCGAGCCATACAGCATTTTAAGAAAGCGCTGGAACTCGTGCCCTCATTCGGCCACGCGCATGTTGCCCTGGGCTCGATCTATTTAAAATTGAAGGATTATTCGGCCGCGCTCGCGGAGCTGCAAGCCGGAGTGAAATTAAACCCCGACGATTCCAAGGCGCACTACAACCTCGCCGTCCTCTACGCCCGGCTTAAGGATCAGCAGCGCGCTCAGGAAGAGTTGGGGATCGTTGAAAAGCTGAAGAGTAAAAACCGGTCAAAGGCGGTCGACACGCCCAGAGAAAGGCCTTAGGTCGCACTGGTGGAACGATCCGGTAAACCACACGAAATAACGTGAACTATGCGGACACTTCGAATGACAATCCTGGTCAGAGACGGTACCGTTGCCTTTCTCTTGCTCAGCGCACTCACTTTCAATTTGTCTTTCAATGCTCGCGCTCAACAAAATTCTGTGCCGACAAAGTCGGTCGTCACGTTTGCGGAAGTGCCGGCCAAACAGAGCGGCATCGCCTGGGTTCATACCAACGCCCATTCATCCGATCGCCACTTGCCGGAGACGGTGGGCGCCGGTTGCGCCTTCCTCGATTATGACAACGATGGTTGGATGGACATTTATCTGGTCAACAGCGGGCCATCCGATTTTTTTACCCCATCAGCACCGCTCAAGAACGCTCTATATCACAATAATCATGACGGCACCTTCACGGATGTCACCGACAAAGCAGGCGTGGCCGGCGGCACTTTTGGCATGGGAGTAGCTGCTGCTGATTATGACGGCGATGGCTGGATCGATCTTTACGTCACCAGTTATGGCCGCAATATTCTTTATCACAACAACGGCAATGCCACTTTCACCGACGCCACCGAAAAGGCCGGTGTGGCTGCACCCGGATGGTCCACCGGCGCCGTCTGGTTCGACTACGACAACGACGGCAAACTGGATCTGTTCGTGGCCAGCTTTGTCTACTATGACAAGACGCTGAATGTACTCTGCAGCGACGACATCAACCGCCGGTATTACTGCATTCCGCGCTATTACAAACCGAGACCGAGCCATCTTTTTCATAACAACGGAAACGGAACGTTTACTGATGTGAGTAAAGAGTCAGGCATTGCCGACTTTCCCGGTAAGTCCTTCGGCGTCGTGGCGACGGATCTTAATAACGATGGACGAATGGATCTCTTCGTGGCGAATGACACGATGCCCAACTTCCTGTTCATAAACAACGGAGGAGGAAAATTCGAAGAATCCGGACTGGCTGCCGGAGTCGCCTTTAGTGAATCAGGAAAGGCGCGTTCGGGAATGGGGGTCGATGCGGTGGACTTCGACGGCGATGGGTGGCAAGACCTTTTTGTGGCCAACATCGAGCAGGAGTTCTTCAGCCTTTATCACAATCAGAAAGATCTTACTTTTACGGATGAGCCCGGCGAAATAGGCCCGGCCACGCAGTTTCTGAGCGGCTGGGGATTGCGGTTTGTTGATTATGATAATGATGGCTATCCCGACCTTTTCCTGGTTAACGGTCACCCGGATGATTTCATCGAGATGCATAACCCGCGCGTCCGATACCGCGAGCCGCTCCTGCTCTTCCATAACACCGGCAAGAGTTTTGCAAATGTGAGTGCGCAGTCCGGTTCAGTCTTCAGCAAATATTTTTCCGGACGCGGCATGGCCAGCGGCGATTTCGATAACGATGGCGACCTCGACGTGCTGATCGCAAACAATGGCGAGCCTCCGCTGTTACTGCGTAACGAAGGCGGCAACCGAAACAACTGGGTCGGTCTACAGCTGATTGGGACAAAGAGTAATCCGGCTGCCGTGGGCGCGGTGATTACCTGGCAGGCAGGAGGACTGAAACACACTCGGTTGAAGACAGGGGGCGGCAGTTACCTTTCCTCACATGATCCGCGAGAAATACTGGGCATTGCTTCAGCAGCCCAGCTTGATTACCTGGAAATTCGTTGGCCGAGCGGCCGGGTGGATAAGTTCACTAAACCGCCGATCAATACCTACATCAGAATTGTCGAAGGCGAAGGCGTCGTTAAGAAATAGAACGAGGTGAGTCAAGCTCGTGCTCGGGCCGCCTCCTAAGTGATTCACGATAAGCAATTCCTACTTTACTCTTGGAGGACTGGCGAGTGTTGTTATTCGCTTCTTCCAGTCGGCCGGGCTAGTGGTCTTTAGCTGCGGCAATTCGGCGGCGGCAATTACCAGCTTCCGCACGCTGGTGATAACGACGAACTCCAGTGCCGCTTTTGGTTTTGCTGCTTCGTCAAGCTTAGCCAGTTGTGCATCGCGCCATTGGGTGGTGGCGCCGTCGCCGGCTGCGAGGTGAGACATCGCTTCCTGTCCTGCGGCGGCGATATCCGAAAGATTGTTTGCCAACGGTCTGGCCTCTTGCAGAGCCGGCGAGCGATCAATCATAGGGCTGAGGGCCAGACCGGCAGTTCGCCACTCAACCAAAGTGTGATCGATATTCGGTCGATAGAGCGCAAAGCGCGGAGCATCGGCCAGAAAAGCATCGACGTTTGCGTCGAACTGGCGCGCCGCTTCACTGTCGGGTCGCGCAGCATCGACCAGTCCGGTTAGCGGACTGAGCATGGTCTGCGGTCGCATTTGATAACGGCGATATTGTTTTACGGGTTCGACTATCGATGTCAGCGTGCGCAGTGGTCCTGTGTTCTCGCTTGCCGCCAGACGGCGGAGCAACATGCCATAGTTTTTTTCGTGGGTGAGTCCTAACTCTTCGAGCTGACGACTGATCACTGACAAGCGCCGATACATGTCGTCAACATCCGTCACGCTTTGCGGCGACCAAAGTCGCTCGGCGATGGCGGCCGTGCGCGGCCAAATGCGCGAGTCAATTGTCTCGGGGCTCACCCACTCGCCCCACATCGTCGCTTCGCCACCGAGAACATGCTTAGCTTCTTCGGCAGTAAGCGTAGTGCCCTGCGGAATTGGATCGGCCAGATAATGTTGCGAGGCGGGAAACATCAGATCGATGTAGTAGCCCGCCGACAGTATCCCGTTGTAGCCCTGCTTCGCCGCCTCTGCCAGAGAGGCTGGTCCACGCCAGGAGTGAATGACGGCGTCCTTCGGCAAATCTGGATGCAGTATCTCTTCCCAGCCAATCATTTTCTTGCCGTGCTTCTGCAAAATTTTCAAGATGCGTTGATTGAAGTAAGCCTGCAAGGCGTGATTGTCTTTAATGCCTTTCTCTTTCATGAAGACTTGAATCTGCGGGTTGCGATCCCACTGCTTGCCTTCGTTTTCATCGCCACCGACGTGCATGTAGGCATCGGGAAAAAGCGAGGCCATCTCGCCCAGGAAGGTCTCAAGAAACTTGTAGGTCTGCTCGCGCGTCGGATCCAGCGCCGGCTCAAAAATGCCCGCGCCGCGTTCAACTTTGAACGGGCCGGGAGCACTGCCCATCTCTGGATAACCAACCAGCCAACTGGTGCTGTGACCGGGAATATCAAACTCGGGCATTACCCTAATGCCACGGTCACGCGCGTAGCCAATGATCTCGCGCACCTGGTCCTGTGTGTAGAAGAGCCCATCGGAGCCCAGCGCATGGAGCTTGGGAAGTTTCTTGCTTTCGACGCGAAAGCCCTGGTCCTCGGTCAGGTGCCAATGAAAGACGTTCAGCTTTACAGCGGCCATGGCATCGAGATTCCGTTTGAGAACCTCCATCGGCTCGTAGTGGCGTCCGACATCGATGAGTAGACCGCGCCAGGGAAACCGCGGTTGACCCTGGATCTTGATGCCCGGCAGATAGTAGCCATCGCGATCGCCCTGAAGCAGTTGCAGGAAAGTCTCCAGGCCGTGTAACGCGCCCACCACGGTCGGCGCCACCAGCCGTGCCTGCTTGTCTGTTACTTCCAAACTGTAGCTTTCATTTTCACTGAGAGAAGGAATGAGGTCGCCTGCTCGTTCGCATTGGACCACGAGCGTGGCAGTACCCTCATCGGTGGCGAGGCCAGCCGGCAGAGTCAATACCGTTCTTCCCGCCAGCCGCGTCAGCATTCGAGCGATGCCGGCGCGCAATCGATCGTCTGCATAGTTCTTGACCGCCACATTGAAGCCGGCTGTGATCGGCAAACGGCCTGTTTGAGTTTGTACCGACGAGGGTACGGGCATCAGATTTAGTTGACCCGGTGCTATCGCTTCTGCTGCGATGCCTTGTGCATTTACCGGGCAGGCCACGATCAAAGCATAAGTTAAGGGCAGCACGAGTTTGGTGTATTTGACAGTCTTCATTGTTAGCGGGTTTCCCATCTTCATTATCGGGCGTTTGAGTTGTTTCGGTGGCGCCTTAATCTTAGCCTTCTCTGCACAGAGAAAGACCGAAAAAGGGTGCAGTCAACATTGCTTCTTAATGGTTCTATTGGATCCGAAATCGTGACATAATCGGCGCGCATTTATTATTCCTATTGTAGCTGATTCACCGTCGATAATGGCGATCGAAAAGTGGCTGCGGGAAGGATTTCTCAATGACTAAAGAGACCAGCTGGATGGTTCACTTCAAGAGCAAGCTATTTCCCGCGAGGGCCATTAATCTTACGCTGGTAGGCGTTTTATTTTTGGTCCTGCTCGGCTCGTTTATGTTGTCGTGCCCCAGGGCCTACGCGAGCAATCCTGCGGTATGGAGTCTAGTCTGGCGCGACGAATTCGATGGGCCCAGCGGCTCGACGGTTGATGCGACCAAGTGGTCGTTTAATATTGGAACAGGCTGCCCCGACAATTGTAATTGGGGTAACAACGAACTTGAGACTTATACCAGCCGCACAGTCAACGCGCACCTCGAAGGCGGCTTGCTGGTCATCAAAGCGCTCAAGGAAACTTTCACCGGACCCGACGGACAAACTCGAAATTTCACTTCGGCGAGGCTGCTCACCAAAAATAAGTTCACACAAGCTTACGGACGGTTTGAGGCACGCCTCAAACTCCCCTATGGGCAGGGTCTGTGGCCAGCATTTTGGATGCTGGGCGACAACATCGATACCGTCAACTGGCCCAACTGCGGCGAGATCGACATCATGGAAAACATCGGCAGGGAGCCGTCGATAGTTCATGGCACGTTTCATGGACCAGGCTACTCCGGCGCGCAGGGTGTTACCGCAGCCTATACCTTGCCCAACGGCCAGAAGTTCGCCGACGATTTCCACACCTTTGCCGTTGAGTGGGAACCGAACGTCGTGCGGTTCTATGTCGATGGACTCTTGTACAAGACGCGAACACCAGCGGACCTGCCTGCCGGCAAGACGTGGGTTTTCGATCATCCGTTCTTTGTTATTCTGAATGTGGCGGTCGGTGGAGACTGGCCTGGGAATCCCGATGCAACAACAGTTTTTCCACAACAGATGCTGGTTGATTATGTTCGCGTTTATCAACGGGCGACGCCGTCAAACGTGCCGGTGCTTTTTACTGATGAAGGATCAAACCGGGCTCTCGCTCTCGACTCGGTGTTGTTTAATCGCGATCCATTTACAGTAAACAATCCACAGAACTTCGCGGGCCCGCGCACACGGCTGATGCTGCTATCGGCTAATCTTGACCTGGAGCCTGGAGATGGCCCATCGGTCGTCGTGGCCCAGGCTGACGATGGCAAGGGTAATACTTTTCCGCTAACGGTCGAATGGGTAGGTAGACTGCCGAATTTTGATTGGATCACCATGGTCATTGCCAGACTGCCGGACGAGTTGGCCAATACCGATCACGCACTGATAAGTGTGGCTGCACACAATCAGCCAAGTAATCAGGTCCTGGTGTCGCTGTCGCCATGATCTATTCTTCAGCAAGCACAGCACAAGGAGATCGTCATGAGATGTCAGCCTTTTACAGTTAGTAGATTGGCAAGCTACCTAATTGCCGGAATTTTTGGCTTTGGTTTGGCGAGCCAGGCGTTGGCTCAAGGGCCGCCACCGGGACAAGGTCCGCCAGCCAACAACGATCCATTTTTTGCCGATCGCAATCGGCGCGGTGGCGAAGAAGGACTGCGCAAAGTGGAGTTGACCGCCGCCACAGACGCGGAGAATCAAAAGACTGTGGCGGCGGCAGTGACGAATGTGAAGACGGACTTCACGCGCATTCAAGTCTTGCGTAACGACATCGCTCGCAACCTCGTCGCCAGGAAGCCTCTCGATTACAAGCTGGTGTCGCAACAGACGGAGGAAATAAATAAGCGCACCAGAGAATTGAAGATTTATATGATGGCGCGTGTGTCCGACTACAAGAAAGAGAGCGAGGAGGTTGTTCTCAAGAGCGAGGACCTGGCTGGCGCACTGGTAAACCTGTGCAAGCTAATCGACAGCTTCACAGAAAACCCTGCTCTCAAAAACACCGTCGACGTGAAAGACGTCGATAAGGCCAAAACGGACAGGGCTAAGGCCGATAAGGATCTAATCGCGATTATCCAACTGAGTCAAAGCATTCGGAACAAGTCTGAGAGTCTAAAGGTTCCATAGTGAAGACAAGACGCGCTGTTTAGTGCCGACTGAGCGAGCAAACGTTTGCTCGGAATTAACGAGGCGTAATTTCAAAACGCGCTTCCTGCCTCGAAACCTTTTGTTGCACCATATCCCTGGATTCAATCAGGGCCAGATACTTGCCACTCGCGAGGCCGTCGAGTCTCAGATACCTGGCAAACGTCAGATGAGGGACCGGCTCGACGACAGTTTCCGTAAGCTCGTAATCCAGAGGCTTCCTGACCAGCTTGCCGTCTTTCATTATGGCGACCGTCACCCTGACTAATGGCTTTGCTGTTTCGCGCGCAACCGCTGCGTTGTAAAGTTTGAAGAAGATAATCAAGTTATCGCTCGCGTGAAATTCACGACTTGGCGAAGGGCGAATTTGTACGTTGCCTTCTGTCATCACATCGCTGGATCCGGTTTGCCCACGCAGTTCAGCATGGCGACTTAAAACCGCCGCTGTTGCTGCGAAGTCAGAATCCGTCGAGGGCAACACGAGTTTCTCTCGTCGGGCAGCCACCTTTCCCGAGAGGCGATCCTTCACGACCAGGTCAATTGTGTAAGTGCCTGCTTCCAACTCGAGGTCCTGGCGGTAAAAAATTTTATCGTTCAGAATTGCTTCGTACTGTTTAGCGGTCAAACCGACATCGAAAGTTCCGCCCAGCCGAGAGAGTATCTTCTCGTCGCCTTCATTTCTGACCACTCCCAGAACGTCAAGTTGCAAACGTTGCGTATCACCCTTGCGAGCGAACTCTACGGCAGCCGGGGGTATTTCGAAAGACAGCGGGACAATGTAATAGCCTGGCTGAGATCTGAACCAGTTCAGTTGTAATGACAACGGCAATGTCGACTGTGCTGCCAACGACGCAAAGTTTGCCATCAACTTCCTGTCTTCCGGTGAAAGGGGCACGACCTGGCTCGGTGGTATCGCATAGTATCCGTTGCGGCCAATCACGTTTGCGTCGGGCCTGCGAACTTCGATCTTAACTTTGCGAAAGGCGCCGTCAAAGTTGGAATCCGTACTGCGATAAGCCAGGGTGTAACGCGAGCGAATCTCAGCATCGATGCGGTTCAAGCCGCCGCTGATGTCGTTGGTGTTCTTGATGAATTGACCGCCGGTGTCGCCTGAAATTCGGTACAACAAATCCTGTTCGCGATTCAAGCCTTCGCTGCGGGCGATGTCAAAGATGCTTTCTCCGGCCGCTGATCGCATCCGACTCTCCTGACTGTTCGTTGCTGAAATGGCGGCTAGCCCGGACTGAGGAACGATCGCTCCCGATTGCGGAGTGCCGCCAGTCAATCCGACCGCGTCAATAATGTAGATGGCGACGTTCGCGCGATTGGCGATGTCGATGGTGCTCTGCACTTGCCAGTCCAGCGCCTCGGGCGCGATGAATCCCTGCGAGAACATTACGAGGGTTTTTTTGCCGGGTATGGTGCGTAACCCTTCGCAGATCGCCGCCAGTGCGGCCAACACCGGACGCGTCTGCCGGAGCGTGAGAACAGAGCGTAGCTGCAGGTATTGCTCCAACACGCGCTGCGCAATCATGGCCTCAGCGGCTGCGGAGCCCGCCGCGGCCCCTCCCGACTGCGAGTTTACTGAAGCCATTGGTGGGCCCGACGGCTTATCTCTCAGCGTGGCAATGTTGGCGTTGATATCACGCAACTCAGCAGTCTTGGAAACAGTCGAGCTGTTGGAGGCTTTCTCAACAGCGGCGATCAGTTTCGCTTTATCCTGGGTGAACGGTTGCAACAACTGCAAGCCGCCGGAAATCGAAAACAGAGCCACCGAGTCATTGGCCGTTATGCGCTCGCGAATATACTTGATGATGCCCTCGCGAACGCGTTTCAGATTCGCCAACTCGGTGCTTTGCCCATCCAACACCAGACAAACAATGTTCCTCGGAAGACCATTTGGCGGGCGTCCGGTTGGCTGCGTGGAGACGATGGTTGTTTCGCCCGGTTTTGCCGGCGCGGCAGAATTGCCGCTGCTGGAGAGAGTTGATTCAAAGAACTCGATCTTCTGCGGCACGCCGTTTTCATAGACCGTGAAGTCTTCCGCTTTGAGATCAGTGACGGCCTTGCCCTTTTTGTCTTTGACGATTACGTCCACGCTGACCAGGTTGGCGGTAATCTTAATCACATCCTCTTGATCACTGCTGGTCTGGGTTTGCTTTTTCTCTTGTGATTGACCCGGGATGGCGAGAAAGACGGCAGACGTCACAAGCAAGCTGAGACACGCCCCCGTCCAGTGCTTCTTCAGAAAGGAACTGTGGTGATACATCATTTATCGCGATTCCGTCGGCAGCTTCTTAGGCCCATTGGGTCTGAAAGATGTCGTACTCACTTCAATTCGAACCTGTCCTTCAGTCCGGCAATCATTACTTCAAACTCGCCTGGCTCGACCACGGGTTTGTTATCAGCGCCAATGAACGAAAGATCATCAAGCCTTAGCTGGAAGGTCAAGGTACGACTCTGTCCCGGTTCCAAATAAATCTTCGCAAAGCGTTTGAGCCGCTTTCCCGGAGGCGATAAAGAAGCGACCAGATCGCTCACGTAAAGCTGCACGACCTCTTTACCGGCCCGCCTCCCACTATTAGTTACGGTGACGCTGACTGACAGTTGATCACCCGTCCCAATCGTCTTCCGATTGAGGCGCAGGTCCTTATAGCTGAACGTCGTGTAGCTCAGACCATCGCCGAATTCAAACTGCGGTCTGATGCCGGCGTTGTCGAACGACTCTGTCTCGAACGCCTTGTGATCGTAAGTCATCAAGGCATTCGGAAAGCGCGGGTAAGTGAAGGGAAGTTTGCCGCACGGATTAAAGTCGCCAAACAGAACGTCGGCCACTGCCTGCCCACCTTCGTTGCCGGGGTTGTAGGCCATCAACACCGCGCTCGCATTGTCGGCGATACGGTTAACAATTCGTGGCCGGCCTTCAACCAGCACCAGCACGACCGGTTTGCCCGTGGCTGCGATCGCTTCGGCAAGTTTCCGTTGCGGCTCGCCCAAATTCAGATCAGGAATGTCGCCGGGAGTCTCAGTGTAGGACCCTTCGCCGAGACACAGCACGATGACATCAGCGTTGCCGGCGGCGCGCACAGCAGCAGGAATGTCTACCTCTGCTTCCACACTAGTTGGGGTATTATTTGACGGACTTCCTGGAGGGCGCATGATCTTCGTGCCGGGAAGGTAGGTCACGTTTGCCGTCCCTGCCTTCGCTTCGATCGCGCGTCGAATGGTCGGACGATCTTTAGGATAAAGTGACTCTTCAGAGCCTTGCCAGACATAGGACCAGCCGTTGTTGAGCGAGATCAGCGAGTCAGCAGTTGGGCCGGTAACCAGCACTTTTCGATCTTTCGAGAGCGGCAGCAGGTTGTTTGAATTCTTCAGCAGCGTCATCGATTCACGGGCCGCTTGCAGGGCGGCTGGTCGCGATTCGGGTAGTCCAATCTTTGACTTGAGCGCAGCATTGGGCATCGCGTTCTCGAAGAGTCCCAGCTCAAACTTCACTTTCAAGATCCGACGCACCGCTTCATCGATACGCGACTGCGGTACGGAGCCTTCCTTAACCAGCGCAATCAGATAATCAGCGAAGCTGTAATCGAGCGGCACCATGCTCATGTCGATGCCGGCCATCACGGCCATTCGCGTCGCCTCCTTCTCGTTGGCCGCGACATGCCAGATGGTCACCAGTTTCTTGATGTCTTCCCAGTCCGAAACTACAAATCCTTTGAAGCCGAGTTCATCACGAAGAATGTCGGTCAGGATGTGATGATTGATGTGGCCGGGAGTGCCGTTGATCTCCGCGGAGTTGACCATCACAGTGTGGGCCCCGGCTTTGACGGCGGCGTCGAATGTCGGCAGAAAATATTCCCGCAAATAGTTTTCCGGCATCCAGGCGGGAGTGCGGTCGCGACCGCTGAGCGGAAAACTGTACCCCATGTAATGTTTCAAGCTGGTAGCCACGTGGTCCTGCGATGCGACATCCGATCCTTCCATGCCGCGCACGAAAGCTACGCCCATTACTTTTGCGAGGTAGGGATCCTCGCCGAACGTTTCGTAGAAACGTGGCCACACCGGTTGGCGCCCGATATCGAGCACCGGTGAAAAGCTCCACGGAATGCCGGCCGCGCGCGTTTCCATGGCGGCGATTTCCGAGCCCCGTTTCATCAACTCAGGATTCCAGGTTGCGGCCATCCCGATCTCCTGTGGGAAAAGAGTTGCACCCTGTACATAATTTGCACCGTGAATCGAATCGATCCCGTAGATAACCGGAATGCCGAGGCGTGTCTTCTTTGTCGCTGCGTCCTGGATTTGTTTGATGATCTCATGCCATTTGTCAGGCGTCAGAGCTTGTTCCGAGACGTTTAGAATTGACCCGACGCCGTAGCGCACGATTGCCTTGTCCAGTTTGGCGGGATCGATCTGAATGTTTTGATCGCGACCGTTTGAAATCATGCCGATGGCCAGCTGAGTCATCTGGCCCACCTTTTCCTCCAGCGTCATGCGCTTGAGCAGGGCGTCGATCTTTTGCGAGTTGTCACGCTCCGTCCCGGCCTTAACGGCACTTTGAAAGAAGGCGTCGCTGTCGATGACGTCAGCGGTAACGGGCCCGCGATCGTCTGCCGCTGACCCTTTTCCAACTGCCATTCTCATAGTCATTTGCTCCACGCCGGCGGTGCTGGAACTATCAACCTTTTGTACCCGCAGGCCAAAGCATATCGAAAGCGTAACCATCGCCAAAGCAAGCGCAGTTTTCTTCATCTTCAATTGTTTTCCTTCGGGAATGGATCAGCGGAGCGAGCCTATTCTCTCATTCCGCAGACGATTCGAGAAGCCGGAAACGGCCGAACGGTTCCGGAAATGGCAGAACGATTAAGTCTAATGCTCCCGCGCGATAAGAAACTCCGGGCCAGTTTAGAAAGCGGACTTGTCCGCCGCTGACGATACCACTCAACCGCATGCAATAGAGATGACCTGTTTTGTGTGACTTTATATCCCTTTCGGGTAGTTTCGTGGGAAGTTTTCCATGCTAAACAAAGCATACGATCCACGAAGTAACACAAAACCAGAACGAAGCAACACGAATTAGATCGCGACCCACGCAATAGATCATTTATATCGCCTCTTGACTTAATCGCGAGCGAGGCGGACAAGTCCGCTTTCCAAACAGGCGGGATTTTTTCTTAGCTTCAAGAGGAGCAATTTTGGAGTAGTGGCCAGGAGGATTCGTTCTAGCAAAAGTCTCTTTACACAACTCTAATTTTAGCTATTATGTGATCCGTCCTTCATACGCATCCACGTGAATTCCACTGCTACAGAAAAAGAAACGGAAGGCCGCACTTTGCTGCGACGCTTTGGACTGGTCCAGGCGACCGCTCTGAACATGTCGAACATGATCGGCGTCGGACCGTTCATCACCATTCCGCTATTGATGTCAGCGCTCGGTGGTCCACAAGCAATGCTGGGCTGGGTGGTTGCGGTTTTAATCGCCATTCCGGACGGGATGGTCTGGAGTGAACTAGGAGCGGCGATGCCGGGGTCCGGAGGTTCCTATGTTTATCTGCGAGAGGCGTATGGTCGTGAGACCTTCGGACGGCTCATGGCTTTTCTATTCATCTGGCAGTTCATCCTTAGCGGTCCTTTGGAAATAGCGTCGGGCTACATCGGCTTCGCCAGATACACCGGCTACATCTGGCAGGGAATCACCGCGCGCGAGACGTTGATGGTTGCCGCCGCGGTTGGGATTGTCAATATCGTGCTGCTCTATCGCCGCATTACTTCCATCGGCACGATTACCGTCAGTTTATGGATCGGAACATTGCTGACCACGCTGGCAGTAATTGTTACCGGAGCGATGCATTTCAGCGCCGCGCGCGCTTTTGACTTTCCCCCGGGAGCGTTCAGCTTCTCACTGGGCTTTCTCTTCGGTTTGGGCGCTGCATCACGAATTGGCGTCTACGACTATTTGGGCTATTACGACATCTGTTACATCGGTGACGAGGTCAAGGACCCGGGCCGGACAATTCCGCGGTCAATCATCATCAGTGTAATCGCGGTGGCGATTATCTACTTCGCGATCAATCTTTCCATTATCGGCGTTGTGCCCTGGCGCGAGTTTGTGCCGGCACAGGCGCATCCTGAGTCGGGTTTCGTGGTCTCACTGATGATGGAAAAGATCTATGGCGCAAAGATCGCGACTGTCTTCACTGCCATGGTGCTCTGGACGGCGTTCGGTTCGGTCTTTGCACTGTTACTCGGCTACTCACGAATTCCTTATGCGGCGGCGCTGGACGGATATTTCTTCAAAGTGTTCGGCCGGCTCCATCCCACCAAGAGATTTCCGTATGTCGCGCTGATCGTGCTCGGTGTGATTTCTATTATTTGCAGCTTCTTCTCACTTGATGCTGTGATTGACGCGCTTATTTCAACCAGAATCCTGATCCAATTCATCGGCCAAATTTTCGCGCTTATACTTCTAAGGCGGCAGGCGCCGGACATGCCGCGTCCTTACCGCATGTGGCTCTACCCACTGCCAAGCATTATCGCGCTCATCGGTTGGATATTTATTTTTGCGACGACGCCATGGCCGGTTATCGTTCTCGGCCTGGGCACGCTGACGCTGGGCGGCGTGTTTTTTCTGGTCTGGTCCTGGTACAACCAACGCTGGCCCTTTGCTACCGTCATGTCTGGAGCCGGCAGTTAAGAATCACGGAAGATTACACATGGCAAATCGATTGGTTTCGGGAAGCATTATTCTTATATTGAGTCTCACCGCGTTCGCGAGGAACCCAAACGAGCGCGCGTTACCTCAACCTGCAAAGCTCTTTTTGCGGAAGGGCTGGACCATTCAATCGTCCGCGCTGGTTAAGGAGAAGGGCGATGTCATTTCGCAGAATGAATTCCAACCGAAGAATTGGCATGCCGCCACCGTGCCGTCTACCGTTGTCGGAACGCTGGTAGAAGACAAAGTCTACCCAGATCCATTGGTAGACAAGAACCTACGATTGATCCCGGGCTGCAGCTACCCCATCGGCGCTAACTTTTCAAATCTGCCGATGCCGGAAGACAGTCCCTTCCGCGTTTCGTGGTGGTATCGAACTCAGTTTCGACTTCCTGCAAGTTATCGCGGCAAAAATGTCTGGCTGAATTTCGACGGTATCAACTTCAGGGCCAACGTCTGGCTCAATGGTCAACAGATTGCCACCTCAGATCAGATAGCTGGGACCTTTCGCCTCCATGAACTGAACATCAAGAGTGCTGTGGGTGCCGGCGAGTTGAATACTTTAGCGGTCGAGGTTTTTCCGTCTCAACCGGATGACCTCGGTTGGACCTGGGTGGATTGGAACCCGACACCTCCCGATAAGAATATGGGAATTTTCCGTGACGTTTATCTGACCCGTAGTGGGCCAGTCACCCTCAGATATCCGCAGGTGGTCACGCATTTTGATCTGCCCTCGCTGGATATTGCGCATTTGACTGTTAACGCCGAGGTGCAAAATGCGACTGAGGCTGAGGTTGAAGGCACATTGAGCGCGCGCATTGAGGGGCTTAGATTTTCGCAGAACGTGAAGCTTGGCCCACACGAGACAAAGTCCGTGACCTTTACGCCGGATGAATTTCCGCAACTCAACGTTTCTCATCCGCGCTTGTGGTGGCCTGTGCATATGGGCACGCCGACGGTTTACCATCTAACAATGGAATTCGACACCGGAGGCAAAATATCTGATCGTCAGGACACCCGTTTCGGCATTCGAGAGATCATTTCAGAATTAGATAATCAGAATCACCGGGTCTTTAAAGTTAATGGCCGAAATGTGCTCATTCGTGGCGGTGGCTGGGCTTCGGATATTTTTCTGCGATTCACGCCGGAAAGACTGCGCAGCGAATTCCAGTACGTCAAGGACATGAACCTGAATTCGATTCGGTTGGAAGGACAACTTCAGCCGGATTATTTTTTCGACCTGGCCGACCAGGAAGGAATTTTGATCATGGCGGGATGGTGTTGCTGCTCTCATTGGGAGCACTGGCAGCACCGGTCCGACTACAACGAGGGGCCAACCTGGGACAAAGAGGATTACGAGATCGCTGCGAAATCGCAGGCTGATCAAATCAGACGTTTGCGAAACCATCCCAGCCTGCTGGTCTGGTTGAATGGCAGCGACAATCCGCCGCCGCCCGATGTCGAACAGATGTACATCGATATCCTGAAGAAGTATCAATGGCCCAACCCATTCCTCTCGTCGGCCACAGCGAAAACGACAACGGTTACCGGCGCGACCGGAGTAAAAATGGAAGGGCCTTACGAATGGGTGCCTGCCTCATACTGGTTACAGGACACGACAGCGGGCGGCGCGCACGGTTTCGCCACTGAAATTAGTCCAGGTCCAGCGGTGCCGCCGATTGAAAGTTTGCGCCGCATAATAACGCCAGAGCATCTATGGCCCATCGATGAATATTGGAACTATCACGCCGGCGGAGGGCAGTTCAAGAATCT
>Ga0137410_10000414_pt1 | contig 30072 bp, 21 predicted proteins | sample CZODoug1_16funga_FD_108878 | JGI IMG/M metagenome (GOLD analysis project Ga0137410, IMG submission 108878) | Vadose zone soil fungal communities from Angelo Coast Range Reserve, California, USA - CZODoug1_16fungal (Illumina Assembly) | ecosystem: Environmental > Terrestrial > Soil > Vadose zone... | reverse complement strand
CTTCCTCGCCGGGCACCTGTACGGAGGGCACGTCAATCACGTCTGGGCCTATCCGTGGATGGCAGCCGTCCTGGGCGCGCTCGAAGCGTTCCTGTCGGGGCCGACGTTGAGGCGCGGGGTCTGGCTGGGTGCCGCGGCGGCCCTGATCCTGCTCGCGGGCGTGCCGCAATACTTCGTCTTCGCCCTCGGGCTCGTGGCGCTGTGGCTCCTGCATTTCGTGCTCGAACGGAAGGAGGAGCGACACGACCGCGTCAAGCTCGCCCTGAAGGCGGGGGCCTGGCTGGGCTGGTCCGTCGCCCTTTGCGCGGCGCAGATCCTGCCGACCCTCGAGCTCGCAGGGGAGAGTCAGCGGTCCGCGTCGGAAAGACCGGAGTTCTTCACCCAGTACTCCCTCCCTCCGGAGAACCTTCTCACGCTGTTCGCGCCCGCGTTCTTCGGCGACGCGGTCCGGTCGCCTTATTGGGGTCGCTGGTATCTCTGGGAAGTCTGCGGCTACGTCGGCGTCACGACGCTGCTGCTCGCCGGGCTTGCCCTCGGCGGGACCCATCGTCAGCGATACTTCTGGCTGGGCGTCGCCGCCGGCTCGCTGCTGCTGGCCTTCGGCCGCTACGGGTTCCTGCCCGCGGGGACGGATCTCTTCCGCGCGCCCGGCCGCTTCCTGCTGCTGTTCACGCTGGCCTTCGCGGCGCTGGCCGGCATCGGGATCGACCGCTTCCGCCGGGAAACCACGAAGACCGGCTACAACCTGACCGGCGTCTGCAGCCTCGCCATCCTCGGGATCATCTTCATGATGGTCGTCCGCGTCCGCCTGACCCCTGAGCGGTGGACGGGCCTGCTGGAGTGGATGAAGAAGCTGCCGGATGGGAGTCCGACGGCGGGCGCGAGCCTGGAAGCGACGCGGTCGAGTCTCCTCGTCGCCGCGCTGCTCCTCGGGGCCAGCGTGCCCGTCCTGATCCTTCTGATCGTGAAGCCCGAGAAGGAGCATTGGGCCCGCGCCCTCTTCGCCGGCCTCGTGCTCGTCGACGTCCTGGGATTCAGCCACCGGTTTTTCAGGAGGCAGCCGGAGAAGGCCCTCTATTGGCCTCCGGCGCTCGTGAGCGTGCTGAAGGAGCGGACCGGCACCGACTTTCGGGTGGGGTCGTTCGGCGGCGCCCCGCGTCCGGTCGCCGGGAATTGCCAGGCCGCGGGCATCGACTCCCTGCTGGGCTACGAGCCGCTGCTGCTGCGCCGCTATGCGGAGGTCGTGAACCGCCTCGAAAACGGGGACCCCGCGACGCCCTTCGTGGAGCTGGACTCGCTCGCGCCCACGGAGTCCCTGGATTTCCTGGCGCCGCGCCTCTGGCTGATCTGGGACGACGTCCGGATCCAGGAGCAGGGGTGGCGGAAACTCGGGACCGCGGGAACGGGGACGATCTACGAGAACCCCCATGCGTTTCCGCGCGCGTGGGTGGTCGATCACGCGGTCGTCCTCGAAGCGCCCCTGGATCGACTTCAGGCCCTCGCGCGGCTGCGCTACGACCTCCGGAAGACCGTGATCCTGGAGCGGATGCCGGATGACGCGCCGCCGACGCCGTCGGACGCTCCGGGCAGAGCGAGGCTCGTCTCCCGGGGCCCGGGCCGCTACGAGATCGAGGCGGAGAACAAGGGGGAGGCGTACCTGGTGCTGTCGGAAGCGTATTACCCGGGCTGGAGCGCGGAGGTCGACGGCCGGGCCGCCGACGTCCTTCCAGCGGACCATCTGATCCAGGCGGTGCGACTGCCGCCGGGGAAGCATACGGTGCACTTCCGGTACCGGTCGCGGTTCCTCGCGCCGGGTCTGACGGCGACGCTCCTCGCGCTGCTGCTGCCGGCGGGGATGGCGCTTCGACGCCGGCTCAGGCCAGCAGCGCCTTGACGACCTCGCCGTGCACGTCCGTCAGCCGGAAGTCGCGGCCCTGGAAGCGGTACGTGAGCTTCGTGTGGTCGAAACCCAGCAGGTGCAGCAGCGTCGCGTTCAGGTCGTGGACATGCACCTTGTCCTTCACGACGTTGAACGCGAAGTCGTCGGTCTCGCCATAGGAGAGCCCCGGCTTCATGCCGCCGCCCGCGAACCACATCGTGAAGGCGTTCGGATGGTGGTCGCGGCCGTCGTCGCCGCCCTGGACCATCGGCGTGCGGCCGAATTCGCCGCCCCAGATGACCAGCGTTTCGTCGAGCAGGCCGCGCTGCTTGAGATCCTTGACCAGCGCCGTGCAGGCGCGGTCCGTGTCCTCGCAGTTCTTCCGGAGATCCTTCACCAGGTTGCCGTGCTGGTCCCACGCCTCGTGGAAGAGCTGGACGAAGCGGACTCCGCGCTCGACGAGGCGCCGCGCGAGGAGGCAGTTGTTGGCGAAGGACGACTTGCCCGGCTGCGCGCCGTACATCTCCAGCGTCTCCTTCGACTCCCGGGTGAGGTCCATCAGCTCGGGGGCGCTCGTCTGCATCCGGAACGCCATCTCGAACGAGTTGATGCGCGTCGAGATCTCGGGGTCGCCGACGACGTCCAGCCGCTCCTCGTTGAGTTTCCGGACCGCGTCCAGCGTCTCGCGCTGCATCGCGGGATCCACGCCGGGAGGATTCGACAGATACAGGACCGGGTCGCCGGAGCTGCGGAACTGGACGCCCTGGTAGGCCGTCGGGAGGAAGCCGCAGCCCCAGTTGGAGTTGCCGCCGCTGGGGCCCTTCTTGCCCGAGCTGAAGACGACGAAGCCCGGGAGGTCGCGCGATTCGCTGCCGAGTCCGTACGTGACCCACGAGCCCATGCTCGGGCGGCCGAACTGCTGGGCGCCCGTGTTCATCATGATCTGCGCGGGCGCGTGATTGAAAGCGTCCGTCTGCATCGACTTCACCAGGGTGATGTCGTCGACGATCGTCGAGAGGTGCGGCAGCAGCTCGGAGATCTCCGTCGCGTTGTTGCCGTACTTGCCGAAGCGGAACTTGGGGCCGAGCAGCTTGGAGCTCGGGTTGATAAAGGCGGCGCGGTAGCCCTTGATCAGGTCCGGGGGCGGCAGCGTCCCGTTGAACTTCGCGAGCTGCGGCTTGTGGTCGAAGAGTTCGAGATGGCTGGGCGCGCCGGCCATGAAGAGGTAGATGACGCTCTTCGCGCGCGGCTTGTGGTGCGGCTGGCGCGGCGCCATCGCGTCGCCCGCCGCGAAGAGGTCGCGGCCGAGCAGCGAGTGGAAGGCCAGGCCGCCCATGCCGACGCCGCACTGCTGCAGGAACCAGCGCCGGCTTGCCAGCTTCGAGTCGTTCATCGTCCTATTCTTTCGTAATCGTTTCGTCGAGGTTGAGCAGCACGCGCGACACGGCCGTCCAGACGGACTGTTCCTCATCCTTGGCTCCGGCCTGCTTTTCCCTCCGACGGCCGAGGAACTGGAGCAGCAGCGTCTTTTCCTTCTCCGACGGCAGCCGCCCTGTGCAGCGGCGGAACGCGAAGGCGATCCGCGCGTCGTCGGCGGAGCCCCCCTCGGCAATCGTCCTTCCCGCCAGCGCCTGCGCGCATTCCACGAAGAGCGGCTCGTTCAGGGTCGTCAGCGCCTGCAGCGGCGTGTTCGACCTCGACCGCCGCACGCACGAGGCCTCGCCGACCGGGGTGTCGAAGGCCTGGAGGGCGGGATAAGGGACGGAGCGGTAGCGGAACGTATAGATCGCCCGCCGGAAGCGGTTCTCGCCCGTCTCCTCCTTCCAGACCTTCGGGCCGTAGCTCACCGGCGGCTGGAAAAGCTGACCCGGCGCGGGCGGGCAGACGCTGGGTCCGCCGACCTTGGGGTTCATCAGGCCGCTGGCCGCCAGCGCGATATCGCGCACGATCTCGCCTTCTACCCGGAAGCGGGCCCCGCGCGCGAGGAGCCGGTTCGCAGGGTCGCGGGCGAACGCCTCGGCCGTCAGCTTCGACGACTGACGATACGTCGACGACGTCACGATCAGGCGATGCAGCTTCTTGAAGCTCCAGCCGCTTTCCATGAAGTCGACCGCCAGCCAGTCGAGCAGCTCCGGATGCGACGGCGACTCGGCCTGCGAGCCGAAGTCCTCGCTCGTGGCGACGAGGCCCGTCCCGAAATAGCTCTGCCAGACGCGGTTGACGATCGACCGGGCCGACGTCGGCGCCTTGCGGTCGACCAGCCAGCGGGCGAAGGTCAGCCGGTTGACGGGCCCGCCCGCGGGCAGGGGATTGAGAAAGGCGGGCACGCCCGGCTTGACGGCCGACTTGGGCTTGAGGAAGTCGCCGCGATCCAGCAGGTGCGTCTCGCGCATGCTGCCGCGCTCCTCGAGGGCGAGCTGGGTCGCGCCTTCCGGATGACGCTTCCACAGCGCCTCGATGCGGTCGTTCGCGTCCTTCCATTCGGGAACCGTCGTCCGCCAATACGTGAAGACCGCGCCGTCCTGCGCCGGAGTCCGCGTCTCCTCGGGCTGGGCCAGGATGCTGCGCACGCCGGCGGGCAGGGGATCGGCCTTCGGCGCCGGCGCTCCCGTGATCGAAAGGCGGAAGCGGCCGAGGTTGCAGGTCTGGTTGTCGTCGCTGTTCCAGCCGCCGTGGTTCTGCTTCAGGTAGAGGGTGAGGACCGCGCCGCCCTTGAAGGCGATCGGCTTCTCGGGTACGAAGACCGCCTTGCGCGGATTATTGCGGCGGCCCGGGCCGATGTCGATGCTCCACGCGGTGTCGTCCTTGCCGTCGATTGCGAACGCGACCGGGCCCGTGATGCGCTTCCTGCTGCTCTTGTCGTCGAAGATCGCCTCGAGCGGCGCCTCGGGCGCTTCCACGTCGGCCGTCGCGGACACGAACTTCACCTTCTGCGGCTTGGCGGAACCGTCGGCCGGACCCGCCTCGACCTCGAACTCCGAGAGTGCGCCGGTGCCCTTGATCGAGCGGCCCGGACCGCCGCGCGGGAGGTTCGGGTCGGTGAGCAGCTCGAGGCGGATTCCCGTGATCTCCTCGGCGGCGACCTTCGCGATCAGCTTCACCCGGTGCTTGGTCGGGGCATAACTCTGGGCGAGGAGCGAGCCGTCCTCCATCGGCAGGTACTTCTGGCCGCCGGTCGAGATGTCGTCCACGTCGGGCCGGAGCACGGTCCACTCGGGCTGGTCGCCGCGGACCGACGCCTCCCAGGCGCGCATCCGCTCCTTCCAGTCGGAGGTCCGGTGGCGGAGTTCGTCCTCGATCTCGTGGAGTTCCCGCAGGATCGTGGCGCGCTCCATCGACTCCTCGGGCCGGTAGACCGTGACGTTGGCCTCGTGCGAGTTGTTCAGGAACGCGAAGATCCGGTAGTAGTCCTCGTGCGTGAACGGATCGTATTTGTGGCTGTGGCACTGGGCGCACTGGATGGTGAGGCCCAGGATGCCGCGGCCGATCGCGTCCATGCGGTCGAACATCGCCTCCATGCGGAACTGCTCGGGATCGACGCCGCCCTCCTCGTTGATCATGGAGTTCCGGAGAAAGCCCGTCGCCACGACCTGCTCCTGCGTCGCGTTCGGGAGCAGGTCGCCCGCGATCTGGTCGATGACGAACTCGTCATAGGGGAGATCGCGGTTGAACGCGTTGATGACCCAGTCGCGGTAGAACCACGCCTCGCGCGGCTTGTCCTTCTCGAAGCCGTCGGAGTCGGCGTAGCGGGCCGCGTCCAGCCAGTGGCGGGCCCAGCGTTCTCCATAATGGGGCGATGCGAGCAGGCGGTCGACCTGGCGCTCGTAGGCGTCGGGCCGCGCGTCGGCGACGTAGGCGTCGATCTCGGCGGCGCTGGGCGGGAGGCCGACCAGGTCCAGGCTGAGCCGGCGCAGCAGCGTCTCGCGGCCGGCCTCCGGGGCGGGGGCCAGTCCTTCGCGCTCCAGGCGCGCGCGGACGAAGGCGTCGACGGGATTGAGCGCGCCGGGGAACTGCGGGACGGCCGGCCGTTCCGGCGGGATGAAGGACCAGTGATCCGACCACTTCGCGCCCTGGGCGATCCACTTCCTGATGAGCTCGATCTGCTTCGACGTGAGCTGCTTGCCCGACTTCGCGGGCGGCATATGGTCGTCCTTGTCGGACGTCAGGATGCGCCGAAGCGCTTCGCTCTGCTCGGGCTTGCCGGGGACGAAGGCCTGCTTGCCCTCGAGGACCCGGAACGCGCCCTCCTTCGTGTCGAGCCGGAGGTCGCCCTTGCGGCGCTTGTCGTCCGGACCGTGACAGAGAAAGCAGGCGTTGGAGAGGATGGGCCGGATGTCCTTCTTGAAATCGACGGGCTCCTCCGCCTGGAGGAAGAGGGCGACGACGAGGCCGAGCATCACGCGGTTCTCCCCTGAACGGTTCTCTATCCAGTTCCCCAAACCTGCCGTTGCCGGTGCAAAAAACGGCGTCGACAGTCCCGTCTCACTATACGATAGGACACGCCATGGCCGATCGTCTCCCCATCTATTCCCTGGAATCCGACCTTCTTGCCCGCCTCCGGGAGCAGCGCCGCCTGATCCTCTCCTCGCCGACCGGATCGGGCAAGTCGACCCAGGTTCCGCAGATGCTGCTGAAGCACGGGGCTCTGGGACAGGGGCAGGCGGTGATCCTCCAGCCTCGCCGCCTGGCCACCCGGCTGCTCGCGAGCCGGGTCGCGGAGGAGATGGGCGTCGAGCTTGGCCGCGAGGTCGGCTACCAGATCCGCTTCGACGACGTCTCGGGCCCGAAGACGCGGATCAAGTTCGTGACCGAAGGGATCCTCCTGAGGCGGATGATCCAGGACCCCGGGCTCGCGGGGATCTCGGCGCTGATCTTCGACGAATTCCATGAGCGCCATCTGTATGGCGACATCACGCTCGCCCGCGCGTTGGACCTCCAGGAGCGCGCGCGGCCGGATCTCCTGATCCTCGTGATGTCCGCCACGCTCGATGTCGACCGCCTCGAGACGTATCTCCAGCCCTGCGCGCGGTTGACGTCGGAAGGGCGGGTCTTTCCGGTGTCCATCGTCCACGCGGCGGAGACGGACGAGCGGCCGGTCTGGGACCAGGCCGCGGACTCCTTCGGCCGGCACCTGCGCGACCGCGGCGAGGGCGACGCGCTGGTCTTCATGCCGGGCGGCTACGAGATTTCGAGGACGCTCGACGCCCTTCGCGGCCGGCCGGAGGCCCGGGGCCGGCTGCTGCTCCCGCTCTATGGAGAGCTGCCTCCGAAGGAGCAGGACGCCGCGGTCGCGCGCTACGATCGGCCGAAGGTCGTCGTCTCGACGAACGTCGCGGAGACGTCGCTGACGATCGACGGCATCACGCTGGTCATCGACAGCGGTCTTGCCCGGATCCCGCGCTACGACCCTTATCGCGGCATCAACACGCTGGGGATCGACAAGATCAGCCGCGCCGCTGCAGACCAGCGGGCGGGCCGCGCGGGGCGGACGGCGCCGGGGACCTGCCTGCGATTGTGGACCGCCCAGGATCACGCGAAGAGGCCGGCGCGGGAGCTGCCGGAGATCCGGCGTCTCGACCTGGCCGAGGTCGTCCTGACGCTGAAGGCGGCGGGGGTCGAGGATCTCCGAAAATTCCGCTGGCTCGACGCGCCCGACGCGGAGTCGCTCTCGCACGCGGAGGAGCTGCTGGGCGATCTCGGCGCGCTGAAGGGGCCGGCGATCACGCCGCTCGGCCGCCGGATGCTGGCGTTCCCGCTGCATCCCCGCTATGCGCGCATGCTCCTCGCCGCGCAGGAGTTCGGCTGCGTGCACGACGCGGCCCTGATCGCGGCGCTCACCCAGGGACGCGACCTCCTGCTGCGGAATGTCGACGGCGACACGGCGTCCTTCCGGGAGGATCGGATCGGCGACAAGGCGACGTCGGACTTCTTCCTGCTGATGAAGGCGTGGGCCTTCGCCGCGAAGAACGACTTTCGGATGGAGGCCTGCCGGCGCGCGGGCATCCACGCGGTGACGGCGCGACAGGTCGGTCCGCTGCACGAGCAGTTCCTGAACATCGCGGAGCGCGAAGGGCTCGACGTGAAGCGCCGCGACGCTCCCGAGGACGCGCTGCGCCGCTGCATCCTGATCGGATTCTCCGACCGGGTCGCGCGCCGCGCCGACGAGGGGACGCTGCGCTGCGAAGTCGTGCATGGCCGGAAGGGGCTGCTCGCGCGGGAGAGCGTCGTCCGTCAGAGTCCGCTCCTCGTGGCGGCGGAGATCCGCGAGGTCGCGGGCCGCAAGGGGGAGGATAAGACGATCCTCAGCCTGGCGACGGCGATCGAGCGCGCATGGCTCGAGGATCTTTTCCCCGGGGATCTCGGACGGCGCACCGAGGTGTTCTATGACTCCGCCGCGAAACGGGTGCTGGCCGACGAAGTCCTTCGCTTCCGCGACCTCCTGATCGAGAAACGCCGCGTGGAGCCGCCGCCTCCGGACGCCTCCGCGCGCCTTCTGGCCGAGGAGGTCCTGGCGGGCCGCATCAAGCTGGCGGGCTGGGATACCGCGGTCGACCAGTGGATCCTCCGCCTCGAGCTCCTGGCTCGAACCGCTCCCGAGCTCGAGGTTTCGGCGATCACGGACGCCGACCGGAAAACCCTTCTGGAGCAGCTCTGCCACGACGCCGTCGCGGCCAGGGACATCAAGGATCGGCCGGTGATGCCGGTGTTCCGCGACTGGCTGAATCCCGCGATGCAGGGCCTCGTCGAAAAGCACGCGCCCGAGCGGCTCAAACTGTCCAACGGGAAGACGCCCAAGGTCACGTACGTCCCCGAGGGTGCTCCCTATATTGCGCTCCGCATCCAGGATCTCTACGGAGTCACGCAGCTGCCGAAGCTCGGTCTGGGCCGCGTCACGCCGCTCCTCCACATCCTCGCCCCGAACAACCGCCCGGTGCAGATCACCCAGGACCTGCCGGGCTTCTGGAAGGAGCACTATCCGAAGCTCAAGAAGGAGCTGCAGCGGAAGTACCCGAAGCACGAGTGGCGGGAGGCGCCCTAGCGTTATTCGCGCGGCCAGATGCGGACGCTGCCGTCGGAGCTCGACGACAGCAGCCCGCCGTCGGGCAGGAACGCGATCGCGGAAATGCGGGACCGGTGGCCGCTCAGGCTGCGCAGGACCGTGCCGTCCTTCACCGACGCGATCCGGATCAGCGAATCCGCACCGCCGGTGGCGACCGTCTTCCCGTCGGGCGAAAAGGCCGTGCAGGTCACGCTGCCAGTGTGTCCCGTGAGCTCGGGGCCGGATTCGCCGGTCGACGCGGTCCAGAGCGACAGGCTGCCGTTCAGGGCGCCCGCGAGGATCCGGGCGCCGTCGGGGCTGACCGCGATCGAGACCACGGACAGCGGCGGACCCGCCCACTTCCGCTCCTTGCCGTCGGCCAGGTCCCGGAGCCGCAGGAACTTGTCCCGGCCGAAAAGACCCAGCTTCGAGCTGTCCGCGCTGGTGGACATCGTCAGAACGCCGACGGCCACGTCCTTCTCGACGGCCGGCGGTTCGTCGTTGTCCATGTTCCAGGTGAGCAGGGTACCGTCGGCCTGGACGGCGACCAGCGTGCGCACGTCGGCCTTCACCCCGAACCCGAGGATGAAGCCGCTCAGCGGCACGAACGACCGGGTCTCCGACTTCTTCGGGATGTCCCAGAGCGTGATCTTGTTGGAGGCCCCGGTGACGAGCCGGTCGGGGCCGGCAAACGCGAGGCCGCGAAGCAGGGAGCGCGCGGGAGCAGTCCAGATCTCCTCGCGAGTGGCGAGGTCGAGGATCCGCACCCCGTCGGAGGTGAACGCGACGCGCTTTCCGTCCGGGGAGACGGCGAGGCGGCTGATGGCGACGCGGCCGGAGAACAGCGTCTGCTTCAGCTCGTCCTCCAGCTGAGCGATCTGTTTCGCAACCTCCTCCCGGTGGACGCCGCCGTGGTGCGGCTTCTCGAGAAACGCCGTCAGAGCCTTCGCCGCATCCGCCGGCGAGCGGGACCGCATCGAGTCGATGCGATCCTTCACGTCGGGATACTCGATGTCGGCCTGGAACTTCAGCTGGAGGTCCTGGGCCTCCTTCTTGTGCGCGCCGCCCTCGTGGACCTTCTTGAGAAAGCGGTCGAGCTCGAGGTTGGCGCTGTAAGGGTCGTCCAGCGAAGCCGCCTTGGCCACCGCCGTCTTTGCCTTGCTCCAGTCGGCGTCGCACCAGCGGGAGATCAGCCGCTTCGCGTCCTCGGCGCGCGCGGGACCCGCTCGGGCCAGCAGGTCCGCCGCGCGGCGGTCGCCGCCGTACTTCCAGGACTGCTCGGCCTGCGTGACCGTCCCCACCCAGGTGGCCAGCGATTTCTTCAGCTGAACGGCCTCCTCGGGCGGAGAGTCGGGATTCTTTTTCAGGAAGTCCTCGCAGGCCTTCAGCGCCTCGCCATAGGAGCCCTCGGTGTCGAGCTTCCGGATCTTTTCCTTCGCAGCGTCCCACTCCTCCCGTTTGATGCGTTCGAGCAGCTCCTTCTCCGTCGCGTTCGCCTCGTCGGCCTTGATCCGCGCCTCGAGCTCCTTCCGGACCTCCGCGGCGCGTCCCGATTCGCGCATCGCCTCGAAGCGCTGGACCGCTTGACGGGTCCGCGAGCGCTGGGAGATGTTGAAGCCGACGAACCCGGCGATGATCAGGAAGACGACCAGGGTCTTCAGGACCCCGCGAGCCCCGGAGGGCCGGCGCTTCGGCGGACGCTTCGGAGGAGGGGCCGGCGGGGCCGCCTCGACCGGCTTCGGTTTCGGAGGCGCAGGCGGCGTCGGAACCGTCCTCGGCTTCGCGGGCATCGTCGGCAGAACGATTTCCGGGGCGTCGACATGCGGCTGCGGAGGACGCGGGGGCGGAGGAGGGACGATCGCGCGGAATCGCCGGGTGACCGCGCCCAGGGTCCGGATCAATCGAGCCCGGGCTTCCGTCAGGGCCGGGTCCGGGATCCCCCACGACGGCTCGGGCGGGATCCAGGGAGGGGGCGATGGCGGAGGCTCGTAGCGCGGCATCGTCGGCGGGGGCGCCGGCGCTTCGAAGCGGGGCAGGGACGGCGCCGGCGGGGCGACCGGCGCCGCGAGCGACGGCGTCTTCGAGGACCACGACTCGAGTTTTGAGATGGCATCCTCGACCATCTGGATCCGCTCGAAGGTTTCCACCCGCGTCATCTGATGCAGGAGGGCGTCCAGGTCGGCGTCGCCCGGCGGAACGATTTCCTTGAAGATCGTCCCGAGCGAGTAGAGGTCGCCGCGCAGGTCGGGCGTGCGGTTCGTCTTCCGTTCCGGGCTCCAGTAAGGCGTCTCCTCGCGGAACTGGCCGAAATCGCAGAGCTTCACGTCCCCGGACGTCGAGACGAGGATGTTTTCGGGCTTCAGGTTGCGATGGAGGATGAGCCGCATCCAGGCGGCGCCGACCCCGCGGGCGCATTTCAGGAGCATCTGGCCGAGTTCGGGACGCGGACGGGACCCCGCGCCGCGCAGCGAGCGGCCTTCGAAGAGCTCGGAGACGATATGGAGACTCGTCCCTTCCTTCGCGACCGATTCGACCTTGAGGATATTCGGGTGATTCAGGCCGATGAGCCGGCGGGTGTCGTCCTCGATGCGTCGCAGGGTGTCGGCGTCGACGTCGACATTGAAGACCTTGATCGAGACGCGTCCTCCGTCGGCGGTACGGACGGCGCGATAGATAATGCCGCCGGGCCCGCGACCGATGACGGATTCGATGCGGAAGGGTCCCCAGGACGCGCCGGGCTGCAGGTCGGGCATGTCGGGCCGAGTGGATTATGTCTCCGAATCCTGTCCAATTCCACCGCCCGAGGAACATATTCTTGTAGAGGCATGCGAATGGGTGAACCGGACCGCGGCGAGCAGTTCGTGCGGCTATTCCTCCAGAACCAGAAGCGCATCTATGCCCTCGTCCTGGCGCTCGTGCCGAGGGGGGCCGACGCGGACGACATCCTGCAGGAAACGTCGGCGGTCCTGTGGCAGAAGTTCGGCGAGTTCGAGACCGGCACCAATTTCGCGGCCTGGGCGCTGCGGATCGCCCGCTATCAGGTCATGGCGTATTACACGTCGCGGAAGCGCCAGCGCGCGCGACTCAGCGACGAGACGATCGATGCGGTGGTGGAGAAGATGGCGGCGCGGCCTGAACGGGAGGAGGACCGGTCCTTCGCCCTCGACGGCTGCCTGGCCGGACTGGACCGCGGCGACCGCGAACTCCTGGAGCTCCGCTACCGGGGCGGGGCGACGGTCGGGGAGATGGCCCGCCAGTCCGGGAAGACGGCGTTCGCGGTCTATAAGGCGCTGAACCGCGCGCAGGACCGGCTGCTGGGCTGCATGCGGGGGAAGCTGAGCGCGGAGGGGGCGGGATGAGCGAGCACGACGAACTTGGCGAACTGATGGAGGCCCTGCGGGACGGGACGATCGAGGACGCCCAGATCGCCCGGCTGGATCAGCTCCTCGCCGAAAGTCCCGGGGCGGTCGACTATTTCGTCGAGCGCGCCTGGCTGCGATCGGACCTGGACACGAAATTGGGATCCGTCGCGGCGCCGCTGCTTCCGATCGCGCGCCGGCGTCCCTCCCGGCGCTTCATGGTCGGGCTCGCCGCTGCGGCGTCGCTGCTGGCGGCCGTGTCCGCAACCTTGCTCCTCCGTCCGTCGCATCCGGCGACGCTGTCCTATGAGGGAGTCGCCGTGCTGACCCGCGCGCTGGAGACGACGTGGGAGGGGACGGGCCCGGCGGTCGGGTCGGTCCTGCCCCAGGGCCGGTTGGCCCTCCGCTCGGGCCTGATCCAAGTCGAGTTCTTCAGCGGCGCCCGCGTGATCCTCGAGGGGCCCGCCGACTTCGAACTGGTCTCGGCCAATGAGGGGCGCTTCCGCCACGGTCGCCTGCGCGCCGTCGTGCCGCCGCAGGCCCAGGGTTTCACCGTTCGCACCGACGGAATGACGGTCGTCGACCGCGGCACCGAATTCGGGTTCCGGCTCGACCACGCCGGCGACGCCGAGGTCCACGTGTTCCAGGGCCGCGTCGAGATCGACGCCAAGGGCGTGAAAACGGAGCTGCCCGTCGGGCGGGCCCTGCGCGTCTCCCGCGATGGCGTCGCGCAGACGGTCGCGTCGGATCCGGAGGCCTTCGTCACCGTCTCCGACCTGAGCCTGCGCTCCGCGGAGGAGGCGCGGTCGCGCTTCGCCCTCTGGGGGGGCGCGAGCGAGCGGCTGCGTCAGGATCCGCGAGTCGCCGTCTATTATTCCTTCGCCGACGCCCCGGACTGGTCGCGCGAGCTGCGCAGCCAGCGCGCCGAGCGGTCCCCGCTCGACGGCGCGATCATCGGCTGCCGCTGGGCCGAAGGCCGCTGGAGCGGCAAGAAGGCCCTCGAGTTCAAATGCCCCGGCGACCGCGTCCGTTTACAGGACGCCGGCGAGTACGAGTCGCTCACGCTCATGAGCTGGGTCCGTGTCGACGCCCTGGACCGCCCGTTCAGCGGCCTGATGCTGACGGACGGCTGGACCTCCGGCAGCGTGCACTGGCAGATCACGCAGTCCGGCACGCTGCGGCTCGGGATCCACGGGGACAAGCAGTACAACGACTACGACGCGCCCGCGGTCTTCGCGCCCGCCCAGCTCGGCCGCTGGATCCACCTCTGCACGGTGTACGACCGGGACGCGCGCGAGGTGACGCACTACATCGACGGCCGGCCGGTGCGCCGGCTTCCGCTGAAGTTCGACACGCAGCTCCGCCTCGGCGCGGCGGAGCTCGGCAACTGGGGCGTGCCGATGCAGGGCAACGTCTATGCCGTGCGCAACCTCAACGGCCGCATGGACGAGTTCGCCCTCTTCGGCAAGGCGCTGCGGGCCGAAGAGATCGCCGGGCTCTACGCGGTGGGCGCGCCGGCGCCCTGAGCCGCGCTCACTTCCCCTTCTTGTTCTCCTCGAGGAAGCCGCCGTAGACGGCGTAGTACGCCTTGTGGTCCCCGCCGTGGTCCGCCTTCGGCATGATGATGACCTTCTTCGGCCCCTTGATGAGATTCACCGTCGCCAGGACTCCCTCGGGCGGGCAGACGGGATCGACGAGGCCCAGGCCGATCAGCGACGGGCACTGGATCCTCGGGGCGAAGTTCATCGCGTCGAAGTAACGGGACACGCTCAGCATCTTGGCGGCGTCCTTGCCCTGCCACGTGCGGCTCGCCCAATTGGGCCAGCCCGGCGCGCGGTTCGCCTGCTTCCCGGTATGGTCGCAGCCGGCGGGCACGTTCGCCGCCATCGCCGTCACGGCCGGATGCAGGCCGGCGGTCACGATCGCCTGGTATCCGCCCTGGCTGCCGCCGTGGACGACGAGCGTCTTCTTGTTCCAGTCGGGCCGCTGCGTCAGGTAGTCGCACGCGCGGTAGCAGGAGAGGAACATTTTCAGGAAGTAGCTCTTCTCGCGGTCGTCGTTGCCCTGGCCGGGATAGTCGTTCAGCTCCTTGTCGGACTTGGTCTTGTAGAACTCCGCCGACTCGTCGATCGGCAGGTCGTGGGCGATGATGTTCATCGACATCCAGCCGTTCTTCGCGTGCTGGATCACCCAGTCCTTGTTGAGCGGATAGACGCCCGCCCATTGGACTTGGAGCAGGGCGGGCAGATCCGATTTGCCGGCGGGCTTTGCGATCTGACCCTGGATCTTCGCCCCCCGGATGTTGTTCATCGTGATCTTGAAGTACTCCACCGCGGGATTGCCGACGTCGACCGGCGTCAGCACGGTCTCCATCGGGACGGCGCCGAGCTCGGCGATCTTCTCCTTCCAGAAGGAGTCAAAGTCCTCGGGCGGCGGGGAGGAGGGGGCGATCTTGTCGGGCGCAAACGCGGCGCCGCCGCGGCCGACGACGTCCTTGGAGCCCCCCTCGGGACGGTATTTCACCTCGAGGAGCAGCGTGCCGGGGGTCTCGCGGGTCGCGGTGACTTGAGCCTTGCCGTCGGCGAGTTCGACGTCGCCTTTGGCCGCCTCGCCCGCCCCGCCGGGACGGACGACATAGGACAGCTTCCCCTTCTCGACGAACGCGTCGCCGTTCTTGACTCGGATCGTCCAGCTGGCGGGCTTCCCGGGCTCGTAGAGGCCCGACTCGACGTCCGGCGAGACCTGGACGACGGGATCGACGGTGCCGGTGGCGACGCACAGCACGAGCGCGAGGAAACGGGCGAGCATGGGTTTCTCCTAAGATTCGATGGATATGATACGCCGGGACTGCACGAAGGGAACCGGGTTGATTTATTGCAGCGCGCGCATCGTGGCGACGTCGAGGATCTCGACGCCAGGGCGGTCGCTTTCGACGGCGTGAATCAGGGCGCGGATCATCGTGGGCCGGCGGATGAGGCCGAGGCGGCGCGCCGTGTCGCGGCTGCCCGGGAACAGCCAGGCGACGCCGTAGAAGGGCAGCAGCAGATACGGCCAGCGGTGGCCGGGGCCCAGCACGTACCACGGGCGGAGGATCGACGCCGGCAGTCCCGTCTCCCGCACCGTTACCTCGCCCGCCGCTCGCGCCTCGATATAGTCCTTCATCACGGGCGCGGGCTGGGCGACGCTGACGTAGACAAAGCGTCCGGCCCCGGCGGCCCGCGCGTTCTCCGTTGCGGCGACGGTCGACGCCAGGTCGATCGATTTGAACTCGGCCGCCTTCGCCGGAGAGGGGTGGGCGACGCCGACCAGATGCACGAAGACGTCGCCGCGCTGAATGCGGCTCGTATACGTCGAAGCGTCGAGGGCGTCGCCGATCACCGGTTCCACGCTCGCAGGGAGCTTGGACGCGGAAGCCGCGCGGACGAGGGCGCGGACCGCGTGGCCGCGCTCCAGCAACCGCTCGACCAGCGGCCGGCCCAGGTAGCCCGTGGCGCCGGTCACGAAGACGCAGCGCTTCGCATGCTGGCTCATCCGTCCTCGTTACGTTTCCGGCCGGGCATTGGATCTTGTCGCCCGCGTGCCCCCTATGTACCATTGGCTCCCATGTCCGACGAACTTTTCTCGGTCCGGGAACAGGTCGTCCTCGTGTCCGGCGCGAGCCGGGGCATCGGGCGGGGGATCGCCGAGGGCTTCGCGCAGCGGGGCGCGACGGTGATCATCACGGGGCGCGAGAAGGACTCGCTGGAGGAGACCGCGAAGGAGATCGGCGGCCGGACGACGCCGATGGTGTGCGACGTCTCGGACGCGAAAGCGATCGACCGGCTCGTCGACGGCGCGGTGAAGCAGTTCGGACGCATCGACACGCTGCTCAACGTCGCCGGCGTCAACCGCCGCATGAAGGCGGAGCACCTGACCGAAGCCGACTACGACTTCATCGTCGACATCAACCTGAAGGGCCCGTTCCTGCTCTCGCTCGCCGTGGGACGCAGGCAGCTGGAGCGGAAGAAGGGCAACCAGATCAACATCGTCTCGCTGAACAACGACCGGCCGCTGCGCGGCGTGATGCCTTATGCCGTCAGCAAGGCGGGGCTCGGGCAGATGACGCGGGCGCTCGCGATGGAATGGGGCCCGGGCGGGATCCGCGTGAACGCGATCGCCCCCGGCTTCATCCTGACCGACCTCACGAACAAGCTCTGGTCCCAGCCCGTCATGAAAGACTGGGCCATGACGAATACGCCGCTCCGGCGCCTGGGCGTGCCGGCCGACATGATCGGCGCCGCGATCTTCCTCGCCTCCGACGCCTCCGCCTTCATGACCGGGCAGACGGTCTACGTGGACGGCGGCTGTTCCTGCGGCAACGCATGGCCCATCCCCCTCGAGTGACCCTCACCGTCTACTTCGTCCGCCATGGGCGGACCGACATGAACCTGAAGCGCCTGCTTCAGGGGCAGAGCGGGTACGGCCTGCTCCCCAAAGGGCTCCGGGATGCCGGGCACGCGGCGAAACGACTCGCCGGGAAGGGCGTCCGCTGGATCTACTCCAGCGACCAGCTTCGGGCGCGTCAGACGGCGCGCGTCCTGCAACGGCAGCTCCGGGTCGCCGGTCCGATCCGCCAGTCGCAGCTTCTGCGCGAGATGGATTTCGGCCGCGCGACCGGCCGTCCGGAGCCGAAGGTGCGAAAGCAATATCCCCGGTTCCGGACCGACGCCACGTTCGTCTTTCCCGGCGGCGAGAGTTTCCAGCAGGTCCAGGACCGCGCTTTCCGCTGGCTGGGCATCCTCCTGAGGCGGCATCGGAAGGGCGCGGTCGCCGTCGTGTCCCACGGCGGCTGGCTGCGGACGCTCTTCGCGGGGCTGCGGGGGAAGGTGCTGAGCAAGTGCCTCTATGGAAGCGTGCCGCACGGGTGGGTGGGCACCCTCGTCGCCGATTCGCGCGGCGGCCTGAGCCTCTCGGTCCACCCCGGTGTCTCGATCTTTTCGGGACGAAAAACCATCAACAAGTGAGAATCCGCGCCCTTCCGGAGTGTCAATAAGGGCGGTGGAGCGGAGCCCGGGCACCCCCCCATTCGAGGACCGATCGCCATGACCCGTAGCCTGTCGCGCCGCAAGTTCCTGGCCCTTTCCGGCGCCGGTGCGTCCGCCTTCGCCCTGCGTCCGGGATTCGCCGCCGACCCCGGCAAGCTGCGCCACGCCGCCGTGGGCTGCGGCGGCATGGGCGGCAACGACCTCGGCCAGATCGCCGGTCACCCGGACGTCAAGGTCGTCGCGCTCTGCGACGTCGACGCGACCACCCTGGCCGCCGCCGCCAAGAAATATCCCGAGGCGAAGCAGTACCGCGACTACCGGAAGATGTTCGCCGAGATCGCCGAGGAGATCGACACGGTCAACGTGGGGACTCCGGATCACGTGCACGCGGCGGCGGCGATGACGGCGATGCTGCGCGGCAAGCACGTGTACTGCCAGAAACCGCTGACGCACGACGTGTGGGAGTCGCGCCGACTGGCGGAGGTGGCCGCCCAGAAGCGGCTGGTCACGCAGATGGGGATCCAGGTGCACTCTTCAAAGGAGTACCGGACGGCCGTGCGCGTCATCCAGGAAGGCGCGATCGGCAAGGTCAAGGAGGTCCACAGCTGGAGCAACAAGAAGTGGGGCTATGACGGACCCCGGCCCGCGGGCGAGGATCCGGTGCCGCCGAACCTCGATTGGGACCTGTGGCTGGCGACGGCGCCCGACCGGCCGTTCAAGGCGAAGCACTATCATCCGGGCAACTGGCGCAAGTGGACCGACTTCGGCTGCGGCACGATGGGCGACATGTCGATCCATATCCTCGATCCGATCGCCGGCGCGCTGGAGCTGACGCAGCCGCTGAGCATCCTCTCCGAGAGCGATCCGCCGCCCGCCGAATCCTTCTCGACGAAGAACATCGTCAAGTATTCGTTCCCCGGCACGAAGTTCACGGTCGACCCGTTCGCGCTGACGTGGTACGACGGCGACGCGATGCCGTCCATCCAGGGCTGGCCGGTGGAGAAGCTGCCGGACCAGGGATCGATGTTCGTCGGGGAAAAGGGCTATATGCTGCTGCCGCACGTCGCGATGCCGCAGCTGCTGCCCGTCGAGACGTTCAAGGACATGAGGATCCCCCCCGCTCCGGGCGAGAGCCACTGGCACCAGTGGGTGAACGCCTGCAAGGGGATCGGCAAGGCGTCGGCCGGCTTCGAGTACGCGGGCCCGCTCACCGAGTTCGTGCTGCTGGGCGTCATCGCCAACCGCGTTCCGGGGAAGAAGCTGACCTGGCATGCGAAGGAGATGAAGCTCGAAGGCTCGGACGAAGCGGCGAAGCTGCTCAAGCGGGTCTACCGCAAGGGGTGGGAAGTCGAGGGGCTGTAGCGAAGGCGTGACGACCGCGCGTCGGCCGCTATAATGTCGCACCGTTCCAAGGAGAACTGCCGATGCGCGTCCTCGCCTTCGTCATCCTGCTCGGCGCCGTCCCGCCCGAGGATCCGCCCGCGCGTCCGCGGATGGGCGAGTTCATGGGCATCAACGGGCATACCGTGCAGTTCAAGCCCGACCTCTACTCGAAGGTCTGCCGCAAGGCGCGCGACTACCATCCCCTCGAGTGGGACCTGGGGAAGGACTCCGACTTCAAGACGACGTTTCCCGAGGCGCGCAACCGAGTCAACTGGAACGACGTCTACGGCTCGTGGCAGAAGAAGGGATTCGAGACCAACGTCAGCATCATGGAGTCCGGCTTCAAAGTCGAGCAGTGGAAGGACATCCCCCGCGACGCCCGCGCGTATGGGGTCGCGTTCGCGAAGGCGTTCGGTCCCACGTCGGGCAGCAAGGTCGTGACATCGGCCGAGATCTTCAACGAGCCGGGAAAGTATCCCGACGACAAGTACCGCGAGGTGTTCGAGAACATGGCCAAAGGCCTCCGCGAGGGCGATCCCAGACTGAAGATCGCGACCTGCAACATCATCGTGGGGAAGAGCGGCGGGTACGAGAAGAGCGTCGACTGCGTCAAGGGCCTCGAATCCCTCTATGACATCCTGAACATCCACACGTATTCGCTGGCCAAGATGTGGCCTTCCTGGAGGCGGTCGTACCCGGAGGACACGACGGTCAACTTCGTCAAGCCCGTCACGGATCTCATCGCCTGGCGCGATCAGAACGCGAAGGGCAAGGAGATCTGGATCACGGAGTTCGGCTGGGACGCATCGACAAAGCCCAACAAGACGACCGGCGACGAGGCCAAGTGGGAGGGGAACGTCAGCGACGAGAAGCAGGCTCAATACCTCGTCCGTTCCTACCTGGTCTTCTCCGCGCTGGCCGTCGACCGGGCCTATATGTACTTCTTCAACGACGAGGACGAGCCTTCCTTCCACGCCGCGTCGGGCGTGACGCGGCATTTCCAGCCCAAGCCCTCGTTTCACGCGATGGCGCATCTCTACCGGTCGCTCGGCGAATACCGGCTGCAGAAGGTCGTGACGAGCAAGCCGGGCGAGCTCTTCGCCTACGAGTACGTTCACGGGGCTGACGCCAAAAAGAAGATGCTCGTGGCCTGGTCGCCGACGGGCGCGGATCGCAAGGCGACGGCGGAACTCCCCCTCGGGAAAGGGAAGCTCGTGCGGGCGGAGCGGATGCCGCTCACGGAGGGCGACGTCGCCCCGGTCGACGTCCCCGTGAAGGCCGGCATCGCGTCGGTCGCGCTCGACGAGAGCCCTCTGTATCTCTGGCTCCAGGAGTGATTTCGTAGACAGTCTTGCGCGGCGTGATAGAATTCCGGCGCGTCGACGAGCAGTTCCGGATGCAATAAGGGACTTCGAGTCGGTTGTTGCAGGAGAGCGGGGGTGCGATGGCGGGGATCCTGGACGGCCTGAATCCCGAGCAGCGGCGGGCCGTGGAGCAGACCGAGGGGCCCGTCCTGGTGCTCGCCGGCGCCGGCTCGGGGAAGACCCGGGTCATCACCTGCCGCATCGCCCACCTCGTCTCGAAAAGAGTCTCCGCGAGAAACATTCTCGCGATGACCTTCACCAACAAGGCCGCCCGCGAGATGCGCGAACGCGTCGCCGGCCTGGTGGGCGCGGCGACGGCGAAGGAGCTCACCGTCAGCACCTTCCATTCCTTCTGCGTCCGCGTCCTCCGCGAGCACGCCGAGATCCTCGGCCTCAGCCCGCGCTTCACGATCTGCGACGATTCCGACCAGCTCACCGCCGTCAAAGGTGCGCTGCGGGAGATGCGCATCGACGAGAAGACGGTGCATCCGCGCGCGGCGCTGTCGAAGATCTCGCTGTTCAAGAGCAAGCTCGTGGCGCCGGTCCAGGCGCTCGCCGAAGCCGAGGACGACTGGGAGGAGCTGGTCGCGCGCACGTACCGCTCTTACAACGACCACCTGAAGCGGTCGCGGACGGTCGACTTCGACGATCTCCTGCTGCTCGTCGGCGAGCTGCTCGAGAAGCATCCCGAGGTGAAGAACAAGTACCAGGACCACTACCGCTACGTGATGGTCGACGAGTACCAGGACACGAACGGCCCCCAGTACGAGATCCTGCGGCACATCGCGGGGCAGCACCGCAACCTCTGCGTGGTCGGCGACGACGATCAGTCGATCTACGGCTGGCGCGGCGCGGACGTGAAGAAGATCCTCCACTTCGAGAAGGATTTCCCGGGCGCGGCCGTGATCCGGCTCGAGACGAACTACCGCTCGACCGAGCAGATCCTCGCGGCGGCCAATGCGGTGATCCGGAACAACAAGTCGCGCCATGAGAAGACGCTCAAGGCGGCGTGCGGCCCCGGCGATCCGATCCGCATCTTCCCCTGCGAGGACGAGGAGCACGAGTCGGAGTTCGTGGTCGACGAGATCATCCGCGACGCTCGGGCCGGCCGGGTGAAGTACGGCGACATCGCGATCCTGTTCCGCACGGCCGTGCAGCCGCGGACGTTCGAAGCGCGGCTTCGCGCGGCGCGCATCCCTTATGACCTCGTCGGCGGCATGTCGTTCTTCGACCGCAAGGAAGTGCGCGACGTCCTGGCCTACGTCCGCCTCGCGGCGAATCCGTTCGACGAGGCCTCCCTGCTGCGCGTCGTGAACGTCCCGCCCCGCGGCGTCGGCAAGACGTCGATGGACAAAGTCGTCGACCTCGCGACGCGCGACGGCATCTCGGCTGCCGCGGTCTTCGATCGCGGAAATCCGGAGGGCGTTTCGGCGGAGACGTTCAATTCAGTCAAGTCGTTCCGCCGCGTCCTGTCGGACTTCGCGGCGAAGGTGCAGACGGCCGGCCTCGTGCAGTCCCTGCGCGAGCTGATCATCGCGGTGAAGTACCACGAGGAGATCGCGCGCTGCTATCCCGACGCGATCACGCAGCAGGCCCGGACGGCGGCGGTCGGCGAAGTCGTCAACGTCGCGGAGAACTACTCGCGCCGGGCCTCGAAGCCCAGCCTCGAGGGCTTCCTCGAGGAGATCACGCTCTCGACCGAGGACACGGAGGGCGATCGCGGGGAGAAGGGCCCCCGGGACCAGGTCACCCTGATGACGCTGCACGCCGCGAAGGGACTGGAGTTCCCGCGCGTTTACCTCGTCGGCGCCGAAGAGGGGCTGATCCCGCACACGCGATCGGTGCAGGAGGATACGGTCGAGGAGGAGCGCCGGCTCATGTATGTCGGCATCACACGCGCGAAGCGGCAGCTGACGATCACGCGAGTGAAGACGCGGACCAAGTACGGCCGCCGCGAGCCGAGCCTGCCTTCCCGCTTCCTGTTCGAGATCAAGGGCGAGACGCCGCCGTTCCCGCTGCCGACCGCGCAGCCGAAGAAGGACAGAGACGAGAAGCCGTTCGTCCCGCCGTCGAAGAAGGGGACGAATCCGACGTCGACGCCGGCCAAGGGACGCAGCCACGTCCGTCGCTGACAAATCTCTTTTGTCCGTCCGGGCCTCCGGCGACAATCCCCTGATGAGCGACATCTACCAGATCCGGACGAAGGCTCCGGGGCCGACCGGGAAACTCCCCGTCACCGAGGACCTGCTCCTCAACCGCCCCAGCGGCGACCTTTTCGGCATGACGATGGACGCGGGCATGGGCTGGAACCCCGCGGAGCTGGGCCGGAAGCAGTTCCTCATCCTGAGCACGCTGGGCGGCGTCCGGGCGCCAGACGGGACGCCGGTCGCGCTCGGCTACCATACGGGCCACTGGGAGATCGGGCTCCTGGTCCAGGCCGCGGCGCGCGAACTCCGGACGCTCGGGGGGATACCCTTCGCGGGCTTCGTCTCCGATCCCTGCGACGGCCGCACCCAGGGGACGCACGGGATGTTCGACAGTCTGCCCTACCGGAACGACGCGGCCCAGGTCTTCCGCCGGTTGATCCGTTCGCTTCCGCTGCGCTCGGGAGTCCTGGGCATTGCGACCTGCGACAAGGGCCTGCCCGCGATGATGATGGCGCTGGCGGGGATGCGCGAGCTGCCTTCCGTGCTCGTGCCCGGCGGGGTGACGCTGCCGCCGACGGTCGGCGAGGACGCCGGCAAGGTGCAGACGCTGGGCGCGCGGTATTCGCACGGACTCGTGACGCTGGAGCAGGCGGCGGAGGAAGGCTGCCGCGCCTGCGGGACGCCGGGCGGCGGCTGCCAGTTCCTGGGCACCGCGGCCACGTCGCAGGTGGTCGGCGAGGCGCTGGGCCTGTCGATGCCGCACTCGGCGCTGGCGCCGTCGGGTTCCCCGGTCTGGACCGACATCGCGGTGCAGTCGGCCCGGGCGCTGCTTCAGCTGGAATCGCGGGGGGCGAAGTCGAAGGACATCGTCACGGACGCGGCCGTGCGGAATGCGATGACCGTGCATGCGGCGTTCGGCGGCTCGACGAATCTGCTGCTCCATATTCCGGCGATTGCGCACGCGGCGGGCCTGAGGCGGCCGACGGTCGACGACTGGATCGCGATCAACCGGCGCGTGCCGCGGCTCGTGTCGGTGCTCCCCAACGGCCCGGTGCATCATCCGACGGTCCGGGTCTTCCTCGCGGGGGGCGTACCGGAGGTGATGCTGCATCTGCGGACGCTGGGGCTGCTGGCGCTCGACGCGATGACCGTGACGGGGCAGCCGCTCGCGGCTGTTCTGGACGACTGGGAAAAGTCCGAACGTCGGGCGAGGTTCCGCGCCATTTTGAAGGAGCAGGACGGGGTCGACGCCGACGACGTCATCCTGCCGCCCGCCGCGGCGACCGCGCGGGGACTGACGAGCACGGTCACGTTCCCGAGGGGCAATATGGCGCCCGAGGGCTCGGTCGTGAAAAGCACGGCGATCGATCCGTCGGTGCTGGATGCGCAGGGCGTGCTCCGGCGCGAGGGTCCCGCACGCGTGTTCACCAGCGAGCACGAGGCGATCGCGGCGATCAAGAAGGGCCGGATCAAGGCGGGCGACATCCTTGTCGTCCTGGGCTGCGGCCCGATCGGGACGGGGATGGAGGAGACGTATCAGCTGACGTCGGCGCTCAAGTTCCTGCCCTTCGGCAAGGAAGTGACGCTCGTCACGGATGCGCGCTTCAGCGGCGTATCGACGGGGGCCTGCATCGGCCACGTCGGCCCCGAAGCGCTGGCGGGCGGCCCGATCGGCAGGCTGCGCGAAGGCGACCTCGTCCGCGTCGTGATCGACACGCGGAAGCTCGAGGGCAGCGTCGACTTCGTCGGGGAGGGGGATCACCGCTTCGACCCGGCCGAGGGCGCGAGGATCCTGGCTGCGCGTCCGGTGCGGACCGACGTGAAACCGCATCCTGCGCTGCCCGAGGACACGCGCCTCTGGGCGGCGCTGCAGCAGGCCGGCGGCGGCACCTGGGGCGGCTGCGTCTACGACGTTGACAGCATCGTCAGCCGGCTGTCGAAAGCGTAGTGCAAAGCCGGCGCGAACGGGAGCGCTTCCCCTGTAACGCCCCGCGGGGTCGCGTCACACACCCACCAGGACAGGGAGGACTCTCATGCGATGCATCACCGTTTCGATCCTGGCGCTGGCCGTGTGCGCGGCCAAAGGGGCCGACGATCTGAAGCCCGGCCTCATCGGCGAATACTTCGACATGGGCGGCGCGGTCGAGGATTTTCCGAAGGTCGACGACAAGAAGCCGGCCGTCCGGCGCCTCGACAGGGAGATCAACTGGGACGGGACCGGCGACAACTTCGCCGGCACCGAGCTGGCCGACCACTTCTACGTCCGCTGGACCGGCGTGCTCCGCGTGGAGAAGGCGGGCCCGTACACGCTGTATACCGAGAGCGACGACGGCTCGCGGCTCTGGATCGACGGCAAACAGGTCGTCGACAACGGCGGCCTGCACGGCATGGAGGAGCGCAGCGGAAAGGTCGAGCTCACGGCGGGCGACCACGAGATCAAGATCGACCTCTTCGAGAACGAGGGAGAGGTCGGGATGAAAGTGTCGTGGCAGGCGGACGGCGGCGAGAAGAAGATCATCCCCGCCGGCGCCTACTTCCACAAGGCCGACGAGAAGCTCGACAAGAACTAGCCCCAGGTCAGCGCGTGGGTCGCGAAGGTCCCCTGCAGGGTGCGGCCGTCCTGCAGGGTCAGCGTGATCCTGCCCTTCAGAGTCTTGTCGCCCTGGGAGCCGGACCATTTGCCGCTGATCGAATCCACGGTCATGGTCCCGCTGCTGATCTTCATCTCCAGCTTTCCCGCCATGCCGAGGTGAGACTCGACCACGTCGCGACCGAAGTCGCCCATCGACTTGATCGTCAGGGGAACGCCGATCAGCTTCTCCCACTTTTCGTCGTAGCCGGGGTTGGCGGCGGGCGGGATTTCGCCGATCAGGGAGACGCCCTGACCCTGCACCTCGAAAACCGTCGGCGTCGACTTCGCGACCTCCTCGTCCTTGAACAGCAGCACGTTCATCGCCTCAACGGGGATCCGGACATCGATGACCTCCAGCTTGATCGCGAGCGCCCAGGTCGACGCCGCGGCCGCCCGGTCCCTGGCGGCATCCTCCTCCGACCCGCCTCCGCAGGCCGCCATCAGCAGGGCGATGGGGATCAGGGCCTTCTTCATCTCTCCTCTCCCTAGTCCGAGATTTTCGCCGTCTTGATGTAATCGAGATCCTTGAAATCCTTCTGGAGCATCGGGTTGCCCTGTTCGTAGATGTTCTTCTGGGTTGGGCCTCGCCCCTTCGGCGCCGCGTCGCCGTAGCCGGAATACAGCTGGTCCAGGATTTCCAGGCCCTCGACGACTTCGCCGATCGGCGCGAAACCCTGGGTATCCAGGCTTGCGTTGTCCTTCAGGCTGAAGAACAGGTTGGTCGTCCGCGTGTTCTCTCCCGACTTGGCGAAGGTCAACCGCCCGCGCGTGTTCTTCTCCTTCACGGGGTCGTCGTCGAGCTTCATCTCGCGCCACTTTGCCGAGGTCGCCGGCGTCCCGTTGATGCCGAACTGGACGATGAACTTGGGGAGCACGCGGTAGAAGCGGCACTCGTCGTAGTACCCGGCCTTCACCAGGGTATAGAGGCGGTCCGCGCCTTTCGGGGCCCAGTCGCGCGTCACCTTGAGGACGACGACGCCTTTGGTGGTATCGAGCTTGACCTTGAACTCGTCCGGCGCCTTCGTGTCCTGGGCCGGGAGCAATAGGGCGAGAGCCAGCAGCATGCGCATGGGTCGTTCCTCCTCGGCCGGGTCAGGGCGACGCGAGCCAGGCCAGGGCCGCCTCGCGGCCGCCGGCCTCGAACGTGTTCACCTCGGCGCTGACGAAATGACTCGCGAACTTGGGGACGACGGTCAAAAGCTTGTTGTCGCTGACGATCGCGATCCGGCGGACGAGCCGGTGGTGGTTCTTCACGAATTTCAGGTGCGAAATCAGCCCGGCGAAGCTCTCCCAGCCGGGGAACGCGACGGCTTCGACGAGGATGCCCTTGAGCTCGCCGTTGTTCTCGATATACGGATCGACCAGGCGGGCCAGCTCGGCGAAGTCCCCGGCGCGCAGCGACGACTCGGGATGCAGGATCAGGATGCCCTTGTCGGGGAGCAGGTCGTGTCGAAGCATGGCTCCTCCTGAAGGTCGGGAGCGCGGGCGTCGAACCCGCGCCCCCCGGGGCCATTATTCGCCGTCGTAGCCCTTGATCGGGCGGATCCAGATGTTGCGGAAGCGCGTGGGGTTGCCGTGGTCCTGAAGGCTGATCGGGCCCTTGCCGTCGTAGGCGGATTCCTTGGCCGCCTGCCGGTGCTGGGTGGGTCCGAGAATCTCCTTCTTCTCCTGGGTCAGCACGCCGTTGTGGAACACCGTCACCGTCGCGAGGTGCTCCACTTCCTTGTCCTTGAACTTCGCCGCATGGAAGACGATGTCGTAGCTCTGCCACTCGCCGGGCTTGCGCGCGGCATTGACGAGCGGCGGCCACTGACCGTAGATCGACGAGGCCTGGCCGTCGGCATAGGTCAGGTTCTCGAAGCTGTCGAGGACCTGGATCTCGTAGCGGCCATGCAGGAAGACGCCGCTGTTGCCGCGCCCCTGGCTCGATCCCTTCACCTCGGCGGGCGAGGCCCACTCGATGTGCAGCTGGAAGTCGCCCCAGGAGTCGATGGTCGTCAGGTTGCCGCCCTTGGTCTCCTCGACGTAGCCGTCGACGACCTTCCAATGCGCCTCGCCCTTCGGCCCTTTCCACTTGGAGAGGTCCTTGCCGTCGAAGAGGACGACGGCGTCCGAAGGCGGTGCGCCCACGGTCGCCCCGGGCGTGACGACGACGGGCACCGGCCGTTCGCTGTCGTGGACCTTCCACTTCTGGCCGGGGATCAGGGGGGTGTCCTGGTAGCCTTCCTTCTTCTTCTCCTGGCAGGCCGCCCACACGGTGAGGCTCGCCGCGAGGGCGAGCGCCCCCGTCATGCATGCAATTCTCTTCATCCGGCTCTCCTTATTCATGGCTTACGATTCTATGTACGGGTCCCGGGTCCCGCAATTGAAGTCGACGTGCTATATTGGTCCCGCACCCGCAGATCACACCGCGTCGTCTGTGGGGCTTGAAGGAGACTATGGACATCACACCGTTCCGCGTGCAATCCAAGGGGGCCGACCTCGCCTGCGTCAAGTTCGGCGAAGGGCCGCCGTTGCTCCTCGCCCATCCCATCCTGTTCTCCAAGGCGTTCTACGCGTCGGCCGCCGACGTCTTCGGCGCCCGCTTCAGCTGCGTCGCCTTCGACCAGCGCTGCCATGGCGACACGACCTCGTCCCTCTTCACCCCCGCGGCCCTGGCGGAGGACATCGGCGCGATCCTCGACGCCATGAAGTGGGACAAGGCTGCGATCGGCGGCACCTCGTTCGGCGCCGCGACGACCCTTCTGTACGCTCTTTCGAACCCGGCCCGCGTCAGCTGCCTGATCCAGGATCTTCCGGGATTCGGGCCCGCCAGCTTCCGCGACCCCTTCCAGACCTCGCGCATCTCCGCCGCGCTGGAAGATGCCGACCTGGAGGACGCCGCCAATCAGATCACCGCCGGCATGAGCGAACCGCGCGCGAAGGCGTGGAAGGACGCCCTTTTCGCCGACTGGAAGAACTTCGACGGAGCCAAGCTCGGCCCCAAGATGGCCGGCGCAATGCGCTCCTCCTCGAGCTGGCGCATCGTCGGCCGCTGGCCCGACGAGCTTCAGAAGCTCACGATCCCCGTCCGCATCTTCGCCGTCCAAGGCGACCCGATCCACCCGTGGGACGTCGCCCAGACGATGGCGCGCACCATCAAGGGCGCCCGGCTCAGCACCCGCGTGCAGTCTCTCGCCGCCGCCGCGATCGCCCAGCAGTGGATCGACGCGCTCGCCTCATGAAGCACGTCCCCGTCCTCATGGAGGAAGTCCTGACCGCCCTCAAGCCGAAGAAGGGCCAGGTCGTCGTCGACTGCACCGTCGGGCTCGGCGGCCACTCGGCGGAGCTGCTGGAGCGCGGCGTCCGCGTCATCGGCCTCGACCTCGACCCGCAGAACCTGAAGGAAGCCCAGGACCGCTTCGAGATCCTCGGCGGCGAGTTTTCCCTGCACCACTCGAACTTCGCGGGGCTGCCCAAGATCCTCGGCGAGCTGGGGATCGACCGCGTCGACGGCATCCTCGCCGACCTCGGCGTTTCGAGCCCGCACATCGATGACGCCCGCCGCGGCTTCTCGTACCGCCGGCCGGGGCCGCTCGACATGCGGATGGATCCGACGCGCGGCAAGACGGCGTCGCAGGTGCTCGATCAGATGACCGAGGAGCAGCTTGCACAGTCGATTTTCGAGCTGGGGGACGAGGAGGACGCGGCCGGGATCGCGGCCCTGATCGTCCAGAAACGGCCGATCCGGACGACGCAGCAGCTGATGGAGCTCGTCTGCCAGGCGCGCGACTTCACCGTCCAGCGCGCGGCGGGAGCCAAGCTGCATCCGGCGGCCCGGACCTTCCAGGCGATCCGCATGCTCGTGAACCGCGAGCTGCCGAACCTCGAGCGCCTGCTGGCCATCCTCCCGCAGTCGCTGCAGCCCGGCGGCGCGGCGGCGATCATCAGCTTCCACAGCGGCGAGGACCGCATCGTGAAGCAGGCCTTCCGCGAAGGCGGGCGCGCCGGTGTCTATAAGCAGGTGAGCGAGGACGCGGTGACGGCGACCGAGGACGAGAAGCAGTCGAATGCGCGGTCGCGGTCCGCGAAGCTCCGCTGGGCGAGGACTCCCAGGAAGAAGAAGAGTGAAGGATGAGGATGCTGCTGGCGCTCCTGCTGCTCGCGGCCCCGCCGGACGACGAGATCAATGCGCCGGTGAAGGACGCGGTCGCGGCCGAGGTCCCATCGCTCGTCGACCTCTATAAGTGGTTCCACACGAACGTCGAGCTCTCGCTGAAGGAGGAGAAGACGTCGGCGAAGTTCGCGGCCGAGGTGAAGGCGGCGGGCTGGACGGTGACGGAGAAGATCGGCGGCTATGGCGTGGTCGCATCGCTTCAGAACGGGGAAGGGCCGACGATCCTGCTGCGCATCGATATGGACGGTCTGCCGGTGAAGGAGGAGACGGGGCTGCCGTACGTCAGCGCCAATCCGGGGGCGATGCACGCCTGCGGTCACGACTCTCATCTCGCGATGGGGATCGGGGTCGCGCGGGTGCTGTCGAAACTGAAGGACCGCTGGTCGGGCACGGTGATCCTGATCGGGCAGCCGGCGGAGGAACTGGTGCGCGGCGCGCGGATGATGCTCGAAGATCCGAAGTTCGGGGCCGCGATCCCGTCGAAGCCGTCGGCCTGCCTCTCGGTGCACGACTTCACGGGGAAGGCGGGAACGGTCGGCGTCTGCCCCGGGTTCGCGTCGGCCAACACGGACGCGCTGGACATCGTCATCCACGGCCGCGGGGGCCATGGGGCCTGGCCGCACAAGACGGTGGACCCGATCGTGATCGGGGCGGAGATCGTGACGTCGCTGCAGACGATCGTCAGCCGCAAGCTGGCGCCGGGGACGCGGGCGGTGGTGACGGTGGGGTCGTTCCATGCGGGGACGAAGCACAACATCATCCCCGACGACGCCAAGCTGCAGCTGACGGTGCGCTCGTACGAATCGGACGTGCGCGACAAGCTGCTGTCGGAGATCAAGCACATCGCGGAGACGGTGTCGGAGGAGCATCACGCGTCGAAGCCGGACATCACGTCGGTGGATTCGTGTCCCGCGGGCTATCACGATCCCGCGCTGTCGGAGCGGATGCTCGGCGTGTTCGAGCGGCTGCTGGGGAAGGACAAGGTGAGCCGCGAGGAGCCGGTGATGGGCGGCGAGGATTTCGGGCTTTTCTCGAAGCACTATGACGTGCCGGCGCTGCAGTTCCGGGTGGGCGGGGCGGGGCCGGGCT
>Ga0137410_10000413_pt1 | contig 30079 bp, 32 predicted proteins | sample CZODoug1_16funga_FD_108878 | JGI IMG/M metagenome (GOLD analysis project Ga0137410, IMG submission 108878) | Vadose zone soil fungal communities from Angelo Coast Range Reserve, California, USA - CZODoug1_16fungal (Illumina Assembly) | ecosystem: Environmental > Terrestrial > Soil > Vadose zone... | reverse complement strand
GCGATCGCGCTCGTTCTCTGCGCCTGCGCCGCGCAGGCGCAGTACCCCGCGCGGCCGCTCAAGATGATCGTTCCCTTCCCGCCGGGCGGCTCGACCGACATCCTCGCGCGCGCGCTCGCGACGAGGCTCTCGCAGGATCTTTCGCAGCCGGTGCTGATCGACAACCGGCCCGGCGCGGGCGGCTCAATCGGCGCGGATGCCGCGGCGAAGGCCGCGCCCGACGGCTACACCATCATGATGGGCCACCTCGGCACGCTCGCCGTAAACGTCGGCACCTACAAGCACCTGCCCTACGATCCGCTGAAGAACTTCTCGCCGGTGTGCCTGATGGCGATCGTTCCCAGCGTCCTCGTCGTCAATCCTTCGCTCCCGGTGGCCAACGTCAGCGAGCTGATCGCCTACGGCAAGAAGCACCCGGGCAAGCTCAGCTACGGCTCGGCGGGCCTGGGGAGCACCTCGCATCTCACCACCGAATACTTCAAGCTCGCGACCGGCCTCGACATCCTGCACGTGCCCTACAAGGGCGTCGGCCCCATGCTCACCGACCTCGTCTCGGGCCAGATCACCATGGGGCTGAACGGCGCGCCGGCGGTGATGGGGCACGTCACCTCGGGGCGGCTGCGCGCGCTCGCGGTGTCGAGCCTGGTGCGCCTGCCCTCGCTGCCCGACGTTCCCACGCTCGACGAATCGGGCTTGACGGGGTTCGAAGCGAACGGCTGGTACGGCATCGTCGCGCCCGCGGGAACGGCGCCTTCGATCCTGCGCACGCTCAACTCGGAGATCCGCCGGGCCATGGGCACTGCCGAGCTGCGGGCTCGATTGGATGCAGAAGGCGCGATCCCGGCCGGAGGCATGCCCGAGGAGTTCGGCGCCTTCATCGCTTCGGAGATCGTCCGCTGGGGCGCGGTGCTGAAGAAGGCCGGGATCGAGCCCCAGTGAGTCTTGCGAATCCTGCGGATTTCGGTATAGTGCGCGCCAAGAATTCCGTCGTGGCTCATCCCATCCCGCCCGCAAGCCCGCACTAGGAGAGTCTCATAGCCAGACGCAACGACCGGCGCCGATCCCAGAGCCCGATGCGCGCACCGCAGCCTTCCCAGCCGCGCCAGGGCCGGCGGCGCGAGCAAGGACCCCGGCAGGCGCCGCGCGCGGCGTTCCTCCTGCCCTCGGAAAGAGATCAGGAGGCGGTACGCAAGGAGCAGCTCGAGTACGCCCGGGCTCAAGCGGCGGCCGAGCTCCGCGCCGAAAGCGCGCCTTCGGACGAGCACAGCAAGGAGAAAGAGAAGGAAGTGCCGGCGCTGTTCGGCGTGGTGGGGGGGAAGACGGGGTAAGGCGTTCCGGCGGCGGTGCTATCCTTGCGCGAGTCGCAAGGAATCGCCAACCCTCGAGGGGAAGCCGCATGGACATCAGCTCCGAATACCTCGCCGATCTCCTGATCGGCATCGCGCGCGCGCAAAATGCCGTGATCGACGCAGTCGACCGCGCCAACCCCGGCTTCCGCAGCACCCACGTCGTGCCCCTGCTCAACGTCGCCGCCAACATGCGCGCCGGCGACCCGCGCGCGATCGATCTGTCCTCGCGCATCCTGCTGCGGCTGCAGGGGCGCATCGCGCTCGACAACGCACAGGTGAAGGCCGACGTCGAGCGGCTCGCGCAAGGGCCCTCCGCGCCCGCGGTGGCGTTCACCCCGCCGGCGGCGCCCAGGCCCGCGGCGAAGGCGCCGGCCGCTTCGCCCCTGGACAACCCGGATTTCGGCGCGAAGGGCTGAATTGCTGTATAGTGCGCGCCAGGGTTTCCGTTTCGCTCTATCCGGTTAGCGTCACAAGCCCCTTCGCGGTTCCTCTCAAGCTCCTCGAACTTTCCAACAGCAGCACATCCGCCTGAACCGGTGCGGAGGCGATGAGCCTTCCCGGGCCGATTTCAGGAGCGGTTTTCACGAAGGGACTCCCTTCGCATCCTCCTCCTGATAAACACTAGGAGAAGTTTCATCGATACGTCATTCCAGAATCTCGGCCTTTCGGCCGAGCTGCTCCGCGCCGTCGCCGAGCAGGGCTACACCCAGCCCACGCCCATCCAGGCGCAGGCCATCCCCGTCGTTCTCGCCGGCCGCGATCTGCTCGCCGCCGCCCAGACCGGCACCGGCAAGACCGCCGGCTTCACGCTGCCGATGCTGCAATTGCTCTCGGCGCGTTCCAATACCAGCCACTCGCCCGCGCGCCATCCGGTGCGCTGCCTGGTGCTCGTGCCCACGCGCGAGCTCGCGGCGCAGGTCGAGGAGAGCATCCGCACTTACGGAAAGCATCTGAAGCTGCGCGCCGCCGTGGTCTACGGCGGCGTCGGCTTCGGCCCGCAGGCCGAGGCGCTGCGCCGCGGCGTCGACGTCGTCGTCGCCACCCCCGGGCGCCTGCTCGATCACGTCGAGCAGCGCACCATCGACCTGCGCTCGGTCGAGATCCTGGTGCTCGACGAAGCCGACCGCATGCTCGACATGGGCTTCATCCACGACATCCGCCGCATCCTCAAGCTCCTGCCCGCGAAGCGCCAGAACCTGCTCTTCTCGGCGACGTTTCCGGACGAGGTCCGGGAGCTCGCCCGAGGCTTCATGCACGACGCCGTCACGGTGGAGGTCGCGCGGCGCAACATGCCGATCGAGCTGATCAGCCAGGTCGCTCACCCGGTCGACAAGGACCGGAAGCGCCACCTGCTCGCGCATCTGGTGAAGAGCGGCAACTGGCAGCAGGTGCTGGTCTTCTGCCGCACCAAGCACGGCGCGAACCGGCTCGCCGAGCAGCTGGAGAACGACGGCATCGAGACCGCCGCGATCCACGGCAACAAGAGCCAGCCGCAGCGCATGAAAGCGCTCAAGCGCTTCAAGGACGGCGAGCTGCAGGTGCTCGTCGCCACCGACATCGCCGCGCGCGGCATCGACATCGAGTCGCTGCCTCACGTGGTCAATTACGACCTGCCGCACGTCTCCGAGGACTACGTCCACCGCATCGGCCGCACCGGCCGCGCGGGCGAGTCCGGCCAGGCGGTTTCGCTGGTGTCGGGCGAGGACCGGACGCTGCTGCGCGACATCGAGCGGCTGATCGGGAAGAAGATCGAGCAGCAAGTGATTCCGGGCTTCGAGCCGGGCTCGGGCTACCAGCACGCGCAGCCCGAGCCGCAGCAGCGCCGCGGCCGCAGGCCGGAGAGCCAGGCGCGCCGCCCCGAGCGCTCGCGCAGCGCGCAGCACCATCCGCAAGGCGGCCGGCCGCAAGGCACCCAGCCGCGCCAGGGCAGCAACGCGCAACGCCAGGGCAAGAACGGCCAGCGCCGCGACCACGGCCGCGGGCAGCAGCGTCAGCCCGCGCCCGCGATGCCGTCGGAAAGAACCCAGCAGTCGCTCCACGAGCAGCAGCGCGAGTACGCCCGCACGCAGATGGCCGAGGAAAACCGCCGGCCGGCGGCGCCTTCGGGCGAGCAGCGCGAGCAGAAGCCGGCGCTGTTCGGTTACGTGGGGAAGAAGGCGGCGTAACAAGCACTGCTTTCTCTTCGGCGTTGAAGCGGAGCCCGGGGAAGGAAACGGCATGGCGTTGACAAGGGATGTCCGGAGGCTGGCCGCGTCGGGAATACTTTTCGCGCTGGCCGCCTGCGCCGGCGCAATCGTCTCGAACCTCGATACGACGCCGACCAACGACCTGCCCAATCCGTATCGCACGGTCGCGCCCTGGGGGGAGCTCCCCGAGGGGCACAAATGGGGAGCACTGAACGGCGTCTGGGTGGACAACGACGGCCGCTCGCTGTGGGTGGTCGACCGCTGCGGCGCGAATCCCGACGTTCCGCCCGGCGAATCCGCTTTCCTCTACGACAGCTGCGCGGGCTCGGGCTGGGCGCCGGTGCACAAGCTCGACGCGTCGGGGTACATCGTGAAGAGCTTCGGCGCCGGGATGTTCGTCTTCCCGCACAAAATTTATCAGGACCGCGACGGCAACGTGTGGGTGGTGGACATGCGGGGCATGAATACGCGCGAGCGGGCGAAATATCCGGATGCGAAACCGGCCGGTCACACGGTGGTCAAGTTCGACCCGGACGGCACAGTCCTGCTGACGATCGGCAAGCCAGGCATCGCCGGCAACCCGCCGGAGGCGCTCACCGAGCCTTGCAGCATCGTCGTTGCCGAGAACGGAGACATCTTCATCAGCGAAGGGCATTCAGGCCAATCGCCCAAGGCCGCGCCCGACACCGTCGCGCGCATCTCGCGCTTCACCCAGGACGGCAAATTCATCCGCTCCTTCGGCAAGCTCGGCTCGGGGCCGGCAGAGTTCAGGACGCCGCACGACATGGCCATGGACGAGAAGGGGCGGCTGTTCGTCGCCGACCGCGGCAACCACCGCATCCAGATCCTCGACCCGAACGGCACCTACATTGCGGAGTGGAAACAGTTCAGCCGCCCGAGCGGCATCGCTTTGCGCTCAGGCCTCGTCTACGTCGCCGACTCCGAATCCAACGGCGTCGCACCCAATCCCGGGTGGAAGCGCGGCATCCGCGTCGGCGACGCCACCGGCAAAGTGCTCTACCGGATCCCGGATCCACTGGAAATGAAAGGCACCAGCGCCGCCGAAGGCGTGGCGGTGGACGCGCTGGGGAACGTATACGGCGGGGAAGTGGGGCCGCGGCAGTTGAGCAAGCATTTCAGGCAGTGAGGTGCGTGCGGTCGCGCATGCACATCTGGGTCGACGCCGACGCCTGCCCGGCGGTCATCAAGGACATCCTGTACCGCGCCGCCGAGCGCACGAAGACCGGGATGACGCTGGTGGCGAACACGCTCCTCAAGACGCCGCCCTCGGAGTTCGTGCGCGCCATCCAGGTAGAGCGCGGGTTCGACGTCGCCGACGACGAGATCGGGAAGCGCCTCGCGCCCGGGGACCTGGTGGTCACCGCAGACATTCCGCTGGCGGCGCAGGTGATCGAGCGCGGCGGACACGCGCTCAACCCGCGCGGGGAGTTCTACACCCCGGACAACATCCGCGAGCGCCTGGCACAGCGCGATTTCCTGGAGGCGCTGCGCGCGGGCGGTGAGCGGACGGGCGGCCCGGCGCCCTTCGACGCGACGCACAAGAAGCGCTTCGCCGACCAGCTCGACCGCTTTCTCGCGCGGCAGGCGCGGGCTTAGCGCCCGCGGCTTACGCGCGGCCGGTCTGCTTGGCCGCGACCGTCTCCGCGAGGCGCGCGTAGTACGATTTGAGCTCTTCTGCGCTGGCGCGGAGCGTCTGCGCCAGCTCCCGCGCCTGGGCGTGACGGACGGCGATGTCGGTGGCGGGCATCAGGTCGAAGGTCGGATAGCCGGGATGTTCCAGGTTCATGACGGGTCTCCTCGTTCTCGGAGCGGCGGAAATCGCCCTCCCTGTGGACACCACTTTAGGATTTCGGGGAGGCGCGCTCGCCGTCACCCGGCACAGCGGCGTTGTGCACTATGCACATTCCGGGGTGAACCTCGCGCCCGCGTACTACGACTGGCCGAGGATTCCCAGGCGCTGAAACTCCAGGGTGAGCTCCCGGCACGCCCAGGCGTCGGTGGCGGCATAAGCGACCTGCGCGGGCGAGAGCTCGTGCCTGGCCCAGTTGGTGGTCTTGGTGCCCTTGGGGATCCGAAAACCCAGGAAGATGCCGGCGAGGTTGCGCACGCCGGTCTGGGCGAGCTTTGCGCGCCGTGCGACGTGGCCGAGGTCGAGCATGTTCTGCTCCTCGAAGGCAAACAGGCTCTTCAGCGCGCGCAGGTCGTCGGCAAGGGAGACGCCCGCCTTGACGCACCGCGGGTTCGAGAGCAGCGCGGCGAGGACGGGAAAGCACTCGGTGCGGCGCAGCCGGAAGAGGTAGACGGCGCGGGTGGTCGCGGCCTGCACCAGCGCCGGAGGATGGCTCTCGCCTTTCCGGAACGAGGGCCGCGTCTCGGTGTCGAGTCCGACCAGGCGCTCCGATTCGAGGTCGGCGCGCGCTTCCTCGAGATCGGCGGGCGTGACCACCACGCATACCCGGCCCTGGTAGCGGCGGATGGGGAGGTTCGCCAGGTCGTCGCGGGAGATCGAGCGGGGCAGGCCGTCGTTCACGGCGGCAGCTTAGCGCATCCCCGATATAGCCAGCGCCGGCCGCCGGAGTCAGCGCGGGGCGCGGATCACGACACCGCGAGCAGCTTCACCTCGAAGATCAGCGTGACGTTCGGCGGGATGGTGTCGCCGGCGCCCTCTTCGCCGTAGGCGAGCGCGGGCGGGACGGTGAGCCTGCGCGTGCCGCCGACCTTCATTCCGGGCAGCCCCTGGTCCCAGCCGGCGATGACTTCGGCGGCGCCGAGCGTGAATTCGAAGGGATCGTTCTTTTCCTCGCTCGAGTCGAATTGCCTGCCGTCGGCGAACCAGCCGGCGTAGTGCACGATGATGTTGCGGCCGGGCGCGGCGGCGGGGCCTTCGCCGAGCACGGTGTCTTCGATGTGAAGGCCGCTTGCGGTGGTGCTGGACATGGACGTTTCCTCGAGAAATAGATGGCGCCCGCGCGCGGCGCGGGCAGCAGGCAGTGCAGGGACCGAAGCGGGACTGCAGTGCAGCGGAGGAGCGAATGTACGCGAAACGGCCCGAATTGGCGAGGACTTACCGGGCAAACGAAATACGGTCAACCGACTTCAGCTGTAAAGCGGGTGCCTCCGCGAGGCTAGATCGAATGCGCCTTGGCTTCCGACCTGCGCACCAGCTCCTCCCACAGCCCGTCGGTCTTCTTCTCGAGAATCAGTTTCGCGTCAGGCTTGTCGACGTACCAGTAGCCGCGGTCGAGCTCGTCGTCGAGCTGGCCCGGCTGCCAGGTCACCAGGCCGAGGAAAAATCTTGCGTGCTCGGGGTCGGAGGCGATGACGCGGTCGATGTCCTTCGCGTCGGCGACCAGGAACAGCCCGGGCATCATCTGGATCGCGCCCTTGACGGCTTCGCGCTTGTCGACCAGGGCGAACACGCAGTTGTAGCCGTCGGGCCCGCCGAGGTAGAGGGGGTCGGCGACCTTCTTGGAGGCTTCGTCGTCCGGGAAGAGGTCTGTCATCGTCGCAGTGGTGCGGCGGTTGAGGATGAAGCCGATGTGGCTGCCGTCGGGGAGCGGCCTGACGAAGATGATCGACGATTCGAAAACGGCTCCCTGCACGTCGGGCTGGGCGACGAGCATCATGACCTCGTCGGTCGCGGTCGCGGCTTCCAGCGCAAGCGGCGCGAGCAATGCGCAAAGGCAGGCAAGGCGTCGGAGCGTCATCGTGAACCCTCCCGAAATCGGCCGGCTCCGCCATGGAAGCCCGGCATTCCTCTTAAATGCATAAGCCATGCCAGTGGGGTTACCGGGCGGATTCCCCAAGGAATTCAAGGATTGCAAGCCGCGAGGCGCCCAATACGCACGCCCTTCCGCAGTGCAGGATGGCCGGGATTCGGCACAAGCTGCGCGCTGTCGGCATGGGGCGCGCCGCTCCGGGCTTCCGCAGCAACCACGCGGTGCCCGCTCACCAATGTCGCGGCCAACCTGCGCGCGGGAGCTCCGCGCATGATCGATCTGCCGGCGAGAGTGCTGCTCCGGCTGCAGGGAAGAGCCGCGGTAGACCCGGCGGGCGTGAAGGCGGACCTGGAGCGGCTGGTGGCTGCGAAGAGTTGAGCCGTGCCTCGCTGATCCCCCGACAGGCCGCCGGGGGGCCTGCCGATCGCCTGTAACAATTCCCGGCCACAATCCGAGCCGTTTCGGCCGTTTTCCACCGAATTTGCGGTGCAACAAGGCCACGGATGGAACGTTTTGAGGGTCCCGAAAGTCCTAGTTCCTATGGCACGGGGCTTGCTCGTGTCATTCGCAACCCGGTTGGTTTGTCATGGTTGTGGAGGGCAGACGTGGAACAGGACGCCGGTTTGGAAGAGTTGATCTCGGAGTTTCGCCGGATGCTGCCTGCGCAATGCGAGACGGCGCAGGCGATCGACCGGCAGGAGCCGTTCGAAAGAATCGCGCTCAAGGCAATCGAAGACGGCTACATCGAGTTCTCGCAGCAGTTCGCGCAGTTCATGGAAACGTGCCTGCGGAGGAACGCATGAAGACATTCGATCACGAAGCCGGAACCCCAACGCTCGAAGCGCCGCGCGCTCCCGGGCAGCACCAGGACCTGTTTTCCCCGCGGCCGGCGCAGCCAAGCCGGGCGAGGAAGATGAGGTCCGCGCCCGAGCTCACCGCGGCGCGCGTGCTGTGCAATCAGTTGAAGCGCAAGCGCGTCAGCGCCGAGAGGAAGCGCATCATCCACCTCATCTGCCTGAACCTCGTGGCGATCCTCAAGCGCCGCTCGCAGCACGCGTAAGCGCTGTTTTTTAAATCCGGGCAGTCTTGCCCGGTATCGTGCATAGTCCGCGCCTCGTCGCCACCGACATCGCCGCGCGCGGCATCGACATTGAGTCCCTGCCGCACGCGGTGAATTACGACCTGCCGCACGTCTCCGAAGACTACGTCCACCGCATCGGCCGCGCGGGGGAGTCGGGTCAGGCCGTTTCGCTCGTATCGGGCGAAGACCGTACCCTGCTCCGCGACATCGAGCGGCTCATCGGCAAGCAGATCGAGCAGCAGATCGTCCCGGGCGGGCGGACAAGCGAAGGCCAACGAAAAGCCGGCGCTGTTTGGGTGGGTCGGGAGGAAGGTGGCGTAGGACGAACTAGGTACTGCGTTTAGACGAGACGGGCGCCGAGGGCGCCCGTTCTGTTTTCGGAGAGATTTAAGATCACCTTTAGAGGGGCCTCTGGAGGGGGCGTGGTGGTCTACAGTGCTATCCTTTCCGATCAAACCAGTCCAAGTCCCACAGGGCAAGAGAAGCAGAGCGCGTGGATAAGAACGCTCATATCAGTGTCGGACAAATCCTCTCGGGTTCGTTGTTCAACGAACCGATGCGTGTTGAGACGGTGCAGGCGAACGGTCCAGCGAGTTGGGCGGTCGGCCTCGTTGGCACGCAGTCTGAGCGCTTCCGCAAGGTCACCCTCACTGCGGATGACTTAGCCGGCCTCAGCGCCCTGGACCCGCGTCACTCATTCGATGGCGACGGTCGCTTACTCCGGCTTGGCCTTCAGGCATACGCGCTTGGCATTGCCTACGAGTTCGATCCGTATTTCGGCCTATCGATTTCGCGAGTGGACCCGCTACCTCACCAGCTCGAAGCCGTGTACGACTATCTGTTGAAGCTCGCGCGCGTGCGCTTCTTGCTGGCAGACGATGCCGGCGCCGGGAAGACGATCATGTCAGGCCTACTCATTCGCGAGCTGGAGTTGCGCGGCCTTGCCGAACGTATCTTGATTGTCTGCCCATCAAATCTTGCGTTTCAATGGCAGCGCGAACTGAAGGAAAAATTCGACACAAAGTTTCTCATCCTTAAGGGCCAAGACATTCGCGAGCAGTTCGGTGTGAATCAGTGGCTCGAACGCAATCGCGTGATCACGTCGCTCGATCTCGCGAAGCGCGAGGACATCCTCCCGGGCCTACGCCAAGTTCACTGGGATCTCGTTATCGTCGACGAAGCCCACCGCATGTCGGCCGCTGACGAATCGCACAAGAGTATGCGTTACCGCCTGGGCGAGTTACTGCGCGACACCTCGGATCACCTGCTGTTGCTAACGGCGACACCGCACAAAGGCGATCCCGAGAATTTCAGCCTGTTCCTTCAGCTCCTCGACGCCGATGTGTACGCGGACGTTCGCTCAATTCAAGAGGCGATGAACCGAAGGCGTGCACCGTTCTATTTGCGGAGAACCAAGGAAGCGATGGTGTATTTCCCTGAGCGGCGAGCGGATGGCACTTGGGCTGCGCAGCCGATCTTCACTAAGCGCATCCCACACACAGTCGACTTCCACATCGACGGCGCCGAGTTCGAGCTTTATCGCGACGTGACGCGTTTTGTGAAACGCGAGAGTGCTCGAGCTGCTGCGGAAGACCAGGACCCGCGCGCGCGTGCGATTGGATTTTTGATGTCTCTCTACCAGCGCCGCCTCGCCTCCAGCACTTACGCGATGCGGCACTCGTTGGAAAACCGTGCGCGACGCCTGGAGGAAGGAGTGAAGCGTGCACAGGAACTCGCCCGATTCGCACCGCCGGACCTGCCAGACCCGGAAGAGTTGGAGGAGATGGAAGAGAGCGAGCGCGAACGGCTCGAGGCGATGCTGGAGGCGGTGACGCTTGCCGGAAGTGCTGAGCAAGTCCGCGAAGAAGTTCAAGAGCTACGCCGCCTCGCGGCGCGGGCACAGCTCGTGGAAGACGCTGGCACCGAGGCGAAACTCTCACAACTGAAGCGCCTGCTAAAGGAGCAAGGTTTCTTCGATCGCGCGGATCAGCGCCTGCTCCTCTTTACGGAGTTCAAGGACACTCTCGAGTATCTCGTAACCCGACTAAAGTCGTGGGGCTTCCGAGTGGGATTTATCCATGGCGGTATGAAGCCGGGCTCGCGCGACGAGCGGGGAAGCCGACTCTTTGCCGAGCAACAGTTCCGCGACGGCGAGATTCAGGTTCTGGTCGCGACCGAAGCCGCGGGCGAAGGTATCAATTTGCAAGTTTGCAATATCCTCTTCAACTACGATATTCCTTGGAATCCGAACCGGCTAGAGCAGCGGATGGGAAGAATCCACCGCTACGGGCAGCGGAAGGACTGCCTCATCTTCAACTTCGTCGCAACTAACACCATTGAGGGTCGCGTTCTGCAGCGGCTGCTCGAAAAGCTGCAGGAGATCCGCGACGCGCTCGATGATGACGCAGTCTTCAACGTGGTGGGCGAAGTCCTCCCCGCCGCTCACGTTGAGCGCGTGCTGCGTGATTACTACGCGGGACGCCTCGGCGACACTGATCTCGAAGAGCGGCTGCTGCGCGATGTAGACGAGAAACAGTTCCGCGCGATCTGCCAGAACGCGCTGGAGGGGCTCGCCAGCAAAAAGCTCAATCTTGAAATGCTTATAGAGCGTCGAGCGCTCGCGCAGGAGCGGCGGGTCGTGCCCGAGACTATCGCGCGGTTCCTGCGCGACGCGTCCGAATACGTGCCGTTCACTCTCAAGACCATTCCAAACCTTCCTCACGCCTTCGAGCCGGCGCGGACACCACCCGTGCTCCGTCGCTACGAAAAGGATGCCGACTGGAAACTCTCAGTGCTTTCCGATCGCTACCCGCGCTGCTCGACCGATCGCGACACGGCAGAAACGCACAGCCTGGAATGGGTCACGCCAGGCCATCCGCTGTTCGAGGCGATCAGGCGGCACACGTACGCACAGGCGCTAGATGTGCTGGGAAAGGGCGCGACCTTCCATTCGCTGCAGCACGAGGGTCCTGCCCGTATTGATTTCTACCGGGCGCGCGTAGTGGACGGCCTCGGCCAGGTGGTTCACGAGCGGCTCTTCGCCGTGGAAATCGCCGCGGACGGCGAACCGAAACTGCGCGAGCCGTCGTTGATTGGCGACTTCACGCCTGCGGATGCGCCGGTCGAACTGCCTGTACCCGCGGCGCTACCCGAACCCACGGGTTGGCTCCACCAGCAAGCGCTGACGCCGTTCTTGGAAGAGACGCGCCGCGACCGACTCGCAGAGGTCGATCGCGTGGCAGCACACGTCGAGTTGTCTCTCACGGAGTTGCTTCAGCGTGCGGATGAAGAAATCGGGCGTGCCGCCGCCGCGGTTGAGCGGCAGGTTGGAGGCGCCGAAGGCCGGGTCGCACAGGCCGAGTCGCGTCACGCCGAACTGCTTCTCCGTCGCGATCGCCGTCGCGTGGACCTCGACCGGCAACGCTCCTTGACCCTTCAGTCAGTCGAGCGGCTTGCGAGTGTTCTCGTTCTGCCGCACCCACAACGCGAGACGCCTGAAGTTCGGCGTTTGCAGCCGAACTTTGAAACCGAAGCTACCGCAATGCGCATCGTGATTGAACACGAACGTGCCAAAGGTCGGCAGGTCTACGATGTCTCGGAAAAGAATCTCGGCTACGACGTTACCAGTCTCGACCTCGCCTCCGGCGAGCTACGGCTGATAGAAGTGAAAGGGATCGGCGCTCCTACCGGCACGGTTCTTCTCACACCAAACGAGCGCCGGGTTGCCGAAGACCGGCGAGATTGCTATTGGCTTTATGTCGTGACGGACTGCGGCGCCACGCCCTGTCTTCAGGAGCCGATAAAGGATCCCGCCAAACTTGATTGGCACGAAGTTACCAAGATCGCGCACTACTACCTCACCGTGGACGCGATGACCCAGCCGATGAAACTGCGGCAGGAATTGCCGCCGTTCGGGGGACGCACTTGATTCCGAAGGAGTGCAAACGGCTCGCCGAGGTGGATTTCCCAATTGCCGAGGTGTCACGGCAGGCAACTGAGAAGTCCAGTCCCAAGGGTTACCCCTTCATGCTCCACCTTTGGTGGGCACGCCGGCCGCTCGGTGCATGCAGGGCGGTCTTGCTCGGTTTACTGCTACCAGACCCTTGTGATCCGCTATGCCCCAAAGGGTTCATCGCAAAGGCGCGGAACATTCTTCCGCAGGTGCAGGGTGCGGTCGGCCCTGCGGATGAAGATCTACGAAGGGCACTGCTGAAGTTCATTGCTGACTTCTCGAAATGGGATCTTGCTGCGCATCGCGTATATCTTGAAGTTGCTCGCGCGCTCGTCATGGAGGCACATGATCAAGAGCGGCCAGTGGTGGTTGATCCGTTCGCCGGCGGCGGATCAATCCCACATGAAGCGCTACGGCTCGGCTGCGACACGTTCGCTAGCGATCTAAATCCCGTGGCCTGCCTAATCCTTAAAGTTCTGCTAGAGGACATCCCACGCTACGGGCCTAAACTTGCCGAGGAACTGCGTCTCGTTGGTGCAGACATCAAACGGTCGGCGGAAAACGAGCTCGCTGATCTTTATCCGAAAGACCCGAATAGTGGCACGCCGATAGCGTACTTGTGGGCCAGGACCGTTCACTGCGAATCTCCGAATTGCGGCGCTGAAATCCCACTTATACGTTCTATGTGGCTTTCGAAAAAGGCTACTCGGAGGCGGGCGCTTCGGTACCGGGTTGTCCGTTTAACGGGTGAGCGACCGCGAGTCGAGTTCGAGGTGTTCGAGCCGAAGACAGAAAAGGAAGTCCCCAGCGGCACGATGACGCGGGCCAAAGCGACGTGCTTGTGCTGTGGCTCTCTTGCCCAGCCGACTGTACTGTCCCCCGAGCGCGTTCGCGCGCAGCTTGCTGCGCAGCGTGGAGGAGCCGACGCCGTCTTTGACAACAATGGCCATCGCACCGGCGGTGCGCGGATGCTCGCCGTCGTGGTCCTCCATCCCCGCGAGCAAGGGCGCCAGTACCGGGTGCCGGATGACCGCGACTACTTAGCGGTATGTAGGGCGCAGAACCGCGTAATGAAAATCCTCAGCGAATGGGAGCGTGGAGGTAAGCAGGAGCTATGTCCGGTGCCTGATGAGCCGCTCCCTCCCATCGGTACACTGGGTTTTCGGGTTCAGCGTTACGGCATGCTCAATTGGGGCGATCTATTCACGGCTCGCCAGAAGGCGGCCCTCTGTGCGCTCGGGAAATTTGTAAACGCGCAGTCCGGCCCCGCTTTAAGACGAGCGCTAGCGTGTGCATTCAGTCGCGTTGCAATGAGCGCAATGTCTTGCACTCGCTGGAATCCGACTGCCGAGAAAATGCAACATACTTTTGGACGGCAGGCATTGCCGATCGTTTGGGACTTTGCAGAAGTAGTCCCAACGGCGGAGGCACCAGGCAATTGGCAAAGTGGTTACGAGCTGGTTTCGGAAGTGATCGAAGCGTGCCCGCGTATGGAGGTTGGTCAAACCCAGCAGGCGGACGCTGCCGATCATCCGCTACCTGATGATGCAGCCGGCGTCTGGTTCACCGATCCTCCATACTACGACGCGGTACCTTACGCCGATCTCTCAGACTTCTTCTTCGTTTGGTTAAAACGCGTGGTGCCGGATGGCTCGCTATCGACGGACCCGTTCGACAAACAGAACCGTCTCACACCCAAAGCACGCGAGGTTGTTCAAGACAACTCTAAGATGGTGAATGGCGCCCCGAAGGATCGCGCCTTCTTCGAAAGCGCGATGGGTCGAGTATTTAGTGAAGGTCGCCGCGTTTTGAAGGAAGGAGGTATTGGTTCGGTCGTATTTGCACACAAGACGACGGAGGGTTGGGAGGCGCTTTTATCTGGAATGATCCGTGGTGGGTGGACTATCACTGGCTCGTGGCCTATTGCAACAGAAATGGCTTCTCGACTGCGTGCGCGTGAATCTGCAGCTCTCGCCACTAGCGTTCATCTTATCTGCCGTCCGCGCCCTGAAGAAGCGGGCGTCGGTGACTGGGCTGCCGTCCTTCGCGAGCTCCCCAAGAGAGTCGGGGACTGGATGGAACGCCTTCAAGCGGAAGGAGTTCGCGGCGCCGATCTCGTCTTTGCCTGCATCGGGCCGGCACTTGAACTCTATAGCCGCCATGCAACAGTGGAAAGCGCTGATGGACGCGAAGTCGCACTTGGCGAGTATTTGGCAAAAGTATGGGAAGTGGTTGGCCGTAGTGCTCTCGCCCAAATTCTCGGCACCGCAGAGGCGCGCGCTCGCAACGGCGCGGCTGGAGCCGTCGAAGAGGACGCGCGGCTCACGGCCCTTTTCCTCTGGACGCTACAGAGCACGAATAACGAACTCGCAGGGCTAGATGTGGAGGTAGAAGAAGAGGAAACCGCTGACGATGAAGACAACGAGGCGGACTCATCAGGGGGGGGGCCTAAGGGCTTTACGCTGGTCTTCGATGTAGTTCGTCGTTTCGCGCAGCCGCTTGGCATTGACCTCCCCAAGTGGGAAAGTCGCGTAATCGAGACGAAGAAAGGAATAGTGCGCCTCCTGCCAATCTCTGAGCGCGCGAAGCAATTGTTCGGGGATGACGGTGCGCAAGCCGTCGCGGCGCGTCTAGAGCGAGAGGGAGTGGGCACAAATCCTTTGCAAGGGATGCTCTTTCCAGACATGCAGCAGGCAGTACCCATTCGGAATCCTCATCGAAGCCGTGCAACGGGCGCTGGCGTCGGCGTATTGGACGAGAATCTGGCTGCTGCGCGCGAGGCTACTACCCTAGATCGAATACATGCATCGATGCTGCTCCAAGCTGGAGGGCGCACGACTGCGCTTCGCACGTTGCTGAAAGCTGAACAGGAGCGTGGTTCGGACTTTGTGCGGCTTGCAAACGCGCTCTCGGCGCTCTATCCGAGGGGCAGCGAAGAGAAGCGCCTACTCGACGCCATGCTGCTTGCGGTGCCGCGATAGAAGATCGTGCTGTGACAAGCAACCAAAATCGCTTGCTTTTGGGCAAGCCGGGCTCACCACTAGGGCTCGGACGAGTTCTTCGTCGCGCCTACTCTCGTGCCGGCACCGACCCAGTTGTCCGTTTTGGTTTTGCCTACGTAAGTCATTCCGGTTTGGATACCTTGCTCTCTGAAGTGTCTGATGTTCCAAACTGGCGAGACAGTCGAAAGGAATGGATAGTTGGACTTCATCACGGCATTACGGAGCCAAAAGCGCTAGAACGAATCTGCGCATTATCAAATTGCAGTGTAAAAGTCTTTGCGGGCGCGACGCGCTTATCAATGACTAGCCTGGCGATAGGACAATTGTTTCATGCGAAGCTCATCTGGCTCATGTCAGGTTCGATTGTCCGAAGGCGCCCGATTTGCCTACTTGCATCATCGGCCAACATGACGGGAGCCGCGCTCGGTGGCGAGGCTCGCAACTACGAGGCTGGGGTAGCACTATTCGGCGCGACTCTCCCAAGTACACAGCTTGTTGCGTTAGAAAAATGGTGGAATGAAGCAAGGAATGCCTCGCTCAAAGCTACCGGTGCCGTGCTAGATGAGTATGCTCGGTTGCGCAGTAATTTTTTGCAAAGAAATCCGGATTCGCTAGTCGGAGTTGATCCACCTTCACTCGCGCAACTTCAATCATCGACGACTCTTTGGATTGAAGCTGGCGCAATGTCCGGTGGATCACGGAATCAAGTTGAGTTCAATCGCGAGCTTGCAGCCTTCTTTGGTCGAGTAACCTATGGGACCAAACTCCTGCGAATCAAGGCCAAGGGAAAGGAGTGGGATGATCGGCCATTGGCGCATAAGGTAACGACTTTCGGCGTCGATATCTGGCGGTTGAGCCTTCCGACTGTGAGCGGAGGAGGATTTGACTACCCCGGCAGAGTCATTCGAATTGATAAGGGGATGGATCGAGATGGGGAATACTTTGAGGTGAGTGTGGCGGCGCCCAGAGGTAAAGGCCCAGGGCGGTGGCGCGCAATGGCTCACCGCCACGGTTATGCCGGTGTCACCAGTGGGCACCGAGCGTTCGGATTTTTCTGATCTTGGTTAGGGAGTAGAAATGGAGCCCTGGTACAAGGTTGCGACACCGCGGAGGGAAGTTCGCGAAGGTCGTTCATTCAACCCGGACGAGTTCGCCATCGCCCTCGAGCAGGTCGTGGCTGGGACAGCGCCGGAAGACTACAGAGTTCCGGCTCAGTTCTTTGCGCGCACCTGCTTCACTAGGGCACTTCGCGAGCACGCAGGCATGGCGCTGCGGCGGCTCTCTGGAAAAACAGACAATACTGCGCCGGTTCTCACGCTTATTACGCAGTTTGGTGGCGGCAAGACTCATACGCTTGCGACGCTGTACCACTTGGCGAAGAACGGTCCGGCCGCAAACGAATACCCTGGTGTTCAAGATTTGCTGCGAGACGCTGGTATCTCCAGCGTGCCGAAGGCGCAGGTCGCTGTCTTTGTGGGAAATGCCTGGGACCCGCGCGAAGGGCGCGAGAACCCGTGGATAGACATCGCACGACAGCTCGCCGGGGAGAAGGGTGTTGCAGCGCTCGGGGCAGCAGCGAAGACAACGCCCCCGGGGACGGAGGCGATCGCACGAGTTTTTCAGGAGGCCAAGGCCCCGGTATTGCTGCTGTTCGACGAGGTGCTGAACTTTCTGAGTCGTCATCGTGGGATGGCGGATTCATTCCATGCCTTCATTCAGAACCTCACGGTTGCCACGACCGGCACGACACGTGGTGCGGCCCTGATCAGCCTGCCGCGCAGCCAAGTCGAGATGACGGAGTGGGACCAAGAATGGCAGGACCGGATTTCGAAGGTCGTGCGGCGTGTTGCCAAGGACCTAATCGTCAACGACGAGACTGAAATCAGCGAAGTGGTTCGGCGTCGCTTGTTTCAGGACCTTGGGAGCGAAAAGATCCGGAAGAATATCGCCAAGGCGTTCGGAGACTGGTGCTTTGAGCGCAGGGCGCAGCTGCCGCCCGAGTGGACGGCCGTCGACTCAGCTGCCACCGAGACGAAGGCGCGGGAGTTTTTGCAGCGACGCTTTGAGGCCTGCTATCCATTCCATCCCGCGACGCTTTCGGTCTTCCAGAGAAAGTGGCAGGCGCTGCCTCAGTATCAGCAGACGCGCGGAACTCTGGCGATGCTCGCGCAATGGATCTCGATCGCAGCTCAGGACGCGTTCCGCAAGGCTCGAACTGAGCCGCTCATCACGCTCGGCTCGGCGCCGCTCGGTGAGCCTGGTTTCCGCGGCGTAGTCCTTGGGCAGCTCGGCGAGTCGCGCTTGATTGCGGCGATTGAGACCGACATCGCGGGGGAGCAAGCGCACGCGCGAGCGTTGGATGCTGATACGAAAGGACCCCTTCGCGACATACACCGGCGCGTCGGAACGGCCATCCTATTCGAGTCGTCGGGCGGGCAGACGGACAAGGTCGCGCACGGACCTGAGTTGCTTTTTGCCCTGGGCGAGCCCGACTTGGATACGACATCCATCGATGTCGCCGCCGCTGCGCTGGAGGGCCGCTCCTATTTCATTCGGAAAGTAGGATCGGATGGTTTCCGCATCGGCTACCAGCCGACAATGAAGAAAGTGGTGAGCGACCGGCGTGCGTCGCTCGATGAAGAGACGGATATGAAGCCCGCGCTGCGCAAGCTCGTCGAGGACGAATTCCGGCGCGGGACGAGTATTTCAGTCGTGCCCTTCCCCGACGACGGTGCAGCGATCCCGGATACCCCACGCCTTACTCTTGTCGTCGCGGATCCCGGAGCCGAATGGACGGGAACAGGCGTGCTCCGCGCGCAAATCGCAGAATGGACAAGGAGCCGCGGGAAATCTCCGCGTCTCTATCCAGGGGCCCTTGTCTGGTGTCTGAAGAAGCCCGGGCGCGACTTGCGCGAAAAGGTCGAGCTCATGCTTGCGTGGAGGCGAGTGGCGCGTGAAGTCATCGAAGGCACTCTGGGGGGCGAGTTCGACCGGAGCGACCGCGCGGAGCTGCAATCGAAAGTTAGGGATGCGGAGGAAGCCGCCAAGGACGGGGTTTGGGGTGACTACCGTTTCGCCGTCGTCGCGGACGGTCAGGAGACGGACGGCCTCAAGGTGATTGATCTTGGCGCAGGACACTCCTCCAGCGGCGAAACGCTCTGCGGGCGCGTGGTGGCTGCGTTGAAGTCCGAAGCCCTTCTGAACGAGTCTGTCGGGGCCGGGTATATCGAGCGCAACTGGCCTCCGGCCCTAAAGGAGTCCGGGGCGTGGTCGCTCGCGAGTCTGCGGCAGAGTTTTCTTAACGGCTCGCTCACGCGCCTCGTCGATCCCGACGCCATTCTGAAAAGCAAGATCGTCGAGTTTGTTAGCCACGGCGATTTCGGCCTAGCATCAGGTGCAAAAGCCGACGGGAAGTACGAGCGGTTATGGTTCGAGGACATGGTCGCTCCCGACGAGGTGGCATTTGAGTCGGGCGTGTTCTTACTAAGGAAGGCGAAGGCAGGTGCACTCAAAAGCGGGATACCCACAACTCCGACCCTTGGATCCGAGCCCGCGCCTACGCCAACGCCCTCGCCGACACCGGAGCCGGTCCGAGGCTCTGAGGCGGGGGCCGCGACAAGGACGTTGCGACTTGTGGGTAATGTCCCGCCTGAAGTCTGGAATCGCCTCGGCACGAAGATTCTTCCGAAGCTTCGATCAGGCTCCGAATTGAAAATTGGACTGGAGTTCACGGTGACGGTGAAAGCCGACAACGCGGGAGGCCTAGCGGCGGAACTTCGGCAGATCTTGCAGGAACTGGGACTTTCGGAGGCTTTGCGGGTGGAGTAGGAGATCCCGTTACAAGGCTAACACACCTTCAGGATTGCGCTACGGTATGAATGATGCCGAAGCACGTGCTTCGTTTCCAGACGTATTTTTCGACGAAGTCGATTCGGGATATACCGCTGATATTGCATGTTGCGACGCTTGCGTCAGCGATTTTATTGCATTGTGGCCATACGCAGAGTCAGCGCGCGACTACGCTTTTCAACGATCTAGCGTTAGTTTGAAGCTCTTCTATGAAAATTCACGACTGTCAGACATATTCACTAAGGAACAATTTGCAGAGTTTTCGCAAGATCTCGTGTGCCCTCGCTGCGGAAACCGGCTTGGGCCAAATATGTGGCCGTATAACTTCCCTTTCAATGTTGATCCTAGATTTGAACAAAATATTGTCGAACTAGCAGCTCTCGCTGAACGCACGCCTTTCCTAATCCTTACTCACCCGTTCGCCAAGACAACACTTAGCACGCTCCAAGGACTTGCTTCTTCACTCAGTCCAGTACCCATTCTCGGAAATTTGTACCGAGGCCGTTTAGCTACGCAGGCAATTTCCGGGTTGCTAGGTGAATTTGATGTGCCCCTGCCCCACATGGTGGAGGAGGGGCGGTATAACCACGCGGGGAATCCTGTCCTGTATTTGTGTAGCGATGCAGAGACCTGCTTTGAAGAAATGCGGCGCAATTCGTGCGTTGTCGCAGAACTCGATTTTGATTCACGTTTGAAAGTTTTAGATCTATTGAAACCTGAAGATTCGCATCCAGAGTTCGCCGATGCATTATCAGCGCTAACGTATTCAGCGCTAGTGAGTGCGCCGCAACCTTCTAGCGGATGGCATAAGCCTAAATATGTCTTCTCCAGATTCATCGCCGATTGTGCTCGCTTCTCTGGTATACAAGCGATTAGATATCCGTCAACTCGCATCACGAAAGAAAATTTCAACCTGGTGATTATCGATCCAGCATTTACACTTGCTTCGGCGGCAACTGCTCGTCGATATATGCGTTTCCCCTCGTGCGGGCAAGCTGGGCTTTCACCGTGAGAGCTCGGTAGGCACGTGCCCCAAGACGGATGATCGCGATCATTCATTGAGGCACCGGAGACATGTCTACTCCAAACCCCTCCACCTCAATCACCGTCCGCCCTCCCACCGAAGGCCTGGTCACTCTCGCCCACGTGAACTACGCGCTGCACGCCTTCAGCGCGCTCACGGGCTTGGTGAGTTCGGTGCTGGTGCTAACGGCGTTTCTCACGGGCTGGCCGTCGATTATTGCGGTGATTCTGAATTACGCGAAGCGCGCGGAGGTGCGCGGGACGTGGCTGGATTCGCATTTCGGCTGGCAGATCCGCACGTTCTGGTTTGCGCTCGCGTGGTTGCTCGCGGGTGCCGTGGCGTTCGTAACGTTCGTCGGGATTCCGGTGGCGCTAGTGGTGTGGATCGGGACGGGGATGTGGGTGCTGTATCGCATCGCGCGCGGCTGGATGACGCTTTCGGCGGGGAAGCCGATGCCGCTACCCGACGTCGCTTAGGCGAGCACGCCGAGGCCCTGGAATTTTAGGTACAGTTCGCGGCAGGCCCAGGCGTCCGTGGCGGCGTAGGTGATCTGCACGGGCGAGAGTTGCGGCGCGGCCCAGTTGGAGGTCTTGGTGCCCTTGGGGATGCGGAAGCCGAGCAGTATTCCGGCGAGGTTGCGCGCGCCGGTCTGGCCGAGGCCGCCTGAGCGAGCGACGGTGCCGAGGTCGAGGATGTTCTGTTCGGTGAAGGCGAATACTTGTTTGAGGGCGCGCAGGTCGTCTTTGGGTGAGATGCCGGCCTTGGTGATGCGGGTCTCGGCGAGGAGGTCGGCGAGCACGGGGTGGGTTTCGGTGCGGCGCAGCTGGAAGAGGTAGACGGCGCGGGCGGTGGCGACTTGCACCAGGCACGGCAGGTGGTTCTCGCCTTTCCTGAAGGCCGGCCGGGTCTCGGTGTCGAGGCCGACGACGGTTTCCCCTCGGAGGTCGGTCTGCGCTTCTTCGAGCTCCTCCGGTGTGGCGACGACGACCACCTTGCCTTCGTAGCGGCGGATGGGCAGGTTCGCCAGGTCCTCGCGGGTGATGTGCGGGCGAGGCCGTGTTGCGCTCTTGCGACGGCGGGCTCATGGAGGCGTGCAGGGCACTCTATACTGGAGATTCGAATCCGACGTTCAGGATCTCCCATGCCCCGCACTCTCCTCCCCGAAGCGCAGATCCATCCCGCGGTGCGCGAGAAGGTCGCGAATTACCGCTCCGACGTGGTGAAGGAGGTCCAGGCGGCGGTGGCGGCGAACGAGATCGTCGTGGTCGGGATGGGCATGAATCCGTTTCCGAGGAAGGCGAGGAAGCTGCTCGACGCGGCTGGGCTCGCGTACAAATACCTCGGCTACGGCAGCTACCTGAGCCAGTACCGCCGGCGCCTGCCGCTCAAGCTCTGGACCGGCTGGCCGACCTTCCCCATGGTGTTCGTGAAGGGCGTGCTCATCGGCGGCGCAGAGGATCTCGAGCGCCTGATCGCGAAGGGAGAGCTGGGTGGGAAGCGCTAGCGCATCGAGCGCGAGGCCGCCTTTCCGCGCCGACCAGGTCGGCAGCCTGCTGCGCCCGCCCGAGCTGGTCGCGGCGCGCGCGCGGGCCAAGGCCGGGAAGCTCCCGGGCGACTGGCTGAAAGCGGTCGAGGACGAGTGCATCCGCGCGGCGGTGAAGAAGCAGGAGGCGATCGGCCTGCAGGGGATCACCGACGGCGAGTACCGGCGCGATTTCTGGCACCTGGATTTCGTGAAGCAGCTCGAGGGCGTGACGCTGAAGGCCGCGACCGGGATGAACTTCCAGGCCGAGGACATTCCGCCGATGGCGACGGTCTCGGGCAAGGTGCGCTGCACCAAGCCCATCATGAGCGATCACTTCGCGTTCCTGAAGTCGGCGGTGAAGAAGACGCCGAAGCTGTGCATTCCCGCGCCCTCGGCGCTGCACTTCCGCGGCGGGCGGGACGCGATCTCGCGCGAGGCCTATCCGGACATGGACGAGTTCTGGGCCGACGCCGCCGGCGCCTGGCGCACCGCCATCGGCCACATCGCGAAAGCCGGCTGCAGCTATCTCCAGCTCGACGACGTCTCCTTCTCCTACCTGTGCGACGACAAGGTGCTGGAGAACTTCCGCGCCCACGGCGACGACCCGGCGACCCTCGCGCGGGCCTATGCCGGGGCGATAAACGGCGCGCTCGAGGGCCGGACGCAAGGCATGACGGTCGCCATGCACACCTGCCGCGGCAATTTCAGGAGCACCTGGTTCGCCGCGGGCGGCTACCAGGACAAGGTCATCGAGGCGATGTTCTCGACCAAAGTGGACGCCTACTTCATGGAGTACGACACGAGCCGCGCGGGGAGCTTCGAGCCGCTGCGGCTGCTGCCGAAGGGAAAGAAGGTCGTGCTGGGCCTCGTCACCACCAAGCTCGGGACGCTGGAGGACAAGGGCACGCTGAAGCGCCGCATCGATGAAGCCGCGAAGTTCGTGCCGCTGGAGAACCTGTGCCTGTCGCCGCAGTGCGGCTTCGCCAGCACCCACCACGGCAACGCGCTGTCGATCGACGAGCAATGGCGAAAGCTCGAGCGCGTGGTCGAAGTCGCGCGCTCAGTTTGGGGATAAGGTCTGGGGATGACAGAGCACGGCAAGCCACGCCTCGTCCTCGACACCAACGTGTGGCTCGACTGGCTGGTGTTCGCCGATCCTTGCGTCGCGCCGATCAAAGCCGCGGTCGCCGCGGAACAAGCGCAAGTCTTCATCGACGTGGCCTGCGAGGCGGAGCTCGAGCGCGCGCTCGGCTACGACCTCGGCAGGAAGTTCACCCTCCATGCCACCGCGCAGGCCGCCTGCCTCGCCGAGTGCCGGCGCGTGGCGCGAAGGATAGAAGCGCCGGCGACGGAAGCCGAGCGGACGCAACTTCCCACGTGCCGCGACCCCGACGATCAGAAATTCATGGAAGCGGCACTCGCCGCGGGCGCGGACTTTCTCGTGACCAAGGACAGGCGCCTGCTCGATCTCGCGCGGCGCGGCACGCGCTTTCGCATCGTGCTGCCGGAGGATTTCGAAGCGGGACTCTAGGCGACCGAAAGCAGCTCGATGTCGAACACCAGCGTCGAGTTCGACGGAACGTCGTTGCCCGCGCCCTGCTCGCCGTAGCCCAGGTGCGGCGGGACGACGAGCCTGCGCTGGCCGCCGACCTTCATGCCGAGCACGCCCTCGTCCCAGCCGGCGATGACACGGCCCGCGTCGAGCTCGAACTCGAAGGCCTCGGCGCGCTCGCGGCTGGAATCGAATTTCCTGCCGCCCGCGAGCCAGCCGGTGTAGTGGACGTTGACGGTCTGGCCCGGCGCGGCGGGCGCGCCTTCGCCGAGGCGCGTGTCCTCGATCGTGAGGCCGGTGGGACTGACGGTGGCGCGCAGCCTGGCCGGCGCGGGCGGGCCGGCAGGCCGGGCCTCGCTCGTCGAGAACAGCCGGAGACCGCCGCCGTGGCCGTTCATGAAACGCGCAGCAGCTCGACCTCGAAGGTGAGCGTCTCGTCCGGCGGGATGGTGTCGCCGGCGCCGTCGCGCCCGTAGGCGAGCTGGGGCGGGATCACCAGCCGGCGCGTGCCGCCGACGCGCATGCCGCGCAGGCCTTCTTCCCAGCCGTCCATGACCTCCTTCTTGCCGAGGGTGAACTCGAAGGGATCCTGCTTCTCGCGGCTCGAGTCGAATTGCGTGCCGTCGGCGAGCCAGCCGGCGTAGTGGACCATGACGTCGCGGCCGCGGCACGCGGGCGTGCCGTTGCCGAGGACGGTGTCTTCAATGGTGAGGCCGCTCGGGGTGGTGATCGCGGGCATGGGATTTCCTCGTAGGGGCGTCGCAAGGCGGAGGGGAGTTCCGCTGGAGAACGGGGCCTTGCGGGAAGCCGGAAGACAGCGGAGGGCCAATGTACGCGAAAGGAGCAGCATAAGCCACAAGTATCGGTCCCCGCGCTCCCGCCGCGCGCGGTTATCATCGCAACTCCGGAACGCCCGCATGCCCCTCGTCGCCGCCTTCGCCACCTCGCACGCCTACACCTTCCAGGAGCCCGAGACCTGGGACACGCGGCGCGAGCGCTCGAAGGCCAATGTCGCGAAAAAGAACGCCGGTCGCCTCGCGCCCGACACGCGCGAGGCGCAGGCCGAGACGCTAGCGGACAACCGCGCGCGCTACGCCGCGATCCGCGAGGCGCACGCGAAGATCCGCGACCTGCTCAAGCGCGCCCGCGCCGACGCGGTGCTGCTCGTCGGCGACGACCAGGCCGAGAATTTCACCGCCGACAACATGCCGCAGTTGCTGGTCTACACGGGCGGGGACTACGTCGCCGACGACTGGGACCGCAAGCACACCGCGACGGTCAGGAACCACCCGGAGATCGCGAAGAAGCTCGTCGCCGGCGCAGTCGAAGAAGGATTCGACGTGTGCTGGTCGGACCAGTTCAAGGAGGGCAAGCTCCTGTCGCACGCCCACACCGAGCCGATCCTGTACCTGATACGCGAGTCGGACGCCCCCGTGGTGCCGGTGTTCGTGAACGCCGTGCATCCGCCCGCGCCCTCGGCCGCGCGCTGCTACGCCTTCGGGCAGGCGCTCGCGCGCGTGATCGCGCGCGATCTCGACGGCAAGCGCATCGTGCTGTGCGCCTCGGGGGGCCTGTCGCACTTCTCGCCGTCGCACCCCTGGGCGCACCACGTCGGCAGCCGCTACGTCGGCGACATCGCGGTCGACTTCGACCGGAAGATCGTGGAATGGATGCGCGCGGGCCGGGGCGAGCAGCTCGCGAAGCTTGCGGCGCGCGAGCTGATCGAGAACGGCGAGGGCGAGCTGCGCCAGTGGATCGTGATGCTGGGCGCGATCGGCGACGCGAAGCCCGAGTTCCTGGTGTACGAGCCGCTGTTCCGCTCGATCATGGGGATGGGCGTGGGGTATTGGGACCTGGAAAGCTGAGATGAGATTCCTCGCCGCGCTCGGAATGACGATGCTGGTGAGCGCCGCCATGGCGCAGGACAACTTCCCCTCGCGGCCGGTGCGCCTGGTCGTCTCCTTCACCCCGGGCGGCGGCGCGGACCTCACCGCGCGCACCGTCGGGCAGAAGATGGGCGAGCTGCTCGGCCAGCCGGTGGTGGTGGAGAACAAGCCCGGCGCGAACGGCACGCTCGGCTGCGAGGCGGTGGCGAAGGCGGCTGCCGATGGCTACACCATGCTCGAGACCGACCGCGGCGCGCTCGGCGTCAACCCCAGCCTGTACAAGAAGCTGCCGTACGACTCCTTGCGCGATTTCGAGTACGTCGGCATCGTCACCTCCGCGCCCTACGTGCTGGTGATCGATCCGAAGCTGCCGGCGAAGTCGCTCGCCGAGCTCGCGGCGCTCGCGAAGCAGAAGCCCGGCGCGCTCAACTACGGCAGCTACGGCATCGCCAGCATGGCGCAGCTCAACATCGAGGCGCTGAAGGCGAAGCTCGCGATCGACTTGACCCACGTGCCGTACAAGGGCGCGGGGCCGGCGGTGCAGGCGGTGGTGGCGGGCGAGGCGGCGGCGACCATCGGCTCACCGGCCGCGGTGCTCGGCTTCATCCGCGATGGGCGCTTGCGCGCGCTCGCGATCGGCGCGAAGGGGCGCTCGCCGCTGCTGCCCAACGTGCCGACGATGGGCGAGGTCGGAGGCGGCGAGGACACGCTGGTCCCGACGTTCTTCGCATTTGCGCTTCCGGCGAAGACGCCGGCAGCGATCGCCGAGCGCTTGCACAAGGCGATGAGGAGCGCCGTGCTCGCCCCCGACATCGCCGAGCGCCTGTACACGGCGGGCCTCGAGCCCACCGGCGGCACGGGCGCGGAGCTGCTCGAGCTGGTGAAGAGCGACATCCCGCGCTTCCGCGGAATCATCCAGAATATCGGCATTCAACCGGAATAAGGAGCAGACATGGCGAAGGGCTACTGGGTGGTGGCGTACCACGAGATCAAGAACCAGGAAGGGTTCCAGGCGTACGCGAAGCTCGCGATGCCCGTCATCACGGCGGCGGGCGGCAAGTACCTGGTGCGCGGCAACCCGACGCAGGTGCACGAAGCCGGCCTCAACCAGCGCGTCGTGCTGATCGAGTTCCCCAGCCTCCAGGCGGCCATCGCCTGTCACGACGGCAAGGCCTACCAGGAGGCGCTCAAGCCGCTCGCGGGCGGCGCGGTGAAGCGCGACATGCGCATCGTCGAGGGCATGGCCTAGTCCGGGTGCCGCTCCGCCCGGAGCTGCTGGAGGCCTACCGCAATACCCACTACGTCGTCTTCGGCGAGCCGGAGCTCGTGCTCAGGATCGGCGAGCCCAGCGCGGACCTCGACGAGCTGCTCAAGGCCGAGGGCGCGGCCAGCGCCGCCTTCATCACCGCGGCCAACCCGCGCGGCGTGAAGCGGGGCGCGTGGGAAAACGAGATCGCCAACGCGGCCCTGGTGAAATCGCAGACCGAGGCGGGCTTCCGCTGCTTCGAGGGCGAAGGGCGTGCGCCCGACCGCCGCTGGACCGAGAAGAGCGTGCTGGTGGTCGGGATCGGGCGCTCAGACGCGCTCGTCGTGGGACGCGCTTTCGACCAGAACGCGATCGTGTTTCTGGAGCGAGGCAAGGCGCCCGAGCTGGTATGGGTCGAGGACTAGGGCCGCAGCGCCTCGGGCCGCAGGTACTGCTGCCGCCAGGCCTCGAAGGGCAGCTTGTCGGCGGCCTCGGTTTCCTTCTGTTTGGCGATCGAGGCTTCCGCTGCTCGCGCGAAGCGCGCGTCCATCTCCGCCGGGTACGGCTTCTCGAGCAGCGCGCGCTTGTGCGCGAGCGAGCGCTCGAGCACGAAGGCCGTATACGAATCCCCGTGGCGCGCGTGCATCTCGGCGAGCATGCGCGCCGAAGGCAGCTTCGCCGGATCCTCGAGCGCCGCGACCGCGGCGGCGAGGGCGTCGCGATGGGCGTTCTTGCCGTGGGTGCCCGAGCGCGCTTCGTCGAGCGCCTGCGCGATCGGCTCGCACTCGCCCAGCACCTCGCAGCCCCATTCGGCGAGCGTCACCTTCTGCGACCCGCGCTCGAGCTTCAATCCCGGCTCGCGGCCGCGCGCGGCGACCGCCTGCTTGTTGCGCCCCGTCTCCGCGATCTCCGCCTGGGTGTCGGGCGGGCTCTCCGAGAGCAGGCAGTAGAGCAGGTACACGTCGAGCAACAGGCAGGTCGAAGGCGCGATGCCGATCGCCGAGAACGGATCGAGGTCCATGGCGCGCACCTCGATGTATTCCACGCCGCGCTCGCGCAGCGCGTGCAGCTGGCGCTCGCCCGGCTTGATGCGGCGCTTGGGGCGGATGGTGCTGTAGAACTCGTTCTCGATCTGCAGCATGCTGGTCGAGAGCTGGCGGTAGTCGACGCCGTTCATGATGCCGATGGCTTCGTAGGGCGGGTAGGGCTTGAGCAGCGCGTCCTGCAGGCAAGCGGCGTAATGCTCCAGGTCGTTGTAGCTCACCGCGAGGGAATCCTGCGCCTCGGAGAGGTATCCCAGCCGCCCCATGCGCAGCGACGTCGCGTGCGGCAAATAGAGCGTGCCCTCGCTCAATTTCTGCAGCTTGTGCGGCCGCCCCTGGACGAAGCTCGGGCACACCGCGGGCGATGCGCCGAAAAGATGGAGCAGCAGCCAGCCGCTGCGCTTGAAATTGCGGATCAGAGCGAAGTAGGCCTCGGTCGGGTCGCGGTAGCCGGGCAAGGGCCAGGCCGATTCGGGCAGCGAGAAGTTGTAATGCACGCCCGAGATCGCCTGCATGCGCCGGCCGTAGCGGTGCGCAAGCCCCATGCGGTACACGCTCTTCGCGCGGCCGATGTTGGAGGAGCCGTAGCGGCCGATGGGAATGTCCTTCTCCGCGGGCAGGCCGCAGGGCATGCTCGCGCACCACATCACCTCGTCGCCGATGCGGTGGTAGACGAACTGGTGGATGCGCTCGAGCTCGGCGAGGCAGGCGGCGGCGCCCGGGTGCACGCCGGTGATCAGCTCGAGCTGCGACTCGCTGAAGTCGGTGGTGATGTGCGGGTGCTTGAGCGCCGAGCCGAGCTCGGCGGGATGCGGCGTGAGCGCGAGCGAGCCCTTGGGCGTCACCCGCAGGCTCTCCTTCTCGATGCCGCGCCTCAAGCCCTTCAGCACAGCGGGGGAGAGCGAGCGCAGGCGTTCCTGGAAGAGGGTCATGGATGGGGGACGGCACGAATCCCGCTTGGCAGCGGGATGGCGGGGCAAGTCCGGGCGGAATTATCGCGCGCCCTTTCCTCCGCCGCTACCCTATGATGCCGGGACGGAGGACTCATGCGCTTTCGGAATAGCATGCTCGCCGCAGGGTTATTGCTCGCGGCTTCGCTGGCGGCCGCTCAAGGGTATCCGACCAAGCCGATCCGGCTGCTCCTGCCCTTCGCGGGCGGCACCGACGCCGTGGCGCGGCTGCTCGCGTTCAAGCTCTCGCCTGCCCTCGGCCAGCAGGTGCTGCCCGAGCAGCGCCTGGGCGCGGGCGGCAACATCGCGCACCGCGCCGTCGCCGAGGCCGCGCCCGACGGCTACACGCTGCTGATGGCGGCGCCGCCCGTGGTGATCAACCCGCACTTGAACGCGAACGCCGGCTTCGATCCCCTGCGCGACTTCACGCCGATCGCGCCGCTCACGGCGCTGCCGAACGTGGTCGTCGTGCAGCCCAAGGTCCAGGCGAAGAGCCTGCAGGAATTGATCGAGCTCGCGCGCGCGAACCCCGGCAAGCTGAGCTACGGGTCGGGCGGTGTCGGCTCGGTGCCGCATCTCGCGACCGAGCTGCTCAAGTCGATGACGAAGATCGACCTGCTGCACGTTCCCTACAAGAGCGCGACGCTGGCGCTCACCGGGCTGCTCGCCGGCGAGGTCGACCTGGTGATCGTCGCGGCCTCGAGCGCCGCGCCCTACGTGAAGGACGGGCGGCTGCGGGCGCTCGCGGTGCTCGACTCGAAGCGCTCTCAGGCGATGCCGGAAGTGCCGACTGCGACGCAGGCCGGAACGCCGCTGGTCGCGGTGAACTGGTACGCGCTGCTTGCGCCGAAGGGCACGCCGCGCGAGATCGTGCAGCGCCTGAACGCCGAATCGCTGCGCGCGATGCACGCGAGCGACCTGCGCGAGCGGCTCGAGGCGATCGGCGGAGAGCCCCTCTCCGGCTCACCGGAAGACACCGGCGCGCTGCTGAAGAAGGAGTACGAGCAGTGGGGCAAGGTGATCCGCGAGGCCGGCATCAAGGCCGAGTAAGGCCTGCTCGCCGCGGGATCTAGGCTTTCTTCTCGTCCGCCCCTTGAGCGATGGGCGCCTTGAAGTGGATGTAGATGCCCCTGCCGAACTGCCAGGCGCAGAGGAGGAAAACGATCGTCAGGAGCAGGTAGCCGATGGTCTTGAGGACGCTCTTCCTCGGCCGCGGCTGCGTCGCCGCGCGCGAGGGAGGGGGCGCCCAGGGCAGCGCGCATTCGACCCCGAAGGGGATGCGGTCCGACTCTCTGCGGTTGGCGTGCCTGATGTCCATACCAGGTATTAAGCAAACAGCATGCCCCGCGGTTGACAGGATTGAAAAATCAGGGTTTGTAGGCTCTTGCGGCATTGCAGCATAGGCCATAATTATTGCCCCAGGATGACAGCCCCGTCGAGCGCCGGTCAATTCCGCTGGCACGCCCGTTGGTCCTTGGATTTGCAGCCGCCCCTGGCGGCAGCGTTGCCTGAATCGGTGGCGGTGAAGCGATCGACCGCCACCAGCCCGGCGTATTTCGCGGCGAAGTAGTGCGCGAGCACGAGGTCGGCGGTGCTCGCCGGCGCCGCGGTCTTGGGCACGGGCCTGGCGTCGGCTGCGCCGTGGGCGCTGCTGGTCATGAGCATCACGCACGCGGCCAGCACCACCGCGGTGG
>Ga0137410_10000409_pt1 | contig 30168 bp, 26 predicted proteins | sample CZODoug1_16funga_FD_108878 | JGI IMG/M metagenome (GOLD analysis project Ga0137410, IMG submission 108878) | Vadose zone soil fungal communities from Angelo Coast Range Reserve, California, USA - CZODoug1_16fungal (Illumina Assembly) | ecosystem: Environmental > Terrestrial > Soil > Vadose zone... | reverse complement strand
CTCGATATCGGCTGCGGTCTCGGAGCCGTCGACGAAGTGCTGATTACGCAGTACGGGGCATCGTCGGTGGTTGGAATCGACATCGACCCCGCCCTGCTGCAGGGCCTGCAGGCGCGGGTCAAACGCGCGGGACTCGTCGGCCGAATTCGCGGCGTGAAGGTGGAACCAGGTGGGTTGCCGTTCGCCGATGCCAGCTTCGACGTCGTTTTTTCAAAGGACTCATTGGTCCAGATTCCCGAGAAACCGGCCCTGTTTGCGGATATTCTGCGAGTCTTGCGCCCGGGGGGCCGGTTCATCGCAAGCGACTGGCTGCGCGGCGGCACCGGCGCGTATTCATCCGCAATGATGGAATATTTTCGCCTCGAAGGAATTGCCTACAATATGGTTACGCTTGAGGAGAGCGCCGCGGCCCTGCGCAACGCCGGCTTCGTGGGGGTGGACCTTCGCGACCGCCACGCCTGGTACCTGGCATTGGCCAAACGCGAACTCGCGGCGATGGAGGGTCCGCTCAGGCCCACGATCATTGACCGGCTTGGAATGGCACGGACCGAGCATTTCATCGCCAACTGGCGCCAGTTGCTGCTCGTGCTGGCCCGTGGTGAACTTCGGCCGGGCCATTTGAAGGCCGCGAAGGCGCCCCATTGACCCGGGCGTGTGTCGAGACTAGGAAGATTACTTCTAATTTTGGACGAGAGAATGCCGATTCCTCCATCTATTCTATGAATCACTCCTCGCCTATGCTGTGTTCTGCTGTCGCTTTTGTTCAACCGCCACGGAGACTTTCACGATGAGAACGTATTTTGCGGCCCTTGCGCTACTTGGTCTTGCCACCGCGGCATCTGCCGCACCGACGACGTACAACTTCGATCCCGATCACACACACCCGAGTTTTGAAGTGGATCATTTGGGGGGCTTGTCCGTGTGGCGCGGCCTGTTTAAGAAGACGACGGGTACTGTCGTTTTGGATACAAAGGCCATGACCGGCTCCGTGGACGTTACGATCGACACCGGGAGCATCGACCTGGCCCACGACAAGCTGAATGAACACGTGTCCAGCGCCGAAATACTCGACGTGGCGAAGTATCCCACCGCAACCTACAAAGGCACGCTGGGCGGTTTCGCGAACGGCGCACCGACAACCGTTACCGGGAACCTGACACTGCACGGCGTGACCAAGCCGGTGGCATTGAAGATCAATTCGTTCAAGTGCATGCAACATCCCATGTTGAAAAAAGAAGTGTGCGGCGCGGACGCGAGCGGCACGTTCAGCCGCGCTGACTTCGGAGTGGACTTCGGCCAGAAGTACGGCTTTAAAATGGACGTCTTGCTGCGCATCCAGGCGGAAGCCGTCAAAGCTGACTGACGTCAGCCTTGCCGACCCGGACACGCGGCCACTGGTCGTGCGGTCGTGTGTCCGGGCGCGCTCCCCTCGCGTGCATTTTCTGCGCGAGCGGCGGCGACTCCTAAATTTCCGTGGCGACTCGAAGACCTTCGAACACGGCCTCTTCGGCCGTGCGAGGGGACGCCGCATCGCCGACGATCCGCACGTCCAGGGAGAGTTCGTCGAGGGAGTCGGCGAGGTCCGTGACCGACTGGTGCCCCGTGCATAGCACGAGCGTGTCCACCGATTCGATCACCACGGCCTCGCCGCTCGTCACGTGCTGCAGATAGACCGTGTCCGAGTCGCTGCCGTACAGGCGCATGTAGGGCAGCACACTCACGCCGAGCTTGTGAAGCGAAGCTACCGAGGCGTCGCGGACATAGAATGGCAGCGACTCGCCGACGGCGATGCCGCTCACCGCCAGCCGCACGCGGCGCCCGCTCTGCGCCAGGCGCTCCGCAATCCCGATCCCGATCCAATCCGCGCGCCAATCGACGACCACCACGGAATGTCCAGGCTCGACCGACTCGCACAGGATCTGCCAGGCATCCGTGATCTGCAGCGCGCCCTCGCTGGCAAACGAAGGCCGGTATGGAATCGCGCCGGTCGCCATCACAACCACATCCGGTGATTCGCTCTCGATCATCGCGCGATCGACTTGCGAGGCGGTGTGAACCTCCACACCGGCGGCCGCCATTTCGTGCAGCAGATTCGTCACCAATCCGCCGAATTCCGCACGGCCCGGCAGCAATTGCGCGAGCAGCGCCTGGCCGCCCAATCGCTTCTGCCCCTCGTGCAGGACGACGCGATGGCCCCGCTGTGCGGCAACGATCGCCGCCTTCATGCCCGCCGGCCCCCCTCCCACGACCATGACCCTGCGGCGCACCCGGGCCGGAGAAATTGTTCCGTACTTGAGCTCGCGCCCGCTCACCGGATTCTGTATGCACGAGATCGGATACCCCTTGTGGAAATGTCCAATGCACGCCTGGTTGCAGGCGATGCAGGCGCGAATGTCGTCGGCGGCGCCGCGCCGCGCCTTATTGGGCATCTCGGGGTCGCATATCATGGCGCGTGTCATGCCGCACACATCGGCCTGACCGGAAGCGAGGATGGTCTCCGCCTCCTGCGGCTGATTGATGCGGCCCGCCACGAACACCGGTATTCCCACTCGCTGCTTTACGCTCGCCGCATACGGCGCCACGTAGGAGGTCTTCGACGACATGGGCGGCGCAATGTGAATGGCCCCGCCGAGACTGGCGGAAGTGCCGAGCGTCACATTGACGTAGTCGATGCTGTCCGCAAGGCCGATGATCGCCTGCATGCTCTCATCCTGCGACAACCCCGATTCGTCCACTTCGAATCCCGAAATGCGCAATCCAACGACGAACCGGTCGCTCACCTTGCCGCGGATGTCGGCAATCACCTCGCGCAGGAATCGCAGGCGCCCGTCGAGCTCGCCGCCATACCCATCGTCGCGCAAGTTCACCCGCGGATTCAGGAATTGCGACGGCAGATACCCGTGGCTGGCCACGATCTCCACACCGTCCACGCCGGCGGCTTGCATGCGCCGCGCCGCATCGCCATAACCGCCGACGATGGCGCGAATCATGGGGAGCTTGAGCGGACTCGGCATCACATGGAATCGCTCGTTCGGCACCGCGGACGGTGCATACGCCACACTGAGAAGTCCGCCGTCCGCTTCGGCAATCTCGCGTCCTGGATGGAACAGCTGCGCAAACAGCACCGTGTCGAAGCGATGCACTGCCTCGGCAACGCGTCGATAGCCGGGGATGGCCGAATCGTCGGTCGCCATCAGGACATGGTTGGTATATCGGGCGGTCTCATGCACGCCCGAGACCTGCAGCACGATGAGGCCCGCCCCGCCGCGAGCCCGGGCCTCCTGATAGGCCACCAGCGCTTCGTTGACGGTGCCGTCGACGGGCAGCGTGGTATCGTGCCCAGTAGACATAATACGATTCTTGAGCGTGCAGCCGCGTATGCGCAGCGGCTCGAATAGATGCGGAAATGCATTACCCACGGCTTTTCCTGGATTTGTCGGGAAAAGCCATTGTGGCCCGACTACGGCGTCCCAGGATACCTTTCCGGCAGGTGTTTTAGCCGGCCATGACGGTCGGCCCAGCTGACCGCATCAGGCCATCGAGATGGCGGCGGATATGAGCCGCCTGGGCCGGTGTATCGGCGAGTGCAATGGCGCGGTCAAAGGCGGCGCGTGCCTCGGCGAGGCGGCCCAGCTGCGCCAAGAATGCGCCGCGCGCTCCGAAATAATAATAGTATCCGGACAATCGCTGCTCGAGCGGCGTGATCATGGAGAGCGCCGCCTCCGGACCATGAAGTTTGGCCGTGGCCACGGCACGGTTTAACGTCACCAGCGGCGAGGGCTGCATCCGCTCGAGCGCGGCATACAAGCCGTCGATTCCGACCCAGTCGGTGTCCTCGGCCCGCACGGCGCGGGAATGGATGGCGGCGATGGCAGCCTGAAGCTGGTAGGGCCCCGGCAGGTTGTGACGGATCGCCTTGTCGATCAGCGCCAGACCTTCGGCGAGCAGCCGGCCCTCCCACAGGCTTCGATCCTGGTCTTCCAGCAAAATAGCCTCTCCCGCCGCGTCGAATCGCGCCGCCAATCGCGCATGCTGCAACAGCATCAACGCCATCAATCCCATGATCTCGGGTTCGGTGGGGAACAACCGCAACAGCAGTCGAATCAGCCGGATCGCTTCGTCGCACAAGGGGCCGCGCGCCGCATCGCCGCCTGCCGAGTATCCTTCGTTGAACAACAGATAAATCATCGACGCGACCGCCGCGACGCGTTCGGCGCGCTCGGCGGCGCCCGGCGCCTCAAAAGGGACATCCGCCTTTGCGATGCGCGCTTTGGCGCGCGTGATCCGCTGTTCCATGGCAGCCTCGCCCACCAAAAATGCGCGCGCGATCTGCGCCACCGACAATCCCGAGACGATGCGCAGCGCCAGCGCGATTTGCTGCGTGGCGGGCAAATCGGGATGGCAGCAGATGAACAACAACCGCAGCACGTCGTCGCGGTAGTGCGAGCCGTCCAATCGTTCCGCGAGGGTCGCCTCGGCGTCATCGAGATCGCAAAGCACTTCGTCGGGCGGCAAGGCCATGTGCTTGGCTCGCACGCGCAGACCATCGAGCGCGGCGTTGCGCCCGACCAGGATGAGCCACGCGGCGGGATCCCGCGGTGGTCCATTCGCCGGCCAGCTCTTGAGCGCACGCAGCGCCGCCTCCTGGAAGGCCTCCTCCGCGGTATCGAGGTCGCGGAAATACCGCAACAGTGCGCCGACCGCCGCTGGACGGGCACCGGTGATCGCACCGTTGATCCAACCCATATCGGTCATGACACGCGTTTGTCCGGCTGGTAGAGCGCGATGGGCCGTATCTCATAGGCCCCGCCTGGATTGGCCGCCGTCAACTGCCGCGCAACGTCCAACGCCGCGTCGAGATTCTCCACATCGATCACGTAGAACCCGAGCAGCTGTTCCTTGGTTTCCGCGTAGGGACCGTCGATGACGATGGGTTCGGGTGATTTACGCAACGTGGTTGCGGCAGTAGTCGGCAGGAGCCGCGCGGACGGCCCCATTATTGGCGCCAGGCGCTCACGCACCACCGCCAGACGACCCATGACGGCAGCGTCTTCCTCTTTCGTCCAGGACCAAACAGCGTCCTCGTCGTTGTAGCAAAGTATGGCGTAGAGCATGAGTCCTCCGGTATGTTGCCCAAGGACGCTCAAGTATGCCCGCCGCCGACATGACGGGGGAAATAAAGAGCGTCAAAAAACACACCCTCCTTGCTGAAACAGTGGTTTGCGCCCGCCCCGGTCACGACCTCCGTCGCGCAAGTTGATTTGCGGGTCGGCGGCGAACGATCGAAAATGGCATGATTGCTCCATCCAGCGCAGGGACCGTTCGGCCCGATGAATAATCATGGAGTACCGGTGAAAGAATTCGCGAGTATTTGCCTGTTGTTGTCCCTCTCGGCCACAGCCGCCTTGGCCGATAACATCGAGCGGATCGTCGATGGCGAGCTTTCCGAATTGGTAACCGCCTACAAGGAAATACACGCCCACCCGGAACTGTCTCATCAGGAAAAGGAGACGGCTTCACGGCTGGCAGGCGAACTGCGCAAGGCCGGTTTCGCGGTTACCGAGCGGGTCGGTAAATATCCCGACGGCACGCAAGCCTATGGCGTGGTGGGCATCATGGAGAACGGTCCCGGCCCGCGGCTGCTGATTCGTACCGACATGGATGCACTGCCCGTCGTCGAAGAAACCGGCTTGAGTTATGCGAGCCACGTGAAAACGAAGAACGCGGCGGGCGAAGAAGTCGGCGTGATGCATGCGTGCGGGCACGACGTGCACGTGGCTTCCATGATGGGCACGGCGCGGGCGCTCGCCGCCACCCGCGCCAACTGGCATGGCACGGTGATGCTCATCGGACAGCCGTCGGAAGAAAAAATCGATGGGGCGAAGGCGATGCTCGCCGACGGTCTATACGAGCGATTCGGCACGCCGACTCTCGCCGTCGCCCTGCATGACACCAATTCGCGGGCGGCGGGCACGGTGAGCATCACCAGCGGCGCCGCGATGGCGGGGTCCGCGTCCGTGGACGTCATCCTGCGCGGCATTGGAGGTCACGGCGCCCAGCCGCAGAACGGCAAAGACCCCATCGTGATGGCCGGCGAGTTCATCGTTCAATTGCAGACCATCGTCAGCCGGCAGGAAAATCCGCGAGACCCCACGGTGGTGACCGTCGGAACCATCCACGGCGGCACCAAGCGGAACATTATTCCGTACGAAGTGAAACTGGAACTGACCACACGCACCTTCAGCGACAAGGCCAATCAGATCGTCGTCGACGGTATTCGGCGCACCGCGCAGGGCGTTGCGCTCTCGGCCGGCGTCCCGGAGGACCGGGCGCCCATCGTAACCGTGTTCGGCGACGAGTCGACGCCGCCGACCTACAATGATCCTGCGCTGGCTGGCCGGGTAAAGGCCGCGCTGGTGGCTGCACTCGGCGCGCACAACGTATTCGATGAAGACCCCATCATGGCCAGCGAGGACTTTGGTCTATTCGGCCTCCCCGGGCACAAAATTCCGACCGTGATTTTCTGGCTGGGCGCCATGGATCCCGCGAAGCTCGCAGCAGCCCAGGCAGCGGGTAGTTTTCTTCCGGGCCCGCACACCAGCCGCTTCGAACCTCTGCCCGAGCCGACCCTGCGCACCGGTGTGATCGCGATGACGTCGGTCGCGACGGCGCTGCTGAAGCGCTGAGCCCGCGCCGCCGAACGGCCGCCTAATTCTGCGGGGACCCATCGCTCCCGTGATTACGCCATTGGCTCGGCGGCGTGCCCACCACTTTTTTGAACGCCCGGCTGAATGCCGCCTCCGACTCGTAGCCCACCAGATTGGCAACTGCCGAAACGCTTTCAACCCCGCTTCGAAGTTGGTTCGCGGCGAGTTGCATCCGCCAATTCGTCAGGTAGTGCATCGGAGGCTGACCCACGAACTGCGTAAAACGCTCCGCAAGCGCCGACCGCGACAATCCCACGTTTCTTGCCAATGACTCGATGGTCCAGGGATTGGCGGGTTTGCGATGCAGTGCCGTGAGCGCCCTCCCGACGAACGGGTCGCGCAGACCCGCCAGCCAACCCATCCGGTCGGCCGGCAATGTCTCCAGGTAGTGGCGCACGACGTCGACGAACATCAGTTCGCTCAAGCGACCGAGCACGCATTGTCCTCCCATGCGAGGGCCCTTCGATTCCGCCAGGGCGAACTGCACATACGCGGCGAGTGCTCCATCCTCCTGGCCGCTGACCAGAATGACCTGCGGCAGCGCGGTAAGCAGAGGATTGTACGGACGCGCATCGCAGCCCAGAAATCCGCACACAAAGTGCACCGGATCGCCGTTAGGGTCGCCCATGGAAATGCTGATCGGAAGCTGTCGGTCGATCGGCATCCGATATAACGACATATCGGGACTACGCCGCAGGCCCGGCGTGCTCGACAGCACGTGCGTATCGCCGTGCGGCAGCACGATGATGTCTCCGGCGGAAAGCCGTATCGGAGGCTGGCTGTCGATGCATGCCCAGCAGCTTCCGTGCGTGATGACGTGATAACAAATCAGATGCTCAGAGCCCGGGAACATCGCTCCGACGATGGCTCCCCCAGGGGGCGTTTCGGCCACCCACGGTTCCGATGCCTTGATGTCGAAGAAGATGGCGCCCGTGAGGCGCACCGCTCGCAGCACATCCGACAAAGCATCCATCAGTCTCTCCATGGACGAAAGAGCAAGAGCGCTGGACGGCTGGTCATTCGAGGCCCCGCGACCGATCGATAGACTACAGGCCATTGAAGTAGAGGGATATTACATGGAGAGCAGATCATGAGTAACGAAAAAATCCACACGGCACGCTGCTTTTGCGGCGAGGTGGAATTCGAGGTTTCCGGAGAGCCTGCCGGAATGGGGTACTGTCACTGCGAATCTTGCCGGCACTGGTCGGCGGGCCCCGTGAACGCGTTTACCCTCTGGAAGCCGGAGGCCCTGAAGGTCACCCGGGGCTCGGGGAGCGTCGGCACTTACAACAAGACGCCAATCAGCTATCGGAAGTGGTGCCAAAAGTGCGGCGGCCATCTGTTCACCCAGCATCCGACTTTGGGACTTGTGGACATCTACGCAGCGATGCTTCCACAACTGAAGTTCGAGCCCGGCGTGCACGTCAACTACCAAGAAACCGTACTGCGCATTCACGATGGGAAGCCGAAGATGAAGGACATGCCGAAGGAGATGGGAGGCTCCGGCATCACGTTGCCGGAGTAAACGCATGCGCTTGGGAGGGCGGTAGATGGAACTCCTCGAGCGCAGGCTTTACGTCGCCGAACTGGGCGAATGGCTCGCCGCGGCCTCGGAGCGCGGCGGATGCATCGCGCTCGTGGGCGGCGAGGCCGGGATCGGTAAAACCGCATTGCTGCAGGAGTTCTCGAAGCAGCAGCGAAAGACGCGCGTCCTGTGGGGCGCTTGCGATTCGTTGTTCACGCCCCGCCCTCTCGCGCCCGTGCACGACATCGCGCGCCAGACGCAGGGCGCGTTGCTGGCCGCCGTCGATTCCGGAGCGAGTCGCGACGTCATCTTTACCGCGGTCCTCGATGAGATGGAAAAGTCCCCCTCGCTCATCGTATTCGAAGACATGCACTGGGCGGACGAAGCGACGCTCGATCTCGTCAAGTTTCTGGGCCGCCGCATTCACCGCACTCGCGCGATGCTCGCGGCCACGTATCGCGATTGCACTGAAGGTATGGCGCGCCGCCGGAGCGCGCATGAATGAAGGCGACGCATTGCGGTGGCTGTCGCGCTTGAGTTGGCTCTCGCTGGGCGGACCGCAGAGGCCAACCAATACGGCAAAGATGCGGTGGCGACGCTCGAGACCTTGGCGCCGAGCCCGGAATTGGCCATGGCCTACGGCAACCGGGCACATCTCGAGATGCTCGCTCATGAAGCCGGCTCGGCGATCGAATGGGCTGAGCGCGCCATCAAGCTCGCGGAGCTGTGCGGGAACAGCGAGATTCTCAGTCACGCGCTGAATACTCTCGGCACGATCCGGTTGACCGCCGGCGACGTATCAGGATTCGCCGAGCTCCATCGCAGCTTGCAGCTCGCGTTGCATGGCGCCTTTCACGAGCAGGTGGGCCGCGCGTATTCGAACTTGTCCGCCATGGCGGTCAACGTACGCCAATACGAACGCGCGTTCAGGTATCTCGCCGAGGGTCTGGCCTACTGCGACGAGCACGACCTCGATTCCTGGCGGCTCTACATGCTGGCATGCAGGGCGCGCGCATGGCTCGAGCAAAGCGACTGGCAGGGCGCAAGCGAGGATGCGGAAACCGCATTGCGCAACCCGCGAAGCACCCCCATGATTCGCATTCCCGCGCTGACCGTGATTGGGTACCTGCGCAACCGGCGCGGCGACCCCGACGCAGTGGCGCCGCTCGAAGAAGCGCGGACGCTTGCCGGCCCGATGCCGGAGCTGCAGCGCATCGGGACCCTGGCCGCTCTGGGCGCCGATGCTGCATGGCTGGCCGGCGACCATGCGGGCGTCGTTCGAGCCGTGCAACCGGCATACGAGCTTGCCCGGCATCGGGAAGATCGGCGGATGAAAGGAGAGCTTGCGGTCTGGCTGTGGCGAGTCAACGCCTTATCGCATCCACCGACCGATGTCGAAGAGCCCTATGCCCTCGAGATTTCCGGCGATTGGTGCGGCGCGCCCAAACTCCTCCTGTGAGTTTTGGAAGGTCTAACCCGGCAGCCGCCAGTCCCTAGAGTTTTGCCGGAATGCGAGAATATCGCCCATCAGGTGTTGGGCCGCCAGATCCTTGCGCATGCCCGCACCAAAATTGCTGGCGCGCCAAAGCAGGTAGTCGCTGCGCCGATCGACGAAGCCCAGTGAGCGGAACGTTTGCGGGAAGCTCGGCAGATGGTCTCCATACATTGCGAGCAGCGCTCCCGGGGCGTGCTTGGAGAGCGACTCCGACAGGACGCCCAGCATGGCGTCGGCATTGCGGACTCCCTCTAAAAAACCGGTGAACGCGCGTTGTTCTTCCGGCGGCAGAGCAAGGTCGTGCCAGCGCACGGCGGCCGTGCCGGCCGAGCGACCGGCGGTTCCCGTCGGCCAAGGCCCATGGTTTTCCATCGTGACGGCGAAGACGAACAGGTTGTCTCCCTGTTGAGCCAGCAGTTCGGCCACGAATCGCGCCACCTCCACATCGGCGACAAAGGCTCCAATGCGGCGCGCCCCCGCGAAGGCCTCCTCCCCAAGAAATTCGTCGAAGCCGAGATTGCTCATGACCTTATCGCGTCCGTAAAAGCGCCGGTCGAAGGGATGCACGCAGACGGTACGGTAGCCTTGGGCGCGCAGTTGCCATACCAGGGACTGAATCGGGGCACGGGCGAATGCTTGATAGGGATTGAATTTGTCGAAGCCGATCGCCGTATCCGATATGCCCGTGAGAACGGCGAATTCCGTTCGCACGGTATTCGCGCCCCAACAAGGCACGGTCAGATGCCCCCATTGCAAGCTCTCGCTACGGCGGCGATCCAGGTTCGGCAACAAGTCACGATAGATGCTGGGATGGATTCGACGCACGTCGAAAAACGATTCGCATTGCACCAAAACTAGCGGCGGCGCAGACCGACCTTGGCGCCGCTGGTCAACGAACGGAACACCGGCCGGCGCTCGTCGTTGGGCACGTTCGGCGCGGGCAACGATGCCATAAATCAAGAGGGTCGCAATCGAACCAAAGGCGGCTCCGTCACTTGTGGGATCGCCCGTGGGCTGAAGCCGGCGCAACATCTTGCCGCACGCGACATTGAACGGGCCGGACAACACCCAGATGAGGACGAGCACTGGGGTCAACACCGCGAGCACGGGCCAGGGGGTCCAAACCCACGCGGGCGTTTCCAGGGCACACAGCACTGCAAACGCGGCCGCGGCCACACCGGCGCCGGAGATCACCCGCGCCGTGTCGGGAAACGGCACCGCGACCGCTGGATGCCGAAAAATATCGAGCGATAGGAAGACGTCCGACACGATGATGGGCTCCGCCAGGGTGGCGCGCTTGCGCCAATCCGAAAAAGCGAAGCCGGCGCCCAGTACAAGCGTGGCGGCGCCCGCAAAGCCCGGTCGAGCACTCGCCGCCAGCAACAAAACGAACAACGACGCCGGCAGCGCCGCGTCGAGGAGCAAGCTGAAACGCATTCGCAGCGGCGCACCCGCCACCCATCGGGTCAACCACCAGCCGATTGCCGCCAAGACCGATCCAACCCCGAGCTGCAAGCCTGACATCTTCGTTCAGAGCGCGGTCGCGGTAGGCGGCAACAACAAATCGGGATCGAATCGCGACGTTCGCGGCCGGACGGACTCCTCGAGCGCCGGTTCCTGCTGCAGCCGACCGGCTGCCTCGCGAACGGCCATTGAAATGGCGCTGTCGCTGTAAAATCCTCCATTGATTTGGGTTCGCGTTACCAGCACGCGCCGAAAAGCCGCGAACAAAGAGGGGTCGGGCGGCGCCGCGTGACGCCAAAATTTATCTACCGTACCTTGGTGGGTGAGACCCGGTAACGCGTAGACGGCTTGTCCCAGCGTGGCGACGGGCAATCCCCAGCTCAATGCCCGCACACCAATGGTGCTGTTGACGGTAATCACGCCCCGGCTTCCGCGCAGCAGGCGGTCAGGGGTGCCTCCTTCGAAATACACCACGCGCGACCTCACTCCGGCATCGGTTGCGCAGCGATCGACGATGAGCTTCAAACCGGCGACTCCGGTCTCCAGGGGGTGCTCGGTCACCGACAGCAGCGCATCGCCGGGTGCATGCCGAGCAAAAGAGGCGATCACGTGCTCGATCGCCGGCCGCATGCGCCGGAACACACTATGGTGGCGTATTTGCGTATCGGCATCGAGCTGTAGCGGGAAGACAAAATAAGGTTGCGGCTGGGCGGCGAGTCGCTCGGACAGGGCAGCGGTGTACCCCTTGACGAAAGGCCGGCGCAAGAAGCGTCCAGCGGCGTGTGCATAGTCGACGTAGGGATGCCAGGGCCGATGTGTGCGATAGCCTCGGAAGTGGTTGCGAGTCAACGCCATCGCGGTGTGGTATAGCACGTCCTCGAACGCGCGTCGGGCAAAGCTCGACGCCACGGGTGCTTCCTCTCTGCGCGGAGCGGACTGTCCCGCCACCCGATAGTATTGTGGGTCGCGCGGCAGCACCGAATTGCCGTTGACTCCGCCGCGTTCCAACGTGATCCAATTGGGCCGCAGGTATCCCTCCTCGAAAACATGCGCCGGCAACTTGTGCTCGGCGGCCGCCGCAAGGGCGGCGCGGTGCATCGGTCGGCAATCTCCGAACAGCACCAAGTCCGTGATGCACCAGCGGCCCAAGTGTTCGCAAAGAAAGGCCGGCCACCCGGCCTCGTCACCGCGGAAATCAACCGCGCCCGGCAAGCGCCAGAACAGTCGATCACCGCCATGGAAGTTGATTCGGTGAACTGCGTGTCCGGCGGCGGCGAGGCGTTGCGCAAGGCGTGAAAAGAACGGCCCGATAGGCCCCTGCAGAAACAGGAAGCTGCGTGGTGATGTGCCAGTCGCCGAATTCGCGTCCACTCTGGCCCTCCCTGGGTGCGGCCGAAGCCGCAGCGGCGTTCTTCTACTTCGTGATCTCAGCCCCTAGTTACCGGCGCTGCGATTATAGCTGCAGTTCCCTCCTCGTGCGGACGGTAACGCACGTTCGAGGATTGCCTGCCGAGCGAATCTGCGCCGCGGCAAAGATCCTAGCATGCAAATCTCGCCCGCGCTCCGTACGCGGCCGGCGACGGCGGCCAGTCCGCCGCTAGGGTCGCCGAACGCCAGTGAACCGGCACAGGAATTCCTCCACGATGGCGAAATGATCCCGCCAGGTCGGCGGCTGGTAAGCCGCCAGACGCCGCAATTGCGCCTGGCGCGGACCGCTCCCACCATCGGCATATTGCATGACCAGGTCGCCCCAACGAGGTCCGTCCAGCGGGTCCGCATAGTCCGGCACGGCACCGGCCACCTCGCGAAAAACATCAAGGTCGCTCGCGATCACCGGGGTTCCAAGCGCCAACGCCTCCACCACCGGCAACCCGAATCCCTCGGCGAAGGACGGCATCAACAGCGCTTGGGCGTGGCGAAGATAAACCGCTAGTTCGGCGTCGCTAAAATCGTTGCGCTCCAGCACGATGCCCGACAGCGGCGCGCAGCGCTCCAGCAAATCGATCACGTTCTCGCACTCCCAGCCCCGCCTTCCAATGACGACGAGGCGCGGGGCGGTGTCGCCCAGCCGTTCGACCAGCCGGCGCCATACATTCAAAAGCAGTGCATGGTTTTTGCGGGGCTCGATCGTGCCAATCATTACGAAATAAGGCCATGGGAGGGGGCGCGGACCGGCCTCGAGCAGCGGCCCGGGAGCCAGCGGCGCGACGACCGCCGGCGGACGCCGCAAGCCGGCGCGTTCGCCGAATTGCGTCAGTGATTCGAGCGTCGACTGGGAGTTTGCAACAATGCCGCTGGCGGCCGCCAGGGTGTTCCGCATTCGGGAGCCGTGCCGGTCGTGCGCCCCGGGTCGGCAATATTCCGGATATTGGATCGGGATGAGGTCATGAACGAATACCACCGGCTTCGCGCCCAGCCGCGCGCACGTGCTGATGCCCGACTTATCGGCGAGGCCGGTATGTCCGGTATTTAACAGAATGCAGCCGTTCATCACCGGCGGGGTCAGAGCGCGCAACAATGCACCACCCATGATACGGGCCGCAATTGGGGCCAAGTGTATTCGCGGGTCGAGAAGGGCCTCGAAGGTCATCGTGGACACATTCCGCGGGAGCACCGCTCGGAACCTACCGCTGCAGATCAGCGCCCGCGCGCCGCCGCCAAAATGCCGCACGTACTCGAGGCTGACCCGGTCGACGCCCGTGGGCCGCCGCCCCGAGAGTCTGGCGCCTATCAACCGACTGACATCGATAAGAATGGGGAGCACGGGCACGCCGGCCAGTCTACTAGGATGATTCGGACAATCAATTCGCCGGCTTGGCGGTCGCCTTTCTCAGACCGTTATTCAGATGTTTTGCGCTCGCCCCGAATCTGGTGCAGACTCAATCAAGGCCTTCGGAAAAAAGGCCGAGATGCTTAGTCGACCAGGGATCCAGGCAACTACTTAAAACAGCGAGCGTCATCGCGGGGTCAGCGCCGAACCGATGAAAGTATTGCTCATCGCGACTGATCTTTATCGCAACATCGGTGGCGGCCAAACCGTTTATCGACGGCTGATCGAATCCGCTCCCGAGGTGCAGTTCTTTTATTTCCGGGAAGGCGAACCGGAACGCGCGGCCCGGCCCAGCAACACAACTGCAATCTCGCTAAGTATTCGGCTCAAGCTCAAGGTGCTCGGCGCGCCGCCCTACCCCGCGTTCAAACTCGCGCACCTCCAGGATGCCGACCGCTTCGCGCGCTCCGTCGCCGGACAGCATTTCGACATAGCCGACATCCCGGATTACTTCGCCTTTGGAAGCCTACTGCGAGACGCCTTCGCGCATCACCGCGTCACGGTGGACCGCATCGTGCTTGCGATGCACGGCAATATATCCGTCTCGCTGGAGATGGCGTGGGGCTCTGGCGGCGACAACGTGCTCGAGCAGCGCATTCTGGAACGCGAACAATTCGAGAGTGCTGACGGTGCGTATGGCATATCGCCGCGCTATATTCGGGAGTGGCAAGCGCTCGTCAATCGCCCGGTCCGCTACATTGACCCGCTCGCCTTTGTCGATATTCCCGCGACGCTTCGGCGCTCAAAACTCAGTGCCAATGAAAAGCCCAATCTCTACTGTATCGGACGAACAGAGCGGCGCAAGGGAAATGATCTTTTCGTGGAATTGGTGCGATGGGTCGACCCGAGCTTGTTCGCCAAGGCCGCGCATATCGGCGACGAATTGGTTGCGTCGTGGGGGGTGGGAACGCGGGCCATCCTGTTTGACATAGCGGAGAAGCGCAACACAACCATTGACTATCTTCCGTCGTACAACCGCGAACAACTCCGAATGCTCTTCCAAGAGCCTTGTTTGGTGATACTGCCGGTGCGCTACGACACCTTGAATCTGATCGCGTTGGAGGCTTTGTTCGAAGGCTGCCCGGTCGCGGTCTCGTCCGAGGCGGGTGTTTGCGACTATCTCGAGTCCACTCATCCCACTCTTCCATTCATCAAGATCGACTTCGCCAATTTCTATCAGGTTGCGTCGTCAATCAATGACATTCTTGCCAACTACAATCAATATCGGGAAGCATTGCGGAATCGCTTGTCCGAGCTCCCAATCCATGCGCGGCCGGCGCCTGGAATCCAAAGCATCTATAAAAGCATATTGAACGGCGCGTCGACGGCGGTCGGCGAACCTCGTGCGCAGCTCCCATACTACGAGTCCGGCCAGACGACTGGGGCTCGCGCAGCACGGCTCGCGAAGCGAATGCTTCCTGTGGATGCCTATCGCGAGACAAAGGCATTCCTCAAGGCACCGGGCAAATACTTTCACAGGAAACTGCGTGAATCGGAATACTTTGGCGATGCAAAATATCTCGGCGTCGTGTCCGACTCGACGCGAGTACCGGCACGACTGAAAAGAATCTCGGAGCACTCCGAACATAATAATTCCCGGCTTCGTGAAAAGCTCAATGCAATCTATGCCGCGTGCGTCAATCCGCTTTATCGATGCAACTTTTGGTTGGACATTGCGCGGATTGAACGGATACTCGGGAATGAACTCGTTGCCGTAACGTATGAACTGCGCGCGCTCCGCCTTGTTGGAGCGGACAAGTTCGGCATCCTACCGCGTGTGGTACGAACGCTGGAAACGAATCACTTATCGAATGAGGCCGCCGCCGCGCGGGCGCTCTACGCGGACCCGGTCCGTGCGCAGGAGCGCGTGCGCCACTATCTCGAGGAACGATACGAGAGGAACCTAGTAAAGCGCGCGCTACCATTTGAGCGAGTGGACGACCGCCGGCATGGCACCCCGAAGGTGGCCGTAATAGTTTCGCTCTACAGTGCCGCGGCTAAGCTGCTCTTATTCCTGACAACGATGATCCAACAAACGATGGCCAAGAGCGGCCAAGTTGAGTTTATCTTTGTCGACAGCGGCTCTCCGGATCACGAGTATGACATCATTGAACAATTCTGGAGAAGACAGCCGATAAACGCCGTGTATGCACGCTCCCACCAACGGGAGACAATTCAAGCCGCATGGAATCGCGGAATCATGCTTGCGACCGCGCCTTATCTCGTGTTTCTCGGCGTAGATGAAACACTCTACCCGGATGCTCTCAAAGTGCTGTCCCTAGAACTGGACTGTCACCCGGCCATCGATTGGATCATGGCGAACAGTTTGGTGACGGCCGTCGACAACCGCGGAATCTACAAGAATGACGTGATGCCATATGACCGAAATGGCGGCACAAAGGATCACGTTTACCTCGAGACCTGCTACGTCTCCTGGGTGGGAGGGATGTATAGGAGATCCATTCATGAGCGCTTCGGCTTTTACGATGAGACATTCGGCGCTGCGGGAGATACCGAATTCAAGAATCGAGTTCTCCCGCACATTACAGTCAAATTCATACCACGAACCCTCGGGCTGTTCCTCAACTATCCGGACGAACGCACTACCGCCAGCCCGAGGGCAGAGATCGAAGACTTGCGCGCTTGGTACATCCACCGCACGCCTGGCGGTGTCGAGTACGCGTTTGCAGAAAGACCGGTGGACGACGTCACGTCGCTACTCGCTGCTTGCCTTGGCTACCGAAAATCTTATTGCCGCCACATCAGCACTGACATCGAATACGCCACCCATCTAAGTGTTTTTTTGCATTCGCGAAAGCGGTCAAATGATTTTCTTCTCAGATCTGTATCCAATCTCCTGATTGACCTGCGCACAATGGAATACGCCGAAACGCCGCCGAAACCCGTCCCGTGCGCACGGCGAATGCTGACATCTTGGCGGCGCGCAATGCAATTTGACAAGGCGCGGGACATCGAATCACTGGCGTCGGGGCCGGCCTACAAAATATTGAACGACAACCGCTTCGAACAGCACTCGTGGTTATGGAAGACAACCTAGTGGTCCATTGCGCACTCGTCGCGAAGCACTTGCCCGCTGGTGCTGCTGACGGTCCTTCTTGTGCTTCACATCAGCCTCCTCGCCGTTTTTACCGGGGCGACCCACGTGATTAGGTGGCGCAACAAGCCGCCGCCGCCTGCCGAGACGCCGGCCAATCTCCTTTTTGAGTGTCTTCGACCCTACGGCGACCAACCTTGGTGGGAAGGGATAAATCTCTGGGAACCGCCCGTGCAACTCGCTCTACAGGACCTGTGCCAATTAGGCTCGGTCGTCTTCGACGTCGGGGCAAACTTGGGAGGTCTTACCGCCGTAATGTCGCGCTTAGTGGGACCGAAGGGCACCGTATGCAGCTTCGAAGCCTCACCGCGAATCTTTGCGCATTTACAGCTAAATATCGTCAAGCAAGGCTTCCAGAATGTTTTTCCAATTCCTCGTGCCGTGTATTTTCGCTCATTCGAACAGATAAAAGTGTTTCAGGGGGACCACCTGAATGACAGCATTTATCATTCCAATCCCGATGCGACAACCTACTCAACCGTCGAGACCGTTGCTCTCGACGATTTTGTCGAAGTCTCTGGTCTCGTGCCCGATACGGTAAAAATGGACATTGAGGGAGCGGAGTATGACGCGTTACTCGGCGCCACCGCGCTGGTCGACAAGCATCGACCGCACATGATCCTTGAGCAGCAGACGAATGATCAGCGCTGTTTAAACTTTTTCATAGACAGAGGATATTGCGCGATCGACGTGAACACGCTTCGGTCAGTTCGATCACTCGCCGACTATCCTGCGAGCGTTGGCCTAAGAAATGTCTTGTTCATTCATGAAGAACGTCTTGAGAGTCTCCCATATACACTTCCGGCGGAACGCGATACGCACCTTGAAATAAAGGGCGCGGACTTCCGTACTGAATCAGGTGGGTGGCTCGCGGGACCATTTCGGTTGCCAGCTGGGCGATACTTTGCCGACATGCTCTTCGAAGGACAGGGAATCGACAACGAGATGGTCTGCGGGGCGTCGATCGATGGACAGCAAATACTTCGGTACCACGCCAATACCAAGCTCTTGTCCGACAGCTATCGCGACTGGGTGTTTGACATACAACGCGAGGCCAATCTTGAATTTTTTTTCTCTTTTCGGGGAGGGTCCGGCGATAGCACATTTGCCATTCGCGGAGCGACGTTAGCCAGGCTTCGCAGCTTCCGCCCGAGGCCAAATGCTCGGCTATTGTTGAAATAGCGATTCAGTCATGCTGCGTGAGCACCGTAAACCATGATAATCGTGAAAACCCCGCTACGCGTGAGTTTCTTTGGGGGTGGAACCGACTTCCCAGCGTACTTCGAAAACAATGGCGGTGCCGTCCTGGGCACGGCTATCGACAGCTACATCTACCACACGGTGTTTCAGCTCCCGTCTTGGCTTTTCGACCACAAAATCCGCCTCTCCTATCGCAAGGTTGAACATGTGCGGGATCTGGATGAAATTGAACATCGCCCGTTCCGGGAAATCCTTAGGTTCTGCGGAGTGACACGGGACGTTGAGGTCAACCTGTCTTCAGATCTTCCATCGTTCAGTGGTTTGGGTTCGTCGTCCAGCTTCTCGGTTGGTCTCATCAAGGGGTTGACTGCATTTCAGGGCCGACACATCGGTCAATACGCACTTGCCCGGACCGCAATACACATCGAGAGAAATGTTTTGCAGGAGGCCGTCGGCCTGCAGGATCAAATTTTTGCCGCGTTCGGCGGGTTCAATGTGATTCGATTTCGCGGCGAATCGGACTTCGAGGTCGAAAGGATTCCGATCACCCCAACGAGGCTTCGAGAACTGTCGGACAGTCTCATGCTTTTCTACACCGGCATGAGCCGCAGCGCCCAAGACGTCGAACGCGGTAAGTTGCGCCGGCTACCGCTCATCCAGGAAAACCTCAAACGGATGCATCTGCACGTTGACCGCGGCTACAACATACTGACGGGCAACGAGGACTTGTCGGCGTTCGGTCGATTGCTGCATGACACATGGATGGAGAAACGCCAGCTGGACACGACCGTCTCAGCCCCGCAGATCGACAAACTATACGATGCCGGGCTTGCGGCAGGCGCCATCGGGGGCAAACTGCTGGGAGCCGGCGGCGGCGGATTCATGTTGTTCTTTGTTCCGCCGGATCGCAAAGTGCAGCTGCGGGCGGCGCTTCAAGGGTATCACGACGTGCCGGTCGCCATTAATGCGTCGGGAAGCACCATCATCCATTCGTGAGCACAGGGGGTGCGCGTGAAGATACTTGTAACGGGCGGAGCGGGATATATCGGTTCGGTGCTGGTGCCGCGGCTGCTCGAGGCCGGGCACGCGGTAACTGTGCTCGATAACTTCATGTTTCAACAGTCGAGCCTCGCGGACTGCTGCGGCTACGACGAGTTTCAAGTCGTGCGCGGCGACGTACGCGACGAGGCGCTCGTCAGGCGTCTCATGCGCACGTCGGACGCCGCAATCCCGCTCGCCGCGCTGGTGGGGGCGCCCCTGTGCAAGAATGACCCTCTTGGTACCCGGACCATCAACCAGGACGCCGTGCAGATGCTGTGCCGGATCGCAAGCTCGAGCCAGCGCATCCTGCTGCCGGTGACGAACAGCGGCTACGAGATCGGCGAATCCGGCAAGCACTGTACCGAAGATAGCCCGCTGCGGCCGATTTCCCTCTACGGCATCACGAAGGTGGAGGCCGAGTCCGCCGTTCTCCAGCGCGAAAACAGCGTGACGTTTCGCCTGGCGACGGTGTTCGGCATGTCGCCCAGGATGCGGCTCGATTTGCTGGTCAACGACTTTGTCTATCGGGCGGTTCACGATCGCGCCGTCGTCGTGTTCGAAGGGCACTTCAAGCGTAACTACATTCATTTGCGGGACGTAGCGCGCGTGTTCCTGTACGCACTCGATCATTTCGAGCGCCTCCGCGGGGTGCCTTACAACGTGGGTCTTGACGAGGCCAATCTATCGAAGTTGGAACTCTGCCGGGTCATTCAGACGCACGTGCCGGAATTCGTGTATCTGGAAGCGCCCATCGGTGAAGATCCCGACAAGCGCGATTACATCGTCTCCAATGCACGCCTCGCCGCCACCGGCTTCAAAACCGAGTGGAATCTCGACCGGGGTATTCGAGAATTGGTCAAAGGGTATACGATTCTTCGCAACGCCCGGTACGGGAATGTCTAGACCGGAGGGTGCCCTGTGACGGAGGGTTCGATGCCACTGGCTGTGATACTGGTGGGAGGTCTTGGCTCGCGTTTACGGCGCGTGCTTCCGGATCTCCCGAAGGCGCTCGCCCCCGTCGCTGGGCGCCCCTTTCTCGAGTGGGTTTTGCGATTCCTGCGCTTGCAGGGAATCGAGCGCGTGGTGCTCTCGACCGGCCATTTGGGAGATCAAATCGAACAATTTGCGCGACGCCTCCGATTGGATGATCTGAAGGTCGACTGTGTGCGGGAGCCGGTGCCGCTCGGTACCGCCGGGGCGCTGCTGTACGCCCTCGGGGAACAGGGGCGCATCGCCGGCGACGTGTTGGTGTGCAATGGCGACTCATTGGCGCTCGGAACGCTGAGCCCGCTGGTTCGGGCGTTGAACGAGCCGGCCACCGCGGCGGCCGTTCTAGGGGTGCAGGTCCCCGACGCCGCACATTACGGCACCCTGGATACCGGTGTGGACGGGGTGCTCGAGGGATTCTCTGAGAAGCGCGGCGGCACCGGCCTGGTGAACGCCGGAGTGTACGTTCTTCGCCGCGCGACGTTCGACCGGTTCCCGGCGACGACGCCGTTGAGCCTTGAATGCGACGTCTTTCCGACTCTGGTGCGGGAGGGTGTTCGGATCAAGGTCGTCCCCTGCGAATGTTCCTTCCTCGACATCGGCAGGGAGAGCACATTGCGGGAGGCGGACTCATTCGTGGAGAGGCACATGGAGTGGTTTCGATGAATTGCCGAATCTGCGACTCGAACAGCCTGGATCTCGCGGTAGATCTTGGGCATCAGCCGTGGTGCAATCATTTTCTGCGCCAGGACGAACTGGGCAAGGAGCCGTTCTATCCGCTGCGCGTGGTTTTCTGCGGCCGGTGCCACGCGGCGCAGCTCGATTTCACGGTCAAGAAAGAGATCATGTTCGGCGACCACACCTATTTATCCGGTGTGACGCGGTCCCTGTCGGAGCATTTTCGCAACGTTGCCATCGAGATCGATACCCGGTTCTTCCGCGGCCGTACCGGCAAGTCCGTGCTCGACATAGGCTCCAACGACGGAACGCAGCTCAAGCATTTTCAAGCCCTTGGCTACGATGTTCTGGGCGTCGAATCTTCGCGTACCACCGCACAGATCGCCAACGCTGCCGGTGTTCCAACGGTAAATGCCTTCTTCAACCGGGAAACCATGCGCGGCATCGGCCGCCAGTTCGACGCAATCAACGCCTCGGGCGTATTCTTCCACCTCGAGGAACTGCACTCCGTCTGCGACTCCATCCGCACGGCCCTCAAAGAAGACGGCGTGTTCATCGTGCAGTTTCTCTATATGAAGAGCATCGTCGAAAACCTGGCCTTCGATCAGATCTATCACGAACACCTGTTGTATTACACACTCGAGACTATCGAAGCGCTGCTTAACCTGCACGCTCTGACCATGTTCGACGCGTACCTGGCACCGATCCATGGAGGCTCGATCATGGGCTTCGTCACGCACCGGGGAGCGCGGCCTTCGGCGCGCCTCGATGCGATGCGTGCCCAAGAGGCGGCGGACGGCTGCAATACGCTTGCCGCGTACCAAGCTTTCGCGCGCCGGATCGAGATCATGAAGATCGAGAATGTCGATTTCCTGAACGCGTCGCGTCGGGCTGGCAAGCGAATATTCGGCTTCGGCGCGCCCGTCAAGGGAAACACCATGCTCAATTATTTCGGCGTCGGACCAAGCGTCATCGAGTGCCTCGTCGAGAAGAACGAGCTGCGGCGCGGACTTTACTCTCCCGGTATGCACATCCCGATCGCCATCGAATCGGAGCTCACGGATCTTCCGGACGTGTACTACGTGCTCGCTTGGAACTTTAAGAAGGAAATCATTGCCAACAATGCCTCGCTAATCGATCGGGGCGTTCAGTTCTACTTCCCTGTCAACCCCGCCGTGAGTGCATGAGAGCCGCGGTCACCGGCAGCACGGGTTTTTTGGGCACGGCCCTGTGCAAGGCCCTTGCGGCACGGGGGGACGAAGTGTTCGGCATCCACTCGCGAAATTGTGATTTGACCAGGCAAGCCAGTCTCGAGGCACTCGAACCCGACGCTTACGATGTCATCTTTCATCTTGCGGCGTGGACGCAGGCAGGCGACTTCTGCCTGCGGCACCCCGGCGAGCAGTGGATCATCAATCAGCAGATCAATACCAACGTGTTGGCCTGGTGGGTCAAGCAGCAGCCCAAGGCAAAGCTCGTGTTCATGGGAACGAGCTGCGCCTATGCACCGGGCAGCGCCCATATGGAGGCCGACTACATGCTCGGCGAACCAATCAGCGGCCTCTACACCTACGCGATGACGAAGCGCATGCTGTTCGAAGGTGCCAGAGCGCTCAACCGCCAGTTCGGACTGCGCTATTTTTGCGCCGTGCCTTCCACTCTTTATGGGCCTGGGTATCACACGGACGGTCGACAGATGCATTTCATTTTCGACCTCATACGCAAAATCATCCGCGGGAAGGAACTGGGCGAGCCGGTGGTTCTGTGGGGTGACGGCCACCAGAAGCGCGAACTCGTCTACGTGGACGACTTCGTAAGAACGCTCATTGAACTCGTACCTCTGATGGAAAACGACCTGGTGAACGTGGGAGGCGGTGAAGATCACACCATTCGGGAATTCGCTTCGGAGATAAGTCGTATCGTGGGATATGACTCGAGTCGGATCGAATACGACGCCTCGCGTTACACGGGCGCCACCTCGAAATTGCTCAGCATCCGCAAGCTCCGCGGTTTCTTCCCGGAATACTCACCACGGCCGCTCGAAGAGGGCCTGCGCTCTTCCATCGCGTGGTTTTACAATAGCAAGGCATACCTGTAGGAGAATCGGCAGCGATGTCCGCCAATCCTAACCCGCACACATGGTTGCTGATTTTTGATCCCACCTTGAGGTCCAGCGACGGGCACTCGCGAAATTACGACTTTGCCGTTGCCGAGACCGCGCGGGACATTTTCGACAGTGTCGTGATATTCGCCGATGCAGCTTTCACCGAACCGCCGCCGCCCGGCGTGATGCTGAGGGTCATTGCCGAGTCTCCGTTGATGAACACCTTGCGCGCGACGGTGCGCCGTGTGTTGCCGCGAACGAATTCGGCGGCGCTGCCCAATGCCCCCGCCGGTTCGTTTCCGGGCCCATTGCAGCGGGTTTGGAAAGGACTTCGCGCTCGGGGACTCGCCTATTCTCTCGCGAGGGCGCTGGGTGAACTGGGAAGAGCCCGAACCGACTGGGTGCATATCTTCGTTCAGCAGGCCGATTTGTATGAAATTGCCGCCGTCGATGCCTTCCGCGCGCGGTATGGCCGATCGGCCGGCGCGCGCGTCACCTTCCACCTCCTGACGCGCCATGATCCGGAGATCACTCGGGCACGTCAGGAGGATTTGACTGCGTTTCGCGCGCGGCTGCTGCGGCTTTCGCGCGCCGCGAGTCCCCGAGTCCGCTTCCATACGGACAGCACCGCGGTCGCTGACGGCTTTCAAGCGCTCACCGAGCATCAGGTTCCGTGGACTGTCGTTCCCATCCCAGTCTCGCGCAAGGCGTCCCATGCCCGTCTCAACAAGCCCAAACGGCCGCAGAATCGCGTTCGGATTTGCATGCTGGGGTCGCCGCGAATGGAACGTGGGTTCGGCACCCTGCAAGCGTTGATCCCGTCCTTTCCCGGCTATTTTTCCGATTGCCGAGTTTGCTTTGCGGTCCAAGTCGACCGGCGGTCCGTTGATCCCAATGTAGGGCATACGATCCGCTGGCTGGATGACTACGCCCGGCAAAATGCACCCGCAACTCCCGAGCTTGAACTGCTGAATGGCCCTGCAGCCGACGAAATCTACTTCTCATGGCTGGGAGCCACAGACATCTTGGTCGCGCCGTACACTTCTATCAAATATCGGCAAAGCACATCGGGCGTGTTCGTCGAAGCGCTTCACCTCGGGATTCCGTCCATTGTCATGCAGGGCACGTGGGCGGCGCGTATTGTCGCAAGTGCTACTGATCGCGGACTGCAGATTGGGGAAATTGCAGAGACCCTCAACGTGATACCGCAGCTCGCACAACAGATCTGGAGCGCTCATTCTCGCTACCGGGCCGATCTTGCAATCTTCGGTGACCATTGGAAACGCGAGCACCGCTCCGATATCGCGGAACTTTTGCTGCGCGCGGACAAGGCAGCTGCCCGCTAAGCGGGCGGCGAGCACAGCAGAACGTGACCCATAACTTCGAATGTGTAGCCGTATTTCTCAAGGATAGAGCGGACCTCGCGCTCAGTTGTGCGGGTACCGTCACCAAAGGGATCAACATGCAGATCGATGGAAAGGTAGACACATCCAAGCGAAAGTATCGCGCTTGCCCCCCGCAATACGCGCGCTTCGAACCCTTCCACATCAATTTTGCAGACAACCGGTTTTTTTTGAATAATAGGAAGGGCATCTTGATCGAGCGTCACGACGGGTACAGTCAAGGTCGTGTGCGGAGCATCCGACATCGATGCCGAGACAATTGATGATGCTTCAGGCAGAAACGGTGTCTGGCCGGTGGAATCGGGTAAGTACTCCCGAAACTCTGCCTGTCCTGCGGTCATGGATACCGCGACAGGCCGAACGGTTACCCCCATGATCGCATTTCGCTCCAACGTTGCCACCAGTAGTTTGCGCGCCAGGCGGGCAGGCTCATAGCTAACGACCTGGACGAGATTGCGCAAATGAACTGCGATCGGCAACGTCGTTGCCCCGGTCGCGGCGCCCACATCGAGAAATGCTCCGCCATCACGCAGCTTGTACATCATCCATTTGAGATGAGCAGATTCCACATCGATGCTCAGCTGGCCGCGCGATGCCAGACTGAGGCAGTGCACCATGGTTCTAATTGTGTCAACGGGCACCCATAGGAGGGTTTCGTTGAGGACGATGTGCACGAAATTTCCGTCGTCCGATGCCCGCAAAAATGCCTCAAAACATTCCCGGCTCGTCGGTCCGACCTGATGCGCAGAATTTTGCATGAGCGCTTCCGCGGCATGCGCGGCCTCTGTTTGAACTGACTCTTGGAACACTGCTCGCCGTAGCTTGCCGACCAAACTGTGCGCGAATTGAGACATGCTTTCAAGGACCCCTGGTCGCAATGGCATCGGTACCTTGAGAAGTCTAGTCATCGGGTTGTTCCATTTAAATACAGTCAAAATTGCACCTTGCGCAGAACGGCTACGCCGGCGCCGACAGGTAAAATTCCTGGGCCTCTTTTACTCCGTCGAACGCATGGAGCTTGCCATTCACCAATACAGCGGCGTGATCGCAGTTCGCGCTGATGGTGTTGGCATCGTGCGAAACCAGTATCAGCGCCCGGTCCTTGCGCTTTTCGAACAGTTCCGCGCGACATCGGTCGTGAAAGCGGCTGTCGCCCACGGCAGTGACCTCGTCGATCAGGAAACAATCGAACTCGATGGCTATCGAGAGCGCAAATGCCAGTCGTGCCCGCATGCCGCTCGAGTAGTGCCGGACCGGCTCACGCAGATAGCTTCCCAGTTCGGAAAACTCCTCGACGAACGGAATGGCCTGTTTGTAATCGACCCCGTACACCCTGCAAACGAAACGCAGATTGTCCATGCCGGTCAGGTACGCTTGAAAAGCGCCGCCAAATGCCAACGGCCATGACACCGACATATCCCGGGTGATCCTGCCCTGGGTCGGCAATTCGGCTCCACCGAGCAGACGGATCAAGGTGGACTTGCCGGAGCCGTTGCGCCCGATGATCCCCAAACGCTCGCCCTTGCGAACGGTCAGACTCACGTCGTCGAGAACCCGGCGCGGCCCCTGCCGCGTTCCATACACTTTGGTGACGCCGTGCACGACGATCATTCCATTTCAACTCGGCGCACGGCAACGGGTATCAGGCACAGTCCGATCAACGTGAGGGTGGCGCTGCAAATCGCGAGATAGGCCGCGTCATAGTGCGCGTGCACGGCCGATCCATAATAGCCCCCCCGCAGCATTTCGACGCCGCTCACCATCGGACTGTACAAGGCGTATTGCTGCACCGACGGCGGCAGCCACTCGACCAGGAACAAAGAGCCGGAAAACGGCAGGATGAGGTAGGTCAGGGTGTGCCACAGACGTTCAATCACTTCCGCGTAGGTCGTGAGCGGACCCAAGACCAAACCCAATGAACATGAAAACCAGCTGAGCAGCAGCCAGCCGCTAAGCAGAAGCTCCATATCTTTCGGCCGCTCCATGAGCCCCAACGCGGTGAACAGGACGGACAGAGTCGCAAAGGACGCGGTCGCAGCCGCAATTTCCAGGAGGATCCGCGTAAGGAACAGATCGAGCACCCGTACGTTACGGTGGTACAGGAGGCCGACGTTCGGCGGAATCGCCATGCAGCAGCGCGAGGCGCAATTGCGCCAAAGCAACACGGCCGAATAACCGGTGACGGCAAACGCGATGATGGACAGATTCGACGTATGGAAATTTCGTGTGACGCTCCAAACTGCAGCGACGCCTGCCGTGAAAATCATCGGTTCCAGGAATAGCCAAAGAAATCCAAGATTGTCCCTGCCGTAGCGGGTGATGATTTCGCGCATCAACAGTGCGCCGATGACCCGGAACTGAATCTGCAGGGAGCGCGAGAAGCCTGCCGGTTGGCTCATTTTACCCGCGCCCTCAGCTAAAGTGCTCGCGGACGCCCGCGGCCAGCAGACTCAGCACGCCCCAGGCCATCATCCCCAGCACGAATACGACCACGACCGAGCGCAATCGCCTTGGCTCCAACGCATAGTCAGGAAGATTGGGCTGGACGATCCGTTCGAGATACAGTTGCTGCCGCTGTGCTTCGTTGCGGGCGTTCTCGAGAAACGCCATTGCGGCGGCGACTTGCTTCTCGGCAAAGTCCCGCTCGATCGCCACCCGCATGTACCCGACGGCCTTCGCCGACAATGATCCGCCATAGCCGGTGACGTGCGCCAGTTCGTCGCTGATTTCCTTTTCAAGAACGTCTCTCCGCGTCTGCAGCACAGGCAGCTGCGGATTCTGCGGACTGCTGCCGCGGAGCTCGGCGATCTGGGTCTTGGTCGCGATCAGCTGATCCTCGATCTTGGCTATCTGCATCAGCTGCGCGGCGGATTGCCGTTCCGGATCCATCACCGATTTCTCCGCGCGAAACTCCGCCAGCGCCACCGCGGCAGACTCCGCCCTGCGTTCGGCGTCCGTGACCTCGGCGGTGGCGAAGCGCACGATATCGCGGCGCGCACGCTCGCTGAGTTCGTTGACGAAGCGCTCGCTCATTCCGAGGATCGCATCGTTGATCCGCCTGGCGTCCTGTGCCACAAAGGCGCTCACGCGAAGAACGGCGATCGAGGAAGTACTGTCGACATCGACGGATATCCGCCGCTGATAATATTTGTGCAGAGATTCGAAACTCTGGTTGAAGCCCAAAGCGCCGAACCGGTTGAGGAAATCGATGTCGTGTCGTTTGTACGCGTCCGCAAGTGCCTGCTTCTGAATCAATTCCCTCAGGGCATCGCGCGACAAAATGTAGTCGTGCACCGCTTGGGTGTCGTCCAGGGAACGCGACAAAGTCGAGCCCTGAAGCAGAGTACCCAGCAGCCCGGGCTGGGTATTGTGCTGCGAGCCGCGCACGATGAAACGCGACTCGGAAATGTAGATATCGGAGGCAACGAAGCTGAAATATGTCGCGGCCAGCAGCGTGGGCAACACGACCGTCACTAACAGCAGTTTGTTCGTGGAGATCGATCGAAACCACGTGGATACTGGTGCGGAGGAAATCGAAGGGTGCATGTCAGTATCCAAGCGTCGTTTTGGCATTCAGCAGCGGGTAGACCACTGAAAACACCAAATTCAGGAACTTCTGCAGTTCCGTCACCGGAGCAGTCGACACATACAGCACGTCCTTGTTGTTGACCGCAAAGCTCTGCATCAGGAAAAAGCTGCTGGGGTCCCGCAGGTTGAAGCGATAAACGACGGGAACGAAACCCTCCGGCGTCGACACGACCGGCTCTCGGGGCCACGCCAGCGCATCCTTCGACTCAAAACGGAAAATGAAGACGCCGCTCGGGTCGGACTGCGAATCCACCAGCCCCCCCGAACGTGCCAGGGCCTGCGCAAGCACGATGCCTTGCGCCTCGAAATTGATCTCCTGATTCTTGCCCGAGGCACCGAGGGCCGTGAAACTCAAGGGATCGAACAGCGCTGTCACGACGTCGCCCGCCTGTAGGGGCACGTTTTGCTTCGGGTCGCGGATGATGGTGTCGAGCGGAAGCGCCTGCACTTCATGTCCGCGCGTCACCTGAATGGTCATCTTGTTGACCGGTTGCCGTACGCCGCCCGCGGCAGCCAGCGCGTCCAACAGCCGCTCGTCACTGGGCGTCAACGGTACCCTCACGCTTTGGTTGACGTCGCCCACCACCGTGATGTTTCGTGATGCGTTGTGCGTCAGCCGCACCAGCACTTCCGGCTGGTTCGCTTTTCTCTTGAGGCGGCGGACGATTTCGTCCTGCACTGCCGCAAGAGACTTGCCAGCAGCGGGTATCCTTCCGGCAAATGGCACGGTAATGGTGCCATCGCTGTCAATCATCTCCTCGGGTATGGTGGTGGCGCGCACCGCAGCTACGGTGCCCCGCGCATCCATCACCCCGGCGCCGAACAAGGCGGCCGGCGGTGCCTCCCAGATCGAAACCTCGACGACATCGCCCGGCCCTAGGATGGGGAAGGATCCCGGCGATTGACCCAGGGTTTCGGAAAACAGCCGCTGTGAGCGATGGGCGAGAAGCTGTCGCACCACTTTGTCGTCCACATCCACAATTTGGAGGGCCGCCGCCCCAGGCCGCGCCGCAGACTTATCGACCTCGCGCGTGGAGGGGCCGGTCGCGGGCAAGTACGTGCAACCGCTGAGCCATGTCGCAAAACCAAGGGCCGGCCCCCAGATGAGGCATGCGATGACTGTCAGCGGCTTGCGGGTCGAGCGCCGGCATTTTGACATCGTGATTCCTGCGTTTCCCGAAGCAGTATTTCAAGTATTTTTATGTCGAAGCAAGTAATGGCAAGCGTCATCGTTCGCAGGGTATTGGCCGAACCCATCCGTGGTTCGCCGCATAATCCTACATGGACCCCCTCACATGTCCACTCTTTCGTCGACCGGATGGCCCTCACGACTTGACGCGCTCGCGCAGTTGGGTGCGGGGGTTTACTGCTTCACACGTGACGCCTTGCGGTGACATCTCCGGCGGCGACGTACCGGCTTCACCGGCACTACGATCGCATTGGCAAGCGCAAAAACCAAGCGCATATCGACAAATATTTGTCAATGCTTGGGGCGGTAGGGAACTGTTCAGTAGCCCAAAGAAAATAGCGCATGGATCAAAAGCACATGATTTAAAGTGCATCGTCGAGAGGCAATTAAACATAACTAAAATATATTTGTGACGGACGTCGCAATTCTGTTGACGCGCGCCGGGCAGCGGCGTAGTTATGTTGAAAAGGGTAGTTCCCCCGATTGACAGCCGCAAAATCACGTTATTGCAAATACAAGAGCATTTGTGATCGTGTGAGATAGCGTCCGCCAATAACAAGGACAAAGCGTGACTTAACGGAAATAAGTTGCAGGACTGCGTCGATGCGAAGGAACGTAATGGGCGTATTCACGGTTGGATGCCACCAGCTGCGCTTCCAAGCTCTGCTCGTTGCTGTGTGCCCGCAATGGGCCACGGTACAAGACCCCGACGCCTGCGGATTCTTCGACACTTCCTAATTTCTCCAATTCAATGTGGAGATTTCCAATTCACGACAAACGAGCTTCGCTCTTGGTTTAGGCCGTGCTGCAAAAACAAAAAAATCATTTACGCGACTGTCAGG
>Ga0137410_10000408_pt1 | contig 30177 bp, 26 predicted proteins | sample CZODoug1_16funga_FD_108878 | JGI IMG/M metagenome (GOLD analysis project Ga0137410, IMG submission 108878) | Vadose zone soil fungal communities from Angelo Coast Range Reserve, California, USA - CZODoug1_16fungal (Illumina Assembly) | ecosystem: Environmental > Terrestrial > Soil > Vadose zone... | reverse complement strand
GTCGTCGCCGCGGAGCTCGACGCCCTTGTCGGTGTAGATCTTGGCGAGCGGCGGCAGCACCTTGGGTGCGATCTTCTCGTTGACGAGCAGCGTTTCCATGGCGTTGCACACGCCGTAGCGCTGAGTCTTCGCGTTGTCGGCGATGCGGATCGCTTTCTCCGGGTCGGCGCTCTCGTCGATGTAGACGTGGCACACGCCGTCGAGGTGCTTGATCGTGGGGATGCGCGTCTCGCGCATGACGCGCTCGATCAGGTCCTTACCCCCGCGCGGCACGATGATGTCGACGTACTCGCTCATCGCGAGCAGCAGGCCGACCGCGCCGCGGTCGGGGGTCTCGATCACCTGCACCGCGGCCCCGGGCAGGCCGGCGGCCTTGAGCCCCTCGTGAACGCATTCCGCGATCGCGATGTTCGAGCGCACCGACTCGGACCCGCCACGCAGGATGCAGGCGTTGCCGGACTTGAGGCACAGCGCCGCGGCATCGGCGGTGACGTTGGGTCGCGACTCGTAGATGATGCCGATCACGCCGAGCGGCACGCGCATGCGCCCGACCTTGATGCCGGAGGGCTGCTCGTGGAGCTCGCTGACCGATCCCACGGGATCGGGGAGCTTCGCGACCTGCTCCAGGCCCTCGGCCATCGCCTCGATCGACTTCTCGGTGAGCGTCAGCCGGTCGAGGAACGCGGCGTCCTTGCCTGCGGCGCGCGCCGAGAGCAGGTCGGCGGCGTTCTCCGAAACGAGCTTCTTCACGCTGTGCCGCAGTGCCTTGGCGGCGGCCAGCAGCGCGCGGTTCTTCGTGTCCGTGTCCGCGCGCGCGACGTAGCGCGCGGCGGCGCGAGCGCGCTGCCCGACCTGGAGCATGTAGGCCTTGATGTCGGACGGAGCGTTCATGGAGCGAATTTTACGCCGCATGGGCAGAACATGTCGTTGGGGCAAAGTGTTAGTGTTTCAATGCCCGTGAACCCTCTCGACTACTCCCGTTACGCCCGCGATCTCGTCGCCGTCAAGCCGGAGCTCGCCGAGGAGATCGAGCGTGCCGAGGAAGGCGGCTGGACGCGCGAGGCGATGGAGGCGTTCCTGCGCAAGGCAGAGCGCGACGGCGAGCCGCACGCGCGACTGCGGCGGTTGCGCCAGCGCGTGATGTTGCGCACGATGGCTCGCGATCTCGCGGACGTCGCGCCGCTCGAGGAGGTGTGCGCCACGATGTCGACGCTCGCCGAGGTTGCGATCGCCGAAGCGCTCGCGTTCTTCGAGCGCGGCAGCGTCGGGGCGAAGCTCACCGTGGTCGGCATGGGCAAGCTCGGCGGCGGCGAGCTGAACGTGTCCTCCGACGTCGACCTGGTGTTTCTCCATCCGGACGAGAGCGCTTCGGGGGACGGCCTGGAGCGCTACACCCGACTCGGGCAGCGGCTGATCGCGGCGCTCGGCGAGCGCACCGAGGACGGCTTCGTGTTCCGCGTCGACATGCGCTTGCGTCCCTGGGGCGACGGCGGCGCGCTGGCGACGAGCTTCGATGCGCTGGAGGAGTATTTCGTGACGCACGGCCGCGAGTGGGAGCGCTATGCCTGGATCAAGGCGCGCGCCCTGAGCGGCGACGGCGCCGGCGCGCTCGCCGCGATCGTGCAGCCTTTCGTCTACCGCAAGTACCTCGACTACGGGACTTTCGCGGCGATGCGCGAGCTGCACTCGCAGATCCGCGCCGAGGTGGCGCGCCGCGAGCTCTCAAACCAGATCAAGCTCGGTCCCGGTGGCATCCGCGAGATCGAGTTCATCGCCCAGGCGTTCCAGCTGATCCGCGGCGGGCGCGACCCCTCTCTTCAGATCCGCCCGACGCTCGCGGTGCTCGCCCTGCTCGCGCGCAAGGGGCTGCTCCCGGCGGCGGCCTTCGAGGAGCTCTCAGAAGCCTACGTTTTCCTGCGCCGGGTCGAGCACCGGCTGCAGTACCTCGACGATGCGCAGACGCACGAGCTGCCCGAGAGCGCCGAGGACCGGCTGCTGCTCGCCCGCGCGATGGGCTTCGCGGCCTGGGACTCGTTCCGCGCCGCACTGGATGCGCGCCGCGCCCGAGTCTCGTGGCACTTCGAGCAGCTGTTCTCGGTGGAGGAGACGCCCAGGCACGCGCTCGCGCCGCTGTGGGCGGGCGACAAGACCGGGGAGGGCCTGGCGAGGCTGGGCTTCCGCGACGCGGAGGGCGCGGCGGGGCGGCTCGCGGCAGCGCGCGCGGGCGCCCGCTACCTGGGCCTGCCGGAGGCGAGCCGCAGGCGCTTCGACGCGCTCATCCCGCGGATCATCGAGGAATCCGCGGCCCGCGAAGACCCCGACGCGACGCTCGCCCGCTTCCTCGAGCTGCTGGAGACCGTAAGCCGGCGCGCCGCGTACCTGGCGCTGCTCGACGAGCATCCGGCGGTGCTCGCGCGCATCGCGCAGCTGTTCGACTCCTCGAGCTGGGCGGCGGAATACCTGAACCGCCATCCGATAGTGCTGGACGAGCTGCTCGACGCGCCCAGCCTGCTCTCCAAGCCGGACTGGTCGGCATTCGCGCTCGAGCTGCGCGCGCAGCTCGCCGCCCGGGACGGTGACGAGGAGCGCCAGATGGACTGCCTGCGCGAGGCGCACCACGGCCAGGTGTTCCGCCTGCTCGCGCAGGATCTCTCGGGCCTGCTCACCGTAGAGCAGCTCGCCGACCACCTGTCGGACCTCGCTGACGCGACGCTCCAGGTCACGCTGGAACTGTGCTGGAAGCAGCTGAAAGGGCGCCACCGGGACGAGCCGCGCTTTGCGATCGTCGCCTACGGCAAGCTCGGCGGGAAGGAGCTGGGGTACGCGTCCGACCTCGACCTCATCTTTCTGTACGACGATACCGACGACCGCGCGCAGGAGGTCTACTCGCGCCTCGCGCAGCGCTTCAGCCGCTGGGTCACGGGCCGCACCGCCGCGGGCGTGCTGTTCGACATCGACCTGCGCCTGCGCCCTCAAGGGGAGAGCGGGCTCCTGGTCAGCTCGATGGACGCCTTCCGTCGCTACCAGCGCGAGTCGGCCTGGACCTGGGAGCACCAGGCACTGACGCGCGCGCGCTATTGCGCAGGCAACCCCGGGCCGGGCAAGGCGTTCGAGGAAGAGCGCAACGCGATCCTGAGAACGGAGCGCGACCCGGCCAAGCTGCGGGAGGACGTGCTCTCCATGCGCGAGCAGCTGCTCGCGGGCCACCCCAACCCGACCGAGCTGTTCGATCTGAAGCACGACCGCGGCGGCATGATCGACATAGAGTTCGCGGTGCAGTACCTGGTGCTCGGGCATGCCCACGCGCACCCCGAGCTCACGCGCAACGCCGGCAACATCGCGCTCCTGCGGATCGCCGCCGACCTGGGGCTCATCCCTCTCGAATCGGCGGTTGCGGTCGGCGACGTCTATCGTGACTACCGCAGGCGGCAGCACTTGCTGAGGCTGAACGGGGCGAAGTACGCGCGCGTGCCGGCGGAGCAGGTCGACAACCGCATCCGGGCCACGCTTTCCCTCTGGACGGAAGTGCTCGGGAGCTAGGCCGCGAACCTCAGCCCCAGCTGCAGCAGTTCGTCCCAGGCGTCGCCCTTGACGATGCCCTTGATCATGCGGTCGACCGCGGCCGCGTGCTCGAGGGCGGAGAGCAGGGCGGCGCGCGAAAACTTCTTCGCGGCTTTCCCGACGGCAGCCTGACGCGCGTCGCCCCACACGCGCGCCTCGCGGCACACGTCCGTGAGTGATCGCCCCGCCGACAGGCCGTCCTGCACGCGGCAGACTGCGCGGATCTCCTCGGAGAGCAGCCACAGGACGCGCGGCGGCGCCTCGCCCTCGCCGTGCAGGCCCTCGAGCATGCGCGCAAGCCGCGCGCGGTCGCCCGAGAGCATCGCCTCGGCGAGCTTGCCCGCGTCGTAGCGCGCGACGTTCATCACCGCCTCGCGCACGGCGTCGAAGTCGAGCTCGCCGGCGGGCAGGAGCAGCGAGAGCTTCTGGATTTCCTGGTGCGCGGCGAGCAGATTGCCTTCGACGCAGTCGGCGAGGAAGCGGAGCGTCTCGGGCTTCGCGCTCTGCTTCTGGCGCGCGAGCCGCGCGGCGATCCACTCGGGCAGCCGCGGGCGGTCGACTGGGAAGACGTTGACGACCACGCCGCCGGATTCCAGCGCCTGGAACCAGGGCGAGGACTGTCCGGCGCGGTCGAGGCGCGGCAGCATCACGACGGTGAGCGCGTCCGGAGGCAGCTTCCCGCAAAAGGTTTCGATCGCCCGCGCGCCGTCCGCGCCGGGCTTGCCCGACGCGATGCGCAGCTCGATCAGCTTGCGCTCGCCGAAGAGCGACAGGCTGGCGGCGCTCGCAGCGAGCTCGCTCCAGTCGAAGCTCCGGTCGGCTGCGAGCACGACGCGCTCGGAGAAGCCCTGCTCGCGCCCCTTCCTGCGGATCGCGTCGGCTGCTTCGAGGGACAGGAGCGGCTCGTCGCCGTGGATCGCGTACAGGGACCGCAGCTCGCGCGCGAGATGGCCGTCCAGTTGCTCGAGCCTGAGCGCGGGCATGCGCTATTCGACCTGGGGATGCGCCGCCGCCAGGCGCCGCATGATCTGCTGCACCATGTCGGTCTGCATGTCGCGGTAGAGCAGCTGCTCCTCGTTTTCCTTGGCGATGACCTGCGCGTCGTTGTAGCTCATATCGCGCGTGAGGAGGATCTCGCTCGTCGGCAGGAACACCTGCAGCGACTTGGAGTCGGTGACGCGGAACCCGATGCGGTAGCCGAGCCGATACTCGTTCACCTTGCCCGCCGAGGTGAAGCTCAGGATCGCCTTTTCGCGCATCTCGTTGGTGAAGGCGAAGACCGCCTGCGCCTTGTCGGGGCTGTCCACCAGGCGCGTCTTGCTCGACGCGGTGACGTTGCGCCTCAGCTCGACCGACAGCGGCGTCGCGCCCGGGATGTAGAGCGTCTCGAAGGGGAGCTGCGCCGAACCGCGCAGTTGAAAGCCGCAGCCGGCGAAGAGTGCAACGACGATGAGCCCGGCGATGGCGGCGCGCATCACACCACCACGTTCACCAGGCGCCCGGGGACAACGACGACCTTCTTCACCGTCTGGCCCTCGGCAAAGCGCGCTACTGCCTCGTGCGCGAGCGCGAGCCGCTCGAGCTCGCCGCGATCGGCGGCCTTGGGAGCGCGCAAGTGTCCGCGAAGCTTGCCGTTGACCTGGAGGACGAGCTCGATCTCGTCTTGTTCGAGCGCGGCTTCGTCGACGGTCGGCCAGGGTGCAGAGAGCAGGTCGCCGTGCTCGGTGGCGTACCCCAAGTCCTTCCAAAGAGCGTGGGTGATATGGGGTGCGATGGGGTAGAGCACCCGCAGCAACATGCCCGTTGCTTCGGAAATCGCCCACGATTCGACGTTGACGCTAGGAGTTCCCTGCCCTCTTGGAAAACCTTCCAGAAGATTGAGCATCTTCATGCACGCGGAGACGACCGTGTTGTACTGCATGCGCTCGTAGTCGTAGGAGGCTTGCTTCAGCGCAAGATGGGTTCCTCTGCGAAATTCTCGGATCGCAGTCGGCTGTGAAGACCAATCGGTAACCGAGGCGATTCTATTCGTGGAAACAGCGTCTCGTGCGGTCTTGCCGTGCCCCGAAGCGAACAACCAAAGTCTCCGAAGAAAACGGCTGCCGCCTTCCACGCCCGAATCCGACCACTCCAGCGTCTGCTCCGGCGGGCTCGCGAACATCATGAAGAGCCGCGCTGTGTCTGCACCGTACTTCTCGATCAAATCCTGCGGATCGACACCGTTGTTCTTCGACTTCGACATGGTGCCGATGCCGTCCGACTCGACCGGCTTGCCGTCGGACTTGAGGATCGCGCTGGTGCGGAGGCCTTTGTCGTCGTGTTTCAGCTCGACGTCCGCAGGGTTGTAGTAGGTGACGCGGCTCTCTGCGTTTTTCCTGTAAAAGATCTCGTTCAGCACCATGCCTTGCGTGAGGAGCCGCGTGAACGGCTCGTCCACGCCCGAGACGAGACCCAGGTCGCGCATCACCTTGGTCCAGAAGCGCGAGTAGAGCAGGTGCAGGATCGCGTGCTCGATGCCGCCGATGTATTGGTCGACCGCCATCCAGTATTTTGCGCGCTCGTCCACCATGCTCTTCTTCTGGTCGGGGCAGGCGAAGCGCAGGTAGTACCAGGACGAGTCGACGAAGGTGTCCATGGTGTCGGTCTCGCGCTTCGCCGGCTTGCCGCACTTCGGGCAGGTGCAATCGAGGAACGACGGGGTTTTCGCAAGGGGGTTGCCGGTGCCGTCCGGGACGAGGTTCTCGGGCAGCACCACCGGAAGCTGGTCGTCGGGCACCGGCACGTCGCCGCAGCCCTCGCAGTGGATGATCGGGATCGGCGTGCCCCAGTAGCGCTGGCGCGAGATACCCCAATCCCGCAGCCGCCAGGTAACCTGTTTGTCCCCGAGGCCTTTTTTTTTCAGATCGACGGCAATGGCGCCGACCGCGGCCTGGTAGTCGAGCCCGTCGTACTTCCCCGAATTCACGCAGCGGCCGTAGTCGGCGTACCAGGCCTGCCAGGCGTCGGTGGAGTAGGGCCTCCCGTCGACGTCGATCACCTGCGTGATGGGCAGCTTGTACTTCTTCGCGAAAGCAAAATCGCGCTCGTCGTGGCCGGGCACGCCCATCACCGCGCCCTCGCCGTAGGCCATGAGCACGTAGTTGCCGACCCAGACCTCGATTTTCTCGCCGCTGACCGGGTGCGAAACGAACAGCCCCGTCGGCATGCCCTTCTTGTCCATCTGCGCGAGATCGGCCTCCATCACCGAGCCGCGCTTGCACTCCTCGACGAAAGCGGCGAGCTTCTTGTCCGACCTCGCTGCGTGCCCGGCGAGCGGGTGCTCGGCCGCGACCGCGCAGAAGGTCGCGCCCATGAGCGTGTCGGCGCGCGTGGTGAACACGCGCAGCACCTTCTTCTCGCCGCCGAGCTCGTAGGGGAAGCCGATGTTGACGCCGAAGCTCTTCCCGATCCAGTTGGCCTGCATGGTCTTCACGCGCTCGGGCCACCCGGCGAGCGTGTCGAGGGCGGCCAGCAGCTCCTCGGCGTACGCGGTGATCCGCATGTAGTACATCGGGATCTCGCGCTTCTCGACGATGGCGCCGGTGCGCCAGCCGCGGCCGTCGATCACCTGCTCGTTCGCGAGCACCGTCTGGTCGACCGGGTCCCAGTTCACCGTCCCGGTCTTCTTGTATACCAATCCCTTTTCCAGCATGCGCAGGAACAGCCACTGGTTCCAGCGGTAGTAGTCGGGCGAGCAGGTCGCGAGCTCGCGCTCCCAGTCGATGGCAAAGCCGAGCGACTGGAGCTGCTTCTTCATGTACGCGATGTTGTCGTAGGTCCACTTCGCCGGAGGCACGCCGTTCGCCATGGCGGCGTTCTCCGCGGGAAGACCGAAAGCGTCCCAGCCCATCGGCTGCATCACGTTCTGACCCCGCATCCGATGAAAGCGGGTCATCACGTCGCCGATGGTATAGTTGCGCACGTGCCCCATGTGCAGCTTGCCCGAAGGATAGGGGAACATCGAGAGGCAGTAGAACTTGTCGCGGGCCGAATCCTCCTCGGCGTGGAACGCGCGACTGCGCTCCCAGTGCCGCTGCGCCTCGCTCTCGATCTTCTTGGGGTCGTACTGGGGCTGCATGAACGGGATTCGCGGAAAGCGTGAATTATAACCGCGCGGCTCCGCTCCAGGCCGCATCCGCGCCCGCATCCGGGTCGTAGCTGCTGGGTGATCGAAATCGAAGGGAGACGATGATGCGACTGTCCATCGGCGCTGCGTTCCTCGCATTCGCGCTCTGCGCCGCCGCGCAAACCAAGTCCCGCCCCGCGCCGCTCGCCAGCGTCGAATCGGTGCAGCTGTCCGCATCGGTCGAGCGCGGCAAGCAGGTCGTTCCGCTCGCTCCCGGAATGGAGCTGAAAGAAGGCGACCGCGTCAACACGGGCGCCCGGTCCAGGCTGGAGCTCAGGCTTGCCGAGGGCAGCACGGTGAGGCTCGGCGAGAAAGGGTCGCTCTTCTTCGACAAGGCGCAGATGCGCGACGACGGGGTCTTCGAGGCGGCGCTGTTCGTCGCCGAGGGCGCTTTCCGTTTCACGACAGGCGCGCTCGGGAAGCTCGCCGGCAAGCGCGAGCTGACCATCGCCGTGAACAACGTGACCGCGGGGATCCGCGGCACCGATCTGTGGGGCAAATCCACCCAGGAAAGCGACATCGTCTGCCTCATCGAGGGCAGCATCGAGGTCACCCCGCCCGGCGAAAGGCCTTTCACGCTCGACCAGCGCTTCTCCTTCTATGCGCTCGAGGGCAACGTGTCGAGGCCGGTGGCGACGGTGCCGCTCGACAAGTTCAGGGAATGGGCGGCGGAAACGGAGCAGGAGCCCGGGCAAGGCGTGGCGAACCGCAGCGGGAAATGGAAAATCTTCGTCGCCGGATTCAAGAAGTCGGGCGATGCGCTCGCCGCCTACAACGCGATGCGCCGAGCCGGCTATCCCGCGGAGTTCTTTCCGGATAAATCCGGAGAAGCGCGGGTCTACACCGTGCGCCTTTCGGGGTTCGCGTCCGAGAAAGACGCGAAATCCGCCGTCGAGGCGCTGAAGGCTCAGCCCGAGGTCGCGAAATTTCCGTACAAGGTCGGAATGTAGTCTCGTCGACACTCCGGGTCGCGGTAAAATCGGGGATTCGCCAATGCCCGAATGCAGAATCTCCTCGAGAACCTCAACTCCGAGCAGCTCGCCGCGGTCACCCTGCCGGACCAGTCCGCGCTGATCCTCGCGGGCGCCGGCTCCGGCAAGACGCGGGTCCTCACCACCCGCATCGCCTGGCTTATCCAGACGGGCAACCTCACCCCCGGTGGCGTCCTCGCGGTCACGTTCACGAACAAGGCGGCGCGGGAGATGCTCACGCGCATCTCGGCGATGCTGCCGATCAGCACGCGCGGGATGTGGGTCGGGACCTTCCACGGGCTGTGCAACCGCTTCCTGCGCGCACACCACCGCGACGCGGGCCTGCCGCAGCTCTTCCAGATCCTCGATTCGCAGGACCAGCAGGCCGCGATCAAGCGCCTGCTCAAGGCGCTGAACGTCGACGAGGAGCCGCGCGAGGCGCAATACTTCATCAACGCGGCGAAGGAGGAGGGCAAGCGGGCGAAGGACGTCGAGATCGGCGACGAGATCACGCGGCGCAAAGCCGAGATCTACGCCGCCTACGACGAGCAGTGCCAGCGCGAGGGCGTGGTCGATTTCGCCGAGCTGCTGTTGCGCACCTACGAGGTCCTCTCCCGCAACGAGGTGCTGCGCGAGCACTACCGCGCCCGCTTCCACCACATCCTGGTCGACGAGTTCCAGGACACCAACCGCCTGCAATACCGCTGGCTCAAGCTCCTCGCCGGCCCGAAGAACGTGATGTTCGCGGTGGGCGACGACGACCAGAGCATCTACCGCTTCCGCGGCGCGAACGTCGGCAACATGGCCGAGTTCGAGCGCGACTTCCGCGTCGAGAACGTGATTCGCCTCGAGCAGAACTACCGCTCGCAGGGGAACATACTGTCCGCCGCGAACGCGCTCATCGCGCACAACAAGAAGCGTCTCGGCAAGAACCTGTGGACCTCGGCCGGGAGCGGCGAGCCGGTGCGCATCTACGAGGCGCAGTCGGACGCCTACGAGGCGAGCTGGCTGACCGAGGAAGTCCAGTCGCTCAAGCGCTCGGGCCTGCGCCTCGCCGAGATCGGCGTGCTGTACCGCTCGAACGCCCAGTCGCGGATTATCGAGCACGCGCTTTTCTCGGCGGGCATGCCCTACCGCGTCTACGGCGGCCTGCGCTACTTCGAGCGCATGGAGATCAAGCACGCGCTCGCCTATCTGCGCCTCGCGGCCAATCCCGACGACGACGGCGCGTTCCTGCGCGTCGCGAATTTCCCCGCGCGCGGCATCGGCGCTCGCTCGCTCGAGGCCCTGCAGGACGCGGCGAAGGCGGGAGGGGCGAGCCTGTACAAGGCGGCGAGCGGGCTCTCGGGGAAGGCCGGTGCCTCGGTCGCCGCCTTCGTGCGCATCGTCGACTCGCTCAAGGCCGAGACGCAGCAACTGCCGCTGCCCGAGACGGTGGAGGTGATGCTCGAGAGGAGCGGGCTCCTCGCCTTCTACAAGGCCGAGCGCGACGGTGCCGATCGCGTCGAGAACCTGAACGAGCTCGTCAACGCGGCCGCCGCCTTCATCAACGAGGCCGAGGAGCACGACCTCTCGGCGTTCCTCGCGCACGCGTCGCTGGAGTCGGGCGAGAACCAGGCGGCGGAAGGGACCGACGCGCTGCAGCTGATGACGGTGCACTCGGCCAAGGGGCTGGAATTCTCGGCGGTATTCGCCACCGGCCTGGAAGAAGGCCTGTTTCCTCACGAGCAGAGCGCGCTCGAGGACGACGGCCTCGAGGAAGAGCGCCGGCTCATGTACGTCGCGATCACGCGCGCGCGGACCCGCCTCTATCTGTGCCACGCGCAGACGCGCATGCTGCACGGCCAGACCCGCTACAACGTCGCCTCGCGCTTCATCGACGAGATTCCCCAGGAGGTGGTGAAGCGGCTCACACCACCCATGAGATCCGTCGCGGAACGGGGACGTTTCGACGACCAGGCCTGGGCCCCCGCACCCGAGAAGGCGTTCAAGGCCAAGACCGCGGGCCACGGATTCCGCATCGGCCAGGCGGTGCAGCACCCGAAGTTCGGCCAGGGCGTGATCGTCAACGCGGAGGGGTCGGGAACCGACGCGCGGCTTCAGATCAACTTCGGCAAGCAGGGCATGAAGTGGCTCGCCCTGGAGTACGCGAAGCTGACCGCGGGCTCCTAGCTCTTGTCGAACAGCCGCAGCTGGCTCGCTCCGATCAGCGCCGCCTGCTCGACGGCGCGCCTGGCTTCCTCGAGGGTTCCGGTTTCGCCGGCGTGGTTGCCGGCCCGCCAGCGATAGACGCCGTCCCATTCCTTCTTGGGACCCAGCTCGACCGAGCCCAGTCGCTCCTTGCCGAGCCAGTAACCGTGCGACAGGTAGCCGCGTTCCCAGAACGCCTGCTTGGCCTTCTTCGCGGAGCGCTTCGGCATGGGCCACCCTCTCCGTGCGCATTCTACGCGCGAAAATCCGCGCTCGTGTAGAGTAGCGCCCTGTCCTCGAAAAGGGGATTTTTCAGGACCCCCCTTTGGGGGGTATGGAAAAACCATGAAAAACGACTATCTCGAGCGCATCCTTCGGGCGCGCGTCTACGACGTGGCGCTGGAGACGCCGCTCGAGGTCGCGCCCAACCTGTCGGCGCGGCTCGGCAACCGGCTGCTCCTCAAGCGCGAGGACATGCAGCCGGTGTTTTCCTTCAAGTGCCGCGGCGCGTACAACAAGATGGTGCATCTTCCCGCCGCGGCGCTCTCGCGCGGCGTGATCGCGTCTTCGGCCGGCAACCACGCCCAAGGGGTGGCGCTCGCGGCGCAGAAGCTCGGCTGCGCCGCGACCATCGTGATGCCGTCGACCACGCCGAAGATCAAGATCGACGCGGTGAAGTCGCGCGGCGCGGAAGTGATCCTTTACGGTGACGCCTACGACGACGCGTACGCGGAGGCGAAGCGCCTGGAGCGTGCCCGCAAGCTCGCTTTCGTGCACCCCTACGACGACCCGGACGTCATCGCGGGCCAGGGAACGATAGGCCTGGAGATCGTCAGGCAGTCGTCACCGCCGCCCGACGCGGTCTTCGTTCCGGTCGGAGGCGGCGGCCTGATCTCGGGGATCGCGGCCTACATCAAGCGCCTTCGCCCTTCGGTCAAGGTGATCGGCGTCGAGCCGGTGGACGCGGACGCGATGGCGCGGTCGCTGAAGGCGGGCAGGCGCGTCCAGCTGGACCACGTGGGGCTCTTCGCCGACGGCGTCGCGGTCAAGCAGGTGGGCGAGCTGACTTTCAAGCTGTGCCACGAGCTTCTCGACGGCATGGTGCTCGTCGACACCGACCAGATCTGCGCGGCGATCAAGGACGTGTTCGGCGATACGCGCACCGTCCTCGAGCCCGCGGGCGCGCTCGCCGTTGCCGGCGCGAAGGCCTGGGTCGACAGGACCGGCGTGCGCGGCAAGCGCCTGGTCGCCGTGGCCTCGGGCGCGAACAGCAACTTCGACCGCCTGCGCTTCGTCGCCGAGCGCGCCGAGAGCGGCGAGGAGCGCGAGGCGATCCTTGCGGTGACGATCCCCGAGCGCCCCGGCAGCTTCAAGAAATTCTGCGCCACGCTTGGCGCGCGCAACATCACCGAGTTCAACTACCGCATCGCCGATTCCGCCGACGCCCACGTCTTCGTCGGCGTCGAGGTGCACAACCGGGAGGAGAGCGCGCGCATCGTGAAGACGCTAGGCCGCGAGGGCCTGAAGGCGCTGGACCTTTCCCACGACGAGATGGCGAAGCTGCACGTGCGCCACATGGTCGGCGGCCACGCGCCCGCCGAAATCAGGAAGAGCGGCCGCGGCGCGCCCGACGAGCTGCTCTACCGCTTCGAGTTTCCCGAGCGCCCAGGCGCGCTGATGCGGTTTCTCTCGAGCATGCGCACCGACTGGAACATCAGCCTGTTCCATTACCGCAACCACGGCAGCGACACCGGCAGGGTGCTGGTCGGCATGCAGGTGCCGCGCCACGAGATGCGCGAGTTCCAGAGCTTTCTGACGAAGCTGGGCTATCCCTACGTGGACGAGAGCAAGAACCCCGCGTACCGGCTGTTCCTCGGCTAGGTCTTCGGATCCTCTCCGAAGTAGCCCGGCGCGATCTCGCCCGCGTAGCAGGGTGGCGACGAAAAGTCTCCGGCGTTGTCGAGAAATTTCAGCCCCTCCGTTTCCCGCCGATATACGCCGCGCTCGGTGACCACGAAGTCGACGGGAATGTCGTGCGGCTGCGGGTGGATGGTCTTCAGGTACGCCTGCTCGTAGGCGAGGCCGATCACGCGCGGTCGCTTCTCCAGCGCAGCGAGCGTGCGGTCGAAGAACGCACCGCCGTAGCCGAGCCGGTATCCGTCACCGTCCCAGCCGAGCATCGGCAGGAGAACGTTGTCGGGAAGCAGCTCGGGTGAGCCCACAGGATAGGGTATGCCTAGCGATCCCGTGACCAGCTCGACTCCGGGGTGCCACTCCCGGAAGATCAGGGGCGTTTTCGGCGCCACCACCACCGGCATCGCGGTCTTCGCGCCTCTGCGGCGCAGCGCGGCGGCGAGATGGCGCACGTCGTATTCGTTCCGGTAGGGCCAGCAGAACGCGACCACGCCGTGCACCAGATCCGGAAACGTGCGTTCAATGTGGATGTCCATTCGCGCGCGCCGCTCCGCAAGCACCTCCACCGTGAGCGCGTCGCGTTCGCGCAGCAGCCGCTCGCGCTCGCGCTTGCGCCAGGCGGCAAGATCGGCAGACAGTTTGATGGCGCGCATGGACGACCCGGTATTTCTCCACGCAGAAGGGCAAAATCCCTATGCTATTCTAGGGCGGGAGGGTGCGATTTGAAACCTGCTTTGCAGGTGGCGCTGGCGTTTCTGCTTGCGGCGGCCGGACTCGCCCACGCGGCGAAGGTCGATCCGCAGGACACGGCTTTGCTCGCCGCCCGCGACGCTTTCGAGTCGGGCAACCGCGCACGGCTCGCCGCCGTGGCGCCGCAGCTGCAGGGGAACGTCCTGTGGCCCTACGTCGAGTACTGGCAGCTGTTCCCGCGATTGCCCGCAGCGCGCTCCGAGGAAGTTCGCGATTTTCTCTCCCGGTACGCGGGCAGCGCGCTCGCCGAGCAGTTGCGCACCGACTGGCTCAAGGTGCTCGCCAGGAGCGGACGCTGGGAGCTGTTCCAGGAGGAGTATCCGCAGCTCTCCGCCGACGATTCCGACGTGACCTGCTATGCGCTGCTCGCCCGCTCGAAGCGCGAGGAGGCTCCCGTGCGCGAGCAGTTCAGGGGATTCTGGAATGCGCCGCGCGATCTTCCCGACGGTTGCCTGCAGCTCGCGCGCGCCATGGCCAGGTCCGGCCAGATCGGCTCTAGCGAAGCCTGGGCGCGCTTCCGGCTCCTGGTCGACACCGGTCTCCTCTCCGCGGCGAAGCGCTCGCTCGAGTTCGTGCCGCGCGCGGAGGCCATGGATCCGAGGCGGCTCGCCGGAGTCGTCCGCGCGCCCGCCCGCTACCTGAAGGGGCCGCTCGGCGATCTCGGCAAGGTGGCCGACCGCGAGCTGGTGATCGCGGCGATGACGCTCGCGTCCGACTCCGATCCCGTCTCCGTCGCGAAGCTCTGGGGCGGGGGGCTGTCCGACAAGTTCCTCCCCGAGGACGCGAGGTACGTGTGGCTCATGCTCGCGATGAACGGCGCGCAGCGCCATGTGCCCGAGGCGCTCGAGTGGTTCGGCAACGCGGGAGCCCTCAGCGACGACCAGGTCGCGTGGCGGGCGCGCATCGCGATGAGATTCGAGAACTGGGCCGAGGTCAGGAATTCCATCGACCGCATGTCCGCGGTCGCGAAGAACGACCCGGTGTGGACCTACTGGTACGGGCGCGCCGAGCGCGAGCTCGGCAGCCCGATCGAGGCCGAAGGATATTTCCAGCGCATCGCCGGCGAGCACAGCTTCTACGGGCGCCTTGCGTCCGACGAGCTAGGCATGACCCTGCGCATACCGCCGCGCGCGCCGCTCCCCACCGATGCGGAGATCGCCGAGGCCGCGGCCGTCCCGGGCCTCGCCCGCGCGCTGTCGCTCTATCGGATCGACATGCGGGCCGAGGCCACGCGCGAGTGGCTGTGGACCATACGCGGCATGGACGACAGGAAGCTCCTCGCAGCGGCGGAGCTCGCCCGCCGCAACGAGGCCTGGGACCGCGCGATCAGTACCGCCGACCGAACGATCGTCGCCCATAACTTCTCGGTGCGGTACCTCGCGCCCTACCGCGAGGTGCTCGCCGAGAAGGCGCGCGCGAGAGATCTCGAGGAGTGCTGGGTGCTCGGCGTCGTGCGACAGGAGAGCCGCTTCATCAACGGGGCGAAATCGAACGCCGGCGCCACGGGCCTGATGCAGGTGATGCGCCCGACCGCCAAGTGGGCCGCGCACCAGACGCGCATGAAGAACTTCTCCTGGGCGCGCCTGCGCGAGCCGGAGGTGAACGCGTCGCTGGGCACCTACTACCTGCGTCACGTGCTCGACCAGTTCGACGGCAGCCCGGTGCTCGCCGCCGCGGCGTACAACGCAGGGCCCTCGCGCGCCAAGCTGTGGCGCGGCGACGCGCCGGTCGAGGGGGCGATCTTCGCGGAGACCATCCCCTTCGTCGAGACGCGGGACTACGTCAAGAAAGTCATGGCGAACACCGTCTATTACTCAGCGGTCCTGGGTAGCGAGCCCACACCGCTGAAGACGCGGCTGGGCGTGGTTCCGCCGCGCCGGGTTCCCGAGGGCGTCGCCTCCATCCGCAACGCGCCTGTCGTACAGTAGGCTGCCGAGCAGTCCGCGGCCCGCGCTTCGCGGTTAAACTAGCGCTTTCGTCTGGTACCCTCCTCGCGGCACGTCATGAGTCGGATCCTGGTCCTCGGCGGCAGCGGCTTCGTCGGCCGGCACATCGTGCGACAGCTTGTCGACGACGGGCATTTCGTCGTCGTCCCCACGCGGCGGCGCGAGCGCGCGAAGCACCTGATCCTGCTTCCCACGGTCGACGTGATCGAGGCGGATGTGCACGACCCGGAGGCGCTCGCGAAGCTCATGTCGGGCTGCGACGCCGTGGTGAACCTGGTCGGCATCCTGCAAAGCCGGCGCGGCGACCCCTACGGCCCGGACTTCGCGCGGGTACACGTGGAGCTTCCCCAGAAGGTTGTCGAGGCGTGCAAGAAGAAAAGGGTGCTGCGCCTGCTACACATGAGCGCCCTGAACGCCCACCCCGAGGGCCCCAGCCAGTACCTGCGCTCCAAGGGAGACGGAGAAACCTGGGTGTTCTCCGCCCAGAACGACCTCGCCGTGACGGCGTTCCGGCCCTCGGTCATCTTCGGCCCGGAGGACCGGTTCCTCAACATGTTCGCCTGGCTGCAGCGCTGGCTGCCCGTGCTGCTGCTTCCCAGCCCCGCAGCGCGCTTCCAGCCCGTGTACGTCGGTGACGTGGCGCGCTGCTTCGCCGCGAGCCTCGCCGACCGGGAAAGCATCGGCAAGCGCTACGACCTGTGCGGGCCGCGCGTGTATGCGCTGCGCGAGCTGGCGGCCTACGCCGGAACCGCGAGCGGGCACCCGCGCCCGATCATCGGCCTTTCGGACCGGCTGTCCTTCCTGCAGGCTTGGGCGATGGAATACAAGCCCGGCGAGAAGCTCATGTCGCGCGACAACTTCAATTCGATGAAGGTGGACAGCGTCTGCAGCACGCCTTTCCCTTTTTCCATCCAGCCGACGCCGCTCGAGTCGGTGGCGCCCGTCTATCTCCGCGGAGCCTTTCCGCGCTCGCGCTACAGCTGGTTCCGCTACAAGGCCGGCCGATAGAGAAAGGCACGGCCGCGTGAAGATCTACGCAGTCGGAGGCTCGGTGCGGGACGAGCTGCTCGGGCTCCCCGTGTCGGATCGCGACTATGTCGTGGTCGGCGGCACTCCCGAGGAGATGGAGCGCCTGGGCTACAAGCCCGTGGGCAAGGACTTCCCGGTTTTCCTGCACCCCGGGACTCACGAGGAGTACGCGCTCGCGCGCACCGAGCGCAAGGTTGCGCGCGGTTACAAGGGATTCAAGATTCACTCGGCCCCCGACGTGACGCTCGAGCAGGACCTCGAGCGGCGCGACCTGACCATCAACGCCATGGCACGCGAGGAAAGCGGAAGCCTCGTCGATCCCTTCGGCGGCGCGGCGGATCTGGAACGCGGCCTGCTGCGGCACGTGAGCGCGGCCTTCGTCGAGGATCCGGTGCGCATCCTGCGGGTTGCGCGCTTCGCGGCGCGCTTCGGCTTCGCGGTCGCCCCGGAGACAATGGCGCTGATGCGCTCCATGGTCGCGAGCGGCGAAACCGGGGCGCTCGTGCCCGAGCGCGTATGGCAGGAATTCTCCCGCGGGCTGGTGGACGGCGATCCCGCGCTGATGTTCGCCGTGCTCGCCGACGCGGGGCTGCTTGCGCAGCTCCTGCCCGAGCTCGGACTCGCGTTCGAGGACGGCCTGCCGGCGAACGACGCCTCACGCACGCTGGTCCGCTCGCTCGAGTGCGCCGCCGCCGAGCGCCTCGGCCTTGCCCCGCGCTTCGCGCTTTTGGCCCGGAGCGCGCCGTCCCCGGAGGCCGTGGGCGCGCTCGCCGACCGGCTCAAGGCGCCCAGCGAGTGCCGGGAGCTCGCCGTGCTCGCTCACCGGCATGCCGACGGCCTGATGCGCGCGCATTCGCTCGACGCGGCCAGGCTCCTCGATCTGCTCGAGCGCTGTGACGCCTTCCGCAGGCCCGCGCGCTTCGACGAGCTGCTTGCGCTGTGCGCCTGCGCCGAGCGGGGCCGGCGCGGCTGGGGGACGCTTCCCTTTGCGCCGGCCGTCGCGCTGCGCAGGGCGCTCGTGGCAGCGGCCGCCGTCGACGCCGGGGCGATCGCGTCGCAGGGCGGCAAGCCGGACGTTGCCGCCAGGGTGCGCCGCGCGCGCGTCGCGGCGATCGAGGAGAAGGGCTAGTGGAATCCGGCGCGATCGTGCTCTGGCGCAGCCTCGCGCAGAATCTGATCGCCGGCGCGCGCCTCGCGCTGTTCCTGCGGGTGCGCGCTCTCGATTTCCGGATTTCGGCCGCGCAGTGCGTCGCGCTGATCCTCGCCTGTCTTGCGCTCTGGTTCGCGCTGGGAGTCGCGCAGCGCGGCGTTCCTGGCAGCGTGGATTTCGGCGGACTCACCGCGGCGCTGGCCGCGATCCCGGTGCTGCTCCTGGTCTGCTTTCTCGCCGCAACTCTGTTCGGAGATGGGTGCCTCGCGCTCGCTTTCGCCGTGGTGCTACTCGCCGCGGTTCCCGCCTTCCTGGTCGTCGACTACCTCGCCGAGCTCCTCTGGGAGAGCGTCCCGCAACGCTTCGCGACGGCCCTGGACTGGGTGGTGCTCGCGTGGGCTCTCGCCATCGCGGTGCGCGGCCAGGCCCTGCTCACGGGCTGGCGGGGGCGGCGCTCGGCGCTCGCCCTGCTGTTGCTCGCCGCGCTGGTCGCGCTGCTGCTGGAGATGGCGCCGCGCGCGGCGCTCTGGGTCGCCGCCGGCGACGACGAGTCCGACGACGCCGAGGCGCGGCTGACGCAGGAGGAGGTGTTCCATCTGCAGGGAAGGCTGCTCGACGAGCAGCTCGCGGCGCTCGCGCCTGAGCGTCCCGGCATCGCCGACCTGTACTTCGTCGGCGTCGCCGCCGACAGCGAGCAGGACACGTTCTACTCCGAGGTCGCGTCCATCAAGGACCTGCTCGACGAGCGCTTCGATACCGAGGGGCGTTCGATCGCGCTCATCAACAACGCCGAGACGCTGACCGACCAGCCCATCGCGACGGTGAGCAATCTGCAGGCGACGCTTGCCTTCCTCGGCAACATCATCAACACAGACGAGGACGTCGTTCTCCTGCACATCACCACGCACGGCAGCAGCGACTACCGCCTGACGTTCGACATGCCGCCGCTCGAGCTGGCGCAGCTCACGCCGAGCGCGCTGGCACGCATGTTCGCCGACAGCGGGATCAAGTGGAAAGTGATCGTGATCTCGGCGTGCTTCTCCGGCGGCTTCGTCGAGCCCCTCAGGGACGAGAACACCCTCGTCATCACCGCCGCCGACGCGTTCCATTCGTCCTTCGGCTGCAGCTACGACAGCGACTACACCTGGTTCAGCGAGGCACTCTACGACGAGGCGCTGCGCGAGACCTTCTCGCTCGCCAAGGCGTTCGAGGCGGCGAAGAAGACGGTCGGCGAGCGCGAGCGCGCCGAAGGCTACGCGCCGTCCAACCCGCAGATCGCGATGGGAAGCGCGATCGCGAAGAAGCTCGCGGCGCTCGAAAAGCGCCTGTCGTCGGGCGAGGCTGGCGAGCCTCAGAGGACGCGCGTGATCAGAGTGAGAGCGAGCGACAGTAGGACGGTGCTGGTGAAGGGGAGGTAGTAGAGCCGGCCCTTGTAGCGCACGGTGACGTCTCCCGGCAGCCGGCCCAGCCCGTACCGCGCCAGCCACGGCGCGAGCGCCGTGACGATGATGAGCGCGACCACTAGAACCAGAACCCATTTCAGCATGCGCTTACTTTAGCAGGAGAGAAGATGATCGAGTTGTACACCTGGAGCACGCCCAACGGCCGCAAGATTTCCATCATGCTTGAGGAATGCGGTCTCGCCTACGAGGTCCACCGCATCAACATCGGCGCGGCTGAGCAGTTCGCGCCCGATTACGTGGCGATCAACCCGAACGCCAAGATCCCCTCGATCGTCGACCCGGAGGGACCGGACGGCGAGCCGATCGCGATGATGGAATCGGGTGCGATCCTGATCTATCTGTCGGCGAAGACCGGCAAATTCCTGCCGACGGACGACCGCGGCAAGTATCTCGTCCTGCAGTGGCTGATGTTCCAGATGGGGCACATAGGGCCCATGTTCGGGCAGGTGCACCACTTCCTGCGCTCGGCTAAGGAACAGGTGCCTTACGCCATCGCGCGCTATGTGAAGGAAAAGGACCGCCTCTACGGCGTGCTCGACAAGCGCCTCGGAGAAGTCGAGTACCTCGCCGAGGAGTACTCGATCGCCGACATCGCGACCTATCCGTGGGTCGCGCGCTACGACTGGCACAAGACGGACCTGAACGTGTATCCCAACGTGAAGCGCTGGTTCGACGCAATCGGCGCGCGCTCCGCGGTGCAGCGCGGCATGGCGGTGCCGGCGCCGCTTGCGCCTAGCCACCCCGCGCGCGCTTGACGAGAAACGCGGTGATCTCCTCGACCCTGAGCTGCGGCTCGTCGGGCGGGTGGTGGTTGCCGACGACGCGGTTCATCCACTCCATGTTCTTTTCCATCCGCGCCACCACCGCGGGCCACTCCGTGGCGGTGTGGCGCTGCGGATCGGGAAGCACATGGCATTGCTGGCAGGCGAGCTTGAAGGATTGCCCTTCGGGCTGATTCACCTCGGGATATTTCCTCGGATCGAGCGGCCGCTGACCGTACCTCTGCAAGTAAGCGAGCAGCACCTTCGCGTCCCCGTCGCTGGGCGCCTGCACGCCGGCCATCATCTCGTGCATCAGCTCGCCCAGGTTGCCCTTGCCGCGCATGCGCAGCACCATGCGCTCAAAGACGCCGGGCCATTTCGCCGCGTGGTGCATGGCGGGGTTGGGCAGGTTGTGGCATTGGACGCAATAGCGCACGAGAAGCCGCGCGCCGCGCGACTTCGCCGCGGGAACCTGCCCCAGCTCGAAGGTCGGCGGGAGAATACGCTCGAGCATCGGGCCGTGCGGGCTTTCCGCCCAGCGCTTCTTCGCCTGCGCCACCTGGTCCTCGGCGCTCTGGGCGAGCGCCGTTGCCGCGAGAGTCATGGCGGACAGCGCGGCGGCAAGTCGCATGCGGCGATTATACTGAGCCGCCCCACGCTGTTAAGGAGGCGACATGAGCACCCACGACGCGGTCATCATCGGCACGGGTCAGTCCGGCAAGCCGCTCGCCCTCGCGCTCGGCCGCGCGGGCTGGAAGGTCGCCGTGATCGAGCGCGAGCACGTCGGCGGCACCTGCATCAACGTCGGCTGCACGCCGACCAAGACCATGGTGGCGAGCGGCCGGGTCGCGTATCTTGCCCGGCGCGGCGCCGACTACGGGGTGAAAGTCGGCTCCGTCAAGGTCGACATGCGCCGCGTCCTCGAGCGCAAGCGCTCGGTCGTCGAGCGCTTCCGCAACTGGGGCCAGAAGAGCCTGGAGAAAGCCGCCAATGTCGAGCTGATCTTCGGCGAGGCTCGTTTCGCCGGCGGAATGCGCATCGCGGTGAATCTGAGACGGGGCGGCACGCGGGAGCTCGAGGGCAAGCGCATCGTCGTCAACACCGGCGGGCGGCCGGCCGTACCTCCGATTCCGGGGCTCGACCAAGTCCGGTATCTCGATTCGACGAGCATCATGGAGCTCACCTCGGTGCCCAAGCACCTCGTCGTCCTCGGAGGCGGGTATATAGGACTCGAGTTCTGCCAGATGTTCCGGCGCTTCGGCTCGCGCGTGACGATCGTCAACCGGGATCCGCGCCTCGTTTTGCGTGAGGATCCCGACGTGTCAGAGGAGATCGAGAAGATCCTGAAAGAGGACGGGATCAAGGTGCTCAACTCGGCACAGGTGACGCGCGTGCAGAAGAGCGATGCCGGCGCGCGCGTCGTCCTGCAATCGGGCGGCGTCTCCGGCAGCCACCTGCTCGTCGCGGTGGGCCGTGTGCCGAATACCGAGCGCCTTGATCTCGCCGCCGCGGGAGTCGAGGCCGACAAAGCCGGCTTCATCAAGGTGAATTCCAGGCTCGAGAGCAGCGCGCCGGGGATCTACGCCGTGGGAGACGTCAAGGGCGGCCCGGCTTTCACTCACATCTCCTACGACGATTTCCGCATCCTGCGCGAGAACTGGCTGAACGGCGGCAGCGCGACAATCGAGGGGCGGCCGGTGCCCAACTGCGTGTTCATCGATCCGCAGCTGGCCACCGTCGGCCTGAACGAGACCGAAGCGCGGAGCCGCGGCCTCGACGTCCGCGTGGCCAGGCTGCCGATGACCGGCGTCGCGCGCGCTGTCGAGATGAGCGAGACGCGCGGTTTCATGAAGGCGATCGTGGATGCGAAGACGCTGCAGATACTCGGGTGCACCATCCTCGGCGTCGAAGGCGGGGAGATCATGTCGATGCTGCAGATCGCCATGATGGGGAAAATCCCGTATCCGGCGATCAAGGAGGCGGTGTTCGCGCACCCGACGCTCGCCGAGTCGCTGAACAACCTTTTCATGACGCTCGACGCGCGTTGAAAACCCTACTACCTCACCTGATAGCGTCAACGGGCAGTGCGCAGAGCGCCGGCGGCGCCTACTTCTTCGCCGCGCCCGCGGAATCCTTCTCCATCGTCGCCTTCTCGCGCTTTTTCTTCTCGGCGGCTTTCTTCACATCGCCCTTCTTCATGCTCTCTTTCTTCATCTCGCCGTGCATGGGCTCGTCCATCTTCATCGGTTTTGCCGGCGAATCGGCGGCGCGGACTGGAGCGGCACCAAGCACTGCCGCTGCGACGACTACGCCTAGCGATCTTGCCCCGGACATTGCGTCCTCTATGAAAACTTGAATCAGCTGCCGCTGAACCAGTTGTACCCCTGGTCTTCCCAGTACCCGCCCGGATACTCGTTGGTCACGGTCATCGCCATGATGTGCTTCGGGTTCTTGAAGCCGAGCTTGGTGGGAATGCGTAGCTTCATGGGGAAGCCGTACTGGGGCGGCAGGATCTGGTCGGCGAAGCGGAAGGTGAGCAGCGTCTGCGGGTGCAGCGCGGTCGCCATGTCGATGCTGGTCGAGTAATCGTCGGCGCAGTCGAAGCCGATGTATTTCGCAGTGGTGTCGGCGCCGATCCTCGCAAGGAAGTCTGAGAAGCGCACGCCGCTCCACTTGCCGATCGCGCTCCAGCCCTCGACGCAGATGTGGCGCGTGATCTGCGAGGCCTGCGGCAGCGCGTACAGCTCCGGCAGGGTCCAGGGCTTCGTGTCGCGGATCATGCCGGCGAGCTCGAGCTTGTAGTCCTTGCCGTCGACGTAGGGGACCTCGTCAACCGTGTAGAAGGCGTTGAAGGGGAAGGGCTTGGTGATCGCGCTTGCCGGGAATTCCGGAGCGAGCCGGGTCGGCCTGAAGATCACCGCCTGTGCGCCGTCGTTCCAGCGGGACATTCCTTCCAGCACTTTCTGCACGCCCTCGTCGTCGGTCAGGTTGCAGCCCGAGAGCATGGCGAGGGCCCCGAGCGACAGGCCCTGCCGCAGGAACAGGCGCCGCTCGACCGAACGGACGAGCTTAGGCGATTGCGCCGCGAGGCTCGTTTCCATGGTGCGCTTCTTCACGTGGCCCTCCTTGCGCGGCCGGTGATCATCGTCGGGAAGGTGCGCGGCACGAGGATCACCATCACGATGTGGACGAGCGCGATGAACACCATCAGCGTCATCGCGCCGAAGTGCACGTAGCGCGCGCCCTCGTAGTCGCCCATGAGCAGGCCGATCTCGTAGAACTGCACCGGCTTCCAGATCACGAGGCCCGACGGCACGAGCACGACCAGGCAAAGGATGATCGTAAGATAGGCGGCGCGCTGCGCCGCGTTGTACATCGACAGATCGTCGTGCGCGAGCTTGCCGCGCAGCGCCTCCTTGACGTCGCGGAGCACGGCGGACGGCGTGAGCGGAAAGAACTTCCTGCGGAAGTGCCCGGATACGATCCCGTAGGTGACGTAGACGAGCCCGTTCAGCACCAGCAGCCACATCGCGGCGAAGTGCCACTGCAGCGCGCCCGCGAGCCATCCGCCGAGGGTGAGTTCGTTGGGGATCCTGAAGGGGAAGAGGGGCGAGGCGTTGTAGATGCGCCAGCCGCTCGTCACCATCATGAGGATCGCAAGGGCGTTGATCCAGTGCGTGATGCGCACGATCAGCGGGTGGATGCTGACCCAGCGGGTGTCGTCCATCGAGGCTCCTCTTGCTGCGTTGTCGCCTTGGTCGGACACCATAGCCTACACCTTACAGGGCTCCCCGCCGATCGCCTTCGCGAAAACCCAGGAGCGGCGCCGCGAGCCCTCGTTCGAACGCGATCGCCTTGAACAGTTCGCCCATCTCCGCCGGGCTCATCAGGCGGTTCGCCTGATTGGCGAGCGGCAGGAACCTCTCCTCGTCCTCGGCGGACGTGCGCTGCATCACCTCGGTGATGCCGCAGTTGACCAGGAACTGCGCTTGGCTCGTGTATCCGGTCAGCTCGAGGCCGCCCGAGCGAGCAGCCTCGGCGACCGCGCTGAAATCGACGTGGCTGGTGATGTCCTGGAGACCCGGGAGAAAGAAAGGGTCGGCGTGCGCGTGGTGGCGGTAATGGCACATGAGCGTGCCCTGGCGGCGCTGGGCGTGGTAGTACTCGGACCGCGGAAAGCCGTAGTCGACGAACAGGGCCACGCCCTTTTCGAGCACGCCCGCGAGGGAGTGCAGGAAGCCGCGCGCGGCGAGCCCGATCTCGGTGCGAAAGCCCTCGGGAAGTGCGAGCGCTTTCGCCGCGTCGAGCAGCTCGCCCGAGACGAGGCGCCACGACCAGTCGAGGCGATCGCTGCGCACGCCGACGCCGCCCTCCTCGAGCTTCCCGCTCCTCACGCGGACGATGTGAACCGGCATCGCGTCCAGGACCTCGTTGCCGATCACGACCCCGGAGAACGCGGGAGGAAGGCGGTTGAGCCAGGCCACGCGCTCGAGCAGGTGCGGCACCCGCGCGGCGAGCGTGTCGCGGCTGCGCTCGCGCAAGTCTGCGGACAGCTCGAGGATCAGGTAGCTGCGTGGCGGGCTTCCGGCGCGCTCGAGCTCCTCGAGCAGCGTCGCCGCAAGCGCGCCGCTTCCCGCGCCGACCTCGAGCACCTCGTCGAATCCGGCGCCGAGGATCTCGCGCACCTGGCGCGCGAGCGTCTGCCCGTAGAGCGGCGAGATCTCGGGCGCGGTGACGAAGTCGCCGCCCTTGCCGAGCTTCCTCGCCCCGGCGCTGTAGTAGCCGAGTCCGGGAGCGTATAAAGCGAGCTCCATGTAGCGTGCGAAGCTGATCCAGCCGCCGCTGGAGGCGATCTCGTCGCGAATATGCGCGGCGACGCGGTCACTATGCGCGCGCGCGTCGGGCGTGGGTTCGGGCAGCGCCATGTCGGGAGTGGGAGAGCTAATCCGGTATCATTCTAGGCCATGAGCGAGTCGCTTTCAGGGAAAGTCGTGCTCGTCACGGGAGGCGCGAAGCGCGTCGGTGCGGCGATTGCGCGGCGCCTGCATCGCGAGGGCGCAAACCTGATGGTGCACTACCGCGGGTCGGAGCGAGAAGCCAAGGCACTGCGCACGGAGCTGAACGCCGCACGCGCCGATTCGGTGGCGCTGGTGCAGGCCGACCTGCTCGATACGGCAGGCCTGTCCGAGATGGTGCGAAACACCGTCGGTCGCTTCGAGCGGCTCGACGCGCTGGTGAACAACGCTTCGAGCTTCTTCCCCACGCCCATCGGCGAGATGACGCCCGCGAACTGGGATACGCTCGTCGGCGCCAATCTCAGGGCGCCGCTGTTCCTCTCGCAAGCGGCGGCGCCTCATCTGAGGAAGACCGGCGGAGCGATAGTCAACATCACCGACATTCACGCGGAGCGCCCTCTGAAGAGCTACGTGATCTACTCGATCGCGAAGACCGGCCTCGCCGGCCTGACGCGCTCGCTCGCCCGCGAGCTCGCCCCGGAGGTGCGCGTAAACGGCGTCGCGCCCGGCGCGATCGTCTGGCCCGAGGACGGTTCGTGGGACGATCTCACGCGCCAGCGGATCGTGTCGCACACGCTGCTGCGGCGCACCGGGGAGCCCGACGATATCGCGCGGGCTGTTTACTACCTCATCGCCGAGGCGCCTTACGTGACAGGACAAATCATCGCAGTCGATGGCGGCAGGAGCATCAATCTATGAACGCACCCGAAAAAATCCACTTCACCCGCAAGCAGCGCTTCGAGGCAGGCAAGCTCGAGAAGCGCCTGTGCCGTCTCGTCGGCGAGGCGGTCGGCGACTACGGCATGATCGAGGCGGGCGACCGCGTGATGGTGTGCCTCTCCGGCGGCAAGGACAGCTACGGGCTGCTCGACGTGCTCATGAAGCTTCGCGAGCGCGCGCCGCTCGTTTTCGAGGTCGTCGCGGTGAACCTCGACCAGCGCCACCCTGGCTATCCGGACCACGTGCTTCCCGATTACCTCAAATCGCTCGGCGTGCCCTTCCGCATCGAGGTGCAGGACACCTACTCGGTGGTGAAGCGGCTGGTGCCCGAAGGGCAAACCATGTGCAGTCTGTGCTCGCGGCTGCGCCGCGGCGTGCTGTACCGGGTGGCGCGTGAGCTGGGCGCGACCAAGATCGCGCTGGGTCACCACCGCGACGACATCCTCGAGACCTTCTTCCTCAACCTGTTCTTCGGCGGGAAGATGAAGGCGATGTCGCCCAAGCTCCAGTCCGACGACGGGCAGCACGTCGTCATCCGGCCTCTCGCGTACGTCGCCGAATCCGACCTGGAGGCCTACGCCGAGGCGAAGCGCTTCCCGATCATCCCTTGCGACCTGTGCGGCTCGCAGCCGACGCTGCAGCGAAAGCAGGTCAAGCAGATGCTGCGCGAGTGGGAGAAGCGCCACCCCGGGCGCGTGGACTCGATGTTCCGCGCGCTCTCGAATCTCACGCCTTCGCACCTCATGGACCGGCGGCTCTTCGACTTCGCCGCGGTGCGCGCGAGCGGCCACGCGTCGGGCCAGGGCGACAAGGCGTTCGACTAGACCGCGCAATACTGCTCGGGCGCATCCCTCGTGGGCGTCAACTCTCACCCTTTTGTCTCGTTGAACGAAATGCACCCGTCACAATCTATCAGTAGAACGGGAGCTGAAAATTCAGTGAGGCATCGCGTGGGCATCGTCTTCGGTTTCTTCGTCCTGGCGGGCGCGATCGCGCTCGGCGCCGCCGTGGTCGGTCGCGTCAACGCGCAGGATTGGCGCACCGCCAGCCAGGAGCCGGTTGGGCTCGCCCCGGACGCGGCGACGCATCCCGAGGCGGTCGTGCAGGTCTACGCGGCGCGCGTCATCGGCTGGCGCGGGGTGTTCGGCGTGCACACCTGGATCGCGGTGAAGCCCGCGGCCGCGAGCGAGTACACCGTATACGAGATCATCGGCTGGAGGCTGCGCTGGCAGGACAGCGCGCTCACGGTCCGCCATCGCGCGCCCGACGCGCGCTGGTTCGGCAGCATGCCCGAGCTGATCGCCGAGAAGCGCGGCCCCGAGGCGGCGGTGCTCATCCCGCGGATCGACGAAGCCGCGCGCTCCTACCCCTGGGCGGGCGAGTACACCATGTGGCCCGGCCCGAACTCCAACACCTTCACCGCCTGGGTGCTGCGCGCCGTGCCCGAGCTCGAAGGCGACCTGCCGCCCACCGCGATCGGCAAGGACTACCGGGGAAAGAGCCTGATCGGCTCCGCTCCGAGCGGCAAGGGGTTCCAGTTCTCGCTCTTCGGGCTCGCGGGGATCACCGCGAGCGGCGTCGAAGGGCTCGAGCTCAACCTCCTCGGCCTGACCTTCGGGATCAATCCTTTCGATCCGGCGCTGAAGCTCCCCCTCGTCGGGCGCATCGGTCCGACGCGCGTCACGCCGGCGGGTGCGAACGACAGCCTCGCGCAGGGTCAGCACTCGGGCTAGTCCGCCGCACTACAATTCGGGCGTGAAGCCCGAATCCCCATCCGCCCGCGAAGTGCTACTGGTCGGCAGCGTGGGCTTGAAAGACAGCGAAGACGTCTTCCGGGCAGTCGGACCGCTGCTCGGGCACCGCATGCGGCGCATCCCCGACGGTGAGACCGGGGCGCGCACGTCCTGGGTCGCGCGCCTGCGGTTCGCGCTGGAGAACAATCCCGCTTTCGAGGACGACCCGCAGGAGGTCGCGGCGGGTGGGCGCATCACCCATCCCGCCGAAGGCACGCGCACCTGGAAGGGGAGCGCGATCGTTCCCCGCGGCGCGCCGCCGCCGCCGCGGCTGCGCCTTCGCGCCGACGTGAAGCTGCAGGACATTCGCATCGGCGACCTCGGCTATCCGGAGGTGGCCATCGAGTCCTACCGCGTCCTCTGCCGCCTGCGCGAGGAGGGCGTCGTCCCCAAGGCGCTGCGCTTCCAGGTGGCGCTGCCCACGGCCGCCGCGTTCCTCAACGCCCACGTCGTCTACGAGCATCACGCTGCCGTCGAGCCCGTCTACCGCAAGCGGCTGCTCTCCGAAGTGGATGAGATCCTCGCGGCGATCCCGCACCGCGACCTCGCGATCCAGTGGGACGTCTCGACCGAGATAGGACAATGGGAGGGCGTGCGCCACGCGCACTTCAAGGACGTCCAGGCGGGGGTCATCGAGCGTCTCGCGATCCATTGCTCGCGCGTGCCCCGCGACGTGGAGCTGGGGGTGCATCTTTGCTACGGGAGCTACGGCGGCCGCCACTGGAAGGAGCCGGAGAGCACGGCCAACATGGTCGAGGTCCACAACCGGCTCAGGGCGGCGCTCGATCGCCCGGTCGACTACCTGCACATGCCGGTGCCGGTCGAGCGCAGCGACGAAGCCTATTTCGCGCCTCTCGTCGGGCTGAAGCTGGATCCGAGGACGAAGCTCTTTCTCGGGCTGGTGCACGATTCGGACGGCGTCGCGGGGACGAGGAAGCGCATCGCGACGGCGGCGAGGTACGCCGGGAATTTCGGCATCGCCACCGAGTGCGGGTTCGGGAGGCGACCGCCGGAGACGATTCCGAACCTGCTCCGCGTCCATGCGGAGATCTGACGGAGGGAGCATGAACCGCTTTGCCCTGTTGATCGGTCTGGCTGCGGCGACGTTGCCCGGCGCGGCCCTCGCGCAGGCCTGGCCGCAAAAGCCGGTGCGCGTCCTCGTGGGCCTGGCCCCCGGCGGCAATCCCGACACCCTGGCGCGCATGCTCGCCGCGAAGTGGACGGGCGCGCTCGGCCAGCAGTTCGTGGTCGAGAACCGACCCGGAGCGGGCAGCACGACCGCCGCCGACATCGCCGCCAAGTCCCCGCCCGACGGCTATACCGTTCTCATCAGCGACTCGAGCGTCGTGACCACGGCGCCGCACCTGTTCAAGTCCCTGCCGTACGACCCTTTCCGCGACCTCCAGCCCGTGTCACTCGCCGTGGTGGTGCCAATGTGGCTGGTCGTGCACCCCTCGGTGCAGGCGAATACGATCCAGGAGCTGGTCGCGCTCGCCAAGTCGCGAAAGGAGCCGATGCCCTACGCCTCCTCGGGCAACGGGTCGATCCACCAAATCACGATGGAGCGCTTCAAGGCCGAGGTGCGCGTCGATTTCATCCACGTGCCCTTCAAGGGCGCCGGCCAATCGGTGCCGGCGATGATGGCAGGGGACGTGCTGCTCGGCTTCGTCGGCTACCCTGCCGCCGCGAGCGCCATGAAGACCGGCAGGCTGCGCGTGCTCGCCTTCAGCATGGCGAGGCGCTCGACGCTGACCCCCGACGTGCCCACGGTCGCGGAGACCGTGGACCCGGGCTTCGACATGGCGGCGCCCCTGGGGGTGTTCGTCGCCGCCCGGACCCTGCACGAGATCGTCACGCGGCTGAACCGTGCCGTGGTCGACACGGTCAAGTCGCCGGACGTGGTCGAGCGCATGGGGGCCATCGGCATGGAGCCTGCCGGCTCCAGCCCCGAGGAGTACGCAAAGATGCTCCGCGAGGAATATGGACGCTTCGGCGCCCTGATCAGGCGGATCGGCCTGCAGCTAGAGTAGCGGCATATCCAAACCGGCCCCTCGGGCCTCTCGGTATAGCCTGGCTTGTCAAGGTCATTTTGACATGCTAGTCTTCGGCGGCAATGAACTGCGCCACCCGTCTCGTAGAAATCTTCGGTAGCCAAGCAGAAGTCGCCCGCGCATTCCAGCTCGACCGCGCGGTCGTCAACAACTGGGTGAAATCCGGTTATGTGCCTGCGCGCTGGGCGATGGAAGTCGAACACGTCACCGAGGGCAAGATTGCCGCGGTCGAAGTGCTGAACGAAGCCCACGTAAAGAAGCCGGTGAAGGTCAAATCGCGTCCCGACGATCATCTGTTCGGGTCGCCTATCTCGGGAAAGGAAGCCATGGACAATTTCGCCCCCGCCAAACGCATCAGCTCCTTCCATCCGCCGCAGCGCACGCTCATGGGCCCCGGGCCGACGGAGATCCACCCGCGCGTGCTCACCACCATGAGCCAGCCCGCGATCGGCTATCTCGATCCGGTTTTCGTGGAAATGATGGAAGAATTGAAAGGGCTGCTGCGCTACGTCTATCAGACCCAAAACCCGCTGACCTTCCCGCTCTCGGGTCCCGGCTCGGTCGGGATGGAATATTGCTTCGTGAACCTCGTGCGTCCCGGCGACAAGGTGATCGTATGCCGGAACGGCGTGTTCGGCGGGCGCATGATCGAAAACGTCGAGCGTGCGGGCGGCAAGGCGATCGTCGTCGAGGACGAG